>Ga0187894_10000174_pt1 | contig 84873 bp, 91 predicted proteins | sample GBC1701081metaG_FD_136650 | JGI IMG/M metagenome (GOLD analysis project Ga0187894, IMG submission 136650) | White microbial mat communities from a lava cave in the Kipuka Kanohina Cave System on the Island of Hawaii, USA - GBC170108-1 metaG ...
GCCGGCCGGCCGGCCCATGACGCGATGCGCGTGCGGCATATGGTTCCTTTCTCCGTCCATCATTGTTAGAATCCCATGTTCGTCAGCTCGATCGTCCTCGTGAGGAGCCGCCGCTGCTGCTTCGAATAGACGGTCATGTTGAAGCCCGTGTCCGCGCCGTGGTTGTGGTCCGACACCTGGAGCACGTCCGAGAGGGTCGCTTTGGCCCCGGACACGCTTTCCGTCCCCAGCCGGGTACGCATCTGCCGGGCCACGATGCTCACCTGCGCCATCCGGATGGTGGTGGGCAGAAACGTGCCGGCATTCCAATTGTTGTTCGACACGAAATCCAACGCGTCGAACTGCCCCGCGGTGCCGCCGACCTGGTCGTCGATCACCCCGTCTTCGGTCCCCACGCAGCCGTCGCAGGCGTAGGCGATCTGGAGGTCCTCGATGCCCTCGACGACGGGGATGCAGGGATTCGTCGCGCCCACGACGCAGGGCGGCGTCCCCCGCACAAGGCACGGCAGGGTGCCCCCGCACAGCGGCTGTTTGGTCGCGGCGTTGCTGTTGGAGTTGATGACTTCGTACCTCACGCATTTCAGCCAATAGACCTGCATCCCTGTGCCCGTGGTATTTCCCGGCATCGAGGCTTCCTTCGGCAACTGCACGGAACTGGTGAGCGCCAGGGTATCGCCCGAAATGGTGTTGACCGTGCCCGTGAAAAACCCGGCGATGGAAATGACCGGGCCGGGCAGCGCGTAGATCGTCCCTCCCACTCCGAATCCATCGGCCGCCGCCGCCGCCACGGCGCCGGCCTGCAGCGCGACGTTCGGGGTCGGCGCCGAGCCCAGGATCGTCGTGGCCAGCGTGGACAAATTGACCGGCACGATCATGTTGACCGCATCGGGTCCCGTGTCGGCGCCCGTCGGGGTGTTGTCCGCCGGAACGACTCCGTTGACGCCGCAGGTGCCGATGCCCGGCGGCGCGATCGACTTGACATTGAACCCGGCCGACTTGAAGTCTTCCGAGATCAGCTCCATCGCCATGCGGGCGTTCTGCTGCGTTTCCACCGTCTGCTCGTTGATGGTCTGGACCTGCTGGCTGCTGTACAGGACCGCGACCGCCGTCCCGACGACAAACACGCCGATCCCGACCGCGACCATGATTTCCATCAGCGTGAAGCCCTGCTCGGACGCCCAGGGGCGGCGGCCGGCGCAGACGTGGGAACGGTCTGGGGTTGGATGGTTCATCGGGCTCATCCGAGCGTGATGATCGTCGAGAACGTCATGGGGGTAAGGTGCCCCTTCCACGTCAGCTGCACCATCACCTGCCGCTGCATCATGGCCGTCGGGCCGACGTTCGAGACCGTCACAGTCCCGCGGATATTGGGGAGCTTCGACGCCAGCAGCCGCGTCCGCCACTGGGTGCAATCGCCGGTGACCATCAGCGGCACGGAGCCGCCCGCCGGGCAATTCGTGGTCGACGACGAGACATCGATGCCGTTATAAAACGAGACCTGCTTCTTGCTGTATTGGACCCGCTCGATCATCTCCGTGGCCAGATTGGTGGCGACGGTCAGATCGTTCGCGCCGACATTGCGCGCGGTGGCGATTTCCTGCATCGCCGCCAGCCCCAGGAGGCCGATCGACAGCACGACGACCGAGATCATGACCTCCATCAACGAGAATCCCGCCTGCCTCCGATCCGGCCGCGTGCCCATGTGCCGATGCTCCGTCATTCGCGCTAAGAACAGCTGCTCGTCATGCACCACTTGGCCTTGCCCGACGGCGCCACCACTACCGAGTAGACCCGCCCCTGCGTGTTCGTGAGGGTCATCAGCTGGCTCGTCGTGGCTCCGCCTCCGACGCGCATGCCGCGGGAGTTGTACTGCACCCATGCTTTGATCGGCGAACCGATCCCCGGCGACATGACGAGCTGCGTCACCTCGCCGTTCAACGGCGTGGTGGACACCACGCTCTCGGCGCCCGCGATCGTCCTCGTGGTGGTCATCGTGATGGGAGTCGCGTAGGATCCGGTCAATGTCACGGTGGTGCCCGACGTCGAGCTGGTCGCTCCGTTCAGTTTGATGGTGATGGTGGCGTTCTGGCTCATCGCCATGATCCGGGCCACGTTGAAGGTGCCGTTGAGCTCCCCAGCGGCGTCCCGGAGCCGGGCTTGCGGCACGGCCGTCGTATAGTAGCCTGCCGCGATCGCCGTGATGAGCCCGATGATCACCAGGACGATCGTCAGCTCGATCAGCGAAAAGCCAGCCTCGCTCCAAGCCGCGCGCGCACCTGTCTGTTTGTCAGCGATCTTCATTCCTGTGTTAGTGCAGCAAAGGATGTGCCGTTTCAGACTCTGGCAGCGACTCCTCTAACCCATTGATTCTCTGCAACCACTCGGCCCGAAATCCGAGGCAGTAGTATACCGCCGACACACGCGAGTGCCAAGTAATGACAATTTTTGTCCCTGGCTCGTTTAACCCCTTCTTTCTCCGTATTTTTCCAGCCAGGTCCCCGGCGCCTGATAGACCAGCGGAACGCCTCGAATCAGCCCCGTACGGAGATCGTCGTCATACCACAGCTCCAGACGGGCACTCGAGCCGGGAGCCGGCTCAATCTTTCCACCGACGACCACCGCTCCGTGAATCCGCGGCTGCCCGTCGACGATCAAATCTCCAGGCGTGACCAGTACCCCGCGCAGATGAATCCCCGTGAGTTCCACCGGCATGCGCGCGCCCGCCGACGTCTGCGGGTCGGGGGGCGGGCTGAGCGCGGACAGGGATTTCCCGGTCCCCCGGTGCGCGAAGGTCACGTGCGCGTTGAGGATAAAGACCCCTTCCGCATAGTCCGCGTGCAGGGTCATGGTTCCAAGGTTATCGGCTCGCGGCGGGGTCCGGTCAAGGGTGTCCACGAACACGAGGCCGTGATGATCGCCGACGGCTTCTGACTTGAACGCGTCGTCAACCGTCACGCCCAGCCCCGGCTCGATCGTGCCGTGCCGGTACAGCAACCCGTCCTGACCGCGCGCGTAATACGTGCCGTCGCGGAGGGCCGCCCGTTTCATCGTCTCGTAGTCCCAGCGATTCTGCCGCAATCCCGGCGTCGGCTCCTGATGCGCGTGGACGTGCGCGGGCATGGGATCGGGCGGGGCGGGCGCAAAGCGCGCTTCGCCTCCGACAAACACTTCCAGCCAGCGATCCTCGGGACGCATCTGCCCGGCATAGGACTGGCCCGTCACCGGCGCCAGCCATGTGTTGACGGGAATCTCCCGGACCGCGCCCAACTGGACGTCACCGTTCACGACGAGATCGCCCCAATGAACCCAGACCGGCAACGGCGTGTCGGCGGCCAGCACCGGTCCCCGGTTCCCGAGCTCGACGGCGGTTCGGATCGGCGGCAGAGCCCGCTCGCCCAACTGCACCGCGAGCGTCCGCATCAACCCATGCGCCTCAGCCGTGACCTGCACCGTGCAGAGCAGGCCCGGTCTTGTCGGCCCGTAGACCGCCAGCCTGCGGATCCGCCCCAACGCATTCAGCGACCGGAACCACCCATCATTGAGCAGCCGGTTGTCCGCCGGCCTGGCTGCGTCGAACACGATGTCGGGCCGGTCTTCCGTGCCGGTGAATTGCGACCGCCCGTCGGTATCGAAAAAGGATGTCCTCCCGTCTGGATGCTCGTGCCGCCTGACCAGCAAGTCGCGCACGGCTCCGTTCGGAACGGAGGACGGATCATGAAACCATTGCAGAACCAGGCCGGCCCCGGCCTCGGCGAGATGCCGCGCGACTGCCTCGTCCTTGGCCGCCCGGTGGCTTTCCAGCTCCTCGACCGCGAGACTCAGCGAGACCGTCGCCAGCATGGACAGAATGACGACCAAGAGAATCGCGCCGATCAACGATGCTCCCCGTTCAGTTGTTTGCTTGCTCATCGTGCTCCTCCTTAAGGGGAAGGCGCCCTTCCTCCTGGCGCCTGTCCCCGTTCTACGCCTTACCGCCCGCGTACCCAGATATTCCGCACCACCGTGTGCCCGTTCCCCGCCGCTGCTTCGATCTGCACGAAGGCCACGCGGCTTGGATCGGCGGTCTTCGCTCCGTCGCGATCGAGATACCGGAGCTGAAACCGGGTGATCTCCCCGATCAGCGTGGTCGCGCCCCCATCCACTTCCCGCATCACGCTTGTCGTTCCCTTACGATCCGTCTTCAGGTAGTACCGAACCTGGTTGGCGACCCGCACGTCGCTGCCGGCGGCAAAGTCGCGCCCCAGCGGACTCGTCACGTCCAGCATGCGCTTGCGTCCGTCGCGCGCGAGCCGGCTCTCGGCGCAGCGGTCCCGGTCGCACACCAGCACCCGTTTGCCTTTCGTCCAGTCTGTTCCATCCACCACCGGCAGGTCCTGCTGGAGGGACGAAACCGGCTCTGCGAGCGTCGTCGCCAGCCCGCCGAGATTGGCGGTGAACGAGATCTCCTGTTCGCCCGAAATCTGTATAGGCGCCTCGGACGGCGGCGAGGCCGTTCCGGCGAGACGCACCTCCTCGTCGAGAATCCTGAGGCCGATCCGCAGGTCCTGGATCTTCGCCGCCGTTTCATGCTGCCGCGAGAGCCGGCGCTGAAAATGATCGAGCGATTGCAGCGTCGCCGCCAGCACGACCGCTCCGGCGGCCAGTGCGATCATGACTTCCGCCAGGCAGACGCCGCGGCTGCCGCCGATCGACCGGCGGTTCATCGTGTCCCCAGATAGGACGGGTTCGCCCGCAGCGTCCCGACCGTCACCTCGCGCCACCGGCCCTCCCCGACCGGGAAGCGCGCGCGGGCCGTGATGATCGCCGCCCCCCAGGCCGCCACCGGACCGGCGCGATCAGGCTGCACCGTCCATTGGAGGACGACGCCGTCCTGCTCGACCGCCGCCGTGTAGAGCCCGTCGCCCGCCTGCGCGTCGGGCGACTGGCCGTCGTCGCGCATCGCAATCTCCGGCCGGCCGTCGCCGTCCACGTCGTCTCTCAGAAGCGCCGTCCAGGGAGCGGCGCGCTTGGCTTCGAGCCTGGACTCCGCCAGCGCCAGCGCCCGGGTGCCGGTCGCCCCCTGCCGCAGCCCGTGATCCGACCACCGGAACGCGCTCATGACGCCCAGGATCGCAAAGGCCAGAATGACCATGGCGATCATGACCTCGATCAGGCTGAATCCTGCCTGCCGTCGGTTTCCACGCGTCTCCATGATCGCCTCAGATCTGTGACACGCGACCGATGAGACTGACGGTGAGCTGCCACTGCCCCTGCTGGCGGTTCCTGAGCGTGATCGTCGACGCGGACGCCGCGCGGCCGCTCGGATGGAAGACGATGGAGGGGCCGTTCGACAGACGCTCGACCGTCACGCCCTTCCCGTGGAACTCATATTCCCTGATCGTCCGGCCCGGCGCATCGGCCGGTTCGGTCCGCACCCTGTTCAAGCCCGGCTCGAACACGACGCGGATCCGCTCGCGTCTGAGGATGGCCAGATAGCGTGCCGCGCGAAGCTCGTTCGCCAGCTCCGTCGCCACCGCCTGTCCCTGCTGCCGGACGGTGGCGGCCACCAGCACCTGCCCCGTCATTGCTGTCATCACGACGACGAGCGTCATGACCATGATGATCTCCACCAAGCTTTTCCCCCGTTCGTTCATGGCTCCCTCCTTCTTATTAAGGGGACAGGCACCGCCGCGCACGGCGGAGCCAATCCCCCAGCTCTCCTGAGCCGCGTCACATTCCAAATCCCGTGCCAGGAGGGGGCTGCGCCTAAGTGGGCGTCCCTGGCGCGTAGGTCCCGCAGGCGCAGGCTCTGCGCCGCGCGGTTCAGATACAGAAGATCATCGGTTTGGATACAGAGTACGGTGCGCGACGAGAGAGGCCTCGGCCGGTCAGGGAATCAGAAGACCGACATACCAAGTCTTGATGTCGTGGAAGAAAAACATCGCCACGACCGCGCCGAGCGCCAGGAAGGGTCCGAAGGGAATGTACTGGTCCCGGCTGATCCGCTTGAGCGCGATCAGCGCGAGCCCGACCGACGCTCCTACGGAGGCGCCGACGACGACGGTCATCAACGCCGGTTCCCATCCGAGAAATGCGCCGACCATGGCCAGGAGCTTGATGTCCCCGCCGCCCATCCCCTCTTTCCCGAACAGATAGGGACTGAGCCACGCCATGACCCACAGGAGCCCGCCTCCCACCAGCACGCCGAGCACCGAGTTGAGAAAACCGGTGGGCAGGACGGTGGCCGCGCACAGGATGCCCAGGGGAATGCCGGGCAGCGTGATGCGGTCCGGGATGATCTGATGGTCGGCATCGATGAAGGTGATCACCAGCAAGGCGGAGAACAGCGCCGCGTACGCGAGGGCCGGCCAGCCGAGGCCGAACCACCAGACGATCCATGCATATCCCAATCCGTTGGCCGCTTCGACGAGAGGGTACCGGAGCGAGATCGGAGCCCGGCAGGCGCGACACCGCCCCCGCAGCCAGAGAAAACTCACAAGCGGAATGTTGTCGTAGGGAGCGATCCGGCCCCCGCAGGCGGGGCAGTGCGACGAGGGCCAGATCACGGACTCGTGGTGAGGGAGACGGTGAATGCAGACGTTCAAAAAACTGCCGATCGCGGCGCCGAACAATCCCGCGACGAAATATGAGAAGGCATCAGGCGGCACGGGCGGCATTGTAGCCAGTTTCCGCCTCGCTCGCCAGTCCGGATGGGATTTCCCCCGTCTTTCCGCCCTCTTCGGGTCTTTTGCCAGACGGCAATCCGGCGGATATAATTTTGTCGTCTGTCGTGATGTGAAAGGAAGGCCGTATGAAAGGATCCGCCTCCGCCGTCATGCCCCGTTCCGGCAACAATAAATTTATGAGGGCCGTTCCCCTTCCTCGTAGGCGGCCCGAATCGCTTACCGGCCGGGAGCAGGAAATCCTGGAGCTGATCTGGTCGGGATTGAAGAACCGTGAAATCGGTCAGCAGCTCACGATCAGCGTGAAGACGGTCGAGGCGCATCGCGCCAACATGATGAAAAAGGTCCGCGTGTCGAATACCGCCCAGCTGCTGAAAGCGGCGATCCAGGGCGGCCTGCTCAAGATCCGCTAGCCACCCGTTCTCTGACGGACGACCTCAAATAAAATAATCGCCGCTGCCGCCGAGACGTTGAGGGACGCCACGCGTCCGCTCATCGGAATATGGACTCGGTCGTCGCACTTGTCCAGCACCCCTGCGCGGACGCCTTTCCCCTCGCCGCCCAGCACCAGGGCCACCGGTCCTTTCAAATCGAGTGTCGTATAGGACTTCTGCGCCGAGGGATCCAGGGCATAGACCCAGAGGCCTTGCTCCTGCAGTTGCTCGATGGCGCGCGAGAGGTTCAGCACGCAGGCCACCGGCAGATGCTCCACAGCGCCGGCCGAGGCCTTGGCTACGGTCCCGGTCAGCCCGACCGAGCGGCGCTCGGGAATCACCACGCCGTGCGCGCCGGCCGCTTCCGCCGTCCGCAGCACCGCGCCCAGATTGTGGGGATCTTCGACGCCGTCAAGCAGAAGCACCAATGCCGGCTCGCCCCGTTCCCGGGCCGTTCGGAGCATGTCGTCCGGCTCGGCGTAGGCCTTCGCGCCGACGAGCGCGACGATTCCCTGATGGCGGCCGGATGGCACCAGCCGGTCCAACGCCTGCCGGGGCTCGATCCGAACCGGCACGCCAGCTTTGCGGGCAAGCTCGACGAGCTCGCTGAACTGCCGGTCCGTATGCACGACGACCAGCCGCCGCACAGGCCTGGCGCCGGAGCGCAGCGCTTCCCGCACCGCATGCAGACCGAAGATGAGCTCGCCGGGCTCACCGCTTCCAGCGGGTGGTTCCGTCGGGCCTGTCTTCCAGGATGATCCCTTGGGCCGCCAGTGTTTTTCTGATTTCATCCGCCCTCAAAAAATCTTTTTTCTTCCGCGCCTCGTTCCGTTCGGCAACCATCCGCTCGATCTCGGCGTCGGATGGCGCGGTAGCCGACTGCAATTTAATGCCCACGTCCTGAAACTCCCAATCTTTCACCGACAGTTGAAACAGTCCCAGCACCCGTCCCGCTCTGCGAAAGGCGTCGTGCGCTGCGGCGGCCGCCTGTTTCGAGAGCCCCGCGTCCGCCAGTTTGTTCATGTCCGCTCGCAAACGCTGCACGACGGCCACGGCCGCGGGCGTGTTGAAATCATCATCCATCGCCTGGCGGATCGCGCCGTCCAGCGGCTCCACGAGGACCGGAAGCCGCGCATCGCCGGGACCGGAGGACCGCGACGATTCACTCAGCCGCTGGAAAAGCCCGTAGAAACCGTCCAGCGCCCGCTTACTTTCAGATAGTCCCTGGTCGGAAAAATCCAGCGGGCTCCGATAGTGCGTGGAGAGCAGAAAGTAGCGCAACACTTCCGCCGTCACTGCCTCCCGGTAGCCCCACTTCTCGAAAATCTCCCGGACCGTGAAAAAGTTCCCCAGCGACTTGGACATCTTCTCCTGGTTCACCTGTACGAAGCCGTTGTGCAGCCAGTAGCGGGCGAACTCCTTGCCGGTCGCGGCGCAGGACTGGGCAATCTCGTTCTCGTGATGCGGGAAAATCAGGTCCGCCCCGCCGCCGTGAATATCGAATGTCTTGCCGAGGTATTTCATGGACATGGCCGAGCATTCGATGTGCCAGCCCGGCCGGCCTTGCCCCCACGGGCTCTTCCACGCCGGCTCGCCCGGCTTCGCGCTCTTCCACAAGGCGAAGTCCATCGGATGGCGTTTGCGCTCATCCACCTCGACCCTGGCGCCAGCCTGCATGTCCTCCAGCTTGCGTTTTGACAGCTTTCCATAGGCCGGAAATTTTTCGACCTGGAAGTACACGTCCCCGTCAACCTGGTAGGCCATGCCTTTCTTGAGCAGCGCCTGGACCAGCTTGATGATCTCGGCCATGTGCGTGGTCGCTTTCGGTTCCTTCGTCGCCCGCGCGACGCCGAGCCGCTTCATGTCGCGGTAATAGGCTTTGATATAGCGACCGGTCACCTCTTGCCAGCGAATGCCGAGCTCCTTCGCCCGATTGATGATCTTGTCGTCCACGTCGGTGAAATTTTTCACGAACGTGACCTTGAATCCGCAATGCTTCAGATACCGCCTGATCGTTTCGAAGACGAGCGCGCTGCGCGCGTGGCCGAGGTGGCATTCGTCGTACACGGTCACGCCGCAGACGTACATCCTGACCGTACCGGCCTTGAGCGGCTTGAAGAGTTCTTTGCTGCCAGTCAGCGTGTCGTAGATCTTCAGCATGGATCGTCGCGCCTACGAACGGCGGCGTTCGATCAGCGTTTCCCATTCCCGCAGCTGTTCTAGCGCCTCGTGGTGCGTCACGTCCAGATGAATCGGGGTGATCGTCACGAAGCCGCGCCGCAACGCCTCGTGGTCGGAATTTTCCTGCCGGCTCCACGACACGCGCGTGCCGGCGATCCAGTAGTACTTCCGCCCGTGGGGGTCCGTCTTCTCGATGATCGGCTCGTCGAAGCGGCGCCGGCTGAGCGCGGTCACCCGCACGCCGGCGACCTTCGCGTGCGGCCGATCCGGCACGTTGACGTTGAGCAGGGTTTCGTCGGGCAGCCCGTACCGGAGCGCGGCCCGCGCCACGCGCGCCGCGTAAAACGCCGCGACGTCGCAGCGGAAGCTCTTGCGCACTTCCTGCGACACGGCGATGGAGGGGATGCCCATGATCGTGCCTTCCAGGGCCGCGGACACGGTGCCGGAATAGGTCACGTCGTCGCCCAGGTTGACGCCGCGGTTGATGCCCGACACCACCAGCGCCGGGGTCCCGCGCAGGAGCTGCTTGAGCGCGAGGTTGACGCAGTCGGTCGGCGTGCCGTTGACCGAAAACACGCGCGGCTCCACGCGCTCGATGCGCAGCGGCTTGTGCAGCGTCAGCGCATGCCCGGCGGCCGTGCGCTCGCGGTCCGGCGCCACCACCCAGACCTGCCCCAGCGGACGCATGGCCTTGGCCAGCGCGCGCAGGCCCGGCGAGTCGATTCCATCGTCGTTGGTGACGAGAATTTTCGTCAAGCGAAACCCATAAAAAAAGAAAAGCTGCCGGGGGCAGCTTTCATAACTCACAACTCATCACTGCTTTGCGGGGTGGTCGGGGCGGCGGGATTTGAACCCACGACCACTCGCACCCCAAGCGAGTGCGCTACCAGGCTGCGCTACGCCCCGACTCAGTTACCCGTCACGATTCGTACGATTCGAGGAGTTTCAGAATGGCGCGGAGGTCTCCTCGCATGCGCTTGGCGAGTTCCCGCGGTCCGACCTTTCGCTTGCCGTGACGGCCGCGGCGCGCCCAGAACCGCTGCAGCCCCGCGATCGTGTACCCTTCCTCGTACAGCATGCGCTTGATTTCCAGCACGGTCTCGACATCCCGCTGGAGATAGAGCCGCTGATGCCCGCGGCTTTTCTGCGGCTTGAGGAAGCTGAACTGGGATTCCCAGAACCGTAGGACGTACGGCGGCAGCTTCGCAATCTCACTGACCTCCCCGATTTTGTAAAATATCTTGGTGCCTAGCTTCGGCTCGGCCGCCATTCCCAATCCTCAGCAGGACGTTGAAACAAGCCGCCAGCTTCGTTCTCGCATCGCTCGAGGTCTCAACGTACGGCCCACGAGTACGCCTCGACCTCTCGCTCGCTGCGGCCTCGCTGGACGACTCGTTTGACCATCCTGCAAGTCCCCGTACGAGATTTTCACCAGCCTCTTGCACGCCGGCGAGTGTTTACGGCGCTAGGAATTGACGTACTTTTTGAACACCTGACTGGGGCGGAACGTCACGACGCGGCGGGGCGTAATGCCGATCTCCTGGCCCGTCCGGGGATTCCGTCCCTTGCGGGGCCCTTTGCTGCGCACCACGAAATTCCCGAACCCGGCGATTTTGATGGATTCTCCCTTTTGCAGGACGCTCTTCATGAGATTGAGGACGAACTCCACAATATCGGCGGCTTCCTTTTTGGAAACACCAACTTTTTCATAGATTTCGTTCGCGATGTCGGCCTTTCTCATGCCGCCCCCTCCAGGCTCAACTCAGGAGCCTCTTTCCCCGGCCCTGCATTGCGGATGCCGTAAGTAAATTTTCACGATAAATTACGTGAGGTTAGCGGTCGTGTCAAGGAAATTTCTGGCACCCGGACAGGCCGGCGGAGGCTAGCGGTCTTTCGGCAGAAGCTTGTACTCGATGCTGTCGGCCAGGGCCTGCCAGCTGGCTTCCATGATGTTTTCCGACACGCCGACGGTCCCCCATTTCTCCTTGTGATCGCCCGACTCGATCAGCACGCGCACTTTGGACGCCGTCCCGTGGCTGGCCGCGAGCACACGCACCTTATAATCCAGGAGCTTGACCTCCTTGAGCTGCGGATAAAACTTCTCCAGCGCTTTCCGCAGCGCATGGTCCAGCGCATTGACCGGTCCGGTCGCCTCGGCCGCCGTATGCTGGACCGCCTCGCCGACCTTGACCGTGACCGTGGCTTCCGACACCGGCACGGCATCGGCTTCGCGCTTTTCCACGATGACCCGGAAGCCGAGAAGCTGGAACGACGGCTTGTACCGGCCGACGGCCTTGCGGGTCAGCAGCTCGAGCGACCCTTCCGCGCCTTCGAATTGATAGCCGGCGCCCTCCATGTCCTTGAGCTTCGTCAGCAATTCTTGAAGTTTCGGGTTATCCCTGGACAACGTGATGCCGTAGGTTTCGACCTTCTCCAGCAATCCGCTGCGCCCCGTGTGGTCCGAGATCAACATGCGCTGCCGGTTCCCGACTTTTTCAGGGATCACGTGTTCGTACGTCGCCGGATTCTTCTGCACCGCGTGGATGTGCACGCCGCCCTTGTGGGCGAAGGCGGACTCCCCCACGTAGGGCTGGTGCTTGTCCGGCACGAGGTTCGCGATCTCCGCGACGAAGTGCGAGACCTCCCGCAACCGGGCCAGATGCTTCTCCCCGAGCGCCCGGCGCTGCATCTTCAATTCGAGGTTCGGCAGGATCGAGCAGAGGTTCGCGTTCCCGCAGCGCTCGCCGATGCCGTTGATCGTGCCCTGCACCTGCACGACGCCGGCGGCCAGCGCGACGAGCGAGTTGGCGACGGCCATCTCGCTGTCGTTGTGCGCGTGGATGCCCAGCGGGACCTTGCAGTCCCGTTTCACCGTCTCGCAGATCTTTCGGATCTCCCAGGGCATGGTGCCGCCGTTCGTGTCGCAGAGAATCACGCGCTCGGCCCCGGCCCGCACCGCGCGCCGCAGGGTGTCCACCGCATAGTCCGGATCGGCCTTGTAGCCGTCGAAGAAATGCTCCGCGTCGTAAAACACGCGCCGGCCCTTCTCGCGCAGGTAGGCGATGGAATCCTCGATGATCTCCAGATTTTTGGCCAGGGAAATGCCCAGGGCATCCGTGACGTGCAGGTTCCAGCTCTTGCCGAACAGCGTGATCGTGCCGGTGCCGGCGTCCAGCAACGCCTGGAGGTTGGCGTCCTTCTGAACCGGGTTGCTCGCCTTGCGCGTGGACCCGAACGCCACGACGGTGGCGTGCGTCAGCGGCATGGTCTTGATCATCCGGAAGAACTCGATGTCCTTCGGATTGGCGCCTGGCCAGCCGCCCTCGATGTACTGGACGCCCAGCTCGTCGAGCTTCTGCGCGACCCGGACCTTGTCCTCCGCCGAGAAGGTGACGTCCTCGGACTGGGCGCCGTCGCGCAGGGTGGTGTCGTAGATCTCCAGCCCCGGCGTCCGCGGGATGGCGCCGAGATCCGTGTGCGGCGTCCGAGGGCTCCTTGCTTTTTGCGGCGCCTTGCGTCTCACGACTGTCGCCTCATTTCTTACGAGCCGTTTCGTCCAGGCCGAACGCCTTGTGCAAGGCGCGCATGGCCTGTTCCAGATACTTTTCCTCGATGACGCAGGAGATTTTGATCTCCGAGGTGCTGATCATCATGATGTTGATGCCGGACTTCGACAGGACGTCGAACATCTTCGCCGCCACGCCCGAATGGGTCCGCATGCCGACCCCGACCAGCGACACCTTGGCGATCGCCTCGGTCACCGCCACCGACTTGGCGTCGATATCCTTCGCGACACGCTGCACGATCGGCGCCGTCTTGGACAGGTCGGCGCGCGGAACCGTGAACGACATGTCGGTCAGCGAGGCCTGGCTGACGTTCTGAATGATCATGTCCACGATGATGCCCGCCTCCGCGATGGGGCCGAAGATCCGGGCCGCGATGCCCGGCCGGTCCGGCACGCCCACGATCGTCAGCTTGGCCTGATTGCGGTCGCCGGTCACCCCGGACACCATCATCCGTTCCATATCCGCGTCTTCTTTGATCACGAGCGTCCCCTTCCCTTCCTTGAAGCTGGATCGGACTTCCACGGGCACGTTGAACTTGGCCGCGAACTCCATCGAGCGGCTCTGCAGCACCTTCGCGCCCAGGCTCGCCAGCTCCAGCATCTCCTCATAGGAAACCTTGTCCAGGCGCCGGGCCGTCGGTACGACGTTGGGATCGGCTGTATAGACGCCGTCCACGTCCGTATAAATGATGCACCGGTCCGCCTTGAGCGCCGCCGCCAGCGCGACCGCCGTCAGATCTGACCCGCCCCGCCCCAGGGTCGTGACGTCCGACTGCTCGTTGATGCCCTGGAAGCCGGCGACGATCGGGATGATGCCGTGCTTCAGGGCCTCGCGGAGGCGGTCCGCCGCCACGCGCGCGATCCGCGCCCTGGTATGCGCGCTGTCGGTGATGATGCCGACCTGCCGTCCGGTATACGAGCGTGCGTCGATCCCGCGCCCCCGCAGCTCCATCGCCAGTAGCGCGATCGTCACCCGCTCCCCCGTCGAGAGCAGCATGTCCAATTCGCGCTCGTCGGGCGCTTTGGCCACCTCGTGGGCCAGCTTGATCAGCCGGTCGGTCTCCCCGCTCATGGCCGAGAGCACCACGATCAGGTCGTGCCCCTCCTCCTTGGCCTTCGCCACCCTGTCGGCGACGCGGTGGATGCGCTCGACGGTCCCGACCGATGTGCCGCCGTATTTGTGGACAATCAATGCCATCGCATGTCCTATGCCTGGGCCAGCAGCCGCGCCGACAGCTTGGTGGCGTCCCGCGCGCCGTCCTTGACCGCTGCCGCGTCCGCTTCGGCAAACCAGCGCGCGGCGCCCTTGACCTTCTGGAGCGGGCCGGCGCAGAGCGCGTACAGCGGGGGCCGCGAGCCGTCATTGGGCGTGCGTCCCCCGTCGCAGACCACCAGCAGGCGATGCGGCCCCATCTTGGCCAGGCCGCCGAGCACCGTTCCGACGATCTGCTTGTCGAATTCCTCCACGATCTTCACCGCCGCCTTCGCGTCTCCCTTGGCCATGCCGACCGGCATCTCCGCATGCACGTAGACGAAGTCCTTCTTGCCCAGCTCGCGCAGCGCATCCTGGCCGCGGCTCAGAAAATCCGAGCCGTCGCTCGCAGCCGGCGCGGACGGCTCGATGGCGTCCAGGCCGGCGAAGATCCCGATCCCCCGGCGCACGTCGTTCGTCGCGACGACGGAACCCGAGACGCGGTGCCGCTCCGTAAAGCTCGGCCAGCGTGACGCGCGGCCCTGCCCCCACAACCAGAGACAGTGGATCGGCTTCAGCTCCTCCTCCCGCCGCTGATCGTTGACCGGATGGTCGCGCAGAATCACCAGCGACGCGTCCATCAGCTTCCGCAACATCTCCGAGCCGTCTCCCGTCGGCAGGCACTCGCTGACCGGCCGCCCGGCGCCTTCGCGCGGATCCACGCACAGCGCCCGCAGCTTGCCGCCGACCCAGACCATCAAATGCCGCGAGCCGCTGCCCGGATAGAACTGAATCGTTTCCGAGCCGAGCTGCTCGTTCACCGCCTCCAGCAATTCGCGGGCCTCTTCCCGCTCCAGCCGCTCGGCTTCGCCCTCCACCGTCACCGGCGCCGCCAGCTTCTTCACGTCGGTGTAGGCGTCCTTGCCCGGGGCGCCGCCGCGCAGCGTCACCATGCTGCACCGGTAGACGACGTCGTGCTCGCCGACCGTCACGCCCAGGCTCGCCGCCTCCAGCGGACCGGGGCCTGGATACAACTTGCGCGGGTCGTACCCGAGCACGGCCATCTGGACCATGCCGCTGGTCACGTGCGGGCCCTCGGCGGGCACGACCGCAATGCCCAGCTCCCCGCCGTGCGCCACCGCGTCCAGATTGGGCGTCGCCGCGGCCTGCAGCAGCGTTTTCCCTCCCAATTCTTTCCGCGGCCCGCTGACCAGGCCGTCACCATGCAGCACGACGTATTTCATGCGCGGCGCCGGAATCCCTCCTAGAGGCTCAACAACCGTGCCACGTCGTCGCGGTTCGCCTTGACCGTCACCGGTTTCTTCGACACGCTGATCGCCGTGTCGGCGTCCTTCAGCCCGTGGCCCGTCAAGGTGCAGACGACCGTGTCGCCCTCTTTCAGCGCGCCCTGCTCGCGCAGCTTGATCACCCCGGCGATCGAGGCCGCCGAGGCCGGTTCGCAGAACACGCCTTCCTCAGCCGCCACCAGGCTGTATGCGTGCAGAATTTCCTTGTCCGTCACCATATCGATCTTGCCGGACGACTCCTTGACCGCCTCCAGGGCCGGCTGCCAGCTGGCCGGGTTGCCGATCCGGATCGCGGTCGCCACCGTCTGCGGGTCCTCCACCACGTGGCCCAGCACGATCGGGGCCGCGCCCGTCGCCTGGAACCCCATCATGCGCGGCCGGCGCTGGATCTGCCCCGCCGCGTGGTACTCCTTGTATCCGCGCCAATAGGCCGTGATGTTGCCGGCATTGCCGACCGGCAGCACGTGCCACGCCGGCGCGGCGCCCAGCTGATCGCACACTTCGAACGCGGCGGTCTTCTGCCCCTCGATCCGGAACGGATTGATCGAGTTCACGAGCTCGATCTTGTGCGCCGCCGACAAGTCTTTGACGATCGCCAGGGCCTGATCGAAATTGCCTTCGATCTGAATGACCACGGCCTGGTGCATCATGGCCTGCGACAACTTGCCCAGCGCGATCTTGCCGGCCGGGATGAGCACGTACACGGCCAGGCCCGCGCGGGCGCCGTAGGCGGCCGCCGACGCGGACGTGTTGCCGGTCGACGCGCAGATGACCGCCCGCGCCCCCGCCTCGCGCGCCTTGGAGATCGCCATCGTCATGCCCCGGTCCTTGAAGGAGCCGGTGGGATTGGCGCCTTCGAACTTCACATACAGCTCGATGCCGGGCGCGATCTTTGCGGCCAGGCGGGCCGCCTTGATCAGCGGCGTGTTGCCCTCGCCGAGCGTGACGACCGGCGTCCGCTCCGTCACCGGCAGAAATTTGCGGTACTCCTCGATCACCCCGCGCCAACGCATCATAGGCGACACCTTGCCATTGCTCGCAACGAAACCCGCTCGAGGCGCATGGAATTACTCGTCGTGTCCCTCGACGCGGATCAGAGTGGTGGGCTCGGAGATGAACGCCATCTTGTCGATGTCTCGGAGCGCGGCCTGCACGTCGCGCTCACGGGCCGCGTGCGTCATGATGACGACGGGCACGGTCTGCCCTTCCTTGCGGCCCTGCTGGATCACGGAAGCGATGCTGATGCGGTGCTGGCCCAGCACGCCGGCGATTTGCGAGAGCACGCCGGGACGGTCGAGCACCATGAACCGCATGTAATACTGCGAGAGGATCTCTTCCATCGGCCGGATGCGCAGCGGCCGCCGCTGGTCCTGCTGGAACGAGGCCGGCGGCACGCGGCCAGGCGCCCCGTGCAGCAGATTGCGGGCGATCGCGATCACGTCGCTGACCACCGCGCTGCCAGTCGGCATCGAGCCGGCTCCCTGCCCATAGAGCACGATGTCGCTCACCGCATCGCCGACGAGTTGAATCGCATTGTACACGCCCTCGACCTGGGCGATCGGCGAGGCCGACGGCACCATGGTCGGGTGGACGCGCGCTTCGATCTCGCCGTCCAGCGACTTGGCGATGGCCAGCAGCTTGATCGTGAACCCGAACTCCTCGGCGTAGGCGATGTCCACCGGCGTGATGCGGGTGATCCCTTCCGTGTAAATCTCCTTCACGTTGACCGGCGTGCCGTACGCGAGGCTCACCATGATCGCGAGTTTGTGCGCCGAATCGATGCCGGCGACGTCGAACGTCGGATCGGCCTCGGCGTAGCCGGCGGCCTGCGCTTCGGCCAGCACATCCTCGAAATTCTGCCCCTCGCAGGTCATCCGGCTCAGGATGTAGTTCGAGGTCCCGTTGATGATGCCGTAGAGAGACAGGATCGTGTTGGCCGCGAGCCCCTCCGTGAGGGCGCGGATCACCGGAATCCCGCCGCCGACGCTGGCTTCGAAGCCCAGGTCCACCCTGTGCCGCGCGGCCGCCTCGAAGATCTCCTCGCCGTGCACGGCCAACAGGGCCTTGTTGGCGGTGACGACCGGCTTGCCCTTGGCCAACGCGTCCAGAATGATCCGCTTGGCTGCGTCGTAGCCGCCGATCAGTTCGATGACCACATCGACCGCCGGATCGTCGATCAGCGCCCTGGCGTCGTTGATCAGCACGCCGGGCGGCAGCGTGACGCCGCGATCGCGGGTCGTGTCCAGGTCGGCCACGCGCACGAGCTCGATCGGCACGCCGACGCGCCGCCGGATCAGCGCGCCGCTGCCCAGCAATATTTTGGCGACGCCGGTGCCGACCGTTCCGAATCCGATCAGCCCGACGCCGATCCGTTCCTTCATCACTCCACCCCGTCCAGCTTCAAGGCCTTCTTGATGCCCCGCACGGCCTGCCTGGTCCGGTGCTCGTTCTCCACGAGCCCGAACCGCACGTACTCATCGCCGCCCTCGCCGAAGCCGATCCCCGGCGACACGGCGACCTTCGCTTCCTTCAGCAGCAGCTTCGAGAATTCCAGCGAGCCCATGCCGCGATACGGAAGCGGAATTCTCGCCCACACGAACATCGTCGCCCGTGGCTTCTCGACCGCCCAGCCGATGCGCTGCAGCCCCTCGACCAGCACGTCGCGGCGCCGCTGGTAGCGGGCTACGGTTTCCTTCACGCAGTCCTGTGGGCCGTTCAGCGCGATGATGCTCGCGATCTGGACCGGCTGGAAAATGCCGTAGTCCAGGTAACTCTTGATCTTGGCCAGGGCGCCGACCACTTCGCGGTTGCCGACGCAGAAGCCCACGCGCCAGCCCGGCATGTTGTAGCTCTTGGACAGCGTGTAAAACTCCACGCCGATGTCCTTGGCCTCCGGCACTTGCAGGAGGCTCGGCGCGCGATAGCCGTCGAACACGATGTCCGCATAGGCCAGATCGTGGATCACGATGACGTTATGCTCCTTGGCGAAGGCCACGATCTTCTTGAAAAACTCCAAATCCACCACCGCGGTGGTCGGGTTGTGCGGAAAATTGATCACCAGGATGCGCGGCCGCGGCAGCGTCTGCCGGTACGCCCGCGTCAGGTCTTCGAAAAAGTCGCTGTCCTGGCGCAGCTCGACACCGCGCACCTCGCCGCCGGCGATGATGACGCTGTACATGTGGATGGGATAGGTCGGCGTCGGCGTGAGCACGACGTCGCCCGGCCCGATCATGGTCAGCGCCAGATGCGCGAGGCCTTCTTTCGATCCGATCGTGACGATCGCCTCCGTTTCGGGGTCCAGGTCCACGTCGTAGCGCCGCTTGTACCAGGCGGTGACCGCGTGGCGGAGCTTCGTGATGCCCCGCGACGCGGAGTAGCGGTGATTCTTCGGATTGCGCGCCACCTCGATCAGCTTGTCCACGATGTGGTCCGGCGTCGGCTGATCGGGATTCCCCATGCCGAAGTCGATGATGTCCTCGCCGCGATGGCGCGCGTCCAGCTTGAGCGCCTGGACCTGCGCAAACACGTAGGGCGGCAACCGTTTGATCCGATAAAACGCTTCGCTCATCGCCCGGCTCTCTATCTCCTCAATTCTCCGTCACTTTTTCAGACACGTCCGCCCCGCCGACGGTTTGCGCACCACCGGCGTGCGGGGTTCTTTCCTGGGCTGTTGCAGGACAGTGCATTCTAATGCAGCGGACCAAATCAGTCAATTTTCTTCGGGGGTTGGAGCGTTTACGCTCCCTCGCTCAGAGTCCTTGCCTGCCACCAATGTTTTTGCAATAATGGCTCACCGGTTGCCATCTCGATCACATTTCCGGTCCACCTCAACCGTTCATTCCAGGAGCCCCGACCCGTGCCTCGTCTCGGCGTCAACATCGACCACGTCGCCACCCTCAGGCAGGCCCGGGGGGGCAGCGAGCCGGATCCGGTGGCAGCTGCCGTCCTGGTCGAGCTGGCCGGAGCGGACGGCATCGTCGTCCACTTGCGGGAGGACCGCCGCCATATCCAGGACCGCGACCTCGCGCTGCTGCGCCAGACCGTCAAGACGCGGCTGAACCTGGAAATGGCCGCCGACGATGCCATGGTGAAGATCGCGCTGGCCGTCAAACCCGACTACGTCACGCTGGTGCCGGAACGGCGGCAGGAACTCACGACCGAGGGCGGGCTGGATGTCGCCGGGCAGAAGAGCCGGGTCGCGCGCGCGGTCGAGGCGCTGCACGCGGGCCATATCCCCGTCAGTCTGTTCATCGAACCGGACGCGGAGCAGATCAAGGCGGCGCGGGCCGTCGGCGCCGGCTATATCGAGATTCACACGGGCCGTTACGCCAATGCGCAATCCGAGCGGGCCGTCGAAACAGAATTCCGCGCCATCGTGGCCGCCGCGAAACTGGCCGCCAAGCTGAAACTGGGCGTGAACGCCGGACACGGACTGAATTACTCGAATACCGCCAAGCTGACGGCGATTGCCGAAATCGAAGAATACAACATCGGCCACAGCATCGTCGCGCGCGCCGTGCTGGTCGGATTGGACCAGGCGGTGCGGGAGATGAAGAAGCTGGTCAGCGGGCACGCATGACGATCGTCGGCATCGGCCTGGACCTTGTGAAAATCGACCGCATCCGCGCGATCGCGGAGCGGTGGCAGGCGCGGTTTCTCGACCGCCTGTATACGGAGGCGGAGCGCCGCTATTGCCAGGCGCGGCCGGCGCCCTATGCCTCCTTCGCCGGGCGTTTCGCCGCGAAAGAAGCGCTGCTGAAGGCGCTGGGAACCGGCTGGGCGGATGGAATCAGCTGGCACGACATCCAGGTGCTCAACGACCGGACGGGGCGTCCGCGCGCGACCGTCTCGGGCCGCGTTCACGCCCTGATGCGGCGCGCCGGCGTCACGGATATCCACGTCAGCCTCTCGCACGACACGGACTACGCCATCGCCGAGGTAGTCTTAACAAAGAGGTGATGAGTGATGCGTGACATCGTTACTCTCTCACTCGTCACTCGTTACTCGTCACCCGTCACTGGTTTCTGAAATGAAGATCGTCACCGCCGTCCAGATGAAGGAGCTCGATCGCCGGACCATCGAAGAGGCGAAGGTGCCCGGCGCCACCTTGATGGAGCGGGCCGGCAGCGGCGTCGCCGAGGCGATGGCGCAGGCCTATGGGCCCCTGGCCGGCAAAGCCGTGACCGTTCTCTGCGGCAAGGGCAACAACGGCGGCGATGGCTTCGTCGTGGCGCGGCTGCTCAGGAAACAACGCGCCAAAGTCCAGGTGCTGCTGCTGGCCCATCCCGGCGATCTGACGGGCGACGCCAAGACGATGTGCCGGAGATTCCTCACTGCTGCTGGCGCCAAATCGGTTTCGGCCTCCCCGGCGCCCGACGCGCTCCGCGCCGCGCCGGCGCGGAGCGATCTGGTCGTGGACGCGCTGCTGGGCACCGGCCTCTCCGCCCCCGTCACGGGAACGTACCGCGACGCCATTGAAGCCATGAACGAGGCGGGACGGCCGGTCGTCTCGGTCGACCTCCCGTCCGGCATCCATGCCGACACAGGCGCGGTGCTGGGCGCGGCGGTCCGGGCGGACCTCACGGTCACGTTCGGTCTTCCGAAGCTGGGTCTCTACACAGGCCCTGGCCTCGATCACGCCGGCCGGGTCGAGGTCGTGGACATCGGCATACCCGCCTCATTCGTCGAAACCATCGCCAGCCGTGTTTTCCTCATCACGCCCGAAACCGTGCGCCGGCTGATTCCCGAGCGCCGGCTGTCCTCCCACAAGGGCACCTACGGCCATGCCGGCATCATTGCCGGCTCGGTCGGCAAGACCGGCGCGGCGGCCATGGCCGCCAAGGCCGCGCTGCGGGTGGGCGCCGGCCTCGTGACGGTTGCGACACCGGCGAGCGTGAACGACACGCTGGAGGCCAAGCTGCTCGAAGCCATGACCGTCCCCATGCCGGAAACGAAGGCACGGACGCTGGCACGGGCCGGTCTCGGGGAGCTCGTGTCGTTCATCAACGAACGGACGGCGGTGGCGATCGGACCGGGCCTCACCACGTATCCGGAAACCGTCGAGCTGCTCCACGCGCTGGTGCCGCGTCTGGAGAAACCCTCCGTGCTGGACGCCGACGCGCTCAACGCGCTCGCCGGCCGGACCGCCTTGCTGACCGAGTGCAAGATTCCGCCGATCCTCACGCCGCATCCGGGCGAAATGGCCCGGCTGGTGGATAACGCGACGACTCAATCCGTCAATGCGGATCGCATCGGCGCCGCCGTGACGTTCGCAAAGGCCCGGCGGGTCATGCTGGTTTTGAAGGGAGCCAGAACCGTCGTGGCGAACCCCGATGGACGCGCGGCCATCTGCCCGACCGGCAATCCCGGCATGGCCACCGCGGGAACCGGTGACGTGCTCACCGGCATGATCGTCGGCCTGCTCGCGCAGGGACTCAGCCCGTGGGACGCGGCCTGCGCCGGGACCTACCTGCACGGGCTCGCCGGAGACCTGGCTTCGTTCAGACTGGGACTCGCCGGCATGATGGCGGGCGACGTGATCGAGCAGATTCCCTATGCCCTTGCTCATGCAGCCCATGGCGCGCACGCTTAGGGCCCGCCGCAGGTCCCGGACAGAGCGGAGCGCTCCCGCCGCCGGCGCATGGCGCCGTGTGACGAAGTCCGCGGCGGAAACCGACCGCCTCGGTCGAGCCATCGGCCGGTCCATGCGGGGCGGCGAAGTCGTGGCGCTCTACGGCGAGCTGGGCTCCGGCAAGACGGAACTGGTGCGCGGCCTGGCGGCGGGACTCGGCGCATCTCCCCGGGCGGTCAGCAGTCCGACGTTCGTGCTGATTCACGAGTATTACGGCCGCACGCGGCTCGCCCATGCGGACCTCTACCGGATCGAATCCGCAACAGAGTTGCCGCATATCGGATTGTCGGACTACGAGGACGGGCGCACGGTGCTTGCGATCGAATGGGCGGACAAGGCCGGCGAAGAGCTGCCCGGCGACCGCCTGGACGTCCATCTGCGGCACCAGGGCCCGACGACCCGCGAAATCACGCTGACGCCGACGGGCCCGCAGGCGCGGCGCCTGCTGGCGCTGGTGCGGGCGCAGCCCGTCGCGGGCCGACGCGGGAGATTCCGCCGATGAAAGTCCTCTGGGCGCCCTGGCGCATGGCCTACATCAAGAACGCGCGCAAGCCCGCCAGGTGCATCTTCTGCGTCAAATCGAAGGAGCGGCGCGATGCGGCCAATCTCCTCCTGCACCGCGGCCGCCACGGGCTCGTGATGATGAACCTGTTCCCCTATAACAGCGGGCATTTGTTGATCGCTCCCTACAGGCACGTCAAGAGCCTGGAGCAGTTGCCGGATGAGACCGCGCTGGATCTCCTCGCACTGACCAACCTGTCGCTCAAAGCCCTGCGCGCCGAGATCAAACCGGAAGGGTTCAACATCGGCATCAACCTGGGACGGGTCGCCGGGGCGGGGATCGAAGGGCACGTCCATCTCCACATCGTGCCGCGCTGGAACGGCGACACGAACTTCATGCCGCTGTTCGGGGAAACCCGCGTGATGCCCGAGCATTTGCAGACCACGTACCGGAAACTCCTCGCCCGCTTCCGCGCGCTGAGCGGACCAGCGGGACGGCGCTCGAAGAAACGGACTCGCCGATGATACGCCTGATCCTCGTCTTTATCCTGCTGGCGCTGTCGCTCAGCTTTTTCCTCCAGAACCAGGATCCGGTCGTCACGCTGCGGTACTTTTTCGGCTTCAAAACGGCAGAAACGCAGGTGTACATCCCCATTCTGAGCGCGTTCGTGATCGGCCTGCTGGTCTCGTCCATCCTGCTGTTCCCCGCCTGGGTGCGCGGACGGATCGACTTGCGGCGCAAGACCAAACAACTCCAGGAGGCCGAGGCCGAGCTGGAACAGTTAAGGGAGGCCCGGCGCGGAGCGGAGCCCGACCGGCCCCCGGCCTCCGGCGCGGACGACGAGCGGCCGGCATGAACGACGCAGATCTCACTCCGCTCATGAGACAGTACCGGGAGATCAAGCGCGCGCACGAGGGCGCCATCCTGTTTTTCCGCGTGGGCGACTTCTACGAGATGTTCTACGAGGACGCGGAGGACGCGTCGCGGCTGCTCTCGATCGCCCTCACCTCTCGCGACAAGTCCAGCGCCGCGCCCGTCCCGCTCTGCGGCGTCCCCTATCACGCCGCCACCGGCTACATCGCCAAGCTGCTGAAGGCCGGGCGGACCGTGGCGCTCTGCGATCAGGTGGAAGACCCCAAGCTGGCCAAGGGGCTCGTGCGCCGCGAGGTCGTCCGCCTCTATACGCCCGGCACCCTGACCGACGCCGAGCTGCTGCGCCCGACGGAATCGAACTTTCTGGCCGCCGTCGCGTCAGCGCCCACGTCCCGGGACGGCCTCGCGGCGGGGCTGGCCGCGCTGGACCTCTCCACCGGAGAATTTTGGGTGATGGAATTCACCGGCGCCGGCGCGCCGCAAGCCCTCCAGGATGAGCTGGCGCGCATGGAGCCCAAGGAGCTTCTTTCTCCCTCCGCGATCGCCGGGCCGATCCGCGCGGCGTGCAGCCGTCTGGGCGGCGCGCGGCAGTGCATCCAGGACCCGTCCGCCTTTGATCTCCGCGACGCGGAGCGGACGTTGCGGGAGCAGTTTCGCGTCGCCTCGCTGGACGGCTTCGGGTGCAAGGGCCTGTCGCTCGGCCTCCAGGCGGCCGGCGCCCTGGTGCGGTACTTGCGCGAGACCAGACCGACGGAGCGCCTCAGCCACCTGCGCGGCCTCCGCGTCCGCCGGGCCGGCGAGGAGATGCACCTCGACGGCGCGACGATCCGCAATCTCGAGCTCGTCCGGCCGCTGGTTGAAGGTCGGCAGGACGCGACGCTGCTCGCGGTCCTGGACCGCACCGTGACGGCGATGGGAAGCCGGCTCCTCCGGGAATGGATCCTCCGCCCCCTGCTTCGCATCGACCAGATCCGGGCGCGGCTCGACGCCGTCGGCGAGCTCCTCCAGGCGCTCGAAACCCGCGTCGCGACCCGTTCCGCGCTGCGCCCGGTGCAGGACATCCTGCGCCTGAGCAGCCGCGTGTCGCTGGGAGCCGCATCCCCGCGCGACCTGCTGGCGCTCAAGCAGTCGGTGGCGGCCCTGCCGGAGCTCCGCGCGCGGGTTGCCTCCTGCCGCGCCCCGTTGCTGCGCGAGATGACCGCGAACTGGGACAACCTGGCCGACGTCCATGAGCTGATCGAGAAGACGATCCTAGCGGACGCGCCCGTCTCGATCCGCGACGGCGGCATCATCCGGGAGGGCTACGACGCGTCGCTCGACGAGCTGCGGACGATCGGCCGGGACGGAAAACACTGGATCGCGCAATTGGAAGCGCGGGAGCGGGAGCGGACCGGCATCGACTCTCTGAAGATCCGGTTCAACCAGGTGTTCGGCTACTACATCGAAATCACCAAAGCCAATCTGGCCAGGGTTCCCGCCGACTACGGCCGCAAGCAGACGCTGGCGAACGCCGAGCGGTTCATCACGCCGGAATTAAAAGAATTGGAGGACAAGGTCACCGGAGCCGACCTGAAGCAGAAAGCCCTCGAGCAGGACCTCTTCGAGCGGATCCGGGTGCAGCTGGCGCGGGAAACCGCCCGCATCCAAGCCATGGGAGTCGCCCTCGCTGCGCTCGATGCCCTGGCGTCGCTCGCGGAGGCTGCCGCCCACAACGGCTACGTGCGGCCCGAGGTGGACGAGGGCGGGGAGATTCGCATCTCCGACGGCCGGCATCCCGTCGTGGAGCGGCTGGACCTGCCGCAGGGCTTCGTCCCCAACGACGCGCTCCTCGACCTGGAGGCCAACCGGTTGTTGATCCTGACCGGTCCCAACATGGCCGGGAAGAGCACCTATCTCAGGCAGGTGGCGTTGATCGTGCTGATGGCCCAGATGGGAAGTTTCGTGCCGGTCCGCTCCGCCCGCATCGGACTCGTGGACCGGATCTTCACCCGCGTCGGCGCCTCCGACAATCTCGCCGCGGGCCAGAGCACGTTCATGGTCGAGATGACCGAAACGGCCCAGATCCTGAACAGCGCGACCGAGCGGAGCCTCATCCTCTTAGATGAGATCGGGCGCGGCACCAGCACGTATGACGGGCTGAGCATCGCCTGGGCCGTCGCGGAATACATCCAGGACCGCGCCCACGTCGGCGCGCGGACGATGTTCGCCACCCACTACCACGAAATGACGGAATTGGCGAACCGGCATGACGGCGTGAAGAACTACACGGTGGCGGTCAAGGAACGGGACGAGGAAGTGTTGTTCCTGCGCAAGATCGTGGAAGGCGGCGCAGACCGGAGCTACGGCATCCACGTGGCCAGGCTGGCCGGCCTGCCTCCCGCCGTGATCAACCGGGCCAGGGAAGTCTTGGCGCAACTGGAGCAGGCCGAAACGGATGCGCCCCAGGCCTCAGCAGGCGTCTCGCCCCGCCCCGACCCATCGCTCCCGGCTCCGCATCCCCTCATCGAAGAAGTCCGGCAGATCGATCTCTTCTCGATGACGCCGCTCGAGGCCATGAACCGGCTGGCCGAGCTGCAGCGCCGCCTCGACGAGAAGGATAAAAAGTAAAAGGGCGGTGCCTCTTTCGAAGCACCGCCCTTTAGACAGCACCAACCGAACGTGCGGATTAGTGCCCGCCGCCGCCGCTGCCCGGCAGGTTGTATTCAGCAGTCCACGGAGTCAAGCCACCCACTGGCTTGCCACCGGGGATGAGCACGTCATAATTCATGGGCACGGCACCGGCTCCCTTGGGGGAGGTATTGAGTTGCTGCTTGGCCTTGTAGCATCCGGCCTCGGTCTCATCCTTGCTCGCGCAGGCCGCTTCTTTCAGCGCGCGGATTCCGCGCGGCTTGCCCGGTTCGCCGGCAATGTCCGGCAGCTTCTTGACCGAGGTGATGACTCGGCGGTTCTGCTCCACTTCCTGCGCCGTAAACTCGATCAAGACTGTCTGCGAAGAGGGCGGCACTTCCTTGGCCGCGGCCGGTCCCGCATGCGGGCGGGCCAGTTTCTTCAGTTCGTCCCAGGCGCCCTTGTCCGCGTAGAACTTGAGGGTCTTGCCCGGATGAATCCTCTGCCAGAAATAGCCGCTCTCGGCATTGCCGCCGAACACGGCGACGTTGATCCACACCGCTTCATCGTAAGGATCGAGGATGATCACCCGCCCCTGGATCGTGGTCGGCTTGCTCATGTCGCCCCACTCGAACCGCTCCTGGAACGCTTCGATGGCCAGCGCGGTGGAGGTCACACAGACCACCAGGGCCACGGCGGCGAGGAACGCCCAGCCTGTCTTATGAACTCTCATGATCGCTCCCTCCTTAAAGAACCAAGATGATGGTCGTCAAAAATAATCGGTGACTGAAACCCGGCTTAGTCCTTCTTGAGCAGCTTGAAGCCGGTGATCGTCCGACCGTCCAGCGTCACTTCCATGGCCGTGAGTTCCTGCGACGCCTTGATGATCTGATCCATGAGCCCCTTGTCCTTCACCTGCAAGCGCACGGTCGTGGCGGCATGGTACCAGCCGGAATAGGGATTGTTCTTCTCGGTTCCGCCGACGAAGCCCCAAGCGCAGCAGGTGAACAACGGATCCGGAGGCCGCACATCAAGATCGGAGGATGACCGTCCACTCGGCGTGCCCGAGGCCGGCTCGCCTGTGTTCCAGTATTGAATCCCGAACAGGAGTTCCCGCTCCGGATTGTCCGCCCACTGGGCCCAGACACGGCCCTTGAGCGTCTTGGCCGCCTCAGCCTTGAAGGTACCCTTCGTATCCGCCGTGATAGTGGCAGGTCCGGTAGGACCGCCGGGCGCGTCCGCCGCCACGGCATAGCCGGCCACCGCCAGGCCGGCAATAAAGAAGAAGGAAACAGCCGCGATAACGACTCCTCTCTTCATCACTCGTCCCTCCTTACAAAATAAAAAACAACCAACCACGATGCTTATAAGCGCGATAGAGGACTAAAGCAGGGTGGAATCGTACTGAATCCCTCCACCCTTGTCAAGGAAATATTTGGCGCCTCGGCCGACCATTACAACCGTAAAAATATCTGCCTCATCAACGGGTTATGACAGGCCGGCAGAGAGCTTTAGTTGAGCGCGGAGGCCAGGGATCGGCGGGACACAGGCCCTAGCGCCGTGACGGACAGACGGCGCGCACCGAACAGCTCGCGGCTTAATCGCAACAGCTGCGATTCGCTCACGCGGTCGATATTCGTCATCACTTCGTCCAGGGAGACGCAACGCCCGTGGTGCAGCTCGTCCTTGGCCAGCTTGCTCATCCGGCTGGAGGTGCTCTCGAGACCCAGCATCACGCTGCCCTTCATCTGATTCTTGGCCCGAGTCAATTCCTCCCGCCGTACACCCCCGGTGCAGAGCCGCTTGATCTCGCGCGAGACCAGCTCGACGACTGTGGGCGCTTCGGCCGGGCGGGTGCCCGCATAAACGGACCACATCCCGCCGTCGCTGTAGGCCGAGAGCACGGAGTAGATGGAATAGGCGAGCCCGCGTTTTTCACGGATCTCCTGAAACAGGTGCGAGCTGACGTTGCCGCCCAGCACGGCATTGAGCAGATAGGCCGCGTACCGGTCTTTGTGCTCGACCGAGATGCCCTCGAGTCCCAGGCAGAGGTGCGCCTGCTCCAATTTTTTTTCGTGAACTTGGACGCCTCCAAAAATTTCCGCCGGCCAGCGGTTCCGTTTCGACGCCGCCGGCCGCTCGAACCGGCCGAAGTGGGCGTCGAGCCAGCCGTGCAAGGTCTTCGGATCGAAGTTGCCGGCCACTGCGACGATCGTTTCATGGGGATGATAATAGGCCTGAACGTAGCGGAGGACGTCGCGGCGCGCCAGGTTCCTGATCGTCGCCGCATGGCCCAGGATCGGGCGGCCCAGCGGATGTGCGCCGAACGTCTGCTGCGTGTGGAGATCCTGGACCAGTTCTTCGGGGTCGTCCTGGACCATCCGCATCTCCTCCAGGACCACCTGCTTTTCCTTCTCGACTTCCCCGGCGGGAAACCGGGAGCGGTGGAAGAGATCGGCCAGCAGCGCCAGCGCCGGTTTGAGCTGCTCGTCCAGGACTTTGACGTAAAAGGTCGTCGTTTCGCGGGTGGTGAAGGCGTTCATCTCGCCGCCCAACGCATCGATCTCGCGGGAGATCTGGGCGGCGGACCGGGTGGCGGTGCCTTTGAAGAACATGTGCTCGATGAAGTGGGAGAAGCCTTCTTCTCCCGTCCCTTCATCGCGCGAGCCGACGTTGACCCAGATGCCGACCGTCACCGACTTGAGCGACGGCATCCGCTCCGTGACGAGCCGGACGCCGTTGTCGAGCACGACCTTGCGATACATCCGGTCAGCTAGCCCACGTTATGCATGGCGGTTCGTGACGAAACCGTCGAGACGCCACGCGAGACGGGCGCGCGGAGGCACGAGGGAGGGAGGCATCCTTGAAACAGGATGTTGACCGACCGAGAGGCGAGCCCGCCCGCTGGCCGCGTGAAACTCGCGGCCAAGCTCGTCGCAGCAGCGTATCGGCGGTTGCAGTAGAAGCGCCCATGAATAACGTGGGCTCAAGTCGATTCCTTCGACGCGCCGACCTGCGGCGGTTCCATCGTTTCCTTGCGGCTGAGGCGGATCTTGCCCTGACGGTCGATCTCCAGCACCTTCACCATGATCTGCTGGCCTTCCGACACCTCGTCGGCCACGGACTTGACCCGGTGATGCGCGAGCTGGGAGATGTGCACCAGCCCGTCCGTGCCCGGCAGAATCTCGACAAAGGCCCCGAAGTCCATGATCTTGCGGACGGTGCCCATGTAAATCTTGCCGATTTCGACTTCTTCGATGATGCTGTTGATCCGGTCGATCGCCTTCCTGGCCGAGGCCTCGTCCACCGCGGCGACCGACACGATCCCCGTGTCCTCCACGTTGATCTTCACGCCGCACTCGGCGATGATCCCGCGGATCGTCTTGCCGCCCGGGCCGATCACTTCGCGGATCTTGTCCTGCTTGATCTTCAGCGTGAAAATGCGCGGCGCGAAGGGCGAGAGGTTCGCGCGCGGCGCCGCCAGCGCCTTCGCCATCGCCTCGAGGATGTGCAGGCGGCCCTTCCGCGCCTGCTCCAACGCGTCCTTCATCAGCGCCGACGTGATGCCGGCGATCTTGATGTCCATCTGCAGCGCCGTGACGCCCTGCTTGGTGCCGGTCACCTTGAAATCCATGTCGCCCAGGTGATCTTCCAGGCCGAGAATATCGGAGAGGATCGTCACGCGGTCGCCCTCTTTGATCAGCCCCATCGCGATCCCCGCCACCGGCTCCTTGATCGGCACACCCGCGTCCATCATCGCCAGCGATCCGCCGCAGACGGTTGCCATCGACGAGGAGCCGTTGGATTCGAGAATGTCCGAGACGAGCCGCAGCGTGTAGGGGAATGTTTCCTTGTCCGGGATCACCGGCTTGAGCGCGCGCTCGGCCAGCGCTCCGTGCCCCACCTCGCGCCGGCCGGGCGAGCGCAGCGGCCGCGCTTCGCCGACGCTGAACGGCGGGAAATTATAATGGAGCATGAAGGTCCGGTAGTACTCGCCCTCCAGCGCGTCGATGCGCTGCTCGTCGTCCGTCGACCCCAGCGTCACCACGGCCAGACTCTGCGTCTCGCCGCGCGTGAACAGCGCCGAGCCGTGCGTGCGCGGGAGCACGCCGACCTCGCAGGTGATCGGCCGGATGTCGGCCGGCCCGCGGCCGTCCGCGCGCGTGCCCTTCTCCAGGATCATGTTGCGGACTTCGGTGTACTCCAGCGCATGGAAGACCAGCTTGACGTGCCGCTCGCGGTCCGGATCGTCGGACTTGAGCTTCTCCACCGCCTCGGCCTTGATCAGATCCAGCTTTTCCTGGCGGGCCGACTTGTTCGGAATGAAGATCGCCTCCCGGATCTGCTTGGCCACGAGGTCACGCACCTGCTTCTTCAGCCCCTCGTCGATGTGCTCTTCGGGAACGGTCCGCTTCGTCTTGCTGACCTTGGCCTGCAGCTCCAGAATCTTGGCGACGATCCGCTTGATCTCGGCGTGGGCCGCCTCGATCGCCCCGAGCATCACCGTCTCGGGCTGCCCGTTGGCCCCGCCCTCGACCATCATCACGGCGTCGGCCGTGCCGGCCACGACGAGATGCAGATCGCTCTTCTCCAGCGTCGCCAGATCGGGATTGATCACGAATTGGCCGTTCACGCGGCCGACTTTGACGCCGGCCACCGGACCCAGGAAGGGAATGTTCGAGACGGACAGCGCCGCCGACGCCGCCGTGATGCCGATGACATCCGCGGTCCCGGTCTGATCGGCCGACAGGACCGACGCGATCACCTGCGTCTCGAAATGATAGTCCTCGGAGAACAACGGGCGGATCGGCCGGTCGATCAGCCGGCTGGTGAGCACTTCCTTTTCCGACGGCCGCCCCTCGCGCTTGAAGTAGCCGCCCGGAATCTTGCCGGCGGCATACGCCTTTTCCTGGTAATCGCAGGTGAGCGGCAGAAAATCCACGCCCGGCTTCGCCGTCTGGGAGGCGACCGCCGTCGCCAGGACGACCGTATCCCCGTAGGACGCCAGCACGGCGCCGTCCGCCTGCCTGGCCACCCGGCCGGTTTCCAGCCGGAGCGTCTTCCCGGCTAGCTCAATTTCGACGACATGTGCCATGACATCTGTCTCCTCTTACTTTCTACCCCACAGATGCCCACAGAGATGCGCTCACGCCCGTGAGCCCATGTCCGTGTTCACCTGTGGGAGCAGCCCGATGATCGCGCCGGCGTCGTCCGCCAGCGCGTGGGTGGTGAACTACTTCCGGATGCCCAACCGATCCAACACGGCCCGGTACCGGTTCTGATCGACCCGCTGCAGGTAATCGAGCAGCCGGCGGCGACGGCCGACCAGCGTCAACAACCCGCGGCGCGAGTGATGATCCTTCTTGTGCAGCTTGAAATGTTCCGTCAGGTAGGTGATCCGGTTGGTCAGGACCGCGATCTGCACCTCCGGCGACCCGCTGTCGGCGTCATGCCGACGGTACTGCCGAATCACGCCTGTCTTCGCTTCTTTCGTCAACGCCATCCGCTGTTCTCCTTCCTCCGAGCTGTTTCCCGTTACCGACTGACCGTGCCCGCGTCCACCAGGACTTTCTCGATCGTGACAGCCGGCGCGCCGGCGCCGCCCGCCTGCGCCACGCCGGTTTTCCCGAGCGCCAGCAGCCGGCCCGCCTCGTCTTTGATCCGAACGACCGGCCCTGGCCCAGGCTGCGCCATCCACCGGCCGGCGCCGGCCGGAACCGCCGCCCCGTGTCGCACGTGCTCGGCCGTCCGCCCGTCCACCACGATCGCCGGCACCGAAGCCAGCGCGTCGTCCAGCGCGAGCAGGTCTTCCGTCAACCGCCCCGCGGCGGCGCGCGCGCCGATCGTCTCCAGCGTGAGCGCCTGCTCGACGGCCAGCGGCCCAACACGCGTTCGCTGCAACGACAGCAGATGCCCGCCCACCCCAAGCGCCTCGCCGATGTCGGCGCAGAGCGTCCGCACGTAGGTGCCTTTGGAACAGCGGACCCGAAGCGTGACGTCCGCGCCGGCGATGCTCAGCACCTCGAGCTCGTAAATCTCGACCGTGCGGGGCTCGCGCTCGACCGTCCTGCCGGCCCGCGCCGATTTATAGAGCGGCACGCCGTCCACTTTCACCGCCGAATACATGGGCGGCACCTGCGTGATGCGGCCCCGGAACCGTGCGATCGCCGACCGGATCTGCGCTTCCGTGAGCCCGTCAAGCGAACGCGTCGCCAGCACGGCGCCGGTCGCATCCTGCGTCTCGGTCGTCCGGCCGAGGCGCAGGACGGCGCGATATTCCTTGTCCCAGTCCAGCAAATATTCCGCGATCCGCGTCCCGCGTCCCACCAGCACCGGCAGCACGCCCGTCGCCGCCGGATCCAGCGTGCCCGCATGACCGATCTTCAGGCCCTTCACGAGCCCGCGCACCTTGGCCACGACATCGTGGGATGTCCAGCCGGCCGGTTTGTTGACGTTCAGGATCCCGTCGCCGATGCCGACGTGATGCGCCACGGCTGTCTCCGCCACCGTCATCATCAGTCCTGCGTCGCCGGCCCGGCCGGTGCGCCGTCTTTCTTCCGTTCCTCGTCGAGACGATCGAGGATGGAGAGGATCCGGTCGCCGCGCGGTCCGCTGGTGTCTTTCTGGAAGACCAGCTCGGGCGTGTAGCGCAGATTCAGCCGGCGGCCCAGCTCGGACCGGATGAAGCCGCCCGCCTTGTCTAGCCCGGCGAAGGCCTCCTGCTCGCGCTCCGCGTCCAGCATCGTGGTCACGAAGACCCGGGCCAACCGCAGATCGTTCGTGATCTCCACGTCCGTGACCGTCACGGCGCCCACGCGGGGGTCCTTGGTCTTGCGCATGATGATGTCCGCCACTTCCATGCGAATCTGATCCGCCACGCGCGTCGCCCGCTTATACGCCGCCTTGGCCATAGGAGAAAGCTCGCAGCTAACAGCGAGTAGCGAATAGCTCTGAATTTTTCCTGCTGCTAGCTATTTGCTATCAGCTATTAGCTTCCTTCACAGCAATTCGATGCGCGACTGCACGATCTCGACCATCGGCACGGACCGGATGTGATTCAACACCTGATCCAGCACCTGGTTGACGTAGGCCGTTTCATTGGCCACGCAGGCGATGCCCAGCACCGCTTTCTGCCAGAGGTCCTGCCCGTCCACCTCGGCCACCGAGACGTTGAATTTGCCCCGGAGCCTCTCTTTTAGACTGCTCAACACCTGCCGCTTCGATTTCAGCGACTGTCCATCCGGGATAAACAACTCGACCGTGCAGACGCCGACAATCATGGATCATGCGGCGCGAAGCCGCCGCGCTACAGCTTCGTTGCCACCTTATCCACGACAAAGACCTCGAGGACGTCCCCGGCCTTGATGTCGCTGAAGTTCTCGACGCCCATGCCGCACTCGTAGCCCTGCTGCACTTCCTTTACATCGTCCTTGAAGCGGCGCAGCGACCCCAGCTTGCCCTGATAGACCGGCACGTTGTCGCGAATCACCCGCACGTTGGCGCCGGAGCGCTGGATCGTGCCGTCCGTCACGTAGCAGCCGGCGATCACGCCCGCCTTCGGGATATTGAACACCTGGCGGACTTCCGCGCGGCCCAGCACGCGCTCCTTGAGCGTCGGCTCCAGCAACCCTTCCATCGCCGCCTTAATATCCGCGATGGCGTCGTAAATAATGGTGTAGAGACGGACGTCCACGCCTTCGCGCTCGGCCAGGGCGGCCGCCTTCGGCTCCGGCCTGATATTGAACCCGATGACAATGGCGCGCGAGGCCGAGGCCAGCATGATGTCCGTTTCGGTGATCGCGCCGACCCCGGAGTGAATCGCATGGAGCTTCACCGCGTCGGTCGACAGTTTCTCGACGGCGCTGCCCAGGGCCTCCGCGGAGCCCTGCACGTCGGCCTTGATCACCACGGCCAGTTCCTTGACGTCGCCTTCCTTGATGCGCGCAAACAGATCATCCAGCGACATCTTGCCGGCGCCGATCGCCGCCTCCGCCGCGCGCTGTTTCTGCAGCCGTTCCTCCGCGATCTCACGCGCCACCCGCTCGTCCTTCACGGCGACGAACGGGTCGCCCGCCCCCGGCACACCCGGCAAGCCGATGACCTCCACGGGGATCGAAGGGCCCGCCTCTTTGACTTTCTCTCCACGATCATTGTTCAGCGCGCGCACGCGTCCGCTGAACGGGCCGACGACGAAGGCATCGCCGACGTGCAGCGTCCCGCTTTGCACCAGCACCGTGGCGACCGGACCGCGGCCGCGGTCCAGCCTGGCCTCCACCACAGCGCCCTTGGCCAGACGCGTCGAGTCCGCCTTCAGTTCCAGCACGTCCGCCTGGAGAAGAATCATTTCGAGCAAGGTGTCCAGTCCGGTCTTCTGCTTGGCGGAAACTTCCACAAAGATCGTCTGCCCTCCCCAGGCTTCCGGGATCAGCTGGTGCTCGGCGAGCGCGTGTTTGACGCGGTCGGGGTTGGCGCCGGGCTTGTCGATCTTATTGATCGCCACGATGATCGGCACGCCGGCCGCTGTGGCATGGTGGATCGCCTCGACGGTCTGCGGCATCACGCCATCGTCGACCGCCACCACGAGGATAACCAAGTCCGTGATCTTCGCGCCGCGCGCCCGCATGGCCGTGAAGGCCTCGTGGCCCGGCGTGTCGAGGAAGGTTACCTGCTTGCCGTTCACCGTCACCGTGTAGGCGCCGATGTGCTGGGTGATCCCGCCCGCTTCCCCCTCGGCCACCTTCGTCTGCCGGATGGCATCCAGGAGCGAGGTCTTGCCGTGGTCCACGTGGCCCATGATCGTGACGACCGGCGGCCGCGGCTGGGGTGCTCCCGTTTCCTGGTCGTCGGTCACCTCTTCGAGCAGATCCTCGCCCCGCTTTTCCAGCACCACCTCGGTCTTGACCCCGTAGCTTTCGGCAATCAACTGCGCGGCGTCCAAATTCATCGGCTGGTTCAGGGTCAGCATCTGGCCGGTGTCCATGAGCTTGCGCATCACCTCGGCGGGCCGCTGCCCGACCAGCTCCGAAAATTCCTTCACGGTCAGGCCGGCCGTGAGCTTGACGGCTTTCAGGCGGGGCTTCGTGATCTCCGTGACGGCCGAGGGCTGCTGGTGGCGCGAGCGGTCTTCCCGGCGATGCACCGGAATGGCGCGCAGGTCCTGCCACCGGGCGGCGTCTTCCCGGAAACGCAGCTCGTCCTCGTCCTTGACCCGTCCGGTTTTCTTGACCTTTTTGAGCTTGTCCTTGAGTCCGGCGTCGCCGACGGGCGGGCCGGCGTCCAGCTCTTTCTTTTTGCGCGCGGCCGCCTCGCTCACCGCGCCTGGAGCAGGCGAAGGCGCGGCGGTCGCCGCCGCAGCCGGCGAGGCCGCACTCGGAGCGGCGGGCAGCGTGGGTTCGGCGTGAGTTGGTGCCGGACGCAGCGGCTCATGCGCCGGCGCGGCACCCGGCGCAACCGCCGCCGGAGCGGCGTCGTGCGACGGAACGGCATGATGCAGCGGTGTCATCGGCTGGGGCGCCGCGAGCACGTCCTCGGCCGTCGGTTCGTCTTCCTTTTTCTTCTTGAAGAGCAGCCGCTTCTTGTCAGCCTTCGGCGGTTCCTCGACAGGGGCGGGAGCGGATTTGGACGATGCGTCCTTCTTGGCAGCCGTCTCTTTCTTGGTCAGCGCCTTGCCGGCGGCGGGCTTGGCGGCGGGTTTGTCCTTGCCGTGCTTGGCGAGCACGGTCCGGACCGCGTCCTCGTCCAGCGTGCTGCTGTGCGATTTGACAGCGATGCCGAGCCGCTTGAGTTCGGCGAGCAATTCCTTGCTCTCCATCTCCAGTTGCTTGGCCAGATCGAAAACCCGTGTGCCGGACATGCGCCTTCCGAGACTCCCTACGCGTTCGACTCCGATGCCGCCGCCTGCTCCGCCTGCGCTTCCGCCTGCCGCTGCGCGCGGGCGGCTTCTTCCTCGCGCTGCGCTTCGGCTTCTTCGGCCAGCGCCGCCTTGATCTCGCGGTCGCGCTCGACTTTTTCCTTCTCGTATTCCGTCGCGCTGATGATGTCGATCTTCCAGCCGGTCAGCCGGGCGGCCAGCCGCACGTTCTGGCCGTTCTTGCCGATCGCCAGCGAGAGCTGCGAATCGGCCACCACCACCAGCGCCGACTTCTTCTCCTCGTCGATGCCCACTTTCTCGATCGTCGCCGGATTGAGCGCCTCGGCGATGAACACGCGCGGGTCGTTGGTCCAGGCGATGATGTCGATCTTCTCGCCGCGCAGCTCCCGCACCACCGCCTGCACGCGCGACCCCTTGATGCCGACGCAGGCGCCGACCGGGTCCACCGCCTTGTCGCGCGAGGCGACGGCGATCTTCGTCCGGTCGCCCGGCTCGCGGACCACGCCCTTGATCTCGACGATCTTTTCGCCGACCTCGGGCACTTCCAGCTCGAAGAGTTTTCCGACGAAGTGCGGATGCGACCTCGACAAAATGACCTGCACGTCCTTCGGCGTCTTCCGCACTTCGAGCAGCAGCGCCTTCACGCGGTCGCCGCGGCGGTAGGTTTCACGGGGAATCTGTTCCTGGATCGGCAGGATGGCTTCGGTTTTGCCGAGGTCCACGATGTAATTGCGCCGCTCCTGGCCGATGATGATGCCGTTGATCAGGTCTCCTTGGCGGGTCGAGTACTCCTTCTGCACCGCCTCCCATTCCGCTTCCCGGACTTTCTGGCAGATCACCTGCTTGGCGGTCTGTGCGGCGATGCGCCCGAGCTCGTCCATTTCGATCAGGGAGCCGATCTCGTCGCCCACCTCCGCGCCGTCGTCCACCTTGCGGGCTTCCTGGATCGAGATTTCGGCCTTGGGATTCGTGACCGTGTCCACGATCGTCTTGAGCGAGATCACCGAGATCTCGCCGGTCTTGGAGTCCATCTCGACTTTGATGTTCTCGCCCTGGCCAAACCGCTTCTTGGCCGCCGTCTGGAGGGCCGTTTCCACCGCGCCGATGATCCGGGTCTTGTCGATCCCCTTCTCGCGGCCCAGCTGGTCGATGACTGCAATCAAATCTCGTCCGTTCATAGGTCCGTTCCTCGCTTGCTAGACTCTGCCGCCACTGCCGCTTTTAAAATGTGACTTCTGGCCGTCCTTCGGCGATCATCTCCCACGTGAACTGGAATGTTTGTTCCGCCCGTTTCTCTTCCACCGACAGCGTCACGCCGTCGTCGCGCACCTCGCGCAGCGTGCCGACCACCCGCCACTGCCCGTTGATCGGGGTCCGGAGCTTGAGGTTGACCAGCGTGCCGAGCGCTCGGTGATACTGCTCGCGACGCTTGAACGGCCGGTCCAGCCCCGGTGACGACACCTCGAGCGTGTAGGCGTGCGCAATCGGGTCCTCGACGTCCAGCGCATGGCCCAGCGACACGTGCACCTGTTCGCAATCTTCCAGGCTCACGCCGCCCGGCTTGTCGAGAAAGACCCGCACGAGCGTCCGCATGCCCTGCCCGACGCACTCGACATCCACGACGTCCACGCCGAGCGAGCGGGCGATCGGCGCCGCGATGGTCCGGACGCGTTCCGCAATGAGCTGGGCCTCGCGCCCCCTGGCCGTGCCGGCCGGCTCCTGCGTGCTCCAGCTCATGTGTGCACCCGACTCAAACAAAAAGTGGGCCCGAGGCCCACTTTCACGTGGCACAGGCTACCATTTTGGGTATATGAACGCAAGGGGTAACGGGGGGTGAGCGTGGCGGTTGAAGGCAGATCGGTCGCCGCTCGGCTCCATGCTATGATGCCGGCTCCGTTGACCCGCACGTCAACAGCCACTGGAGGAGACGCATGCCACAGGTTCTCGGACGACTGATCGCATGTCTGACACTGACCGCCGCGCTGCTTGTCGGGCCGCAAGCGGGCCTCTCGGCTCCTCCCGTGGCTCCCGAGGACGACCCCATCGCGGAATGTACCAAGAAGATGGAGAAGATGTTTTCGATGATCACCATTCAGGTTCAGGAACTGGCTCTCGACCACCTGAGGGTGAAGATCCTGCAACAGTATATCGTGATTATCCCTTTGAAGGAGCCGCGTGGAGGGATACGGGCCGTCCTGTGGGCCGCGAAGGAGCCGGCCGCGGCGCTGGAATTCGTCCGTCTTCTCCGCGCGGGGAAGATCGGCGCCGTGAACGTGTGGCCGTTTCTGCATAACCCGGGCGAGCTCTACGTCTCGCGGGGAGTCCCGCTGGAGGTGATCAAGAGCTGTCAGAAGGAGCAGCTCCAGGAAGCGTTCGGGAAATGCACCGAGTGCGACGTGGCGGAATGGGTGAACGTCAAACCGTGATGATGAGTGTGAGCTGGTAAAAAGGTGCGCGCAGTCGAAAGCAGGTGGCTACCTGACAAAGCGTTGGAAGGCGGCCTGGAGCTTTTGCGTGACGGGGCCGGGCTTGCCGGAGCCGCCTGGTCCGATTGCCTGGCCGTCCACGCGGATGACGGGAAGCACTTCGACCGTGGTGCCGGTGAGGAAGATCTCGTCGGAGCGGAGGAAGTCGTCCAGCGTGACGAACCGTTCTTCCACGGAGAGCCCTTCTTTTTTGGCCAGCTCGAGCACGATCGTCCGCGTCACGCCGGAGAGAATGCGCTTCCCTTCCGGCGCCGTGAGCACGCGGCCGGCCTTGACAATCATCACGTTACTGACTGCCCCTTCGGTCACCTGCCCCTGACGGACGAAGATCGCTTCGAAGGCGCCGGCCTGTTTGGCCTTCTGACGCGCCATCACATTAGCGAGCAGGTTCACGCTTTTGATGTCGCACCGGCCCCAGCGCCAGTCGTCCATCGTCATCACGGCCACGCCCGCGGCCTGCAGGGCCGGATCCATCGGCTTCATCTCGCGCACGGTCATGACGGCGGTCGGCTTTACTGAAGCCGGAAACACATGGTCGCGCGGGGCCGCGCCGCGGGTCAGTTGGAGATAGACCTTGCTTTCCGCATAGCCGCTCCGTCTGATGCCCTCCTGCACGTGCGTCGCCCATTGTGGAATACCCCAGGGCAGCGGGAGTTCGATTGCCTTGGCGCTCCGTTCGAGGCGGGCCAGGTGCGCGTCGAGCTGAAAGGGGTGCCCGTGGTAGCTGCGGATGACTTCGTAGATGCCATCGCCGAACTGGAAACCTCTGTCCTCCACCGAGACCGTGGCCTCTTCGAGCGGCATGAAGCGGCCATTTACGAATCCGATGTCAGGCATGGTTTCGTATCTCGTGATCCGTCATCCGTAATCCGTTCTTGTCACGGATCACGCGTCACGGATTACGTCGTGCGCCGTCCGTCGCGTTAATCAGGAACACCCGGCGGTCTTCGGCGGTGAATTTCCAGCCCATGCGCTTTTCGAACAGAATGCGATGCTCGCCCTTCTCGAGCGCGCGGAATTCGAACGTGCGACGGCCATTGTCCACAGCATTGTTGCCGGCAACCCGCAGGTAGTCGTCGCCCACCAATGCGAAGACGGCGGTGTCGTAGGACGGGACCCACTGTTCGCCCCGCGTCCGGTCCTCCCAGAGATGGATGGGGAACGGCTGTCCGGTCTGGACCGACAGGTGTTTGACCTCGCCCGCTGTGCCGTCCGGCCCTGTCATCGCGCCCGCTCCAGGCAACTAATCCTGCACTTTGCGACGAGGCCCGACGAAGACCTCGTTCTCTTTGACCTTCACTTCATAGCTACCCACGCAGTTGCCGCCGCCATCCGTTGCCAAACCGCTGCGCACGTCGAACGACAGTTGGTGCCAGGGACAGGAGATGACGTGTCCCTTCAGCGTCCCTTCGCCCAACGGGCCGCCTTGATGCGGGCAGATGTTATAGATGGCGTAGAAGGCTCCGCTGACGTTGAAGACGGCGAGTTCGCGTCCTTTGACCTCGACGATCTTGGCGCCGCCCACCGGAATTTCATCCACGCGGGCGACGCGCGTGAAGCCTTCCATGCTGATGACTTTCGCGGGGCTGCCCATGGTCCTCGCTAGAATTTCAGCGCAAATTTCAACTCGATGCCGGTGGAGAGTTTCTCCCGCCTGATAAACCCGGCTTCGGTCTCGATGACGTACCGGGCATTTTCAGGCGGCGGGCCGTAGGCCGGGCACGGATCCTTTTCGCAGGGCTGGGCTCGCTCCACCAGATGCACCACGTGTCGGCTTTCGTCCGCCCAGATCACGTCCACCGGAATCAGGAACCCCTTGGTCCTGATCTTGTGACGGTCCGACGTCTCGAAGATATACAGCATCCCCCTATCGGGGGGCAACGACTCGCGGAATGCCAGCCCGAAGAGCAGCTTCTCCGGCGTGTTGGCGACTTCGGTTTCGATCGCCGTCCCGTTCGGGAACGTCACGACGATGGTCTGGTCTTGATCACCCGAGAACATCAGTACCCCGCCGATCAGGACCGCGGCCAGCACGACCAGGACCACCGCGCGGGTGCGCGTGGGGGGCGTTTCGGATGGTGTGAGAATACCCATTAATGTTAAGGAGTTGCCTTCTTTCCCAAACTAGGCCCAACGGCCCATATCAATCAAGCACATAGGCCTTCTTCCCGCGACTTGTCCTGTTGACTTGGAAAAACGGCGCGGTCTAGAATGGCATCCTTACAGCCGATTGAATATCGGTTTGTTGCTCTTGTCAATACTGTTTGCAAGGAGGCTGGGGTCATGGCTCTGTTAATTACGGCTGAATGTATCTCCTGCGGCGCCTGCCTGCCGGAGTGCCCGAACGAAGCCATCTTCGAGACGCGCGGCGACGCGGAGGCCAAGGGCAACCACGTCGGCGACGGGCAAGGGGAAGGCAACAACATCTACGTCATCACGCACGACCGCTGCACCGAGTGCGTCGGCCACTTCGACGAGCCGCAGTGCGCGGCGGTCTGCCCGGTGGACAATTGCTGCATTTCGGATCCGCTCTATCCGGAAACCACCGACGTCCTGCTCGACAAGGCCAAGAAATTGAACCCGGACAAGACCATCGACCCCGCGAAGGTGTGGAGCGGCGTCAGAAACTGACTGTCCGCCTGCGCTGAACCTCGAAAGCCCCATCCAGCCCGGATGGGGCTTTTTCTTCGCCCCCATTCATCCGAAACACTTCCGGTTACCCGATCGGTGCTACAATCTGGGCAACCCCCGAGGAGGTGTCCCATGCGCGCACCGTTGGCCATGCTCCTGTCTCTGTGGATGGTCTTCGGTTTCGGAACCAGCCCTTTCGCTCAGGCCGGAGCCGACGACGTCTCAAAAGTAATCGAGAGCTTCGTCAGCAAGCAATTTCCGGACGCCGACAGTCACTTCTGGGTCGTGAACGGAGTCCAATGGCAGGAGGAAAACGAGCTGGTGGTTGACGTCAACGCGATCGCACTCAAGGCCGCAGAACAGATGCCCACCGAAAACCGCTACCTGATCCTTATCGTCTCGGGGAAATTGGCCGGGGCCCAGCGCATTCCGTTGAATGACGCCGCCGTCTGCCAGCCTGAGCAAAGCTGATTCGATTCTGGTCACACATCCGCCGCAAATGACGACGCCCTGCCTGCTGGTCGCAGGCAGGGCGTCGTTTCAAACAACAAACAGAACGTCGACTACTTGATCATCAGCAGCCGCCCACCGATGTGGGCCGGATGCAGATGGCAGCTGTAGTAGAGGACGTTGCCCGACGTGGCATAGAACAGGTCGCTGGTCGGGATGCCGATGTATTTCGTTTCGCCGGGCTTGAGGACAATCTTTGCTCTGAGGACGGTCGGGGCGGCCTGGTTCTGCTCCGCCGACAAAAAGAACCCATGCTCGGCCGTCGAGTCGTTCGTCACCTTGATCAAGAAGGGACGGCCGGGCCGGACCTTGAAGTCCACAACAGTCGTGGGCGGATACCACACCTTTTTCTGCGACGCGCCGAGTTCGAGCGCGTACAACTCCGCATCCACGTCCAGTTCCTTGAACGCGATCCCTACGACGGAGCCTGTCGCCAAATCGCCGACCTCAACGCCACCGGCCTGGTGAGCGAAGGCCGCCGACGCTCCGGCCAGCACAATCAGGCCGAAGAATACCGCTACCAGCATCTTTCCCATTGCCTACCTCCTTGGAAGAAAAAAGCTGTGATTAGTGAGCGATGACGAATCCTTAGCCGCTATGTATGTTGCGTGTTTCGAGGGAGTGCAAGCCCTGAAACGCCGGATGGTATAGCATAGGCCACCAAGGGAAGCAAGCACCTTCTTTGGCCCATCGGTCTGCCTTCAAACGGGCCGTAGGACGGGCTCCAAACGCGTCGGGAGCATCCAAATTTTCAACGGAAATAGGCCCTCTTATCGTACTGAGGACGGCGCATGGCCCGGCACTGGCTCTGCGCCCCGCCCGATCAGGAGATCGAAGGGCGCATAGTCGTCCGTCAGGACGACACCGGCGGGCCAGGCCTGCTCGATGCGCGTCGCCAGCAACTCGCGGGCTTCGACCGGCAGCCGGCCCTGCGCCAGCAAGGCCTCGACTTTCGCCGTGAAGTCGGCGGGCTGCATCGTCTCCACCGGAGAGCCGGCAAAGAAGATGAGATTTTCGGCCTTGGACTGCTTGGGCATTTTCCAGGGCCCCTTGACACCGTAGGAGTGAACGGTCGGAAAGACGGTTTTCAGGGTGGCGACCACCGCCTGCGCCCGAAGCAGGTCCGGGCCTTCGCCGGAGGAGGCCAGATTGACGACCAGCACGCCGTCCGGATGCAACCGGGCGCGCACTTCCCGGAAAAATTCCTGCGTCGTGAGATGGAACGGGATCAGATGGCGGGCGAAGACGTCCACCCAGATCACATCGTAGATGGCCGTCGTGCCGCGCAAAAACATCCGCGCATCCTTGACGTAGACGTGGTGCCCTTGGGCCGGCGCGTAGCTGAAATAGTGCTCGGCCGCCTGCACGACCGAGGGATCCACTTCCACCGTGTCGAGCTCCAACTGGGGCCAGTACCGCGCAAGCCACTTGGCCAGCGAGCCGCCGCCGTGCCCCAAAATCAGCGCCCGCTTCGGCTCAGGCGGAAGCGCGAGCGCCGCCATCGCCAGCTGGCTGTACGGCAGATAGAGCGCGACGGGATCGGCGTTCCACATCACGGCGTGAAACGTACGGTCCAGAATCAGGTAGCGGAAGAGACCCTGCGTGTCGTCACGCACGCGGATCTGCTGATAGGGACTGTCCTCCTGATGCAGCGGGACGGGCGGGATCAATTTCTTGAGGTCCTCCGGCAGGGCCTGACCCGGATGCAGCGCCAGCCACATGATGAGCGCCAGGCCGCCGAGCGCGGGCGCCGCCGCTCTGACGCCGACCGCCGCCTGCCAGCCCCAGAGGAGGCCCAGCACGACCTGGACGACGCCGAGCACCGCGACCAGCGCGGCGCTGCCCAGCCACGTCAGGAGATAAAATGCCGTGCCCCATGTGCCGATCAGGCTGCCGACCGTCGAGACCGCGATCATGGCGCCGGTGTGGCGGCCGAGATGGCCCATGTCTCCGATCGAGAGACGCAGGAGCGCCGGCAGCACGCCGCTCAACCCGAACGCCGGCGGCGCGAGCAGAATGCTCGCCGCAAGGCAGGGGCCCCAGCGGGGATCGTCGAGCCAGGTCGACACGCTGAACATGACCGGCTGCCCCGCCCAGGCCAGCAGCAGCGTCCAGGCGCCTGAAAAAAGCAGGAGGCCGGCCAGGACCACGCCGCCCCGGTGACGGTCCGCCAGCCAGCCTCCCGTCGCATAGCCGCTGCTCATCGCCGCGAGGATCACGCCGATCAGCGCCCCCCACACGAACAGGGAGTTTCCGAAGACCGGCGCCAGCAGGCGGCTGCCGAGGATTTCGAGCGCCATGACGACGGCGCCGCTGATGAACGCGGTCGCAAAGAGCCAGAGGCGGGCCCAGCGGGCGTGAGTCTGATCGGTGCTCATCGGAGGATTGCGTGATGGGGAGAACACGCGGAGGCCGGGTTCGACATTCTCTTAATGCGGCCCCCAGTTTTTGAAATACCGCAGCAAATCTCGGACCGTGACGATCCCGACGATGCGGCCGTCTTCCGTCACGGCCAGATGCCGGATGCCCTTCTCGGCCATGAGGTCGCTGGCATCGTGGGCGGAGCGATCCTGCTCGATCGTGATGACCGGGCTGCTCATGACCGACCGGACGCGGGCCTGGGTCGGATCCACCTGGGAGGCCATCGCCTTGCGCACGAGATCCGCCTCGCTGACGATCCCGATGAAGGCCCCGTGCTCCCCAACCAGAATGGCGCCGACGCGCGTGTCACGCATCATCGCCGCGGCTTCCGCCAGCGTCGCCTCGGGACTGATCATCCGGGGGTTCCGCTTCATCATCACGGCCAGGGGCCGCATCATCGTGCCGCCGTGGGACGCCATGACGATCTTCTCCTTCCGCGTGAGCAGTCTACTGAACGGCGGAGAGCGAGTCAATCAAGGGGACTGACACCCTTCCTCAGGGTGTCTGTCCCCGTCCGAAACGGGACAGGCACCCCTCGACAAGCTCGGGGAGCCAGTCCCTTGGGTGCCTGTCCCCGTCTGTGTCCCTGTGTTATACTCGCCCCTGCTTCAGACCGCGATTTGTAACGGAGATCAATGCATATCAGTGTCATTGGGACCGGGTACGTCGGATTGGTGACGGGGGCGTGCTTCGCCGAGTTCGGATTGCGCGTCACCTGCATGGATACCGACGCCAAGCGGATCGGTCGGCTGGAGAAGGGCGACGTGCCCTTTTACGAGCCGGGCATCACCGAGCTGGTCGCCAAAGGCATCAAAGACAACCGCCTGACTTTCACGACCGACATCACCAAGGCGGTGGAGGACGTGCTGGTCATTTTCATCGCCGTTGGCACGCCCTCGCGGAGCGACGGGTCCGCCGACCTGTCCTATGTTGAAGAAGTCGGCCGCGGGATCGCGAAGCAGATGACCGGCTACAAGGTCATCGCGACCAAGTCCACGGTGCCGGTCGGCACGGGCGAGACGCTGCGCGAGGTCATCAAGGCCAACCAGAAGAAATCGATCCGGTTCGACATCGTGTCCAACCCGGAATTTCTCCGGGAAGGCTCCGCGATCGAAGATTTCATGCGGCCGAACCGGGTCGTCATCGGCGCGGACAGCGCCGAGGCCGTCGCGATCATGAAGGACCTCTACCGGCCGCTGTACCTGATCGAAACCCCCTTCGTCATCACCGACATCCCGACGGCGGAAATGATCAAATACGCCTCCAACGCCTTCCTGGCCACCAAGGTCTCGTTCATCAACGAGATCGCGAACCTCTGCGAGCAGGTCGGCGCGGACGTGCAGGTGGTGTCCAAAGGGATGGGGCTGGACCACCGGATCGGCGCGAAGTTCCTCCACCCCGGACCCGGCTTCGGCGGCTCCTGCTTCCCGAAAGACGTCGCCGCGCTGATTCAGACCGGTGACCGGCACGGCTCCGAGATGCAGATCGCCAAAGCGGCGGCGGCGGCCAACGAGCGGCAGAAGCGGGCCATGGTCGAGAAGATCCGACAGACCCTCGGCGGGTTGCAGGGCAAGACGATCGGGGTGCTGGGGCTCTCGTTCAAGCCGAACACCAACGATCTGCGCGAGGCGCCGGCGGTGACGATCATCGAGGGGCTGCTGAAGGCCGGCTGCGCGGTCCGCGCCTACGACCCGGCGGCGCTCGAAGAAGGCTCGAAGCTGCTGCCGAAGATGGCGCCCTGCGCCGATCCCTACGACGCCGCCAAGGGCAGCGACGCACTCGTGATCATGACGGAATGGAACCAGTTCCGGAACCTGGAATTCGACCGCCTCAAGACGCTGCTGCGCCAGCCGGTGCTGATCGACCTGCGCAATGTCTATGAGGCGGAGCGGGTGGCGGGAATGGGATTTCGCTACATTTCCGTCGGACGGCCGGAGCGACCGCCGAAGAAATAATCCTCAGCTCTTCTGCTCGATCTGTCTGGCGGCTTCCGTTTCCTTCGGCTTCGGCTTGTAGCCCATCCGGTCGAGCACCTTCATAATCCTCGTCTTCAACCGGTCGTCCGCTTCCTCCAGCGCGAGCGCGAGGGGCTCCACCGCCGGCTTGCCGACCTTGCGGATGATTTCCGTGGCCGATTGCCGGAGCTCGTCTTCCTCGGACACCAGCAACGGGATCAGGGACGGCACGGAAACCCCGCCCAGCTTGATCAGCGAATCGTACGCCCGCTGCCGCACATCCCCGACCTCGTCGGTGAGCGCCTCCACCAGCGGTCCGACCGCCCGCGCATCCTTCAATTCCCCCAGCGTCTCGACGGCGTATTTGCGGTTCAGCCAGTGCGTGTCCTTGATATCGATCAGCATCGCGTCGGCCCGGGCGGCGTTCGGATCTTTCGCGCGGATCTTGAGGCTCTTGGCGATGCGCTTGCCGTTCTCTTCGACGACGCGGATCGTCGCGCCGTCGCCGGGCTTGAGCGTCTGCAGATCGGCGAGCGCCTCCTCGGCCACGTCCAGCAGGACGGTCTTGCCGTCGTAGGCCAGCAGCTCGACCTCGAGCTGCTTCGCGGCGGGATTCACGGCCACCACTTTTTCGGTGACCAGGTTGAACCCGTCCTGCTTGCCCCCGCCCTTGGGACCGATCTGGATCAGCTTGGCCGGTTGTTCTGGTGTTTCGTTCGCCATATGAATCCTCGATGAGCGCGCTACTGTAGTACGTTTACTCCTGTGGTTTCCACCCCAAACTTGCGAGCGCCCCTTCGGCGGTCTCCTGGACCAATTCGTTCTCGTCCTCGAGCAGCGGCAGCAGCGGATCCACCGCCCGCTTGTCGCCCAAACGCGCCAGCGACTCGGCGGCGTTGCGCCGGACCAGCCAATCCTCGTCGTGCAGCGCCCCGATCAGCGAATCGAAGCCCCGCGGATCGCCGATCTTCCCCAGCGCCTCGGCCGCATGGCGGCGCACCATCCAATTGTTGCCGTTCAGCCCGTCGATCAGCGCTTCGACGGCCCGCGCGTCGCCGATTTTTTTCAGGACGCGGGCGGCATCCTCCCGCACCAGACTGTCGGCCAGCGCCTCCACCAGGCCGGGCACGGCCCGCGAATCGCCGATCCGCTCGAGCGCCCAGACGGCCGCCGTCCGGACCGCCCCGTCCTTGTCCTTCAGCGCCTTGACGAGCGCCTCCACGCCGCGCGGGTCTTTCAATTTCCCCAGGGCCGAGGCCGCCTGCTCCCGCACCGACCATTCGTCCTCCCGCATGGCCTCGATGAGCGGCTCCACCGCAGCGGGCCCAATCCGCACGATTGCGCCGGTGGTCGCTTCGCGGATGACCGCATCCTCGTCGGTCAACATGCCGATCAAGTGCGGCAGGGCGTCGAGGCCCATCTGCCCCAGGCTGGCCACCGCGTGGTCGCGGAGCGCCTCGTTCTCGTCCCGCAACGCCGAGAGCAACTGTTCGATCCGTTCCCGCTGTTCCGCGTCACTCATGATCCTTCTCCTCCGACTGTCCCGCCTGGACCTCCGCCTGCATCGTCAGCGCGGCCAGCTTGTCCACGATCATCCCGGCATTATACGCGACCAGCCCGTCCCGGTCAGTCTTCAACCGCTCGAACAGGTCCTTGTACGGGCGCAGCGTTTCCACGTCCTTGATCTTGGCCAGCGCTTCCATCGCAAACACGCGGAGGGGGCGGATCGGGATCGCCTCGATGTAGAGCTCCAGCGGCCGCGCGTCGCCGATCAGGCCCAGGGCCTTCAAGGCCAGCTCCTTCACGCCGGTATCCTTGTCCTTCCGCAGCCGCTCCATCAGCGGCTCGACCGACCGCACGTCGGCGATCTTGCCCAGCAGATCCGCCGCCGCCTCGCGCACCAGCCAGTCGTCGTCCTCGAGGTACTCGATCAGGATGTCTACGCCGGGGCGGCCGATCGGCAAGAGCCCGATCACCGTCGCCATCCTGGCCTCTTCCCGCTCGGCCGAGCCTTCGATGTTGCGCAGCGCAGTGAACGTCTCCTCGAAGCGATCGCGGATCGCGGTCAGCTTCTTTAGCGTGCGGGTCGCCGCATCGCGCAGCGCCGGATCCATCATGGCGTCCACCAGCGCGTCGGCGGACTTCGGCTCGAGCAGATGCTCGAGCATCTCGACCGCCGTCAGCCGCACCGCCGCGTCCGCATGTTTCAGCATGGCGCAGACCGGACCGACGGCGTTCGGCATCGCGCCGATCAGCTTGGTCACGACCTGGCGCTGGGTGTCGTCCTGCAAGACCGACAGTTCATGCACCAGCGCTTCGGCCGCCTCCGCATCCAGCACCCCGGCCATTTGCTCCAGCGCAATCGCGGCGGCCTTGCGGACCGTCTCGTCCGGGTCGCGCAGGAGCCGGACCAGCGGCACGCCGCCCTTCGGATCCTTGAGCCGGGCGAGCATGCCGGCAATCTCCGTCTTGAGCGCGGGCGCGGCGGTCTCCAGCACGTGGATCAGTGCGAGCACCGCCGTGGTGCCGCCCTGCACGCAGGCCGCCGTCGCGCGCATGCGCCGCCAGTCCTCTTCGTGGACCAGCTCGGCGATCAGGGTTTCGATGGATTCCTTGGCCATCACCCAATTCTTCCTGCGCGCCAGCCCAACCGGGTCAGGGCCTCTTTCACATGAAAGAGGATGTTGCCGTCCTGTTCGTTCTTCAGCACAGCCACCAGATGCGGAATCGCCGGCTGGCCGAACGCCACCAGCGCGGTTGCCGCCTCCGCGCGGGTCACCGTGTTCTGGAGCGCGGCCACCAATGTCGGGATGGTTGCCGCGTCCCGAATCTGTCCCAACGCATGGGCCGCTCCGGCCATCGCCATCATCTCTTCATCCCATTTATCGCCGCAGCCGGCGACCTCGCGGCTGCGCTCCGGCCGGCTCGTTCCCGCCACGATCGCGACCAGGGCCGGCACGGCGCGCCGATCGCCGATCTTCCCCAGCGCGGCGACGACGAGCGGCCGCAGGCCCGGCTCCTTCAGCGCCGTGAGCAGAAACTCGACGGCGCGCGCATCGCCGATTTCGCCCAGCGCCCGCACCGCGTCTTCGCGCAGCGACGAATCGCGATCGTTGAACAGGAGGCGCAGCAGCGGCTCCACGGCCTCGGGTGATTTCGTCTTGCCCAGCGCCTCGACGGCATGGAGCCGCACCAGCCATTCCTGGTGCGTCAGCGCCTCGACCAGCACGGGGACCGCCGCCGGCCCCAGCCGCGCGAGGGCGCCGCTGGTCTCTTCGCGCACGGCCTTGACCTTGTCCTGGAGCAACGGCATGAGCGCCGGGATCGCGCGGGCCTCGCCGATCCGGCCCAGCGCCCTGGCCGCGTGCATGCGGACGATCCAATCGGCGCTGGCCAGAGACGAGACCAGACCGTCCACCACGCGGGCATCCCCGATGGACGCCAGAATCGCCGCGGCGTATTCCTGGACGGTCAGATTCCTATCGTGGAGGCACGCGCCGAGCGGCTCGATGGCCGGCTCCCCGATCGCCGTCAGCGCGGCGACGGCCGCCTCCCGCACCGCGCGATCCGAATCCCGCAGCACGGCGATCAGGGGCTCCACCGCCCGCCGGTCACGGAACCCGCCGAGCGCGGTCGCGGCTTCCTCGCGCACCGCCCAGTCCTCGTCCCGCAGCGCGGCAATCTGTTCCAGCACCGTATCGGCCATGTCCACCTACGCCACTGTCCAGGCGTTGATTTTTCAGTCGGTTATGACGGTATCACAGGCTTTTTTGGACGGTCAACCGCAGCGGTCCGGTTGACAGGCCTCTTTGAGGGCGCTTAGTATGCAGGCACAGGTCATTACGCTTCATCCATACCTCCTTCCCGCTTATCCGATTTCCATCGTCATCAGCTAAGGAGGCCGGCCATGCGCATCCTCTTCGTTCTTGCTTTCGTGATGATCACCTTCCCCGCCGCTCCCGCAGGCGCCTACGAGGTCTGGCTCACGGACCAATCGGATACGGGCAAGGAAAGCGGCGGGTTCCTCCACATCTATGACGGCGCCCAGCTGGCGGCCGACCCGTCCGGCGCCAAGCCGACGGTCACGATCGACCTGGCTGGCGACGTCAACAAGCTGTGCGAAGAGGCGACCAAGAAGGCCGTGCGCCGGCCGCACATGCTGTTCTTCACCAAGGACCAGTCCCACGCCATCGTCTCCTTCCTGAGCGGGCACGTCCTCTTCATGGACGCGGCCACGAAGAAACCGGAGGCCTGCCTGTCCATGGGCAAGAACGTGCACGCGGCCTGGCCGACGCCGGACCAGAAGATGGCGATCGCCGCCAACATGGCCGATAAGAAGTTCATCCGGATCTGGACGGACTACGTCAACCATAAGTTCGCCTTCGACGAGAGCAAAGACGTGATGGCCCTCGGCGCGATGGAAGGCCCGGAGCGTCCGGACAACGCGCCGGTCTGCCCGATCACCGAAGACTCCAGCAAATTCGCCTTCATCACCCTGCGTGGCGGCGGGCTCATCGTGACGGACGTCACGGAGACGCCGATGAAGGTGCTCGCGACATTGGACAACAAGCAGGTCCATCCGGCCGGCTGCGGCGGCATCCAGGTCGGCAAGACCCTGTACCTCAACTCGGGCGGCGGCTGGCCCGCGGACAAGTTCCCGGCGGCGGCCTCGCTGGCCTACGACGTGTACGCGGTGGACCTCGGCAACCTGCCGAAGTCGGTGGAGGCCAAGCTCATCACCTCGCGCGACGGGAAGACCGCCGACTCCCATGGCATGGCGGCGGTGGGCCCCTACGTGTGGAGCGGCGATCGGGCCGGCAACAACATCGAGGTCATTGACTCGGCCAGCAACACCAGCGTGGGAACCATCGAGCTGGCCGGCAAGGTCAGCGACGACCCGGCCCCCGACCTGATGGACGCGGCGCCGGGCGGCAGCCACGTGTTCCTCGCGCTGCGCGGGCCGAGCCCGCTCACTGGCAACGACAAGGCCGTCAACAACGCGGTGGGCTCGACTCCCGGCGTCGGCGTCGTGATGGTGACGGGCGGCGGGAAGGGCGGCCAGCTGGTGGGGGTCGCGCGGGTGAGCAACATGAAGGACGGCAAGGAAACGGCCGACCCGCACGGGATCGCGGTCAGGAAGTAACTCGAACCAGGTTTTTCTACGGGCTGATTACTTCATCTTGCCTCTCGCCAGATCACCTGACGGCCCGAAGCGTCCGGTGTTGCCAAGCGGCAGATGGGTGCGGAGATCGTCGGCCCGCGAGCTGTCCACCTTCATGGCGTCATCCTGATCCGAAGGCTCCCAGCCGAGCTTTTTGAGCGTCTCCAATGCAATCTGCTTGAGCGAATCGGCGGCGGTCAGGCGTGACGTCGCGAACGACACGACGCGCTCCCCCTCCGATTCCACTTCCGACGCTTTCGGATCGTGCAGGAACGCGACCAGCGGCTCGATGGCCGTGTCGCCGATCAGCACCAGCGACGGCGCCGCCCGCTCCCGGAGATTCTGGTCCTTGAGCAGCATGATGAGATCGGGAATCACGCGGGGGTCGCGGAAATGGCCCAGGGCCGTCGCCGCCGCTTCCTTGATGAACGCCTCTTCGCTGACGATGCAGCCCGGCGTCGGCGTCCCGTCCTGAGGAATCCCCTTCCCTTTCAGGGCGTCCATGACTGCCGGCAGGGCCCGGGCGTCGCCGATCATGCCGAGCGACATGATCGCGTGCCGCTTCACCGCCCCGTCCTTCATCGCCTCGAGCAGCGCGTCGATCGCCCGCGGATCTCCGATCATGCCCAGCGCGATCGTCGCGTCCTCCCGCACGGCCCGGTCAGGGTCCTTCAGCGCCCCGATCAGCGCATCGATGACCTTGGCGTCCTTGACCCAGGCGTGGCCGATCTGATAGTCGGTCGTCATACCGCCGAGCGCGCGGGCGCCGTGGCAGCGGACGACGAAATCCTTGTCCGCCAGGCATTCGATGAGCGGGTCGATGGACGGCTCGCCGATCGCGACCAGCGCCGTCCCCGCCGTCTCGCGCACGATCTTGGACGTGTCGCGGAACAGCTTGACGAGCGCCGGGATCGCGTTCGCGTCGCCGATCTTGCCCAGCGCCTCGGCCGCCGCGCTCTTCACCGCCCCGTCGCGGTCGCGGCAGGCGACGACCAGCGCGTCCACGGCCTTCGCGTCCTTGAGCTCACCGCACGTCTTGGCCGCGTGCTCGCGCACGCGCCACCGCTCGTCCTTCAGGCAGGCGATCAGCCGGTCCACGACGCCGCGGCCCAGATGCGTCATCGCGGCGACCGCCTCGTTGCGCACCTCCATGATCGGATCGTTGAACAGGGTGATCAGCGCCTCGACGGCTTTGGGTCCGCCGATCCTGGCGACCGCCCACCCCGCATGCGCCCGGACCGACCAGAATTCGTCGGCGAGCGCGGTGAGCAGGGGGTCCAGCGCCTCGGGGTGCGCGCGCTCGGCGAGCGCCTTCGCGGCCTCCTCTCGCGTCGCGTCGTCGACGTCTTCCAGCGCTTCAAGCAGATCGTCAAGTGATTGCGCCATCGTGTGCCCTACTTCACATCCGTATAGTCATAGTCCCGTGTCCCGCCGTACGGATGCGTGCGGCTGCACGTGACCGTCAGCCTCTGGGTCCCGCGGCCCGCCACGCACTGATCGAGGGACTTCGCAAAATCGAGCTTTCCGTCCAGCGTGACATTGAACGGAAAATCGAAGGTAAAGGTCCCGAACTTGTACGCGCCGGGCTTGAGCTTGAGCTCCCGGCGCTCCGTCGTCGAATAGGCCTCGGTGCTGTCCGGGTCCAGCGTCATGATCATCGGCGTCACGCCAGGCACCTGCCACCGCGTCGGCGGTTGGAGCGTGGTGGCGTCGATCGTAATCGCGTACTCCTTCATGTGCGCCGGCGGCGGCGCGGCATGCGCGGAACCGACCGACAACGCCGCCAGCAGGGCCAGGGTCCCCAACGCAAGACTCCCCGGCTTACTGGCCATAGAGATTCAGGGCAGGCGGGTTCCGCACGATCGCGCGGGGGGCGCGGAAAATTTCCTCGATCGCGCGGCTCTGCCACTCCGTGTGCGTCTCGAGTCCGAACGCGCGCATCACGGTCGCCCCCGTATCCATGATGGAGACGGGCGCGGCGATCGCGTGGCCGGCCTTGATATTGGCGCCTGAGGCGATCCACGGCACATGCGGCAGCGACCCGTTTTGCTTCTGCTCCCCGATCCCGTTCAGCGCCGTCACGATGACCATCGTCTGGTCGAGCAGCTTGTAGGTCTTATAGAGGTCTAGGACGGACCCGATGGCGTCGTCCACGTCTTTGAGCGCCTCCCGGTAGGCCTTGGATGTCCAGCCCTGCTCCTGGCCGGCGCGGCCGGCATCCGGCAGATGCACGATCAGGAGGTGCGGCAGCCCATAGACATAATGGTTGTACCCGCCGCGCTCGCCCTTTTTGAAATACTCCTGAATGTAGGTCACGATGGTGGCGGCGCGGCACTCCGGCCGGAGCCGGCCGCAGATCTGGTAATCCACGTAGGACGAAGGCCGTGCAAGCTGGTAGAGCGACTCCTCCATGAAAAAGACGGCGGTGTCCTTGCCGCCGCTCAGGTCCAGATAATCGAACATCAGCGGGGGCCGGGGATAGCCCCGGGCGAAATCGAACGTGTCCCAGTCCATGCCGTGTTTTTCCACCGGCAGGCCGGTAAAGATCGAGGCCATGGTCGGCAGGCGCAGCGGCGGATTGACCGCGGAGGCGGACCAGGCGACCGAGCCGTTTTTCACCAGCTTGCTCAGGACCGGCATGGCGCCGGTCTTCAGCGAGTCCTGCCCGAACCCTTCGAGCACGAACAGGATCACGTGCTCGGGCTGGACTTCAGCGGCCGGAGGCGCGGCCATAGCCGGGCCGGCCAGCGCAAGACTGAGGGCGATTGGCAGCACCGCGAGGGTCGTTCGAATGTGCATGGCTCAACAACTTAGCATGCGGTTTTCGGGCTGGTCAACCGAGCCTAGCAATGGAGGGAACCCTTCTGATAAAAGGTCGCTATGCCCGTCGGAAACAATTTTCAGCATTCCGAGTACGACCGCAAGGATCCTGGCGACCGCGTCGCCTACCGCGAGCTGCCGGCCGGAGCCCCGCCCGATTCGCCCGCCTGGCTCGACGCCATGGCCGCGCACGGGAAACAGATGGCCCAGGCCGGCGTCCGGGCCGTCGTCTTCCTGCATGGCACGCATTTGGGCAGCGATCTCTTCGGCATGGGACGCCTGGACGAAGCCGGCGGCCTCAAGCGGGGCTACTCGCGCGGCATCCCGGGGATGGAAGCCCTGCTGGCGCTCATGCGGCAGGATACGGACGGCGTGCCGGCCATGCCGGGCGGCAAGAACCCCCCGTACGCCGACGACGACGCGACCAAGAAACTGATTGACGAGCAGGCCGGCGACGCCGGCAATTTTACGACCGCCTACGTGGAGCTGTTCGAGAAGGCAGTCAATCGCTCGGCATCGCGCCCGATCCTGTGCGTCCGTCTCCTCTGGTCCTGCGAGCAGCACCATCTGGGCCGCGCCGAGGCCGCCGTGCGGCTGCTCCATCGGCTTCGCGCCTTCTGCGCCGAGCACGGCTTCGGAGCCGGCGACCGCATCCTCGTCCAGGCCCACGGCCAGGCGGGGCTGGTCATGGCGCTGCTCTCGAATCTCGTCGCACCCGGTAAGTCGGCCATGCGCGACGCGGTGCTCAAGCATCTCAAGAGCGTCATGCCGGACGGAGCGATCGCCCTCTTCGAATCGCTCGTCCCCGGCGGCGTCTTGAACGGCGCGACGCTCGACGTCGTGACGTTCGGCACGCCGGTCCGGTACGGCTGGGATCCGTCCGGACTCGGCAAGCTGCTCCACGTCGTCAATCATCGGCCGATGCGCGTAGACGGCAAACGGTGGCTGGCCAAGATGGAATTGCCGCAGATCACGATGGAGATGCCGATCGCCTGGGGCGGCGACTATGTCCAGCAACTGGCCGTGGCCGGCAGCGACGCAGCCCCGGCCTCCGAGCAGGCCAAGGCCGTCAACAAGGCGCTCTGGGAGCTGCTGGAGCCGTGGGACGGGTTTGAACGCTGGCTGGAATGCGCGCGGCGGACCACTCGATGCCAAAATGACGGGCAATGTCTTCTTGTCGATTACAAGGATTCGACCGGCTCGACCGAGGCCCGCGACCACCTCTACGGCCACGCGGCCTACACGCGGATGAGCGCGATGCTGTTCAACATGGGTGAGATCGTGCAGGCGCTCTATGCCTAGAACCCTAACTCTTTCTCCAGGTCGGCTTTCCCCTTTTTGAATTTCTGCTGGTCCGCCTCGCTTTGTTGCGTGATCGAGCCCTTCACTTTCTCGGCTGACTTCTCCGCGGCGCGGCTGAACTCCGCTTGCCTCGTCTCCACCTGCTTGGCCGTCGCCTTGGCCTTGGCCGAGCCGGCAAATTCGTAATAACTGACCGCATTCATCTGAGTGAACGTCGGGTCGCTGCGTTTCATGACGGCATCGCCCCGCTGCTCGGCCCGTGTCCTGGCCGGTTTGTCGCCGTCCGGCAGAAATTTCATCCAGTCCGAGGCCTTCCTCAGTTTGTCCAGGGAGCTCATCGTGGCCTTGCCGACAGCCGTGACATCGCCGGACAGGCCCTGGGCCTCCTTCTCCTCGGCCTTCATGAACCGGTCGGCATTGGCCGAAGCGATTTTCTGAAGCTCCTGGCGATAGGCCGCAGGCGAGACGTAGGGTTTCTGCTCGCCCGTCTTGGGATCGCGAGGCCCGTAACGACTTCCGTCCACCTCCCAGGCCGTCTTGAAAAACTCCAGGTTGTCCGACTTGGCGTGCGCGGCCTTCAACATCACCCGGTTGGCCTCGTTATAGTCTCCGCCGGCTTCGAGCCACGCGAAGGCCGACGCGTTCTCAGTCACGCGGGGAGGCTTGTCGCCGAAGATCTCGATAGCGGGAGCTTTCGAATACAAGATCCCCTTGGCCTCCGCAGCCTTGGCCAGATCCCGGCCGAGCTTCGGCAGCGCCGCGCGATACTTGGCTTCGATATTTTTATCCCGCATGCAGCCGTTATGGAGGACGACACTATAGGCAAGAAAGACGTCCGCCGGCTTGCCGGATTTCTCCGCCTTGGCCGCGGCCGCCAGTTCCTTTTTGACCCCAGCCTGCATCTCGTCCAGTATGCATTCGTCGTCGGCGCGCACGGACGGAGCCGTCAGGACAAACAGCAGCAGCGTACTTCCGAGAATTCGGACCAGTGTCATCGCATGCTCCTCCGTTACCGTCCCATCGACTTCCTCATCATCTCTTCCATAGCCTTCTCGTCCATCTCGCCGCCCTTGCCCATCCCCTTCATCATTTCGTCAATGTTCGGAGCCCCGCCCTTCCCCTTGCCCCTTCCCATGCCGCCCATCATGGCGCCCATGTCGTTTTTCGTGTAGCCGGGGGGAATCTCGAAGAGCTTCGGGTCCTGCTTGCCGATCTTCAGATTGGTCAGCTCGCTCGCCATGCGCATCTTCTTGTCACCCTCCTTGTAGAGGAGGTCCATCTTCATCGTGATGTTGTCCTTGGTGACCCAGAAGAAGCCGCCGAACTTTTTCCCGTCCTTCATCGTCGCAATGGTCTTGTACTTGGTGGTCTTGACGCCGTTGACCGTTTCGTCGCCCACCGCGGTCTGCTGCACATCCATGCCCTGCGGATCGTGCGCGTCCGGCCGGTCCAGCGACATCTCCAGGTACATGTTCCCCATCAACTGCCACATGACCTTCTTGTCACGGCGGATGATGCTGACGTTGCCGCCCGCCCCGCCCATCTCTATGCGCTGCTTGCCCGGGGAGTGATAAATGCGGGACTTCATCGTCATGCCCCCTTCGGTCTCCATCGTGCTGTCGGCCGAATACTCTACTTTTGGCTCGGGCGGAGGCGCGGCCAAACCCAGAGCAGGCGACAACAGCGCCGACGCAAGCACCAGATTCAGAGAGCGCAGCAACTTCATGGCAAGTCCTCCTGGGACGGTTTCGGATGTCGCGACGGGGAGCAGGGTACCCGGTCCCCAGAAGCGAGTCAATGAGGGGGAATGGCTGGAGATCGTCCGGAGCTCGACCCGTTTCCTCCCTACGATTCCATCATTTCGAGGCGGGAATCGAACTCATGGCCGCACCGAGTGCAGCGGATGCAGTCGCGTTCGGCCATCACTTCTTCCGTCCGGAGACCCATGCCTCCGCAGTCCGGGCAGCGCGCCAGAGAGCGTGGCTGCTCATCCAGCGTTTCGTAGCGTGTCCCGCGCAGGCAATAGACCGGCTGCCCATCGAGTTCCCACGGACGACCGGCACGGTCCACCTCCGGCAGCACGATGTAGTGGTGTTTGGCATATTCCTGCCGCGCTTCCGGTGTCGCGAGTCCATTGTGGATCAATTTGCCGGTCTGCGCGTCGTAGAGTGCGTCGCCCTTCACGATGACTTTGGTCGGCCCCATCGTGCACCTCCAGGCTATCGATGATCAGACAATCCGAGGCATGACACCGTATGACGAGCCAGAGGGGGTATAGCTTGAACCTGAAGCCCCGGCGTTTGCAAGAGGCAGAGGAAACTGTCCGGTGTCTATACGCGGGGAGCTTTGGTCAGCCTCGTCCTGCCCTTCCGCCCTAATTCCAAGAGCACGCGAAGGCCGTAGTAGAAGCATTCCTTATTGTAGCGCTTTTCCCATTCCCGGAGGGTGCTGGCTCCCGCCTTGCTCTTCCTGCGGAGCGCGTGCGCGACGTCCTTATGCAGCCGGCACCGCGACTGCGAGGCCCGCTTGATCCACATCGGCGGGATATTGGCCCCGCCCTTCATGATCAGGCGATAGCCCCTCAACACGCTCCCATCTGCGCTTTTAAACAATGACGCTTCTCTTGCCATGGCAGGCCTCCTTATCTACGGGTGCGCTTCTCGCCAGTTGTGGCCGACGCCGAGATCCACTTTGAGCGGAACTGATAGCCCTAGCTTCGTTCCCGTCGCTTCCATTTCGGCCTTCACCAACTGCTTCGCCTTCTCGACTTCTTTCTCTGGCGTCTCGAAGATCAATTCGTCGTGGACCTGAAGAATCATCTTCGTGGTCGGCAGCTCGGCGTGGAGTTTGTTGAGTACGGCAATCATCGCCACTTTAATTAAGTCGGCCGCGGAGCCCTGGATCGGGCTGTTGACGGCCATGCGCTCCCCAAAGCCGCGCTGTGCCGGATCGGAGCTTTGCAATTCCGGGATTGGCCGGCGGCGGCCCAGGATCGTCGTCACGTAGCCCTGCTTCTTGGCCTGCTCGATCGTCTTGTCCATGAAGGCCTTCACGCCCGCGTACCGCTCGAAATAGGTATCGATGTATTTCTTCGCGTCGGCCTGCGAGACGCCGATGTTCTGCGACAGGCCGAAGGGGCTGATGCCGTACACGATCCCGAACACGACGGTCTTGGCCACGCGCCGCATTTCCTTGGTGATCAGCTCCGGCGACAGCTTGAAAATCTCGACCGCCGTCGCCGTGTGGATATCCTCGCCACGCTCGAAGACCTTCTTCAGCTTCTGATCGCCGGAGAGATGCGCCAGGATGCGCGGCTCGATCTGGCTATAGTCCGCGCAGAGCAAGGTATGGCCTTGGGAGGCGATGAAGGCCTCGCGGATGCGGAATCCGTGCTCGCCCTTGATCGGAATATTTTGCAGATTCGGCTCGGTGGACGACAGCCGCCCCGTCGCCGCAACCGTCTGATTGAGCGACGTGTGCAGCCGGTGTGTTTCATGATTCACCAATTCTGGGAACGCATCCACGTAGGTGGACTTGAGCTTGCTGATGGAACGGTAGTTCAGAATCTGCGCCGGCAGCTCATGCTGCACCGCCAGTTGCGTGAGCGTGTCTTCGTCCGTGGAATAGCCGGTCTTGGTTTTGCGGAGGGGCTTCAAGCCCATCTTCTCAAACAACACCGTGGCAAGCTGCTTCGGCGAGTTGACGTTGAACTCCTGGCCGGCAAGCCGCGTGATATTTCCCATTATATTTTCGAGCTCTCGTTCCAGTTCCTTGCTCTGCTCGTGAAGCACTTTGACGTCGACCCCGAAGCCGTTACGTTCGATTTCCGCCAGCACCGGCACAAGCGGCATTTCCACGTCCTCGAAGAGCTGCAGGCTTCCTTGCTCCTTCAGCCGTTCTTTCAGCACCGGTACCATCTTCACCGTCACGGACGCCGCCTCCGCGGCCTTGGCCGCCGTGGCGGCACCGCCGTTGGACGGCTCGAACAGATCGGTCGGCTCTTCTTTGTGTTTCTCTTCCTGCCCTGTGCCGAGTTGATAGCCCAGCAGGTCCAACGCGACCGAATCCAGCGCATGGCCGCGCCGGTTCGGATTGAGCAGATAGGCCGCGATCATCGTGTCGAAGGCCGGCTCGACCTGCTCGACTCCGGCCCGGTGCAGCGCGAGCAGCGCCGGTTTCAAATCATGCGCGGCCTTGAGGACCTTGCGATCGATCAAGAGATCCTTCAGCGGGCCGAACAGCCGGGCGGCGAAGACCGTCGTGCCGTCCGGCGTGGCGAACGAAAGGCCACGGACTTCGGCGGAGACGCCCGTTCCTTCCAGCACCGCGTGTAGACCGACCAACTTTTCCTTGGCCGCATGGTCGGCGAAGCGCTTCGCGGCCTTCTCGTCCTTGATCGTATCGGCCTCGGCGCCCAGCGCCTCGCCTGCCGGCGCCGATCCGGAGGCCGTTTGGATGTTCTTGAGCAGCGTCGAAAATTCCAGCTCGCGCAGCAAGGGCGCGAGCCGCTCGGGATCGGGCGGGTGTGTTGTGAACGCCTGGGCGTCGAACTCGACCGGGCAGTCGGTGTGGATGGTGGCGAGCTTCCGGCTCAGGCGGGCGTTCTCGGCCTGTTCGGCGAGCAGCGTTTTGATTCTGGGCGGCGTGATTGTGTCCGCGTGCCTGAGCAACTCCTCGATCGTGCCGTACTCATGGATGAGCTTGACCGCCGTCTTCTCCCCGATGCCCTTCACGCCGGGGATGTTGTCGGTGGCGTCGCCCATCAGCCCCATGACCTCGACGACCCGCGCCGGCTCCACGCCGAATTTCTCCCGGCACTCGGCCTCGCCCGCCCACTTGTCCTTGACCGGATCGTAGATGCGGACGGCGCCGGTCAGCAGCTGGTACATGTCCTTGTCGCCCGTGACGATGACGACGTCACAGCCGGCCGCTTCGGCCTTGCGCGCGAGCGTGCCGATCAGATCGTCCGCCTCGTACCCGGCCTTGCGAACCACCGGAATCCCGAACGCCTCGACGACCTTGTGGATAAAGGGAATCTGCGCCGACATGCCTTCGGGCATGGGCGGCCGGTGGGCCTTGTATTCCTTGAACTCCTCATGGCGGTGCGTCGGGCCCTTTTCATCGAACGTGATGGCCAGGCAGTCCGGCTTGCGCTCGCGCAGGATCTTCAGCAGCATCGTCGTGAAGCCGTAGACGGCGTTGGTCGGGAGGCCCTTGGCATTTGAGAGCGCGGGGAGCGCGAAGAAGGCGCGGTAGATGTAGGCGCTGCCGTCGATCAGATAGCAGGTGCGGCGGGAAGTGGCCATAGTAGAACCAAATGATCCGGTCTATCTTGTCTCTTTGGTCTGTTCAGTCTGTCTTGTCTTGAACAGGATGAACCAGACAGACCAGATAGACCGAACAGACCTGTTGATTATGTCTACGGTTCGCCCTTCACTGACAGCGGCGGTTTGTCATACTTGGCGCGCAAGCTGTTGATGGCCTTGAGCACGGTCGGCTGCCCGACGATCTTCCGCTCGCAATACCGCTTGCCGGGAAAATCCAGCAGCGACACGCCGATCAGGATCGTCAGAATCCCCTGCCCCGGCAGAAACAGGAGCGCGACGCCGACCGCCAGAAAGACGGCCCCGACGGCGTTCTTCACGAGGAAGCCCAGCAGCCGCAGGACCGGATGGTGGTCCGGCATCCAGACGCGCGGGCGGCGCTCGTCGAAATAGTGCGGCGGGAGCCGGACCAGAATAAACGGGATGGCGATCAGGGTCCCGGCGAAGAAGACGACGGAGGAGACGCCGAACCAGATCAGCACGTCTTGGGTCAGCAGCGCGTCAACCTGCGCGAGGAGAGCGTCCATCGCGCGGCATCGTAGCACGCGCCCCGGGAGGGCTCAAGCCGTGGCGGGGGCGGATAGAGCCGGGCGCACACCCTTGCCAGGCCTGCGCCAACCACGTACACTGATACGCACCATGCCGGACCGCCCTGTCATCGCGTCGGGCACCGCCCGGCTGGCCGCCTCCGCCCTGCTGGCCTTCGTCTGCGCCGGCCCGGTGCAGGCCCAGCCGGCCGGCGGCGACTATCAGGTGGAGGTCACGAAGAAAGGCCTCGGCAAGGAGGCCGTGGTCAGAAAGGGCGACAAGGAATGGTACATGTTGATCGAGGTCACGCCTGAAAACACGGTCATCATCCGCCAGGAAAAGGACAAGGACGTCTACCTGGTGGACGAAAGCGAGACGCACGACCGCGCCATGACGCCGGATGAAGTGAACGCCGCCATCGACGCCTTCGTGAACGGCGTCAAGTCCCTGGGCAAGCTGAAAAAGAAGTGAACGCATCGTCATGAGCCAGAAACACCGTTTCATCATCTTCGCGCACAACTCCACCTACGACAAACTTCATCAGGTGGCGACGCTCGGCCTGACCGCGGCGGCCATGGGCAAGCAGGTGACGGTGGTTCTGCTCTTCTGGACGATCAAAAAACTGGCCGAAGGGCGGATCGACGAGATGGATTTCCCGGCCGAGCATCAGGTGGACGGCAAAAAAATCGCGCACCTGCTGAAAGAGAAAAAAGTTCCGAAAATCTCGGAGATGCTCAAAGAGGCGAAACAGGTCGGCCACTGCCGCGTCGTGGCTTGCAGCGCCGGGCTCGAATACATGGGCGTGGACCCGGATGTGGTCGCCAAGAACGTGGATGAAGTGATGGGGCTGCCGGCGATCCTCAATCTCACGGCCGGCGCGGAGACGACGCTTTTTATCTGATTCCTACCGCGACTTCGTCACGCCGACCTGATCGCAGTACGTGATCAGCTTGCACTTGCTGCACCAGGGCGAGACGGGCAGGCACAGGTTCTGGCCGTAGGGCACCAGCAGGTCGTTGTAGGTGATCCAGTATTGCGTGGGCAGCTTCTTCCGAAGGGCCTCTTCCGTCTCCTCCGGCGTCTTCGTCTTCACGTAGCCCCAGCGATTGCTGATCCGGTGCACGTGGATGTCCACGCAGATGCCGGGCTTGTTGTAGCCGACCGTCACCGTCAGGTTCGCCGTCTTCCGTCCGACCCCGTTCAGCGTCAACAGCTCCTCGATCGAATCCGGCACGCGCCCGCCGTAGTGCGACAGGAGCCGGCGGCAGATGTCGTGGATCTGTTTCGCCTTGTTCCGATAGAAGCCGACCGGATAAATGGCCTTCTCGATGCGGCGGAGCGGCAGCTTCAGGAGCGTCCGGGGCGTGTGCGCCAGCGCGAAGAGCCGCCGGCTGGCGTCGGCCGTCGTTTTATCTTTCGTGCGGAGGCTCAGGACGCAGGCGATGAGGACGCAGAAGGGGTCGCGGGATTCCTTGGCGATGACGCCGACGATCGGCTCCTGCCATTGTTGGATTTCCTTTCGCAAAATCCGAATGGCAGAGTGAATGTCAGACGGACGCATAGCGTCCTACCTACGGAAACGGAATCGCGGAGTCAAGAGAATCGGAGGTGGGAAGACCGGCTAGTCCATCCGGCGCTTGGAGAGCCACTTCTGCCGGCGCCGCTGCGCCTCGCGCATCTTGGCTTTCTTCCGCACGCTGGGCTTCTCGTAATACCGGCGCCGCTTCAGCTCGCGAAACAGCCCTTCGCCCGCCAGCTTCTTCTTGGCGACCTTCAGGGCCTTCTCGACGTTGTTGTTGAAGACCTTGATTTCCATTCTGCCTGCTTACGCCCTATTGCGTAGATCACTTGGATTGCGAACGAGCGAAGTGTAACACAGCCGCGCCGTTTTTTACAACAAGCCGAAACCCGCCTGATCGAGCTTCGCTTCGAGCACTGTGGAGGGATCGAGCGCCTGAATCGAAACTCCATGGGTCTCCGCCTGGAGCACCGCCTGCCGGGGGACGAGCCCGATCAATTCGCTGCCGGCCACCCGGACGCCGCGCTTCTCCGCTTCACGGCGCACCGCCTCGAAGGCCGCGTGAACCGGCGTCTCCTCGATGTTCACCAGGTTCATCGCCACCTGCACGAGCCCGCGGCCGGCCAGCGGTACCCCAATGGCTTTGACATACGGCAGGCCGCCGTTGGACTGGCGGACGGTCTTTGCAATGGCCCTGGCAAGATCCAGATCGCGTGTCTCAAGATTGACGTTGAACGCGACCAATATACGCCTGGCGCCGACCACCGTGGCGCCGGCAGTGGGATGCAGCCGGCGCGGGCCGAAATCCGGCGCCCAACCCGGATCGGTTTCCATGCGATGGGCCAGGCCTTCCAGTCCGCCGCGCCGGATCGTCTCCAGCCCCGCGCGATCCGGCTTCGCCGCGGCCTGCTCGTAGAGAAAGACGGGGATGCCGAGCTCGCGGCCGATGCGCTCGCCGACCCGCCGCGCCACCGCCGCGCAGTCCTCCATTGTCACGCCGCGGAGCGGCACGAAGGGGACGACGTCGGTCGCGCCGACGCGCGGGTGCCCACCCTCGTGCCTGCGAAGGTCGATGAGCGCGGTCGCCTGCTTCGCCGCCCGGAACGCGGCCTCCGCCACTGCGTCCGGCGCGCCCGCGAAGGTCAGGACGGCGCGGTGATGGTCCGCATCCATGGTGTGGTCGAGCAACGCCACGCGCGGGACGGCCTGCACGGCGTCGACCAGCGCGCGGATCGTTTCGGCGTTCCGGCCTTCGCTGAAATTCGGCACGCATTCGACAAGATGATCGGTCATGCGCGCATGCTAGGGCGCGCGGCGCAGCGGGGTCAAGCCGATCGGTATGGGAACGACGGGATCAGCGAGGGCGTGCGCTAGCGGTTTGCCCCGGTCAGCGCGCAGGTCGCGCAGCCTTCGGTGGTGCAGCGCCAGCCGGACCCGCGAGGGGCGGTCGAGCGGGAATCGTTGTCCGTCGGGCGGTACCGGTGCAGCCAGACCTGTTCGATCTCGGCCGCTTCGTCGGCGGAGCCTGCTTCGACGAACCAGAAATAGCGGTAGTCGGACTGCCGCGCAAAGCGTCCCAGCGTGCCGACCAAATCGGTTGGGGTCGCCCCGACATAATCGGCCGCCCGCCCGTTTCTGGACAGAATGAAGGCGCCGGCTGATTGCGAACTCACGAACAGATGATGGTATTTGAGGAGAAAGGGTCCGAGCATCACGCCCCCCTTGGTGAGCTGTCCCGGTGCGCGACCCGTTGGCCGATACCCGTTAAGAAGGATTCGTGGACGCGGGCACCATCCGGACGATGTCGATTTTCGAGAGAGCCGCCAGCAGCATGACGGGATTGGGAATCACCATCTCCGCCGGCACGTAGAGGACCGCGCGACGCGCCTGCACGCGGGCCATCGTGCGCCGCACCGTCCCGACGTCCTCCAACGACAGCGCGGCCTGCTCGCGCCCGCACACGACGATCCGCTCCAGCGACGACGCGACGAGCACGCCTTCCGGCTCCCCGTTCCGCTGGTCGATGATCGGCAACAGCGTGGACTCGCCGGCCTTGGCGACCGCCTGGTAGGCGACTTTCGAGACATACTCGTTCACGACAAGTCCGCGAGAGCCCATGGATGCACCTCCTGGTTGTGACCGCCGTGCGAACGGCGACTGTCCGGGGGGCAGAGAAGAGAGGGCGCGAAAGGACTGGCGAAGAAACGTCCGGCGCTGTGAAGCGGTCGGTGCGGGGCGTCTGAACCTGACCGTTCCAGGCAATTGCACCTCACTGCGGCCGTTCCCGACGACTCGGGGTCCGGCATGTGGTGCGAAAAGCGTGAAGCCTGGCCTGAGTGATTCTTTTCTTAAGTCTTGGGGTGACACCTATAACAGGGACCCTAAAAGTTGTCAAGAAAAATCACAATATAAAGTGGTGCTACTGGAATGCCGTCTATATCTTGTGGGGCGAAAGGAGGGAACTGATGGCTACTTGGTTTTCTTGACGAATGCCTTGTATATCCGCTTCGCGTTCTCGGATTCCTCTTCGAGGCCGACCATCTCATGGCCGGTGGTCTGGCACCAGGCTGGCATGTCTTTCTTGATGCCCTCGTCGTCGGACACCACTTCCAGCACCTGTCCCAGCGTCAGCTCCTTGATTTTCTTGGAGGTCATGATGATGGGCATCGGGCAGAAGTACCCGAGGGTGTCGAGTTTGACGTCGGATTGGATCATTGTGGCTCCACAGCAAGTAGCCGGCAGCGAATAGCGAGCAGCTCGGAGCTATTGGCTATCAGCCATTTGCTATTCGCTAAATAAACAGATTGACGCTGCCCTGACGGGCTTCGGCGAGGTAGGTGCTGACACCGGCTAATTGATCCACGCCCTCGATCAACGTGTCTTTGGTCACGCCCATCATGCCCATGGTGGTCGTGCAGGCAATGAACCGCACGCCCAGGTCCCGCGCCGTCTCACGCAACTCTGCGATGTCGGGCATGCGGTTCTGGCGCATGACCCGCTTCATCAGGTTCGTGCCCAGTCCCCCGAAATGAAACCGGGAGAGCGGCAGGCGGCCTGTTCCACCCTTGTTCAACCAGCCGAACATCCGTCGCAACCAGTCCTTCGCCCCGCTGGTGGCGCCTTCCCGGCGAATCACGTTGAGCCCCCAGAAGGTGAAGAACATCGTGACCTGCATCCCCATCGCCGCCGCGCCGGTGGCGATGATGAAGGCGGCCATCACGCGGTCGAAATCCCCGCTCAGGACCACGATCGTGACCCGGTCGGGCTTGCTTTCTTGAAGTTCAGCCAGCATCGTCGCCGGCTCGAGTCTTGTGGCGCCCATGATTCGGCCTCGCACCGTCGTTCGCCGCGCCAGTCGCGGGGAACGTGGTCACTATAGTATGCGATTCTTCGGGCTGTCAAGGTAACGCCGAGGTGCCCTTGCGGAAATCCCGAGGGTTGCGTATGCTCGCCGGCGCGTTTCGTCAAAGGAGCGCCGATGGTCCACCGCAGCCGATTGGCCGGTCCGGTTTGCCTCCTGGCTGCCTTATTGCTCTTCGGTCCCCCGTCTCCGGCAGACGTCCGCGCCGAATCCAAGCGCTACATGAGCGTGCCGGCCCTCGCCGCCAGCCAGGTCAACGGACAACAGGTCGGTAACGTCCATTACATCGTCCTGCAACTGGATCGGGACCCGCAGGGACAAGGCCCCACCATTCTCTTCAGCGAATCCTCCGCCGGGTCGGCCGTGGACGAGGTCTGGAAGGACGGGGCCCGGGCGGCGATCATCGCAGCGGCGAGGATCATGGGAGAGGACGCGCGCAATTGGACGCTTACGATCAAGAACCGTTCCCGGTTCAGCTTGTCCAGCGGCTCCAGCGCCAGCAGCGCGATGGCCGTCGGCATCATCGCCGCCTGGCGCGGCGATGAACTCCGCTCGGGTGTCGTGCTGACGGGCGTGATCACCCCGGAGGGGCGCATCGAGGACGTCGGTGACCTGCCCGCCAAGCTGCAGGGCGCGGTCGCCGCGAACATGCACGCGATGCTGGTGCCGAAAGGCGAAGCAAAAACGGACGAGTGGGATCTCTACGAACTGGGGCAGCAGCGCAACCTCACCATCGTCGAAGTCTCCACGCTCCAGGAAGCCTATGAGATCATGACAGGGATCCGTCCGTAGCAACCGAGGTCACGGCGCCGTCAGGTCCACCAGCAAGCCCACGGCCCGCTGGAGCTGCTCGCGGGTGCCCAGCAGCGAGACCACGTCGCCCTCTTCCAGGCTGACTTTCTCCGACGGGTTGGATTCCGTCGTCCCGCGCCGGGTCAGCGCGATCACCGACGCGCCGGTCCGGGGACGGATGGACAATTGGCCGATGGTCTTGCCCAGCGCGGGGGAGTCGGCGTCGATGCGGCAGGTCTCCACTTCCACGTCCGTGAGCGTGCCGCGGCGCAGATGGTGCGCGAGCTCGGGCAACTCCCCGCGCCGGAGCAAGGCGTAGCCTTCCTTCCGGACCTGCTCCGCCTTCTGGACGATGACCGCCTGCGGCATTTTGTAGGTCTGCAGGACCAGCGCGAAAATCTCGATCGAGGTTTCGAATTCCTCCGGCACGACCTCGTCGGCGCCCAGCTGATGCAGGTCTTCCATCTCGCGCAAATAGCGCGTGCGTACGATGATGTGCAGATGGGCGTTGAGCCCCCGCGCGATCTGGACGGCGCGGCGGGCCGCGAAGGGATCCGAGATGGCGACCACCAGGACGCGGGCGTCCTGGATCCGCGCGTAGTGGAGCACGTTGGGATTGGTCGCGTCGCCGTAAAAAATTTTCACGCCGTTCTGCGACTCGCGCCGCACGGTGTCGCCGTCGAGGTCCAGCGCCACGTACGGGATTTCCGTCTCTTCGAGCACGCGGACCAGGTTGCGGCCGTTCAGCCCGTACCCCATCACGATCACGTGATCCTTGATTTTCAGATGGCGCGATTCCGTGTGCAGTAGGTGCGCGGTCGTCTTGTCCGGATACCAACGACGGAGGCGCTGGACCGCCTCGACTCGCCGCGCGACGTGGGGCGCCCCCTGCATCAAAAACGGCGTGATGACCATGGTCAGCACCGACACCGCCAGAAAGACCTGATAGGGCTCACCGACCAGCAAACCGGTTTGTTCGCCCTGTTGCGCCAGCACGAAGCTGAATTCTCCGACCTGCGCCACCGAGATTCCGGCCAGAATCCCCGAACGCAGCGGGTAGCCCGACGCCACCACGGGGATCGCTCCCGTCACGAACTTGCCCACGAGCACCGCCCCGACCAACGCGACCACCAGCATGGGGTGGGAGACGAGCACCCTCGCGTCCATCAGCATCCCGATCGAGACGAAAAAGAGGCTGTTGAAGCTGTCCCGGAACGGCAGCACCTCCGCCATGGCCTGGTGGCTGTACTCGGACTCCGAGATCACCAGTCCGGCGATGAAGGCGCCCAGCGCCAGCGAGAGCCCGCTCAGTGACGTGAGCCAGGCGATCCCCAGGCACAGCACGATGATGGTCAGGAGAAACAATTCGCGGCTGCGGCTGCGCACGATCTGCTCGAGCAGGTGCGGCACCACGTACCAGGCGGCCGCCACCAGCGCGCCGACGAGCAGGAGCGATTTCCCAAGCGCCAGCAACACCTCGGGACGCACGTTGTCGGAGGGATTCGCGAGTAACGGCAACAGGAGCATCATCGGCACGACCGCCAGGTCCTGAAAAATCAGGATGCCGACCGTGGCGCGGCCATGCAGCGAATCGCTTTCCCCTCGCTCCGCCAAGGCCTTGAGGACGATGGCCGTGCTGCTGAGCGACAGCAGGCAGCCCCAGAAGAGGGCCTGCCGGGCCGGCAGGCCGGTGGCGAGGCCCCCGGCGGCGGCCAGAAACAGCGTGCCCATGACTTGCAGCGGCCCCCCGATCAACAGCAGGCGGCGCGCGGCGAACAGATGGGCGAGCGAAAACTCCACGCCGATCGTGAACAGCAGCAGCACGACGCCGATCTCGGCCATGACCTTGACCTGCTCCAGGTCCGAGACAAGATTGAGGCCGTGCGGGCCGATCAGCGCGCCTGCCGCCAGGAATCCGGCAATCGAGGGGAGACGGAACTTGTGGAACACGAACACGATCCCGATCGAGATCGCAAAAATCACCAGGAGATCGGTCATTATCCTGATGTCGGTCACGCTTCTCTCCGTTGCGGGGCACTATACACTATCTTCTTGTCCCTCCGAAATTCCCCGTGCTACCTTCGCCGCCATGCCGCTGCGCGCGATCATTTTCGATTTCAACGGCGTGATCGCCGACGACGAGACGCCGCACCTCCTCATGTTCCAGCAGGCTTTGCGGGAAGAGGGCCTGAGCCTGACGAAAGAAGATTACTACGGCATTTATCTGGGCATGGACGAACGCAACTGTTTGGCAGCGCTCATCGGGAAGGCCCGCGGCCGGCGGGACCCGGCCTGCGAGCGGCGGGTGCATGACCGGAAAGCGGCGCTTTTCCGCGACTACACGGCCACGCACCAACCGGAGCTGTTCCCCGGCGTGGTGGACTTCGTGAACCAGGCGAAGCGCCGCTATCGGCTCGCCATCGCCTCGGGAGGCACGCGCGAGCAGATCGCCTCCGCGCTCAAGGGTACGCCGATTGAAAAGGATTTTTCCGTGATCGTGGCGGCCGAGGATACGACGATCGGCAAGCCGGATCCCGCGATCTATCGGTTGGCGCTGACGCGACTCAACGAAGCCGCGCCCGTGCCGCAGCCCCCGCTCCAGGCCGCCGACTGTCTTGTCATCGAGGACTCGCTGGCCGGAATCCAATCCGCGAAGGCGGCCGGCATGGCCGTGCTCGCGGTCGCCACCACCTATCCGGCCGCCTCGTTGCAGGAAGCAGATGCGGTGCGCCCCAGCCTGAAGGCTGTCACGTTTGCCGAGATCGAGAAATTGTTCCGGAAGTCGGGCTAGACCTTGTAGAAGAATCGGTACCAGTCAATAAACTTTTTGATCCCCTCTTCGAGCGGCGTGTCCGGCTTGAAGCCGACGTCGGCGATCAGGCCCTGCACATCGGCGTAGGTCGCGGGGACGTCCCCGGCCTGCAGCGGCAGAAAATTCTTCTTCGCGGTTTTCCCGAGCGCCTGCTCGAGGATTTCGATCATGCGGAGCAGCTCCACCGGCTGGTGATTGCCGATGTTGTACAGCCGGTAGGGCGCCGAGCTCGTTGCGGAGTTGGGCGTCTCGCCGGTCCAGGCCGCATCTGGCGCAGCCGGCCGGTCCAGGGCCCGCACGACGCCCTCGACGATGTCGTCGATGTAGGTGAAGTCGCGTTTCATCCTGCCGTGGTTGTACACGTCGATCGGCTTGCCCGCCAGAATCGCCTTCGTAAAGAGAAACAGCGCCATGTCCGGCCGCCCCCACGGCCCGTAGACGGTGAAGAACCGCAGGCCGGTGCAGGGAATGCCGTAGAGATGCGCGTAGGTGTGGGCCATCAGCTCGTTGGCTTTCTTGGTGGCCGCGTAGAGCGACACAGGATGGTCCACGTTGTCGTGCACGGAAAAAGGCATGCGCGTGTTGCCGCCGTAGACCGAGCTGGACGAGGCATAGACCAGATGCTCGGTCCTGGCGCGACGGCAGCCTTCCAGGACGTTCAAGAACCCGACGACGTTGCTGTCGGTATAGGCGTGGGGATTGACCAGCGAATAGCGCACGCCCGCCTGCGCCGCCAGGTGTACGACGCGGCGAAATTTGTGCTTGGCAAAGAGCGATGCGATTTTCCTGCGGTCCGCCAGGTCCAGCTTGAGGAACCGAAAGGTCTTGAACGGCTTGAGCTGCGCCAGCCGCGCCTTCTTGAGCCGCACGTCGTAATAGGGGCTGAGATTGTCCAGCCCCAGCACCGTCTCGCCCCGCTCGAGGAGGCGGCGGGCAACGTGGTAGCCGATGAACCCTGCGGCACCTGTGACCAGGATGGGGACCGTCTTGGGTGCCATCAGCGCCTCTGCTGTCCGGCACTTTGCTTCATGAAGGGCGGATCGCCGTGATCGAGCCGGTAGAGCGCGAGCGGCGCCAGCGCGGCCGCGAGCGAGGCGACCTCGGTCCCGCCGTCAGGCCCGGCGCGGAAGACGTCCAGGGCATGCGTGTAATGGTACCCGCACCCCTGCGGCGCCAGCAGATCTTTGAGCTGCGCGGGCGGCTCCCAGTGCGCGGTGATGAGCGCGGTGCGGGCGGGGTTGCGCTGGCTGAACGTGAACGACAGATGATCCGGCAGCCAGTCGGCGCCGCCGGTCGCATAGGAGACGAACAATTTCGCCCGGGCCGCGCCGGCCAACTCGGCGAGATAGTTGTTGGTGAGGTAGCCGTTCTCGCCGGTTTCGAGCCAGCGGCCCGGATGGGAGAGGCACGCGTGCGCCGCGTGGGATCGGAGCTCCTGTAATTGCTGCTGCGAGGCGAAGAGCGTCGCGATCGGACCGTACTTTTTGGCCAGATCGCCCATGACCCCTTCTTTCACCACGGACTTGCCCTCGTTGGTGGGGCCGCTGTCCACGTGCACCATCGTGTTCCGGCCGCGGTCATTGATCAGGTAGCAATTGCGCGGCATCTCGATGTCGCAGGGGTCTTCGCCGAAGAACGGCACCGACACGACGGCCCCGCCGTCGAAGGCCCAGGTCTCCCCGTGCGCCAGCTCGACGATCTGGCTGAATCCCAGCTCGCGGAGCAGCGATTGGTAGTCGAAGAACAGCGCGCGTCGGTTGCGCTTGCTCGGAATGACGACCGGCACGTCTTTCGGCATGTGCAGCAGGGTCCGCGGGTCCACGTGGTCGTCGTGGTCGTGCGTGAGAAAGATCGCGGCGGGCTTCGGAAGGAGCGAGCCCCACAGCGACGGCACCGAGGATTCCGCAAACCAGGGAAGCAGCCAGGGATCGAACAGCAGGAAGCGGTCCCGCTGGCGGTACAGCAGCGCGGCGTGGCCGAGGTGGACCGTATCCTGATCGCGCGTGTGCGCCAGCCACTGCTCGCGGAGGGTCGCCGCGCCGGCGACGCTCAGGCAGTCGTACTTGCGCAGGACGTCCACGAGCTGCGTCATGAGGCCGGAGACGTCGCGGCCCGCCGACGTCGCCACCGTCTTGAGCTCCGAGGCGCGGTGCGTGCCGTCCAGAAAGCCGAGGAATTTGCCGATGGCCGGCGCCACCGGCCGCTCGAAGTCGAGGGGGAGGGCCTGCCGGGCCACCGCGTTGAAGACGCGCAAGCCGGCGTAGGTCATCACGGCCGACTTCGAGGCGTCCTTCCGAAAGTCCCAGTGGAACGACCCGTCCGGTTTGCGGCCGCACTGGATGTGAGCCTTCAAATTCGGGCGCGAGTTGACCAGCTCGGCATAGGCGTCTTCGAACCGGGCGCGCCGGGCCGGATCGTCGAGCGGACCGCGATGCGCGAACACGTCGCTGATCGCCGTGTCGATGCCGCTCTGGAGGAGGCTGTGTGCTTCGTGCAGCGCCGCGACGACCTCGGGCGCCACCCCGCCGACGAACGGAAACGGCCCCGGCGCCTCCGCACTCTCCAGTTGCACCCAGACCCACGGCGCGAGACCGACGTAGGGATCGTCTTTGAAGGAATCCCAAATCTGGCTCATGAAAATTTCAGCTTGCTGATGGTGGGCTCATAGAGCACTTGCACCATGTTCCCGTCAGGATCGGCCATATAAAAGGAGTAGCTGCCGTCGCGGTGCCGCTTGGCCGGCTTCACGATGGCCACGCCGGACCGCTCGGCCAGTTTCTGCAGGCGCTCGACCGCTTCCACGGAGTCCATGATGAATCCCAGGTGATCCAGCCGCTGAGCCTTCGCATCTCGGTGCCGGGCCACGTCCGCGGCCGGAATCTGGTGCAGCGCCAGATTGTCCGCGCCGGAGCTGAGGTACAGGTTCTCCGGGTCCGGCTCCCAGACGACCTTCATGCCGAACAGTTCCTCGTAAAACTTCCGGGAGCGCGCCAGATCCGTGACCTTCAAGGCCAGGTGCCGCAGTCCGCGGATGCCGGAGTCAGCCATAACGACGTGCTCTCACGAACCTGTTATAAGGCGGGGGTTCCGACGCGTCAACCGGAAACACGTCTTCCCCGCTGGGCATCCCGAAAATGATATGGTACCATCAGCGCCCCGGAGGAGCTTCGACAAGAAGGAGCGTCATGCCGTTGTTGCACGCCATTCTGATCGGTGTCGCCCTGTTGCTGGCCGTCCCGCTGCATGCGGCGGAACCGGCCGGCAAGGACGGCGCGCCGATGGTTCTCGTGCCGGCCGGCCCGTTCCCGATGGGCGTACCGCCAGGCGATCGTGACGGAGGTCGCGACGAATACCCCCGCCATCAGGTTGACCTCGACGCCTTTTATATCGATGCGCACGAGGTCACCAACGGACGCTACCGGCAGTTCGTCAAAGCCACGGGGCATCGGACGCCGCAACATCCGAAAAATCCGTCGCGCACCCTCTGGAAAGGCGACCAGGTTTCCGAGGCCGTCGCCGAGCGTCCGGTGGTCAACGTGGATTGGCATGACGCCGACGCCTACTGCAAGTGGGCAGGCAGGCGGCTGCCGACGGAGGCCGAATGGGAAAAGGCCGCGCGCGGGACGGACGACCGCCGCTTCCCCTGGGGCAACGTCGAGCCGACCGCGAAGCATCTGAACTTCAACCAGCAATGGATCGGGGAAAAAACGCTGATGCCGGTCGGCAGCTACGAGGCAGGCAAGAGCCCCTACGGCGCCTACGACATGGCCGGCAACGTGTGGGAATGGGTCGCCGATTGGTACGACGACCGCTACTATGAAAAGAGTCCGGCCAAAAATCCCATGGGCCCCGAAACCGGCACGGACAAGGTGTTGCGCAGCTCCGGCTGGGCCGTGGAGACGCCGCTGGTTCGCATCTTCACGCGCGTGAAGAGCGATCCGACGGTCCGGAACGAATCGACCGGCTTCCGCTGCGCGATGAGTGCGCCGAAATGAGCGACAAGGGATTCAACGGGCTGACCGTCGCGGCCTTCGAAAACCGCATGGGCGCGGAGATGACGGGGCTCATCGAGCGGTTCGGTGGCCGGCCGCTGGTCGCGCCGGCCCTGCGCGAGGTGCCGCTTGAAGACAACCGCGAGGCCCTGCAATTCGGCGAGCGTCTGCTGGCCGGGCAGGTGGACATGCTCATCCTGATGACCGGCGTGGGCCTGGAAACCCTCGTCGGCGTCCTGAAAACCCGCCATCCGCTCGAATCCGTCAAGGAGGCGCTCGGCCGCGTCACGCTGGTCGCCCGCGGGCCCAAACCCGTCGCGGTCCTCAAGACATTAGGCCTGGCGCCGCACGTCACCGTGCCGGAGCCGAACACCTGGCGGGACCTGCTGCAGGCCCTCGACGAGCACAGCCCCGTGCTCGGACTGCGGGTCGCGCTCCAGGAATACGGCGCGGTGAACAGCCAACTGCTTGAGGAGCTGCGCGAGCGCGGCGCCACGCTCTCCCGGGTGCCGGTCTATCGCTGGGCGCTGCCGGAAAATCTTGAGCCGCTGCGCGAAGCGCTGGGCAACATCCTGACCGGCCAGGTGGATGTGATGCTGGTCACCAATGCCGTGCAGGTGGACCATGTGATCCAGGTGCTGACGAAGGACGGCCACGTGGAGCCGTTCAAGCAGGCCGTGAAGGGGATGGTCGTCGCGTCCGTGGGCCCCACCGCCAGCGAGCGGCTCCGGAGCCACGGGCTGCCGGTGGATCTGGAACCCTCTCACCCGAAGATGGGCACGCTCGTCAAGGAAACCGCCGAGCAGGCGGGCGCAATCCTAAAGTCGAAACGTTCAGCGTAGGGTCGTGGATTGAGCCTGCGCGTCCTGCACATCACGCGCGCAGCGGAACCCTATCCAGTTCATCTTGGTGTTCGGATCGGTGCCGTTGCGCTGGGCGGCGCGCACGCTGGGGGTGCTGTCGATCCATCCGCCGCCGCGGAAACCCCGCTGCGTACCCTGCTCCGGCCCTTTGGGATTCTTCTCCGGCGCCGTCTTGTAATAGTCCTTGTCGTACCAGTCCGCCACCCATTCGGACACATTGCCCGCCAGTTGAAAGACGCCGTAGGGGCTCACGGCGTTCTCGTATTTATCCACGGAGATGATCGGCGGATAGAGCATCAGCCGCTCCGGCCGGTCGCGCACGGGGCCGGATAGCCCGCTGCGGCCGAAGTTGGATCGGGACAGTCCGGCCGGCTGGTTTCCCCAGGGATAGATCCGTCCGTCCTCGCCGCGCGCCGCTTTTTCCCATTCCGCTTCCGTCGGCAGCCGCTTGCCCGCCCACCGGCAATAGTCATTGGCGTCATGCCAGGAGACGTGCATGACGGGATGGCTCGCCATGGACTCCTGGAAATTCCCGCCGTCGTACCGCCAATCGATGAGCGGCGGCCGGTTCGTCGCCAGCACGAAACGCAAAAACTGTACGGTCGTGACCTCGAATTTGTCGATCGCGTAGGCATCGAGATGGACTTTACGCTGCGGCATTTCCGGCAGATAGGCCAGCCGGTCCGTCTTTTTGTCGCTGCCCATCAGGAACCAGCCGGCGGGAATCAGCACCATCTCGTCCTTCGCCGGCAGTTTCGCCCGCGCGGCCGCGAGCTGCTTGCCTTCCGGCGTCCACTCGATCGTCATGTCGGCGACATCCATCGCCCACGCGGCGCCGGCCGCTGCCAGCACCGACACTGCACTGCTTATATATTTCATGGCCCGTCCACACCCTCAAAATTACATCGCCTGCCGGGGCGATTTCTTCTCGGTGCCCTGATCGAACTCTTCGAGCGGCTGGAAATTCAGCGGCAACTGGAAGAGAAAATCCGAGGTCGGCCGGAGTTTAACATGGCGGTATTCGACGATCCAACTGCCGTCCTTCTTGGCCAGCTTCAGCGGAAACCGGATGTCGGTGGCCAGCCATTGGTAATAGACATCCGTCCGGTCGCCGCGCTGCACCGTGACCTGATAGAGGGTCGTCGGATGGCCGTCCAGCACTTCGGTCCCGATTTCTTCGCGGGCAATCTCGCCCTCCATCCGCTCGGCCACTTTCGGCTCCTGCTCGGGATCGTAGGGCACCGTTTTGAAATGCTTCATGCGGGAGAGCAGCAGCCACATCACCTGCTTGTCCTTGCGGACGATCGTGACGTTGACGGGCCCCAGATCGTGGTGCTCCAGCCGCCACATCTGGTCGCGGTAATAGATGTTCGCCTTGCGGCTGCGGCCGTTGATCTTGGTGATCTGATCGGCGCTGAACTCCAGCGCGCCGGCCGGCGGCGCGCCGGTCAGCCAGACCGCGCAGAATAGGGCGAGGGCAGCGGATCGTGTCATGGCGGGAGTGTAGCATAATCGTGTAGACTCCCTCGCATGAGAGCGGTACTTCTGGAGCGCAGTGCCGATGTGGGGACTAGCCCCCTCCGCCTCCAGGACGTGCCGGTGCCCGAGCCGGGCCCAGGGCAGGTCCGCGTCCGCGTGCTGGTCTGCGGCGTGTGCCGGACCGATCTCCACATCGTCGAAGGCGATCTCCCGCCGGCGAAGCGGCCGGTCATCCCAGGCCACGAGACGGTCGGGGTCGTCGAGCGCGCCGGACACGGCGTCCGCGCCGTGAAAGAAGGCGATCGCGTCGGGATCGCGTGGCTCCAGAATACGTGCCGGGCGTGCGAGTTCTGCCGCAGCGGGCGCGAAAACCTCTGCGAACGCCCCACCTTCAGCGGCTACCACGTGGACGGCGGCTACGCCGAGTACGCGCTGGTGTCGGACGCCTACGTCTATCCGCTCCCGCCTGTCTTCAGCGACGAGGAGGCGGCGCCGCTGCTCTGCGCCGGCATCATCGGCTATCGCGCGCTGCGATTCAGCGGCGTGAAGCCGGGCCAGCGGCTGGGGATGTACGGGTTCGGCGCCTCGGCCCATGTGACGATTCAAATCGCGAGACACTGGGGGTGTTCCGTGTATGTCTGCTCGCTGCGGGAGGAGCATCGGGCCCTGGCCAGGGAGCTGGGAGCGGTCTGGGTCGGCGGGGCGGCCGAGGCGCCGCCGGACAAGCTGCACGGCGCGATCGTTTTCGCGCCGGCCGGCGAGATCGTGATCCCCGCCTTGCGGGCGCTGGACCGAGGCGGGACGGTGGCGCTGGCCGGCATCCACATGACGCCGATTCCGTCGATCGATTACGACCGCGAGCTGTTCGGGGAGCGGACGATCCGCAGCGTGACCGCCAACACGAAGCAGGACGGCGAAGAGCTGCTCCGGGAGGCTGCCGCAATCCCCATCCGCTCGCACACGCAGCGGTTCACGCTCGAAGAGGCCAATCAAGCGCTGCAACAACTGAAAGCCGGCACGATCCAAGGCGCGGCAGTATTAAAGATAGGGTGACGCGGCAAACTGTCCTCTGTGCTCGCGCAACGCGCAGATGAGGGGACGAGCGTGGCGGTCGGTCTTCCTTCTGTGCTCGCAGAGCGCGCACGCGCAAACGGTGCTCGCCACGGGAAGAGGCGCGTCTTGGCGCGCCGGGGCGGGTGGGTGAGAAAATGGGCGCAGTGGAGGCCAGTTCGCCGCCACCCAAGGGGAGGAGGATGGAAAACATGATGGGAAACCTTTCCTTCTGAACATCTCACTCCTTACTGCAAAGTTGTGCCATAATGAAAACGAGATGAAGGCGCTGGCGAAAACCGAACCGAAGCCCGGACTGACCCTGCTGCAGGTGCCCGATCCCAAGGCGGGGCCCGGGCAGGCCGTCGTCCGGGTCAAAGCCACGTCGCTCTGCGGGACGGACGCCCACATCTACCGGTGGGACGAATGGGCGCGGGGCCGCGTCCATCCGCCGCGGATCATCGGCCACGAGATGTGCGGAGAGGTGGCCGAGCTCGGTGCCGGCGTCACGTCGGTGAAGGTCGGCGACTGCGTCGCCGCCGAATCGCATTTCACCTGTGGAATCTGCTTCCAGTGCCGGACTGGCCAGGCGCACGTCTGCAAGAACTACAAAATCCTCGGCATCGACGTGGACGGCTCCTATGCCGACTACGTCCTTCTGCCGGAGCGCGTCCTCTGGAAAACCTCGCGCGACATCCCGCCCGAATTGGCCTGCGTGCAGGAGCCGCTGGGCAATGCCGTGGACGCGGCGCTGGCCGAAGACCTGACCGGCCATACGGTCCTGATCACGGGATGCGGCCCGACCGGGCTCTTCGCCGCCGCGATCGCTCGCATTGCCGGCGCGGCGGTCATCATCGCCTCCGACGCGAGCGACTACCGCCTGGGGTTGGCGAAGCAACTGGGCGTGGATCACACGCTCAATGCCAAAACCGACCCGTCGGATCGTCTGGCTGCGGCCATTCAGGACATCACCGGCGGTGAGGGTGTGGATGCGGCGCTGGAAATGTCGGGCGATCCCTCGGCGCTGCATCAGGCCTTCAAGGCCGTCAAGAACGGCGGCTGGGTCACGCTGTTCGGCATCCCGACGGGATCGGTCCCGTTCGACCTCCCCAACGAGATCATCTTCAAAGGCATCCGTGTGTATGGCGTGACCGGCCGGCGCCTGTTCAAGACGTGGTACCGGTTGTCCGGCCTCTTCAAGGCCGGCCTGAATATCAGGCCGGTGATTACGCACACGTTCCCCCTGACCGACTTCGCGAAAGGTTTTGATCTCATCCAATCGGGTCAGTGCGGGAAGGTCGTGTTGTTCCCATAATAAGCGAGTAGCGAACAGCTAATAGCGGGTAGCTCTGAGCTATTCGCTGCTGGCTACTTGCTATTCACTAGATTTTCATGGCCTACCAATCGTTCAAGCGCATCGTCGAGGAACAGCTCGCCAAGATTCGAGCAGCGGGTTTATACAAGACCGAGCGCCGGCTCACCGGCCCGCAGGGCGCGCGGATTCAGGTGGCGCGGGAGCATGGACCGGCGGATGTCCTGAATCTCTGCGCCAACAACTATCTCGGGCTGGCGAATCACACGGATGTCATCAAGGCCGCCGCAGAGGGCCTCCGCCGGCACGGCTACGGCATGGCCTCCGTCCGGTTCATCTGCGGCACGCAGGATCTGCACGCACAGCTGGAGCGGGCCCTGTCGGAGTGGCTCGGCGCCGAGGAGACGATCCTCTACAGCTCCTGTTTCGACGCCAACACCGGCCTGTTCGACACGCTGCTGGACGAGCGCGACGCCGTCATCAGCGACGCGCTGAACCACGCGAGCCTCATCGACGGCATCCGCCTCTGCAAGGCCAGGCGCTTCCGCTACGCCCACTCGGACATGCAGGAGCTGGACGCCGCGCTCAAGGAGGCCGCGTCATGCCGGCTGCGCCTGATTGCCACCGACGGCGTGTTCTCGATGGACGGCGACCTGGCGAAGCTCGACCGGATCGTCGAGCTGGCCGACCGGCATGACGCGGCCGTCGTCGTGGACGACAGCCATGCGACCGGCGTCCTCGGCAAGGGCGGGCGCGGGACGCCGGACCACTTCGGCGTGGCGGACCGCGTGGACCTGATCACGAGCACGCTGGGCAAGGCCTTGGGCGGAGCCTCGGGCGGGTTCACCTCGGGACGGAAGGAACTCGTCGAGCTCCTCCGGCAGCGGTCGCGGCCCTATCTGTTTTCGAACTCGCTGCCGCCGGTGATCGCCGCCGCGGCCCTCGCGGCTGTGAGGCTGGCGGCCGAAGGCGACGCGTTGCGGGCGACGTTGCGGGAGCACGCCGCCTTTTTCCGGGGACAATTGACCCGCCTCGGCTTCACGCTCAAACCGGGCGACCATCCCATCATCCCCATCATGCTGGGCGACGCCGCGCTGGCCACGAAGATGGCCGACCGCCTGCTGGAGGAAGGCTGCTACGTGATCGGCTTCAGCTATCCGGTGGTCCCGCAGGGACAGGCCCGCATCCGCGTGCAACTGTCGGCGGCCCACACGCACGAGCAGCTCGAGCGGGCCGTGGCCGCTTTCGAGACAGTGGGGCGCGAGCTGGGAGTGCTCGCCGGACGAGCGGGATGACGCGGCGGCTCAGCCTCCGCGCCAGGAGAGGCCCAGGAGAAACGCCAGTGCCGCGCCCGCCAGCGCCAGCCCCGCGGCCAGCAGGAACCAGGTCCGGTTGTTCTCGATCAGACCGATGGCCGCGTAGGTCAGCCGTTTCAACCAGCTTCGCCTGGCCATCGGCACGAGGACGGACGCGCGGACATGGACGTCGAAGCCCTGGACGCCCTCGCTGCGCAGGCGCAGCGCTTCCTCCAGCGTGACCAGCGAAACCAGTTTGCCGCTGCGCCCGATGATCGGCAGATGGCCGATCCCCCGCTGGTGCATCAGGTCGATGGCTTCGCTGATCGTTCCCCACTCCCCGATCATGACCAGCGGCGACGACATGGCCGATTCGATCGTCGTGAGGGTGACGCTCAGCCCGCCGCCGGGCACCCGCTCAGCCAGATCGCGCGGGGTGACGATCCCCAGCGGCCTCCGCCCCTTCGTGACGATCACGGCGTGCGTGCCGCGCGAGGCCATGAACCTCACGACCTGATGGGCGCCGATGCCGAACGGCGCCGTGTAGACCGGCCGTGCGCCTTCAGGAACGGGATGCGAGCCAACCGAGGTCGCCATGGGGATGTCCCGACACGTCTACTCTCGTATCGCCTTGGCCCGCTTTTGGAGGTAGGCGTTCCGGACGGCCGCGTAGAGGTCCACCGTCGCTTCCTCGACGCCCTGATACTTTTCCAGGTTGAGCGAGCGGTCGTTGACGATTTCCTCAACGCGCGTCCCGAACTGCGCGATCGTCGTCGTGTCGCGGTTCTTGTGCGCGATGGCCGACGGCCAGTCATCCACCTCGAACGTCGGGAACACGAAGTAGTTGATGGGGTCGGCGCCGAAGTCGAGGAGGAGCCCGAAAAAATCCCGCACGGTCAGGGGCGGCAACAAGGGCAGCACGAGATAGGGCCCCGGCGGCACGCCGTAGGCGCCCAGGGTCTGGCCCGTATCCTCGTCCGGCGTGGTGAGGTCGAACCAGTTCTTGGCCGGGTCGAAGAACCCGGCAATCCCGATGGTGCTGTTGATCAGCAGACGGCCGATCTCAATACCGGCCCCCTTGATCTTCAATTGCAGGATGTTGTTGATGAGCCGCGGCCCGACCCGGGCATTGTGGAAGAAGTTGCTGAGGCCCTTTTCGAGCGCGTCCGGCACGACCTTGTCGTAGACTTTCGCAACCGGCTTCAGGATGTACCTGTCGAACTTCCGGTTGAACTCGAAGACGGCGGAGTTGAGCCCTTCCCAGGGATCGGACTCCTCGCCGGCGACCACGTCGTCTTTTTTGGCGAAGGGATCGAAAAACTCGTCCGGCGCCTCTTTGGCGGGCGCCTCCGTCTGCTTCTCCGTCGCGGAGCCCGCGGGCGTGGCGGCGGCCGCGAGTTCGACCGGCTCGGGCTCGTCGACGCCCGGAGGTGTCTGGTCATCCTGCTGGGCCGGTTGTTCCGCGGGAGCCGGGATGCCGGTGGAGGCGGCGGGGAGAAGCTCGATGGCGGCCGACGACAGAGACGTCTCGAATTCCGGCAGCGTGTCTGATAGGCCGGCACAACCCACGCTCAGGATGAAGATGAAACCAACGGTTAAGGAAGCAAATGCGTTCTTCGTTCGTCTCAGCACGGGGTCCTCCATGCCAAATTTCGTTTGATCGGAGGCCCGCCGAAAATCCCCTTTCGCGTTTCCTGGCAATTTCCTCTGCGGGCGAATAGGTACTTCCATCCGATTCAGACCGATTCAGACAATGAAAGTCCGGGCACTTTACCAGAAGCCCCGGTAGGTGTCAGCAGTTGTTTTGATGGACGGGCGTCCGGCTCAGGGAGAAGACCGGTCGGCAGGTGGGTCAAGAGGGAAGGCGCCCTCTCAAATATTGTGAGGACGCCTGAGGCATCCTCAATGGTCTGCGGCGGCGGTTGCGCCGTTACATCCCGAGGTGCTTCTTGAGGATCGGCGAGTCCTTGATCGCGACCTTGGCCGGTGCCAGCTCGAGGGCTTTCTTGAACGAGGCGGTCGCCTCGTCGTGCTTCCCCATTTTGTCGAGCGCGAGTGCAAGGTTGAAATGGGCCTCGGCAAGATTGGCGTCGGCCTTCAGGGCCTTGCGAAAGTGTCCCTCGGCCACATCCCAATGTCCCTGCCTATAGTGCCCCACGCCGTCATCGTTGTCCGCACGACCGGCTGAACTGGCAGGAGACATAATGGCCGTCTCGGCTCCGACTTCCTTTTCGGGTTCACAGCCGACAGCCATGAGAAAGGCAAGCAAGAAAAGTCCGATAAAGGGAGATGCGTGCTTCATGATGCTACCTCCTTGGTCACGGATGTCAGAATACGACCACGGCTCCACGATGAACCTCTTGTTCGCCAGGAAGTGTAGGCCACGCTGACGGACAAAATCAAATCACTTCAAGCCCGTACAACCTCCTCTACGAAGCGCTTCAGACGCAGAAAATAGGCGCGCCCGCCGATCTGGTAGGTGTTGTTATGGTCGGCGCCTTCGATGACGTAGAACGACTTGGGCTCGCGCGCGGCGGCGAACACCTGCCGGCCCATCTCGATCGGAATGATATCGTCCCGATCGCCATGGATCACCAGCACCGGCATGGAGACCCGCTGCAGCCGCTCGTCCAGCGGGAACCGCGCGCTGAGGAGCCAGTGCATCGGGAGCCCTGCATACAGCGCGCGCGCGACGACCGCCACGGAAGGAAAGGGGGATTCGAGGATGAGCCCCGCGGCTTGCTTCCGGCTGGCCACCTCGCCGGCAACGGACGCGCCCAGCGAGCGGCCGAAGAGGACGAGGCGCTCCGGCTTCACGCCCCGCGTCCCGGTCAGGTAGCCATGGGCCGCCAACGCGTCCTGATAGAGGCCCTCTTCGGACGGCTTGCCGCTACTGCGCCCGTAGCCGCGATAGTCGAAGATGAACACGGAGAGGCCGGCGCGGTACAGCTCCCCGAGATTCTCCAGCCGGTGGATGAGGTTCCCCGCGTTACCGTGACACCAGAGCAGGACCGGCGACGCGGCGGAAGGCTGCACGTACCAGCCGAAGAGCTTGGTTCCATCCTCGGCCTGAAACCAGACGTCCTCCAGCGGCAGGCCGCTGGCCCTGGCCCAGTCCCGTTCGGTCCAGGGATGGGGGTGATAGACAAAGAGCTGATCGAGAATGTTGGCCCTGCGTCGCATAAATCTCCAGCAAGTAGCCAATAGCTAGCAGCTAATAGCAACGGACGTGAAGGATTAATCTCCTCGCTACCTGCTATTCGCTACCTGCGCACTCAGAAATATGCCTGTATCGTGAACAAGCTCTGGCTGTCGCCGGCTCGGTGATTGTACTCGAACCGCATCGCAAGGTCCTTGGCCAGCGTGTACCGCGTGCCGACCGACCAGCGGAAGTCGTCCCCGTGCTCGCCCAGCGGATACTTCAGATAGGTGGTCGTGGCCAGCACGCGCCACCGGTCCGTGAGGTCACCCAGGACTCCCGCGCTCCCGCCGCCCCCCGCGCGATACATGCGCTCGTAGGCATGGCCGTACACCGCTTCCAGCTCGCCGAAGCCGAACCAGTACTCGCGTTTCCAGAGATTCGTTTCGACGGTCAGCCCGGCGCCGCCGTTGGCCACGCCGGTGTTGCAATAGCGGCATTGATTGTGGCGCACGGTCTCCATCCCGACGTTGACTTTCCACGACGGGGCCTGGAACAGGGCATCCACCGGCGTGAGCGACATGACGTTTGCCAGCGTGAAGCGGTCCAGCCTCGTTTGATTCGTCTTTTCATAGTGGCGGATCGCTCCGGAGAGGAGCGAGATTTGATAGCCGGGCGCGTAGCCGGCCTCCGGATCCAGCAAATCGTGGTAGGAGGCGCGCAGGTTGAACTCTTCGAACCATTCGTCGTACCGGTACCCTGCGCCGAGGCCGGCCCGCGAGGTCTTGTGCCCCAGCTCCGGCCTGGTCACGAAGGGCTCGATCGGCGTGTCGTCGGGCTTCACCCGGAGCTCGCTCCTGGCGACCAGCACCGTCCGGTCCCGTTCCTTGTAGAGCGGCGCGCGATCCTCATCCTTGACGCCGCGGTACCGCAAGTAATCCGACACGATGTCGAGGATGAGCGCCTGCCGCTCGGCGGTCAGCTGCGTGAAGGCCGGCGCACGGGCCAGAGCGGCGTCGTCCGCGATCTTCATCACCCAGCTCCGTTCCTCATCGGACAGACGCCGGTAGCGCTGCCGGATCTGTGTGGTGCGGGCCGGACGGTAAGCGATGTCCCCGACCAGGCCCGGCTCGTTTGTGAGAAGGCGGACCGAGTCGCCCGGAATCGTCCAGAACGTGAACTGGTCGGTCAGACGCCAATCCGGATTGACGACCTCCAGCAGCGGTAACAATTGATAGGAGCAATTTTCTTTGAAGAAGAAATAGTCGAAGGCCGCCTGCCCCATTTCCCACACGTGCATCAACATCCGCCGCACCTGCGCGTCAGTCAGGTTCAGCCGGTACTCCCAGATGTCCCGGTTTTCGATGTCGCGATACTCCCGTACCTTCAAGTAATAGGGGATCGCGGAGAAATAACCCTTGTAGCCTCCCGCGATCCCCCGCACGGCGAACATGATGCCCTCGTCGTCCGGAACCTCGGCCATGAAATTGATTGTGTACGCCAGAATCCTCGTCTGCGGCGTCTGTCCCTTTCGGTCCACGCGGAAAAAACTGTGTCCGAACATCGAGGCAGGGTTGTTCATGTACGCGGACGGGAAGATCACCGTGATCGAATCCGGGTTGAGGCCGTCCATCCAGGTGTGAAAATTCTCGCAGGTCCGGGGCGGCAGCCGCGCGTCATCAAACGAGAGCTTCTCCTTGAGCCAGTGGTACCGGCCGATGAAGGCGCATTGCACCGGCTGCCTGGCCTTGCCGACCAGCTTGTCGGAAAAGAATTTCGCGAGCGTCGCCTCCAGCTCGGCTTGCGGATCGGTCTTGCCGTCCGGCGCGAGAAAAAAGTCAGGCCCGTCCTGCTCGCTGGTATAGCCGCCAAAGACGTTCGCTCGGTAGTGCAGCATCAGATGCCAGTCCCGCGTGTCGGCCAGCTTCGCCTCACGCGCCTTGGCGACGAGTTCGGCCAGATAGCTGGAATCGGACGAGGCGGCCTGCGCGCCTGTTGCGGTCAAAACGACGAGAAACAAAAGGAGTGCGGCGGGAGAGGCGAGCAATCCGGCAGGAAACAGGGCAAAACAATGGGGGCGCCGCGATCGAAACCGGGCGCCCCCACGACCCATTAGCGGGCCATTGAGACTTTCGCAAACATCGGGTGCTCGGCCATGGCTTCGTGCAAGGCCTTGAGCATCGCCGCAGGCGTCGTCTCGCCGGATTGCACCAGCGTCGCGTACTTCTCCTGCGTCATCGCGAAGAAGGCCGGCTGCTGCTCCACCGGGACGCCCAGGAGCGTTGCCAGCGACGCC
>Ga0187894_10000175_pt1 | contig 84789 bp, 106 predicted proteins | sample GBC1701081metaG_FD_136650 | JGI IMG/M metagenome (GOLD analysis project Ga0187894, IMG submission 136650) | White microbial mat communities from a lava cave in the Kipuka Kanohina Cave System on the Island of Hawaii, USA - GBC170108-1 metaG ...
CTGGCTGTCGGGCCAGGTCGAGTCGCTGTGCGGGAAGTCGCTGGCCCACATCAGGCGCTCGTGGTTGACGTGGTTGGCGAACTGGAAGGCCGTGAAGTCGTCCTGGAACGTCATGAAGATGTTTTCGCGGAAGTAGTCGCTGGGCATCTTCTCCAGCTCGCGGCCTTTCAACCAGTGCCGGTGCCGCTTGTAGGCATGGTCCATGCGGTACATGTAGTGCGGTGCCCAGCCGGCGTCGGCCTCGGCGCAGACCACCTTGAGCTTGGGGTGGCGCATGAAGACGCCGGCAAAGACCAGCATCCCCAGGATGTCCTGGTTGCCGCGAATGATCGACAGGAAAGCGTTGATCTTGGGCCCACGGGGCTTGCCCAGGCCATCGGTCTTCGATGTCAGGATGTGGAACGACAGCGGCAGGCCGAGGTCGACGGCGGCCTCCCAGAACGGATCATAGATGCGGCTGTCGTAGTCTTCCTCGCCGGGGAAGCCCGGCAGCATGGCGCCCTTGAAGCCCATGGCTTTGATGCTGCGCAGATCTTCGATGCCCTCGGCCACGGTGCGCACGGCCGTCTGGCCCAGGCCGAAGATGCGGCCCGGCGCGCCCGCGCAGAACCCCTGCAGCCAGCGGTTATAGGCCTCCATGCAGGCGCGCTTGTAGTCGAGGTCTTCGTGATTGCAGAGCACCATGCCCACCGACGGGTAGATCAGCTCGGCGGCGACACCGTCGCGGTCCTGGTCGGCCAGGCGCGCCTTGGCGTCCCAGCCGCCCTGGTGCAGCTCCTCGAAGCGCGCCCCGATCGTGCTCAGCTCCTCGGCCGGGCGGCCGGCGCCGGAGGACAGCGAGACCGGGATGGTCGTGGCCATGCCGGGAACGACGTACATGTCGCCCTTCACCGGGTCACGCGTCATGCGCGGGGCGCGGTCGCGAAAGGCCGGCTCGATGTGGTCGATGAAGCAGTTGGGCGGTTCGGTGACGTGGGAGTCCGCCGAGATCGGCCGCTTGGTCATCGCATTTCCTCCGGCTCATGGGCCTGTTGGCGGAAGTGTCCGTGGCGCCGGCCCGCCTTGTAAAGACGCCGGCAGCGCACCCGGGACAGGCCAGCCATGAGCGGAAGGCCGTGTCGCCCCGCGAAAATAAGACCAGGCGCGGGCCTCTGGACAGGGGATTTCCCGTTCCCTATAAGCGTGCCCGCCAACCGGTGGCACGGCCACCGCGACCGCGGCCCGGTGCATCGACGATGCCGGCGCTCGACGGGCCCAGGTAGCTCAGTTGGTAGAGCATGCGACTGAAAATCGCAGTGTCGGTGGTTCGATTCCGCCCCTGGGCACCATCGCTTTTCAAGCACTTAGCGCCATTTCGATCATCGCAGGTCACCGAGTTTGCCAAGACGTTTCGCACGTGTTTGCCAAAATCATGTTCCGTTCCCGTTCGAGCGCCTGCCACGCTTCGTTCCAGCGAGCTTGCTGAAGACACGCTTCGCAGCACGCGCACGCGACGCCTCGATGGTGTAGGGACGCACGCTGGCCGTGTTCGCTTGGCCGAGCGCGGCTGCGATGTCGTTGTCGCTGAAACCGAGATCGGCGGCCCGCTTCGCGAGCGACGTCCGCAGTCCATGAAAGGTTAGGCCGGGTCTGATCTTTTTCTCCTCGACCAGGTCCCCCTTCAGCCGCTGGAACAGGCTATCGAGTCCGTCTCGGGTATAGGGTGCGCCATCCTGTCGGCGCACGATTGTCCTGCCCTTCGCGGTGTCACGTTCCTCGAGAATGTCGGTCAGCCGCTTGTCCTCAAAGATGGTTGTCTCGATACCGTTCTTGCTTTGCTCGTGTCGGATGGCGTCGGCCGCGCGCGCGTCGTTGGCAATTTCAACGACGTCCTTCTTGCGCAGCCCGCCGAAGTAGGCCAGGGCGATCGCCTTGCGCAACCCTCCTGTGGCTTTCTTGAGCGCGGCGTCGGCTTCGGCCCAGGTCCATGCCGGGTTGGCCTTGCCCTTCTTACGAGACCGGCGGATCTTCGGCACGCCCTGGGCGGGATTGCTGGCACCATATCCACGCGGAACGCCCCAGCCCAGGACAACCGACAGCACCGACACGGTGTGGTTCGCGAGCCAACGGCCGCGCTTGGCGAAGATCTTGTCCCGCGTCGCGAGGATGAACGGCTGGTCGATGTCCACGATAGCCATATCGTCGAGCGATTTCAGCGCGTCGAACGATCGATTGTATGCCTTCTGCGAGTCCGGCGAGAGCGTGAGAAACTCGGGGCTGCGCTTGTAGGCCGTGCGCAAAGCGCCAAGGCTGCCGTCCTTCAGTGGCGGTGCTACGGGCGCCTTGGCCGCTGCCAGGTCGTCGAGTCGCTTCTTCGTTGCCGCGAAGCCCGCGGGGTCGACCGTCGGATCTATGGTGATCGGCTCGCCTGTGGCGCGATGGTAGAAGTAGGTGCGGCCCTTAACTGTGGTCCGCTTGATCCCGGACAATTTCACCCAGGTCACGGTCTAGCGCCTCCAGCCAGCGTTCTCGAGACGAAGGCTGACGGCGCCCCGTCTTCTCGTCAACCCACCGATCCAGGTCGGCACGGTCGTAGAAGGTGCGTTGCCCGATGCGCACCGTTCCTACGAAGGGCGCCACGTCGCGCGCGAACGCCTCCCGGCCGATGCCGCCGACATAGGCGCGCGCGGCCGCCGGCTTCATCAGCCGCGAGGATGCGAGCAGGTCCGCGCGCGCTGCCATGGTCAGGCGTCCCCTTCGCGCCGCGCCGGCAGTTTCATGAGCTGGTCGAGCTGTTTGGCCTCGTGCGCGTCGGCAAGGGCACGCAGTCCGTCGGCCGAGATTCGCAATGCTTTGCTTGATTTCCTGACCGGCTCCATGAGGCCGCGCTGCGCCAGCGACCGCGCCACTCTGTCGGGCGCCAGCAGGATCCGGGCAGGCGTGCCAGCGAATAGCAGTAGCTCGAGCTGGCGTTTGCCGAGCGGCCGGGTCATGCCAAACCCTTCGGCCACGTCCAGAAGCCCTGCAGGCCCTTGCAGGGCACCGGCGGCTCGAACGGTTGGATGTCAGTGAGCGGCCAGCCCCACACGTGCTCGTCGATGCGGTCGCTGTCCGACCGCCCGGTGTAGATCTCTGTTGCGCGTCGCGGCTCGCCAATGACAGCAGTGCCGAGCCCGTGCGCGAGGGGAAGATCGCAGGCAGGTGTGCCAAGGCTGCCGACTCTCTTGCGCCAGACACGCTCGACCAGCTCGCGCGCTTTGGCGACCACCAAACCCATATCCTCGCCGGCGTCGAGACGGTTCAGCAACTCGACGATCTCGCTGTCGCGCATCCTCCTGGCGCCGGCGTGGATCACGATGCGCTGGCCGACGATCCATCGAGGTGCCGCCCAGCGGCGGAACTCATAGGGCTTGGCGCCCGCCATGATCAGCGAGGCCCACGGCTGCCAGACGGTGAGGGCCTTCATTGGAGTAGCTCTGCGATCCACTCTAGTTGTGCTAACTTGCACGTATGACCGCACACCCGCTCATCACCGCGCGAGTGAACGTGCTGCTGGGATTCGCAGGCTGCACTGACATGTATCGAAAGCTCAGGTGGGAAATTGATACCCTTCGGCAGGCGATTCCTGGCGGTTTGCCGGAGGTCCGCTATCACGCTCTGAACTGCGCAATCACAGCCTGGCATATGTCGGATTGGGTGTGGCGAGACATGTCGCAGCCACAAAGAGATGCACTGAGCGACGAAGCGGGTAGAAAACTTGGGGACGTGGGTAGCTTTCAAAATTTTCTCACGTCGACCGACCGAACCTTTCATCTCTGCCGGCAGGTTGCGACGACTGGCAAGCATATGGAGATGGATTACAAGACAGACCCGACCGTCAAAGCGGATGTCAGTTTGACGTATTCGGTGTCGCGCCGACAGCCTGGCGCGGTAGTGCTGGGCCCATTGCGTCCTGTGATTTGGGACGGGACGACCAAACTGCAGGGCATCGAGGTGTTTAAAGCAGCGGCTCGATATTGGCGGGCGTTGCTCGAAAAGCATGGACTTATCGAAAGCGAGTTCGTTGGGCGAGGTGTGGCGGATGACCTTGCATCCGGTGGGGAGGACTAGCTTCACCGCTCCACCTCTGGCATCTCGCGCACCCGCAGATCCTCGGGCCACTCGGCCATGTCACCGCCCTTGCGGTCCTTGAGTCGCAGCGGCCGCAGGAAGCTGCGGGCGAAGGCCGCGAGATCGGCGGGGTCGGCGTCGGCCGGCTGCGCCGGCATGTCGTCGCTGCAGTCGATGACGGGATTGCTGCCGAGCTGCTTCTGGAAATAAGCGCTGCCCGCGACGCGGCACTGCTCGAGCAGGCTGCGCGACCAATTGAGGTTGTGTTCACGCGACCGAGGGCCGGCCTCCCCGCCGGCAATCACCAGATCCAGGCGCGGCGGTCGCGATTGGTAAATGCCCGCGGACACGACGTGCACATCGCCGGCATCGTCAACGACGCAGCCGATGTTGTTCCACGCAGGGATGAAGCGGCCTTCGACCAGCGGCTCACCCTGCCGGCAGGTACGAAAGTTTCCTCGTGTACCGATCGCGGGCTGGCCGTTCTCAAGCGCTCCCCGCATCCACGCGTTCGGTCCCCGGTTCCATGCGGGATTCCAGAAGGAAACGACCTGCTGCCTGACGCTCTCGGGCACCCATCCCGGCCACTGGAAGTCGTTCCAGCTGCGGACGGCGCCACGGATCCATCCGGGAAGCCACGCCCGGAGGTCGAGCGGACCCAGCAGGGGTTCGGCCGAGACAAAGTGCAGTGCTGCTGGCGTCCGGACCAGGTGCGGGATGCGCTCGTCGGCGCGCTTTTGATCTTCGGTGCTGGTTCCTAGCCAAATGCCGGGCGGTGGGTTCTCCGGGCCATATTCATCGAGCATCGCCCGAGCATCGTCCGACCGGCGCTCAAGCGGATCGGTGTGCTCCATGACGTGCGCGCCGGCCTCGGCGTTGACCTGGTTCCAGAACGCCTCGGTGTTCAGGATCTCGCGCATCCGGTCGGTGCGCTTCGTGAGGATCTGCAGGGTGTGCCTCCGGACATGAACGGCCGCCACCGCCACGGCGTACATCGTCGCGATGTCCTCGATCGGCAGCGCCTCGTGAAACCAGTCGCTGGTGCTGCTGGCGAAGATCCTGGCCGGTGCGCGCCAGCGCAGCGGCAGGTCGATGCGGTCCCACTGGATCTCGACCTTGCCGGTCCATCTCCCGCCGGTCTTGGTGCGCTCGGCGTAGCCATGACCCCACATGCCGGGATCGCTGAACCGCGCCGCCATTGCCTCGGCATAGCAGCCGCCGTGCGGGCCCGGGCCGCCACAGCCCGGCGACACGCGCGTGCAGCCGCGAATCGGGTTCCAGTCCGACCGATCGCACCATTCGATCTTGCTGCTGGTCATGGACCCGTCCTCAGCGAGTAGGCCATCGCGCCCATGCCGCACCTGGTGCACACCTTTTCGCCGCCATTGCCGTCGGAGAACGTGCGCCAACCCTTGAAGTCGTGGGCGCAGGCATCTGGATCAGGCGAGCTGTGGACGAAGAGGGGTGGCGTCGATTGCGCGCCCGGGTTGGCACTGCTCTTAGCGTGCGCTTCGATCCAGGCCTGGACCTCACGCGCGACGACCAAGTACTCGCGGCTGGGCCGCTGGTCCTTCTCCTGGCCGGGCCGGTAGGCGCGCCAGATGAGATCGCGGAGGTCCTTGGGCAGGCGATACCAGTGCTCGCGGCAGCCCCACATCGCCGGCGGCACCTGCTTGGTGCAGCCGGACCAATGGCAGTGATGAGTGCGCGTTTGGCGTTGGCGTACGACGTATCCGGCTTTTGGAGGGAGTCGTCTCATTGGTCGACTCCGGCTGATTTCCAGCCCACGAATGGTCGCTCGATCGAGCGATGCCACCAGCGCTGTCGGAGGCCACGGAAGCCGGCAATCGGCGCCTCGATCGTGCAGGCGACAGCATCGCCACGCCGGCAGATGCACCAGCCGTGGTGGTCAAGGCCGGGCTTGACCAGGTGAGTGACAGGCGCCCAACCGCGAAGCCGTCCCCAGGCCACGACGTAGAAGCGATCGCCCGGCTTGATCAGGGCGGCCATGCGGTTGTTCGTGTACCAGCCCCATTCCTCGCCGGTGTAGGGATCGCCGGCGGCGTCGCCCTCGGAGATCCATTCATGCCAGAAGCCCTTCGGGCAGGTTCCGACCAGGTCGACCATCATGGTGACTCGAAGGAACTTTCCGCGAGGAACATGCGGAGGATGTCGACGTCCGTTGCCTGATTGCGATGTTCCTGCCCCATGGCTTTCACCGTGGCATTGATCGCGCGGATCAACTCCATGACGCCCGCTAAGGCGGCCTGGCCAAAACCGACAACGGGACGATCATGGTCGTGCGCCCACTTCATCATCGCGGCAGCACAGGCGCGTGCCTCAGCTACCTTGGTGGCGTCTTCGCCATCCAGCTCGCGCAGTGTGCCCCAGAGCCACACTAGCGTCGGCGCATGCTTGTCGCGGCCGAGCAACACAAACATCGGTTCGTCAGGCTCGGCGTTCGCGTAGCAATCGAAAGCGCCGGGGTCATTTTTGGTTCCCATTGATCTAGCTCCTATGGGTGGACCGGACAGCGTCGGTTAGAACGGTACTTCGTCGTCGAGTGGATCGCGGCGCGCGGCGGGCGCGCCGGCGGCACGCGTCGTGCCGTAGTCGTCGGGCGAGCTGGGGAAGCCGGGACCGTTCTGCTGCTTGTCGAGCAGGACGATCGCGCCGCCGAAGCGCGGTACGACGACCTCGGTCGTGTAGCGCTCGATGTTGTCCTTATCGGTCCACTTGCGTGTCGCGAGCTGGCCCTCGAGGTAGACCTTCGAGCCCTTGCGAAGATATTTGCTGGCGATGTCCGCCAGGTGCTCGTTGAAGATCACGATGCGGTGCCACTCGGTGCGCTCCTTGCGCTCGTTTGTGGCCTTGTCGCGCCAGGTATCCGACGTCGCTATGCTCATGTTGACGATCGGCGCGCCGGCCTGACTGTGGCGCACCTCCGGATCGCGGCCGAGATGGCCTATCAGTATGACCTTGTTCACGCTAGCCATGGTTGAGCTCTGTCCTTTGGATGGGACCGGGATCGGCGAACGCCGCCTTGAAGGTGCGCAGAATGGCGTCAACCGGATGTCCAACGCCGGGCTGGACGACGCGATCGTAAGCGTCCGCCAGCGGTGCATCCGTGCGTAGACCGAGTCGCCGATGCTCCGGCTCCTCGGCGCGTTCCATGGCGCGAACGCGTGTGACCAGGATCACGATGTTCCACCAGTCCTCACGCTGCAGCGCAGAGCGTTCTTCGACGCTGAGTGCTTCTTCAACGTTGGCGAGTCGGTCGAGTGTGACGTCGATCCTGCGAGTCTCGAATTGCAAGGTGAGCTGGCTCATCCGGCGCCCTCGTCGGTCTCGAACTCGGAAGCCGTGTCCTCGTGCCGCTGTAGGTGCGTGCGCAGCGTGAGGAGGGCGGAGGCCTGCTGGCGGATCGTCTCACCGCGCTGCTCGGCGAGCTCGCGGTACAGTCTCGCCTGCGCCTGCGCGTGGCAGGCCGTGTGCAGCGCGTAGCTGTAGCTGGTGAGGTCGACCGACATGCGGTGGCCCTCGTCGCGGGCAGCGCGCGCCACGACCAGGCCCTCGGCGCGCAGCAGCTCGAGCACGTGGCGGCACTGGTCGAGCCGCTCGGCCCATACCGCGTCCCAGCGCCTGTCGCCCGGCGGCGGGCCGTCGCCGTCGCACTGGCGCCACCACTCGCCGAGATCCGGCGCGACCAGGGCGATCCGCAGCAGCGCGGCCTCCGGCGCCTCGTGGGTCCGGATGTCCTCGGGAACGTAGGACAGCGTGTTGGCTGCCAGCACCGCACGATAGACCTGGATGAAGGCGACGTCGTAGATCGCCGCCGGGTCGCGATCCGGGGCGCTCATGCTGCTTTCCTCCCCGGGGCCTGGCGAACGGCGTTCGCGTCGAGCGCCAGCGCCTGATCCAGCGCGTCCTTCTCGAGGATCCGCATCTCGGGCGGGACCCACTCGTCGGCCGGCGGCAACGGCTCGCCGCCGGATTGCTCGGCGGCCGCGAAGCGAGCGGCGAGCGCGTCGCGCAGCTGGGTCGTGCTCTTGGGGATCGGGTCGAGCCGAAGGGCGCGCGCCAGGGCCTCGAGACGCGGCTTGCGGCTGGCCTCGAGCCACTCCTTGTCGGGGCGCCACAGCGTCCTCGTGTCGAGCCCGACGTGCGCGGCGAGCGCGGCGTCGAACGGATCGTGCTCGGCTTTCGGGTGATAGGCGAAGCCGAAGAACCCGGCCCGGTCGGCGACCAGGAGCGAGAAGATCTCGACCCGCTCATCCCGCGTCTTGAACCGCAGCCAGTCCCAGACCTTGAGCGTAATGCGGCGCCCCTGGAACCACGGCACCTTGATCCGTTCGGCGTGAATCGGCGTGATCGCGTCGTCGTCGCGCCGGCCATGGTGGGGATAGGTATCCTCGTCGAGCGATACCTCGTCAGGTTCATCGTCGATGTCGAACGACCGCGCACGGCCGCGGCGGCTGTTTTCCTTGGGCGTCAGGGCGGCCAGCTCGCCGAAGATAATCCGCAATCTCTCCCGCACGTGGGCGCCCTGGACCGACTCGGGGCCGGTGCGCATTTCCTCGGCGAGGCCGATGCGGCTGCGGTCGACACCAAGGAGGCCGATGATCGCCAGGCACATGGCGGTGTCGCCCTGGTCGGCCACGCTGCGCCGCGCAATGGCGTCCTGCAGGTACTCGGTCTTGGTCTGCAGGGCGTGGGTCAGCAGGCGGTTGGTGAACGGCGGCGCCGGCGGCTTCTCGGGCTCTTTCCCTTTGCTGCCGCCGGCGCCGGCGGACCGCGTCGAGGTCCTGGTGGTACCAGCGGCCTCGCGCTTGACCAGGCCGTCGTGGATCTCGACCCGGCCGTTCCAGTCGATCTCCACCACGGCGCCGGTCTCCGACAAGTCCTTCCGCTTGACCTTGTTGTAGTCGTACTGATTGAAGCTCTGCCCGGCGCGCCGGTCGACCAGCTTGACCCAGGCGCGCTCGGCCTCGAGCGCCTTGGCCTTCGCGGCGGCAGCGGCGCGCTGCATCTTGTCGAACAGCTTCTTATCGGTGAACCAGACCGTGCCGGTGTCGTCGTCCGCGACCGTTTCCCCCGTGTAGGTCGACTTGTCGAAGATCGCGATGTCGCTCTCGATCCAGTCGTCGGTGACCTGTTCGCGTATGTCGCCGACCGACCAGGCCTCGTCCGCCGGCGTCCCCTCGATGCGGGCGAGGATCGCGGTCTGCTGCTTCTTCGGCGCCATCGTCAAGGTGCGCGCCATCTCGACGGTGATCTTGCCGTCGCTCAGCAGCCGCTGCCCCTTGGGCGCCAGGTCGCGCGCGAACTTGATGCGCTGCTGCACGTAGCGCTGGGTCCGGTGCACCGTCTCGGCGATGTGGGCCGTCGTCCAGGTCTTGGGATCCAGCTGCTGCAGCTCGTCGAAGGCCTGCGCCTCCTCCATCGGAGACAGCTCGACGCGTTGCAGGTTCTCGATCAGCGCGATCGCCCGCACGCGCGGCTCGTCGCCGGCGAGGATCCGGCACGGTATGTTGGCCGCGTCGGCATCCCAGCGTGGCAATCCCGTGGATTCGTCGCGCTGGTCCACCAGTTTCAGAAGCGCGCGCTGCCGCCGTCCGCCGGCGATGACGACGTGCCTGCCATCCTTGGCGGGCGGGGCCACGACCAAGTTCTGCAGCACACCGTCCACCGCGATGCTGTCGGCGAGCTCGCCGATCGCGTCGTCGTCGAACGCCTTGCGCGGGTTCAGTGAGTTCACCGCCAGCTGGTTCAGAGACAGCATGCGCAGCGTGCCGCGCACGTCGGTCGTGGCGTCGATCACATCGGCCGCCGGCGCCGGCACCGCCTGCCATTTGCCCTGATAGAGCTGTTCGACCGACACGCCCATCACGCCGGCGAGCGCGATCGCGCTGTCGCCATTGAGGTTGTCCTTCTCGCCGTTGGTGATCTTGATGATCGCGGCTTTGTCGATGCCGGCGCGGCGCGCGAGCTCGTTCTTGCTGACGTCGGGGTGCGCCGCCAGCCATTCGACGACGCCGCGTTGCAACAGGCTCTTCCACTTGGTCTTGATCACGGGTGATTCCTCTCAGGCTGCCGGTGGCAGGTGATCCTCGTACGCGGGACGCGGGAACGGCCGCTCGACCTCGCGGCCGGTGATGCCGAAGAAGCGGGCCGCGGCGTGGTCGCCGACGCGGTCGGGCCGCGCTGCCGCGATCACGGCCAGGGTCTGCAGCGCCATCTGCGCGTGCGCCGGTGCGGCGTTGACGCGGTACGCCAGCTGCGAGGCGATCCAGTAGCCCATCGTCGCGGCCTCGACCGGCGCACGGGCGAAGGGCTGCAGGTCGGCTCTCATCGGCGGGCACCTTGGCTGCGCGCGGGCTTGATGCGATCCAGTCGGTAGCAGCCGGTAATGCCGGTCAGCAGGATGACGGCGGAATGGCCCGAGAGCACCCACGCCGTGCTGCGTGTCGTCGTGGTCTCGGTCTCCCCGCTATCGAGCTTGACGATGACAGCGGCGCCGACCGCGTGCCGCATGTTCCAGTCGTCGACCTCCTGTTGCGGAGTCTTCGTCATGCGTCTTCTCCCGTGCTGTAGTGAGCGGACAGGTAGCCGCGCCGCGGCACCTGCTCCGTTTCTTCGGGGCGGCCATCGCCGCGCGTTTCCTCTCCCGCCTTGGGTGGGAGGCGGCGACGGTTCGGCAGCAGGCCAGCGAAGGCCTCGGCTTCGTCGGGGTCTTCGGCGAATTTGACCAGCGGTAGACCCGCGAGGATCGCCTTCAAGCCGTGGATGGTCTGCCGTGGGATCTCGATCTGATGGGGCCAGACGCGGCGATAGACGCCGGCCGGTTCGACGCCGCCGCCATTGGGCCGCCGGCGCAGGTGCTCGACCAGCGCCTGGCCGTTCTCGAAGCGGGCACGCAGGCGAACGGCGTTCGCCTGGACGGTGGCGTCGGTCATGATGTCGCCTCGCTGGGAGATCGTTCGCCGACCAGCAGGGCGACGAAGGCGAACTTGTCGACCTTGCGGATGTCGATGCGCTCCAGGTTGTCGAGCACGAAACGCCGCAGCGCGGGACGCGAGATGGTGTGCGCGTCGCCGCCTTGTTGCGGCAGCCTCTGCGTGCCTCGCCGTCCAGCCTCGACCAGGCCCTGCAGGCAGTAGCTGGTCATCGTCTTGCTATCGATGCCCAGGATCTGTGCCGCCTGCCGTGCGGACAGTGTCTCGCGATAGCGGCGTGACACCTTGAGGCGCGTCGCCCTCACCTTGATCGAGGCCGGCGTGCGCACAAAACCATGGGCGCGGAACACTGCGGCGGCACGGCTGAGGTCATGCAGCGGGACGCGGCCGAGCAAGGCCTCCTCGGCGTCGGTCCAGGCCGGTTCCTTGCGATGCAGGTTGGACAAGCCGAGCGCTGTTGCCCGCTTCTTGACCAACCACCGCGGCCAGTCGTTCTTGTCGGCGAGGTCGTTCAGGGCGCCGCGTGCCGTCAGCGTGTGGCCGATCTCGCTCAAGGCGGCGTCTACATCTGCCGTAGAGTGGCGCTTGCGGGGGCCATCCGGCGTGCGTGGGGCTTTGAGGCCCAGCGCGTTGGCCTTGGCATAGATCCGCTGGACCGTTCGGGACAGCCGCTCTGCGCAATAGGCGGGGCCATGTGTCTCGTAGTGCCTTTCGAGCACGGCAAGATCGTCGTCAGTCCAGAAGCGTTCGCTGCGTCGGCCTGGCACCGAGGGTGCGCTGAGCCGCGGCTTCTGCGCGCGGCCCTTGCGGAACGGCACGGCCTGCAGCGTCATGACGACACCCGCATGCTGCTCGTGACGCGCACCAGCTCGGTGCCGGGCAACGTCTCGATCGCGTCGTAGCGCTCGAGCAGCTCCAGCGCCGCGGCAACGTCGGGTCGCTTGACAGCGAAGTGCTGCACCAGGCCGGGGATCGAGGCGCCGTCCGGGGCCAGCTTGGCGAGCTCGGTCCAGACCTGCAGGGCGAGCGGTGCGGCCTTGGCGCGGATGAAGGATCGTACCGCACGGAACGCGCTGTCGCCGCGCCCATCCTGCGCCGCTGCCTCCGCGTCCTGCAGGCTGTCGAGTGCCAGCAGTGCACGCGCCTGGTCGGTGGTCACCGGCGCCGGTGCCGTGAGCGCCGGCATGGCGCCGCGATGCTGGCTTTGCACCGGCCCGACCGCGATGCCGACCGGGCTCAACGTGAAGCCCGGACCCGTGGCGATGAAGTGGCCCGGCGTCAGCAGCGGCAGGCGATCGAAGCCCTTGCGCGCATCCCAGCCGATCGTTTCCGCCGCGCGCTTGACGTCGAGATCGAGCGTATTGAGTCCGATCAGGAAGTTGTGCACCTCCGACGCGACCGACTTGCTCAGCCGCGCCAGGCGCTGCGTCGCCAGCACGCCGGCCAGGCCGCGCTTGCGGCCGCGGCTCATCAGGTCGACTACGGCGCCGATCGCCGCCTTGCGCACGGCGGTGCCGATCGAGGCCTCGCCACCGAATGGCGCGAACAGGTGGGCCTCGTCGATCGCGACCAGGGTGGGATGCCAGAAGTCGCGCGGGCACTCGATCAGCGCGAGAAAGAACGCCGCCACGGCCATCATCTGCTCGGCGCGGTCCATGTCGCTGAGATCCAGCACCAGGGAGATGCGATGCTCGCGCACGCGCCGGCCGAGCTCGGCCAGCGCCGTGCCGTCCAGGTGGCGTGCCTCGACATGGACCATGCCGAGCGTGTCGGCGAGGGACCGGAACTCGCCCTCGGGATCGATCACGATTTCCTGGATGCGGCCCCAGGCCTGCTCAAGAAGACGGCGCAGCAACCAGGACTTGCCGGCGCCGGAGATGCCCTGGATCAATGCCCGGCCTTCGAGCAGCTTCACCAGGTCGAGCCCGAGCGGGATGTGTGCCCGGTCTTCGAGCGTGCCCAGCACGATCGCGTTGGGTGACAGCACGGGCACGGATTCCGGCTTTTCCGGCCGCGCCGGCGCCGGCGTGCCGCCGTTGAGGCGCGATAGGAAATCGCGGTTCTGTCGGGCGAGATCGGTCGTTGCGCTCATGCTGCGCGCCTCCGGGCCTTGGCCTGATTGTGCGGACCGATGAGCAGCAGGCCGCGGCGGAAGAAGGCGGAATGGAGGGCGATGCGGTTCACCCCGAAATGCGCCGCCGTGTCGGCCAGGGTCCGGTCGGGATCGGCCATGCACCACGCGTACATGGCGCGGATCCGCTGATCGCGTTGCTGCTTCTTCTCGAGCGCCAGGCGCCGGCGCCGTTCGCGCATCGCGATGCGCTTGATCGACCGAGCCCGGGCGAGGCGCTGTTTCAGTTCAAGGATCTCGCGATCGCAGATGTCGACGATGTCGGTCATGGCGCTGCGCTCCCCGCGCGCACGCGCACGACGGGCTTGATGGGCTTGAGGCACGTCACGCGGTGACGGCCGTTCGACTGGCCCTCGCGGGCAGCGATGCGGTCGCGCGCCAGCTCGCGGGCGCGGTCGGCGTGGAGCGCGATCTCGCCAGCCGTGAAGCCGGCCGCAGCCAGGTGCTGCTCGGTGCAGGCGCCGTCAGCTGCCGATCGATCGACCATGACGGCGGCCATCAGGCGCGCGAAACCGCCGGCCGTGTTCGGCGCCTCGACCCGGCGTCCGCCGATCTGCAGGGTGCGTGCGTGCGGCATGTCGCCCCAGCCGGCGTACCAGATCTCGCGCGGGATCAGCGCGTCGGCTTGCCACTCGGTCATGATGCCGGTATCGCGGTCCCATCGGCTCATGACTGCCTCCGGGCCTGGCGCTGTGCGGTCGCCGAGCCGACGATCAGCCATTGGCCGTTGCTGCCGACATCGACGCGCTCGGTCGGCAACAGGGCCGTGTCGGCGAAGATGCGTAGCGAGGCGAGGAAGGTGCGCCGTGCCAGCCACAGTTCAGTCGTCGTGCCTGGGCCGGTGCCAACGACGACCCATGCCCCCTCCGCGTCTTTCACCAGGCGCCGGGCGTCGGCGACGGTGCGGCCGAATTGCCGGGCCGTCATCGGTTCACCCAGGCGAGGGAGCAGACCAGGCCGGTCCCGGCCGCCACCGCCATCGGCCCGATCAGGCAGGCCGCGCGTCCCAAGAGGGCATTCAATACGAAACCGATGTTGGCGCCCGCCATGAAGGCGAGGAGGATGAGGATCGTCGTCATGCGACCCGTCCTTCCGCGTGCGCGATGGCGTCGTGTGCGCCGACCACCAGCCAGGTTCTGCCTTTGTAGGTGTCGAGCCTGCTGGGCAGTGCTGCGGTTGGCGGTCGCCGGCCGACGCCCTCGACGAACTGCTGGCACGAGATCCAGAAATCGAAACACTCGTGGTCGGCCGGTCCGGTCTTCACCTCGAGGAAAACGCACTCGGCCAACTGGGTGAATCTGATGGCATCGGCCACGGTGCGACCGAACTCGCGATCGCTCATCGTGTTTCTCCACGGCGGATGCCGTCGATGAACAGGGCCAGCGCCAACCAGGCGAAGGCCTCGAGCGCGATGCAGGGCCAAGCGCTCATGCTCATAGCCCCTTGCACCGGCGCCACCGCGGGCAGCCGTTCACGAGGCACATGCGCGAGCCGCAGTGAGGCCGGCGCTCGAGCAGGGCGATCAGTCGGCGGAGGAGCTCGCGCATGGCGATCACCGCGCCGCCGCGATGCGGCTAATGACGTCGAAGGCGACCTGGCCCGCGTCGGTGACGCCGTCCAGCGCGTCGCGCAGCGCAACCCGGTCGCCCATGGCGAGGGCGACCTCGATGGCGGCCGCGGCGTCGTGCAGCAGCTCGGCGAGCTGCACGGCCTGCGCCTTCAGACGCTCGCCATCCGCCGTCTGCGGCCACGGGCCGAGCAAAAGAGCGATGCCGGGGCGAAGGTGCCCGGGTGCATCGCGAACGGCGTTCGCGATGGCCGGGTCGGCGAGAGGGTGGAAATACGTGTCGGACAAAGCGCGCTCCGTTCAAAACGGAGCGTGACATTGCGAAAATCGCAAAACTAAGTCAATGCAAAAAACGCAAATGCCTTTGCGACCAGCTTTGCGGCTGGCTTAGCCGGTGTCCGGTATCAGTCGAGTTTCGCCAGTTTGGGCGGGTTGGCGGCGAGGCGGTCAAGGCCGCCCGCCTGCTGCGTCGGACTCAAATCGGTGCCGCAATACCGGCACTTGATGGCTGCCGCCTGCACCCATTCCGCGCAGGTCGGGCAGCGTTTCTTGGGGTCGTCGGTCTTTTGGGGTGGAGCCATCACGACGGTCGCCTTCTTCGAAGGCATCCCGATGGCCAGAATGAGCGCCAGCGGCCAGAACAGCAGTCCCAGCAGAAAGTACCCGAACCCGAATCGCCCCTTGGCGCTGGCGATGATCCAGGCGGCGACGGCGGCGAGTAAGGCGAACAGGAACCAAAGGACTTCCACAACTTCCCTCCCCCTCGGCCCTTCAGCGTTGCGGGGCTCAAACTACTTCAACCGCCTGTGGTGTTCCACCACGACACCGATCACCCGGCCAGGGTGGTTGGAATCAATGGTGAGGGTCGGCCAGTCCTCATTGAGCGGGATCAGCTCGATCACCGGCTTGTTCCTGCGGTCGAGGCCGCGCGGCCGGTATTTCTTGAAGGTGGCCTGTTCTTCGCCGTCGAGCTTTGCAACCACGAAGTCGCCGGGAATCGGCTGGACATCCGGATCGACGATGATCCTGTCGGGTTCGCGAAACTCCGACAGCATCGAGACCCCCTTGACGATCAGGGCGAACGCGCGCTCGCCGACCGGCTCGTTGGGGTGGACCACATCATAGTCATCGCCCTGGGGGAACGGCTCGTTGACCTCGCCCCAGTGGCCGGCCTGGACGTAATCGACGATCGGAACCCCCAGGGGCCGCAGCCGCTCGGTGTAGTCCGCCTGGTCGGGCCCGACGCCGAGGTACCGGGCGATGCGTTCGACCTCGTCCACCTTGAGCCGCCTCGACCCGGCGAGGAGCCGGGTGACCTGCGACGGATTCAGACGCAAGGCGCGCGCCAAGCCCGCCCGGCTCCGGCCCGGCCGCTGCAGTCCCTTGTGGATCCATTGGATCGACATGGGTCGCAACGTGCCGGAATTGCGTAAATCGCAATATCGAGTATATCGCAAATTTGTATTTGACAAGATTTGCGAAAATCGCAAATCATCCGCGCCATGAACCCAGCCAAGCGCGTCATCGACAAGTTCGGTGGCCCCCAAGCCTGCGCCGACGCGATCGGCCGTCACGTCAGTACCGTCCATCGCTGGACTTATCCGGTCGAAAAGGGCGGCACGGGCGGCGTGATTCCGCGTCGGCGCGAGCGGGAACTGCTGCGGGAAGCGGCGACGCGGCAAATCGCGTTGTCGCCTGTCGATTTCCTGCCCGATCCGATCGAGCCGGCCTCGGCTGGTGCACCGGCAGGGCAGGGCATTGGGGCTGGAGGGGCATGATGACAGCGCCATCCTCGCGCGATCGGGGCGATAGCACACCATCGGCTGATGCCGTGCCCGGCGAGGATGTCATCCGGCAGCGGGTCGCCGACGGCCTGCGGCTCTACGTCGGCAGCGGTCGGCGGTATTCGACGCGGGCTGTGGTCGAGGCGACCGGGATCCCGGAGCCGACCCTGAAGGACTACCGCAGCGGCGCGATCTCGATGCCCGTGTCGCGGTTCGTCCAGCTGGCCGCGGTGCTGCCGGCCGGGTTCGCCGACCAGGTGGTAGCCCCGGCCGGCCTGGCCGTGCTCGATCGCACTGCAGCGCGTGCCAATGACGACCACGCGCTGGCGGCCGACGTGGCCTCGGCGCTGCAGGGCCTGGCCGAGGCCTTGCGCGACGGGCGCATCGATCATCGCGAGCGCGCCGCCCTGGCGCCGCTGGCGCGGGAGATCGGGCAGCAACTGCTGGCGTTCGCGGAGCAGGCGTCGTGACGGACGAACCGTTCACACTGCGCGTGCGCCACGGCCTGGAGTATGTCGACGGCCGGCCGGTCGGCGTGGTCTACCTGGTCGATCGTCGCGACCCGCTGGTCGAGATCACGTATGCGCTGCCGATAAGCGAAGCCTATGCGCTGGCGGCCACGCTGCGCGTGGCGGCGTCGATATCGAACGGCCCGTTCAAGACGGAGTTCCGCACGCGCGATGGTGGTGTCGTCGAGCTGACGGTGCAGCTGGCCTCGGCGCGGCATGCCTTCGAGACGCTCCGTCGTCACGCCGAATCCGCAACGATCCTGCGCGGGCGCGGCCATCACGAGGTCGCGGCATGACGCCCGCGCTGCCCATCCTCGAAGTGTCACGCTCGCATGACGGCTGGGTGCTGGTCATCGACGCCGGCGGCATGTCGACATGGCGGCTGCGGCCGTGGGCGGCGCAGTTCCTGGCCCTTCGCATCGCCGCCGGCTTCGTCGCGCGGCAAGAGATATGTCGCGGACAAGCGGCCGTGGGTCACAGCGCTGACGACATGGTGTCGTTCGCGTGGCCGCGGGAGCGGGCCGAACAGGCGGCGCTCGACCTGAGCCGCGCCGCCATGCTGTGCCGCCTGCATCCAACGGGTGGCCCGCCGTGACGCCGGCACCCTCGATCCAGCAGCTGATCAACTCGGTGCCGCGGGTCTCGGTCGCGGCGGCCGCGGCGCGCCTGGCGCGCTGGTACGGGACGCCGGTCGAGGCGACGACGGACGGCAAGTGGCGGATCCGGGGCTGTTCGCTCAGCGACGATGAGCTGGTCGACCGCTACCGGCTCAAGTGCGCGCGGACCCAGCAGGGGGTCGGGTGATGCGCCACGATGCCACCCGCCGCGAGTTGTACGCCCGGCGCGCCGAAGAGGTGCGGGAACGCATCCAGCCGTCCGAGGTGATCGGGCGCGCCGTCACGCTGAAAAAGCACGGTCGCGACTTCGCCGGGCTGTGTCCGTTCCACAACGAAAAGACGCCGTCGTTCTGGGTGGTCAACGGCAAGCGCTTCTTCCACTGTTTCGGCTGTGGCGCCAGCGGCGATGTCATCGACTTCGTGCGGCGGCACTACGGCAAGACGTTCATCGAGGCGCTCGAGCTGCTCGAGGCCCAGGGCGGCCTCCAGCGCCTGGCCACCCTGCCCGCGACGGGCCGCACCGAACTGGACGAGGAGACGCGGCGGCTGCGCGCCGAACGCGAGCGTGAGAACCGCGAGGAAGCCGAGCGCAAGCTACGCACCGTCCACGGCATCGTCGGCAGCCTGCAGGTCATCACGCCGGATGGGCCGGTCGATCGTTATCTCCGGGGCCGCTGCATCGTGCCGCCGGCGACGTATGGCGTCGGCGATGCCGCGGTGAACGCGGGCTGGCCGGTCGATATCGGATTTCACCCGTCGCTGTGGCATCCCTACGCCAAGACGCGGCACCCGGCCATGGTGTCGCTGATTCGCTCGCCGGCGGGCGTGCTGTGGGCCGTGCATCAGACCTTCCTCGTGCTGGCCGATCGCGGGCACTGGATCAAGGCCAGCTTCGCCGAAAAGCAGTGGACCAAGTTGGTGCTCGGTGGCTACGCGCGCGAGGTGCCCGACAGCGACCGCAAGGTTGGCGGCAGCATCCGGCTCGGGCCGGCGGCGGCGCAGATGACGGGCGGCGAGGGACTGGAGACGTCGCTCAGCTGCATGCAGATCTGGCGCCGCTCGGGCGTGTGCTTCATCTCATCGAACAACATGCCGAACGTCGAGTTGCCGTTCGCGTGCAGCGATTTCGTCTACGGCGCCGACAAAGATCCCAAGCGCCAGGGTGAGCACTGGGCTTGGCGCGCGGCCCGGCTGAACAGCCAGGCGCGCCGCGTGCAGGTCCAGGTGCCACGGCTCGCTGATCTCAAGTGCGATTTCAACGACGTGCTGCAGCGTTCGACCGCGATGCAGGGGGAGGTGGCGTGATGCGAGAACCTCAAGACCGCGTGGACCACGCCACCGCTCTTGCCGGCATGCATGGACGAGCCTGGATCGTCGACCTGGAAACGATGCGCCGGCGGCTCGGTTTCGAGGTTTCCGCCGACTGCACAGGCGTGTGTTGGGTGATCGAGGCGCCGTCGGCGCATCCGATCTGGCATTCGTACATGCTGACACTCATCAGCCTGAGGCCGATGCCGGGCATAGAGACGGTTTTTCATCTCGATGGCGCCACTCACGAATTCTGGCTCTACGCGCTGGAACCGGATGCGCCGCGGCAGTCCATCATTGCGGGCATGGAGAACAGCCTCTCCAGATGGTGGCTCAATCCCTGCAACTTCGCGGCTCAGTTCATCGCTCCGTCTGACAAGGAAGCGCTCCATCGGATTCGATCGGCCGTGGCGCGGATCTGTGAAGGCCAGCTGTCACCAGACACGGATTACATCAGGCACTGGATGTATCTGTTCGGCGACAACATGGTGAAGGACAAGGGCCGCGCTGGTGAGACGCGCATCGTCCTTGACCTGGGTGGACCCAAAAAAACCGAAATCGTCATTCCCGCGAAGCCCGGACCACAGGACCATCACTGATGCGGCGCGCTCCCGACATCGTCATCGGTTCCGCCGACTCGCCCTATCTGCGCCGGTGGTACCTGATCCCGCACAACCGGGTGGTCAACGTCTACCTGCATCAGTTTGTGCGCAGCGATGACGATCGCGCCCTGCATGACCATCCCTGGTCCAACATCTCGATCCTGCTGCGCGGCAGCTATTTCGAGCACACACGCGACGGCCAGAAGCTGCTGCGCCGGCCCTGGCGGCCCTGGGCGCCGTGGCGCCTGGTCATCCGCCGACCCAGCACCGCGCATCGCGTTGAGCTTCTCTCCGTGGCGACTGTCGATAGTAGCCGCGAGCTGCCGTGCTGGTCGCTTTTTATCACCGGTCCGAAAGTGCGTGAGTGGGGGTTTCTGTGCCCGTGGGGTTGGCGGCACTGGCGTGACTTCAGCACCGGCGAACGCGGTGAAACGCTCGGTCGGGGCTGCGACTGATGCTACTGGACCAACCACGTCCGCCACAGGCCGCGCCGATCGGATCGCGCCTGGCGCTCGGCTGCGATGTACTTGGCGCGCACGTCAGCCGGCACCTTGCTGGTGAGCGCGTATGTCGTGAAGAGGTAGGCGTCGCCGGACGACAGCATCGCGAGGTTGATGTCCGGCGTACCGTCGACGGCGCACCGGGCCACGACCCGGCAGTAGCTGTCCCACTCGATCGGCCGGCATGTCACGGACTGGCCGGCGTCACCGGCGATCGCCTCGAGCGCGGCGCGTGCGCGCATGCCGGCGGCAGTCTCCACCTTGGAGATTGCGTCGCGCAGCTCTGGCGCCTGGATGCCCCACAGCCTGATGTTGGGTGTCCGTGTGTCGTCGGCGCGCATCATGGCCAGCGTGTCGCCGTCGATGGCATGCGCTTCGCCAATCAAGGAGCCGTCCGGCAAGGCGCCGCAGTCCCGCTTCGGTGGTCCGGCCAGCGCCGCGGTCGAGATCAGCATGGCCATGGCGGCCACGACCATAGGTTTCATGTGAAACGTCCGTCATCGTCGATGGCGGCACGATCGTCGCCGATGACGGCGGAACCAAGGCAGCTGCGATGAGCCGTTGGCTCCAAACGTGCGAGGTCTGCGGTCAGCTGGGGCCCTATGGCTTCTATCACCGGTTGCCGGACGGTACGCACGGACGGTTGTGGGCGTGCGAGGCGCACAGCGTCGAGGTCCGATTGAAGGCAGGCGCAGTGATGCCGGCATCGGCACAGGCGCCACCCCGGGAGCCGGTGCACGTGCCGGTTCCTGACAAGGCCGGCGAGCAGAAGCGGCTGTTCTAGTGGCGTAAGGGTGAGGGGGCGTCGTGGCGGCAGACAACGATACAGACGGGGCACCAGGCGCCGCACCGATCGATCCAGAAGCGGTGGCGCAACGCTCCGAGCCGCCGCCGGAGGTCGAGGATGCATCGCAGGGCGGTGAGGAAACGCTGTTCAAGCGGCGGCTCAAGACGTGCCCGGTGCACTGCCTCGGCGCCCGGGACGGCCGGTATTTCTTCCGATCCCCGCGCGGCGAGCTTCGCGACCTTCCGTACAATCATCTGCGGCCGGCCGGCATCGAATCCTTGTTCGATGGCGATGTCTCATGGCTGTTCGAGCATTTTCCCCGCCACTCGCGCGATTCAGACGACGTCGTCGGCTGGGTCGAGGCCTCGGCGCGCGCCTTCCTGATCAAGGCGTGCAGCAGCGTATACTTCCGGGTCGGTGCGGTGCGTGGCCCGGGCGTCTGGGCTGAACCGGGTGGGCGCCTGGTGGTTCATATCGGTGGCGCTCTGCAGGTATGGCAGACCGATCGCGAAACCGATGAATGGCTTCCGGGTGATTGGGAAAGCCTCGATCGGCGCGATGGTCGTACGATCTACGTGCTGGGCGACGATCACACCATCCCGGCCGACGAGCCGTGTCCGGCAGCAGATGTGCACCGCGTGCACGCCGAGCTGGGCACTTGGTCCTACAGACAGCAGCTCATCATGCCGCGCCTGGTGCTGGGCTGGGTGGCGATGGTGGCGTTGCACGGGGCGCATGAATTTTCGCCGCACCTGATCCTCACCGGCGATTCCGGCTGGGGAAAATCGGCACTGATCAAGTCTCTGAAGGCGCTGTCCGGTCCCTCGGCCTTGGGCTTGAAGGCGCCGACCGAGCCGGCGGTGCGTCAGATGCTGGGATGGTCGGCGTCACCGTTCTTCATCGAGGAGAGCGAGGCCAGCAGCAATCCCCAACGCGCGGCTGAGATCTTCGACATGCTGCCGATCGCCAGTGGCGCCGACGATCTCGGGACCGCGCGTGGCGGCCGCGGCGGCGACGCCGTGCAGTACCCGATGCGCGCGATGTTCCTGCTCAATGCGGTGAACCTGCCGCCGCTTCGGCCGCAGGTTGAGAACCGCACGGTCGTGGTGGACATGGCGCGCCTCCCGGGTGAGGCAAAGCCGTCGGTGCTCAAGCGTCGTGTGCGGTGGCTCGAAGGATTGGCGGCGGGCTGGCGCCGGCGGGCGCTGGAGGCATGGCCGAGGGCGCAGCAGAACTATCTGGTCTGGCAGGACGCCCTGCAGGAACGCGGCTATTCGCAACGCGAGCGCGACGTGCTGGGGCAGATCCTGGCCTGGGCCGATGCGATGCTCCAGGACGACGCTGTCGAATCGATCCCGACCGATCTCCTTGAGCTGGTGCCGCCGCCGCAGCGGCGCTATGGCGACGACAATACCGACCCGTGGCGCTGCTGGACGCATCTTGCGACGCAGACGATCGAGCGCGAGTACAAGACGGATTTCAATGGCGAGGAGCGGCGCCAGCGCGAGCGAATGCTGGTCGGCGATGCCCTGGTCCATGCCGTAAAACATCCGCACACGACCTACCATACCGCGCTGCGCGCCATCGGCTTGCGCGTGATGGTCGAGGGCGATCCGAAGATGCCCGCCACCTTCGTCGTGGTGGCCAATCAGCATTCCGCGCTCGAGCGTCTGTTCGTCGGCACGCATTGGGCTGGCAAGGGTTGGGTGCGCTCGCTGGGCAACCTGCCGATGGCGTTCCACAAACCCGGTGCGGTGCGCTTCAGCAGCGGCATCCAGCAGCGCGGGGTGTGGATACCCGCCGACGCCCTGTTACCGCGCGACGAGGGCGAGGCCGATGCGCCGACGAGTGCCGCCGGCGAACGCGTTCGCGAGCCGCCAGTACCGGGAGGCGACGACATTGAACCGATCTGAGGCGGTCACTTGTCGTGACTCCGCGGGACGGTGGGACGGGAGCGTCCCGCCGTCCGTCCCAGTGCAACGCGTTGTCCGGCAACGTGAATTCCAAAAACGGGACGGTGGGACGCGGACTCGCGCGCACATGATGTGCGCACGCGCGCGCGATTCAAGGGACGTCAAAACACCGTCCCACCGTCCCACCGCCGTTGTCGAACTGCGTTTTTGTGAGGTGCGTCAATGACTTCAACCCCGCGAACCAGTGGGACGGTCAGTGGGACGGTGTGGGACGGACCGTCCCACTCCTACCTGCAGGTGGCCTTGGCTGCGATCGCTACCGTCGCTGCCTGGTTGATCGGCAATGAGCGCAGATACCAGGCCGCGGTGCGGCGTGACCGTCGTCGGGCCGCGGCGCGTGAGGCGATGTATCGATGGGTCGGCCGCCTTTACGGGGACGAGCAGAGCGCCTGGCTTGCCGACAACGAACGTCGGTATCGTTCATCGTTGCGTCGTGATTGGCGCCGTGAGGCTGCGCGTGAAGCGATGTACGCGGAGAGCCGCCGCGTCTACGGTCGCGGCGACGACGGGCACCACCTGGTGCAGCGGGTGCGCGAGGCGCACCGGGCCGAGCTGGCCCGCACCAAGCAAGCGCGCAAGCAGATGGCGGCGGTCGTACGCAAGGTCGAGGCCAAGCGGGCACAGGATACGATCGACTTGCTGTATCGACGCGGCCAGATCGACGGCCGGCAGCAGCTCGCCGGGCTATCCTATCGGCAATGGTGGAACGACTGCGGCGGCTCGATTCCGTGCACGCTTGACCAGTCACGCGTTGGTTCGGGTAGCGCCGATGGCCCAACGATGGCGCAGCTGCTGGCGGCTGAACGCTTGCGCGAAGCGGCTCGCATCCTCGGCCTGATGGACGAGCGCATCGTGCGCCTCGTGGTGGTCGAGGGCTACACGATCGACGACGTCGCCCGGATGGTGTTTGGTCAAGACGGTCAGGTGAAGCGCGCAGACGCGCTGCATGCAGGTCAACGCCTTCGGCTCGCACTCGAGGCCCTGGCTGCGCACTGGTTTCCCCAAGGGCGCGGCCTCATGCGAGGCGAAGAGGTCAATCGATCAGAGCAAACAGTACAGTCTGGTGTGGTCGAACCTGCTCGCGTTGTTCACGCCACGGAGCGCCGCATCCACGTTGGTTGACAACGTCGGAGGTTACGGGCATGGTCTCGTCAGGCTTGAGAAGTGTGTCAAGCCACAGACGCCCGGCGGCAGCCCGCCCGGGCGTTTTCTTTTGTAGCCTAGATCACCCTCTCTCTCGTGGTTTCGCCAGCCTCGCGATGCGTCGGCAACTGGGTCGGCGCGTCGCACTGTCCGGCGCATGCCTCGGCCCGCATTGGCTGCAGATCACGAACCGAGGGCCAGGGCTAGCGATTCCCGCGCCGCACCCCTAGGGCTTGGGTCCTTCCTGCACCTGCGGGAATACGGGGAGCTTTAGCGCGCGGTTTTTTTAGTGCGGGACTGCCGAAACGGGGGCAACGAGCGAATCGCGTTGCGTGCTGTTCGACGCAGCTAAGATGGTGTCCTGCAACGCTTTTTCAAGTGCCCGGGTAACAGCGGTTGCCCGGGCAACGCTACGGCGGCAACGCGGAGCAACACCTCTCGCAACAGGTCCGATTTTCCTCGCTTTGGAAGAGAGAGGCGGGGGCCGCGGTGTTATCAGCACCGCGAACCGCGTGAGTATCAGTCACGCACGAACCACCACCGGCCGATGACGGCCGTCCCGCCACCGGCGCACACCGGCGGGCGGAGCGTCCCACGGGTTCGTGCAAATGTACAAGAGCGTAAGGCTGCAGGTCGTAGACCGACCTGTTGGTGAACTGCGTCCATCGCCACGCAATCCTCGGCGGCATAGCGAAGGCCAGCTTGCGAAACTGCAGCGGTCCATCGAACGGTTCGGCTTCCTCGTGCCGGTGCTGGTCGACCACAGCGGCGAGCTCGTAACAGGGGAAGCGAGGTGGCAAGCGGCCAAAGGCGCGGGCTTGCAGAACGTGCCGACCATCTCGATCGAGCATCTGACGCCGGCGGAGATCCTGGCCTACCGCATCGCCGACAACCGCCTGGCGCTGGACGCGACTTGGGATGAAGCGTTGCTCGCCGAGGTCCTGCGCGAGGTTGATCAGCTCGGCGACGTGCCGCTGCCCGACCTCGGCTTCGATGAGACGGAGTTGCACCAGCTGCTGGAGCCGCTGGTCGCCGAGGACGACGGCCGGGCGGACCAAGCGCCGGCGCCGCCGGCGGAGCCGACGACACGCCTGGGGGATGTTTGGGTGTTGGGAGCGCACCGACTGGTTTGCGGCGATAGTACTGACTCCGCGACGCTCGCCCAGCTCTTCGATGCGCAGCGGCGCGCCGCCAGCGTGGTCACGTCGCCGGCGACGGCGATCCTGACGGATCCGCCTTACGGCATGAGCTACGACGGCGGTCGCGCCATGGCGGCCGCCGTCGTCACCGACCCGCCGTACGGGATGGCATTCGGCAAGGGAAAAGAGGCAGGATCAACGCCCAAGGGCGCCACGGTCAAAGCCCATGGCATGATACTAAACGACGACCTCCAGGGCGAGGCGCTGATCGACCTTGTGGCCCGTGCCTTGACGGCAGGTCTGCAGTACACGAACGACCAAGCGTCGGTGTATGTCTGCTTCACTTGGCGCACGTGGTATGCCTTTGAGCAGGCCTTGGCACGCGCCGGACGGCGGGTCTCGGCCTGTATCGTGTGGGACAAAGGCTCTATCGGCCTGGGCTATCAGCACTACCGGCCGCAGCATGAGTTCATCTTCTACAGCGCCGGCGTCCGCTGGTTTGGCGGCAAAACGGAGGGTGACGTCTGGGCGCTCACGCGGGGCAGCACGCTCCAGTATGTCCACCCGACGCAGAAGCCCGTCTCGTTGCTTGAGCGAGCGATACGCAACTCGACACGCCAAGGGGACGCGGTGCTCGACCTGTTTGGCGGCTCGGGCTCGACGTTGATCGCCTGCGAGCGTCTGGACCGTGCGGCCCGCATCGTCGAGCTCGATCCGAAGTACTGCGACGCAATCGTGCGTCGCTGGGAAACCTTTACCGGCAAGACGGCCACGCGCCTGTACCCATGACGGGCAGCGAACGCCGTTCGCCGCATGGCGTAGCATACGATGGTCGCAAACCCGATGGACGGCTGGATGTCGCTGAGCGACTACGCCAAGCATTGCGGCATCAACAAGAGCGCGATCAGCCGCCAGCTCGGCAAGGTCATCCCGGAAGCGGCCTATCGCCGGAGCGGGCAGAGCGTGCTGATCAACGTGGCGGCTGCCGACCGGGCTCGCACCGAGCGTCTCAATCCGCTCCTGCGTCGGGTGGACGTGCCGCAGTCGGCTCCGACTTATGCCGCCCCGCCGCCTGAGGTCGAGGAGGAACGGGGCACCGACGCACCAGCGCCACGCAGCGCCCTTGACACGACGGGCTTCCACGCCGGGCGCGCCGCCAAGGAGATGTGGTCGGCGAAGGAGAAGCAGCTCGACGTCCAGCAGAAGCTGGGCCGCCTGCTCGACAAGCGCGATGTCTACGATGCCGCCCTGGCAATCGGATCGCGCCTTCGCCAGGCACTGGATTCGCGCGCGCAGCTGTTGGCGGCTGACCTCGCCGGCATGACCGACCCGGCCGAGATCGCGGCCAAACTGCAGGCGGCCGACGATCGGGTTCTGATCGATCTCGCCGACGAATTCGAAGTGGCCGCCGGCCTCAGATCGGCGGATGGTCGAGATGCGGCCTAGCATCGAGGCGCCGCTGCCGTCACAGGTGCCGGGGCTTGAACCCGCCTTGTCGGTGATGGCGGACGCCCTGCGTCGCAGCCTGCGGCCGCCCAAGCGCCGGCGTGTGTGGGAGTGGGCGGCCGCCGAGCGGCGCGTGTCCGAGGAATCGGGGTCTCCTCACCCGGGCCGATGGTCGAACGATCTCGCACCGTACCTGGTCGAGATCATGGACTGCCTGTCGTTGTCGCATCCTTCGCGCAGCGTTGCCGTACGCAAGGGTGCCCAGCTCGGCGTCACGGAATGCGGCTTGAACCTGCAGGGGCAGATCATCGACGAGTCGCCCTGTTCGATCCTGACCGTGCTGCCTTCGATCAGCACATTGAACAGCTATGTGAAGGAGAAGTTGGGTCCGACGCTCGACGCGACGCCCGCGCTCAAGAGCAAGGTCAAAGAGCAGAAGTCGCGCGACGAGGACGGATCCACGACGACCCTGAAGAAGTTCCCGGGGGGCGTGCTGTCGCTGACGACGGCGAGCTCGTCGAAGGGCCTGCAGATGATCAGCCGCCGGGTCGTCATCTTCGAGGAGGTGTCGGAGTACCCCTACGATGTCGACGGTCGCGGCGACCCGGTCGCGATGGGCGAGACGCGGACGTCGGCGTGGGCCGGCCGTGAGAAAGTCTTCTACAACAGCACGCCGGCGATCAAGGGCGCATGCCGCATCACGGTCAAGGAAGAGGCCGGCGATCAACGGCGGCTCTACGTCCCATGCCCGCACTGCGGCGACTTCCAGCAGCTGCTCTGGGCACGAATGGAGAAGGAAGGGAAAGACGCCGCGACGTACGGCTGCGCCAGCTGCGGCGAGCTGATCCAGCATCACTACAAGCGTGGCATGCTGCGCCAGTGCGTATGGCTGAAATGCTTCCCCGGCCCAGGCTGTCCGCCGGCCGTAGTTGCGCCCGAGGAAATCGAGAGCTACCGGGCCCGGTCTTCCGAGGGGCGCCAGCCGAGCTTCGCCTTCAGCAAGCTATATTCGCCGTTTGTCAGCTGGATGGACATCGTCGCCAAGTGGAAGGATGCGAAGGGTGTTCAGCGCCTTGAGAAGGAGTTCTGTCAGCAGGACCTCGGCGAGGCTTACGAAGAGACCGGCGAGGCGCCCGACCATGAACGGCTGTTCGAGCGCCGACTGAAGGATCTGCAGCCCGGCCGGGTGCCTGTCGGCGCGCTCTTTCTCACCGGCGCTGCCGACGTCCAGAGCAACCGCCTGGAGTGGGCTGTGTGGGCGTGGGGTGTAGGCTTCGCGCGCTGGCTTGTCGATCACGGCGTGATCGAGGGCGACCCGCACGGTCCCGAAGTGTGGCGCAAACTCGATGCCATAACGCAGCGTCGGTACGAGGATTGGCGCGGCGAGTTCTGGTCTGTCGATGCTTTCGGCTGCGATTCCGGCTACGCGACCACCAAGGTCTATTCCTGGGCGTTGCGTCATGCCGGCACGGGCCGGATCTTCGCGTTGGACGGCCGGCCGGGCTGGAAGCTGCCGCCGCTGGGAACGCCGAAGAAGATCGACGTCGACCACGAGGGCCGCAAGCTGGGGGCGGTTCTGCTCTGGCCCGTGGGTACGTGGGATCTGAAGTCGGAGCTGTACCGCTCGCTGCGCAACCTCATCCTGGGCCAGGATCCCGAAACCGGCGAATGGCCGATCGGTACGTGCTTCTTCGGTGAGAACGTCGACCGCGGTTGGATCGAGCAGCTCACCTGTGAGTACCTCGCCGACGACATCAGCAAGAGCGGCTACCAGGTCCGCGTCTGGAAGAAGCCGCAGGGCAAGGCCAACGAGGCGCACGACATCGCGGTGTACGCGGCGGCATTGGCGCACCACCTCGCAGATCGCCTGAGCGCGGAAGACTGGGCACGGCTGGCCGCGCAACGCAACGCCCCGGTCGAGAAGGTACAGGGCGACCTGGCGCAGCTGTGGGGGGCAAACCTGGCCCCGACGGCAGGGGTGCCGCCGCCGGATCCAGCGTTGACCTCCCCGGCGGCGAACGACGTTCGTGCGCTCGAGTCGGGCGATGATTGGCTCGGCGCCGGCGACTGGCTGCGCGGTACCGGTCGCGACTGGCTGAACTGACGGTCTGCGGCCGCGCTACAGACAAAGGACATAGCCCATGGCGATCACGCAGGCGCAGGTCGACGCGCTCGAGGCTGCGATGATGCGAGGCGAGCTGACCGTCGAGCACGACGGCAAGCGCGTCACCTATCGCAGCGTGGATGACATGCAGAAGGCCATCGCCTACGGCAAGCAGCAGCTCGCCGACGCCGCCAACGGCGGGAGCCCGACGACCCAGAGCTATGCGGAGTTCTCGCGTGACTGAGTCGCCGCCGGCCACTGTGCTCGATCGCGCCATCGGCTGGTTCGCGCCGCGTTGGGGCGCCGAACGTGCCTACTGGCGCGCCGCCATGACCGCGACCCGCGCGTACGACGCGGCGAAGGTTGGACGCCGCACGGCGGGATGGGACCGGTCCAGCGGTTCGGCCAATGCCGAGCTCTGGATGGCCGCCCAGAACATCCGCAACAGCACGCGGGCCCTGGTGCGCAACAACCCATGGGCGTCGATCGCGGTCAGCAAGATGGCCGCGAAGACCGTCGGCACCGGCATCAACCCGCGCCCGTCGACTGAGGACAAAGCGCGGCGCCGGCTCTACAGCGACCAGTGGCTACGCTTCGTCGACAACAGCGATCCCGAGGGCCAGCTCGACTTCAACGGCCAGGTGCTTCTTGGTGCACGCACCGTCTTCGAAGCCGGCGAGTGTCTTGTCCGTTTCCTGCCGCGTCCGGCCAGCTGGAAGCTCGACGTCCCGCTGCAGGTCCAGGTGCTCGAGCCTGACTGGCTCGATGCGTCGATCACCCGTCGCCTCGATGACGGTGGCGCCGATATTCAGGGCGTGCGCTACGACCGCAACGGCCGACGGATAGGCTATTGGCTGTTCGACGAACACCCCGGCGAGGTGGTGCCGATCAACGTGCGCGGCAGCTACCAGTCGCGGCTGGTGCCGGCATCGGACATCCTGCACGTCTTCCAGCCGCTACGGCCCGGCCAGGCGCGCGGCGTGTCGATGTTCACGCCGTCGGCGATGCGGTTGCACGACATCGACGACTACGCCGATGCGGTCCGTGTCGCGAAGAAGATCGCTTCCTGCTTCGCGGCTTTCGTCAAGCGTCCAGCCGGCGCTGCCTCGCCGCTAAGCAAGCCCAGCAACGACGAACAGGGTCGCCGCATCGAGCGGTTGTCGCCTGGCCTGGTGCAGTACCTCAATCCCGGCGAGGAGGTGTCCTTCGGCAATCCGCCCACGGCCGGCGGTGAAGTCGAGTACATGAACATGGAGCTGCACGCCGTCGCGGCGGGGCTCGGCATGACGTACGAGATGATGACCGGCGACTTGTCGCAGGGGAACTACAGCTCGATCCGCGTCGGCACGATCGACTTCTGGGACCTGCTCGACATCTGGCAGTGGCTCGTGTTCATCCCGCAGCTGCACCGCCGCGTCTGGCAGCGCGTCGATCGCCTGCTGGTGGCGCTGGGGGAACGCCGCCAGGTCGGCATGCCGGTGACCTGGGCCACGCCCAAGCGCCGCCTAGTCGATCCCGGCAAGGAGATCGCGGCGGAACGCGATGCGATTCGCAGCGGCCTCAAGACCCTGATGCAGAGCATTGCCGAAGCCGGCGAGGATCCCGACGAGCAGCTCGATGAGATCGCCTCGCTCAACACCCGCCTGGATGCACTGAACATCGTTCTCGACAGTGATCCGCGGAAGACGCGCCCGGCCACCACGGCGGCACCGCAACCCGAATCCACAACGAAGGAGTAAGCCCATGGCGGCCGATATCACCCGCGACCTGCCGATGCAGTCGCGGCGGGCAAGCTTTGTGCCTGGCACATTCGATGCGAAGAACCGCACCATCGACGTCGTGTGGTCGACCGGAGCGCGCGTGCCGCGGCGGAGCTTCTGGGACGGCAAGGTCTACGACGAGGAGCTGTCCCTTGATCCGGCGCATGTGCGCCTCGAGCGCCTGAACAACGGTGCGCCGGTCCTGGACACCCACGGCACCTGGCAGTTGGGCGACATCATCGGCGTCGTGGAGAAGGCGTCGGTGGCCGGCGCCGAGGCGCGCGCCACGCTGCGGCTCAGCGAGCGCGAGGACGTCGCGCCGCTGGTCGCCGACATCCAAGCCGGCATCATCCGCAATGTCTCGTGTGGTTACATCGTCTATCGCTACGAGATCACCAAGGTCGAGGGCCAGCGCGAGCTGTGGCGGGCCACCGACTGGGAACCGACCGAAATCAGCTTCGTGCCGGTACCGGCCGACGCGGGGGCAGGGACCCGCGCCAGCAGTCAGACGTTTCCCTGCGTCCTCGTCGGCCCGGGCGCCGACACCCTCAACCCGGAGAAAAGAATGAGCGATACACCGTCGCCGGGTGCGCCCGGCCAGGTCGTCATGCCGGCGACGCCGCCGGCCCCGCAGCCGGTCGAGCAGAACCGGCAACCGGAGCAACAGCAGCCGTCTCCCACGCCGGTGGTCTCACTGGCGCCAGCCGACGTCGACTCCGCCGTGCAGCGTGCAATCTCGGCCGAGCGTGAGCGTGCCGCGACCATCCGGCAGCGGGCGCGCGCCGTCGGATTGGACGACGACTTCGCCGAGCAGCTCGTGCGCAGCGGCGTGGCGGTCGACCATGTCGGCAACCAGATTGTGGACGAGCTCGCCCGCCGGGGTACGGGCATGACGCGGCCCATGGTGCGGCTCGTCGAGGATCACACTGACCCCGACAAGATCCGCACGCGCATGGCCGATGCGATCGTGGCGCGCCATACGCTGGTCATGCCGCCCGAGCACGCGCGCGAGTTCGTGAACTTCCGCGTCGCCGATTTTCTGATCACCCTGGCCAACGCGCGCGGAGCCAAGCTCGATCCCCGCGATCACATCGCAGCCGTGGATTACATGTTCACCCGCGCGGGTCAGCTGACGACGTCGGACTTTCCGCTGCTGCTGCAGGATGCCGGCAACAAGATCATGCTGCCGAAGTACCAGGCCGCACCTGTTACTTATCGCATCATCGCGGCGCAGCGGCCGTTCAACGACTTCAAGGCGCACAAGTTCCTGCGCCTGGGCGACTTCCCTGCCCTGACGGAGATCAAGCAGGCGGGCGAGCTGTCTTTCGGCGCCGTCAGCGAAAACCGCGAACAGGTGACGGCCAAGCAGTACGGCTCGGGCATCGCGATCGACCGCATCGCCTTGATCAACGACGATCTCGGCGCGTTCGGCGATTTCGTCATGATGATCGGCATCCGCGTCGCCCATGACGAGAACAAGCTGGTGTGGGCCGTGCTGGCCAACGACGGTCCGACCATGAGCGACGGTGTCACACTGTTCCACGCCAACCACGGGAACAAGGCCGGAGCCGGAACCGACATCGACGTTTCCGCCGTCGGTGCCGGCGTCGCCGCCATGCGCGAGCAGAAGAGCCTGGACGGCATGCAGATGAACATCGCGCCGCGCTACATCTGCACCGGCTCGACCAAGGAGCTGAAGATGCGCCAGCTGCTGACGCAGGTTCAGCCGACCAAGGCCACCGATGTGAACCCCTATCCGGGCACGCTCGAGCCGGTGGTCGACACCAACATCAGCGGCAACCGATGGCACCTGGTCGCCGACCCCGCGCTGCTGCCCACCGTCGTCTACGGCTGGGTGAACGGCATGGTAGGCCCGCAGATCCGCTCGGAAATCGACTTCAGCACGCGGGCCTTGAAGGTTGCGGTCGGCGACGACTTCGCCGCGGGCGCCGTCGACTACCGCGGCGGCTACCTCAACACCGGCGCGTAAAGCGGCGGTCCGTTCCGGTCCGGCGCCGTCACCGCGGCGCCCGCAGACTCGCCGCCTAGCGCCGGCGAGTTGATGACCATAGCCGCATTCAGTTTCGTGGAGACGATCGATGAAGAACTACGTTTCGCCCGGTGACATGGTCACCCTGGTGGCGCCAGCCAACGTGTCATCCGGGAAGGGCTTTCTCGTCGGCGCCCTGTTCGCCGTGGCCGCGACCGACGCACTGGCCGGAGAAGAGGTGGTAGGCTCGACCACGGGCATCTTCAACCTGGACAAGGTGTCGGCGCAGGCCTGGACCCAGGGCGCCAAGATCTACTGGGACAACACCGCCAAGCTCTGCACGACCACGGCGACCGGAAACACGCCGATCGGCCATGCTGTCGCTGGCGCGGTCAATCCCTCATCGACCGGGCGCGTGCGGCTCGCGACGCTGATCGATATCGGCACATAAACTGCCGTGTCCGTGGACCTCTCCATCGTCGATGACGCCTGCGCCGAGGCCTTCGGCGAGGACGTCACGATCCCCGCGCTGTCCGCGACGCCGATCACCGTGATCGTGCGCCGCGGCACGCGGCGGGACCTGTTCGGCGCCGGCGCGCGCGAGTACGCCGCGCCGGCCTGGGTGGTCGAGGTCCGCAAGTCGGTGTGGCCCGGGGCAGCCCGCGATGCCGATGTCGTCCTGGTCGACGGCAGCTTCAAGGTCGACGACGTTGGCCAGGACGACGCCGGCATGACCTGGCTCCTCGATCTGCGGAAGACCTGATGGCCGATCTCGCCGTCCGCGAGCGGATCCTCGCGGCGCTGTTCGCACGCCTGCAGGCCCGCTTGCAGCCCGCCGGCGACGGCCAGGCCGCCGTTTCGTGCCGCCGCAACCCTGGTGCGCCGCAGGACCAGCGCGCCGCCGTCGACCAGTACGACGGCGGCCATGACGTGACCTACGCCAGCGACACGGGTCACAGCCTCTTCGGCCTGCAGGTCGACCTGATGCTGTTCTCGCCCGACGGCCCGGAACTGAACGAGCTCTATGCCCGAGTGAGGGACGCGATCGACCTCGACAGCACGTTGGGCGAGCTCGCCGACGACACAAGGGAGCTGCGCCTGGCCGAGCCGGTGCCGGGCAACGTGCCCGGCCATGCCGACATCGTCGCCGCCCCGCTCACCATCCTGATCGAATTCCGCACGCGCGACGGCAACGTGCGCGCCTTGAACTGAGGAGATCGCGACCATGCGAGTCGAAGTCCTGACGCCGTGGCAGCACGACGGCGTTGAACACCCGGTCGGCAGCTTCGTCGAGGTCGACGAGGACCTGGTGCGCGCCCTGAAAGGCACGCTCGGCCAGGAGCACGTCACGGCACCTGAACCCGAAACGCCGGAGCCCGTAACGGGCGAGGCGAACGGCGTTCGCGAGGAGGAGGTTTAAGCCATGGCCAAACGCACCCGCTTCGCGGCCATCCTGTGCAAGCAGGAGGTGACAGCAGGCGTCTTCGTGCCGCCCAGCACCACGACCGACGGCATCCTGGTCGAGCGCCCGACCTTGCGCATCAACAACCAGGTGGTCGATACCGCCGAGGTGTCGGGTTCGCTCGACTCGCTCGCGCCGATCGTGGGCGGCGCGCAGTGCGAGATCTCGTTCCCGTTCTACGTCAAGGGCGCCGGCACGCCGGGCGTGGCGCCGGAATGGGGCAAGGTCGCGAAGGCCTGCGGCCTGGCCGAGGTCGTGACCCTGCAGACCATCTCGGGTACCACGATCGCGCTCGCCAATCCGACGCGCATCACCGACTCGGGAAATGGCCTCGCCGCGCTCACGGTCGGCACGCCGTTCCATCTCGTCTCGCCCACGGGCCAGAAGGGCGAATGCATCGTGACGGTGTCGGCGGCGGGCCAGGTCGATTTCGCACGCCTCGACGCCGGCCCTGCCTTCGTGGCGGAAGCCGCCGGCGCCACGTACGTGATCCGCTACGGCGTTCCCGCCGTGGCTGCGACGGCGGGCAGCACGACCGGCTTCACGGCGCAGGCGCCGTGGGGCAACACCGCGCAGCAGTATCGCGGCCTGCCGGTGCTGGCGTCGGGCAACCCGGTCGCGCCCGAGTACGTCGTCGTCAGCGACTACAGCGCAACGCGCCTCGCCGCGATCACCAAGCTGATGGGTGGCGCGCTCGACGTCACGACCAAGGTGGGCATTCCCGCCAACGTGCGCTATCAGCCAACCTCGATCGACGCGCCGGCCCATTCGTTCGAGATGTATCGCGACGGCCTGCGCTGGCGCTTCCGCGGCGGCATCGGCGATGTCTCGGTCGAGATGATGGCGGCCCAGGTGTGGCGCTTCAACGTGCGCATTACCGCGCTGTTCGAATCGCGCACGGACGCGGCGGTACCGCAGCCGACCTACGACGGCACGCGTGCCGGCACGTGGCGCAACAGCCGTTTTGCCATCGATCGCCAGACGTGCAGCGTGAGCCGGGTCACGATCGCACCCAACATGCAGATGGCCTATCCCGACAATCCCAACGACCCAGAGGGTTTCGATCCGCCGCAGCACACCGACCGCAACGTACGCTTCAGCGCCAACCCGTACGCGACCTCGGTCGCGACGCGCGACCTGATGTCGAAGCTGCGCCTGGGCCAGGACATCATGGTCGACGCACAGCTGCTCGGCGGCAACGCCCGCAATCCCGGCCAGCGCATTGCGATCACCTTGCCGGCCGTCACGCTGACCAACAACGACGACGGCGACAACAGCGGCTTTGTGTCCGAGGAGCTGCAGGGCAAGCCCTCGGAGCGCGACGCCGGTTTTTTCCTCTGCATCTGGTGATCCATGTCTGCGCCTCTGTCGCCCAAGCTCGAGCTCGACTTCACGCCGCCTGGCGCGGAGGGCGATCCGCCGCCGAAGTACTTCTATCGGCCGCCGACCGGCCTGCAGCGTGAGAAGTGGCGTGCACGCGTAGCCTCGATCGCCGGCGTGCAGCCGGGCCCGGCGCAGCTGCGGGCGATTGCCCAGGCCGGCATCGCCGCCCTGTGCGACGACCCCGACGATCGCGACGCATTGCTGGCGCTGTGGGATGCAGCGATCGACAGCGAGCGCACCGCGTACGATATCGCGGCCCGCGTCATGCCGGTGGCGGCCCGGCGTGCCGACGCGGTGGATGGCAGTGCCGAAGCGGAGGCGCTGGAGGGAGAGCTCGCCACCTTGCAAGCGGAAGCCGCGGCGGCAGCGCTGACGCCACGCCAGGCCGAGCAGCTCGAGCGGCTTGACGACATGCTGCGCCAGCATCACCCGCCGTATGCGCGTGCGCTGGAGCGCCGCCAGCTGTGGGCATCGCTCAGCCCGCGCGTGGCCTGCGCCATGTTCCTGACGCGCTGGCAGCACGTGCCAGGCGTTCCGTTCAAGCGCATCGCCGGCGAGGTGCCGGACGAGCTGCTCGACCGGCTGCCGCCCGGACACATGCTGATCGTCGGCGGACAGATCCTGACGTCGTTGTTCGCGTCGAAGGACGACGCAAAAAAGCCCGCCTCGCCGTCTGGATCGGCCGCCGCCGCGACGAGTTCTTCGACGACGTCGGAGAACCCCTCGAGCGGCCAGACGGCGACGGCTGGTTGATCGGCCCTGACGAGGATCCCGACCTCTACCCGACCAATCCGGCACAGGATCTCGATCCGGTATGGCGCCGGATCTTCGCGCTCTACACGCAGGCGCGCCCGCTGCCCGGCGTCCTGCCGCTGCCGGTCGCACCCGGCATACCGCCGTTGATGGTGCCTCTGCCGTCGGCCCCTGGCCCTTTGCCCGACGCGGGCGGCCTCCTCGACCAGGGCGCCTGGCTGATGGACGTGTTCGACATCATGAGCGGCGCCGATGCCCAGCTGATGAAGGCTCGATGAAATTCACCTTCGACTTTCCGGCCGGCGCGCTCGCGAAGGCGATGGCGGAGTCCAAGAGCGCGGCGGCGAAGCGCGTGACGGCCGCGACGCGGCGATCGGCGGAGGACCTGCAGCGCGCCTTGCGCGACCAGGTCCGCGTCGCGGGCCTCGGTCAGGGTTTGGAGAAGGCGTGGCGCGTCGAGCATTGGCCCAAGGGCGAGAAGGCCTCGCTGCACCCGGCGAGCCTCGTGTACTCGAAGGCGACGGCGCTGCACCGCGCGTTCGGCCAGGGCGCCACGATCACGGCCCGCGGCGGCCCGTGGCTGGTGATCCCGTTGCCTGAGGCGATCGCGCGCGGCTGGGACCGCGCCCTGGTCGATCGCAAGGGCGGCGCGCTGACCGGCGCTGCCGTGCCGCGGCGCTTCGCGCAGACGCAGCTCGCGGCGCGTGCCTTGGGCCAGCTGCGATTCGTCGAGATCAACAGCGGCAAGGCGCTGCTGGTGGCCGATCCGCCCAAGGCGGGGCGTGGCCGCGCGCAGCACGCCAAGGGCACGGGCCGCAAGGACATCGCGGTACCCGCCGGCGAGAAGGGTGTCCCGCTGTTCGTGCTGGTGCGCCAGACGCGCCTCACCAAGCGCCTGGATTTCGACAGCGCCGCCAAGGCGGCAGGCAGCCAGTTCAACGCGCTGCTGCGCGCAGCGGTCAACACGTAGGCGTTCCATGGGTGGCTCCACGATATCGGCGCGCTTCGGTGTCGAAGGCGACGAAGCGATCGAGCGCGCCCTGCGCAAGGTGGAGCGCGCCGGCCAGGACCTTGCCGCGACCCTGAAGCGCGCCGGCGAACAGGGCAGTATCGACCTCGACAAGGTCGGCGAGGCGCTGGCGCGTCTCGACCAGCAGGCCTCTCAAACGACGCAGCGGGGCCGGGAGCTCGGCGACGCGCTGTCCGATGCGGGTAAAAAGGCGGGCGATGGGTTCTCGGATGCCGAGAAGAAGGGAGAGCAGTTCGGCCTGACACTGGGTCGCGGCATCGCCGGCGCGGCGACGGCGGCTGTGACAGCGATCGCAGCGCTGGGGCTCGATGTCTACAAGACGTTCGGCGCCATGAAGGACCTGTCGGAACAGACAGGCCTCACCATCGCGCAGATCCAAGCGTTGCGGCAAGTCGTGAAGGGGCAAGGCGAGGATGTCGAGGTCCTCAGCCGCGCCATGGTCACCGCCAGCCGCAATGTTGGCCTGGCGGCGGAGGGCAGCGAGAAGCTGAAGACGGTCCTTGACCGCCTGGGTGTTGGCGTCCTCGAGTCGAATGGCCAGATGCGGTTGTTCGATACGATCTTGCGCGAGGTCCTGCAGTCACTGGCCAAGCTTGATGACCAGGCAACCCGTAACGCGATCGGCGCGCAATTCTTCGGGCCTGCGTGGATCAAGCTCAGCGACGCGTTCAAGAACGGGGGCAAGGATATCGATGAGGCCAGCGCGGCGCTGGAACGCAACGATGCACTGATCAGCGAGGCCGCGCGCGAGAAGATCGAGAAACTCACGAAGGCGGTGAGCAGTTCCAGCGAGGCCTGGAAGGGCCTGGCCCTGAATCTCGTGGCAGAAGTCTCGCCGGCGCTCATTCAGATCGTGAAGGACTCCGAGGCGGCGGCCGGTAGCTTCAGCAAGTTCCTGGAGATCGCCGCCAAATGGTCTGTTGCCGGCTTGTTGCGCTCCGGCGCCGCGCCGTTCCTTCCGTCGGACCAGTATGGCCCGTCACGGCCAACGGGTTCGAGCGCTCCGCCTGGCATGCGCATCGCGGACCTGGAGGCGGAGCTCGAGGCGTCGCTGCGCTCCCACGGCGGCGAGACTGTCGATTCGGCCCGCATCCGGGCCGAAATCAAGAAGGTCCGCGATGAAATCCTGACGCGCTCGGCGCAGCAGGCCTCGGATGCCGTCTCTGACTACTTTAACCGCAGCGGCGCGGCCGGTGCGTACAATCCCGGAAAGCCGGAGCTGTACGGACCTGACCTGCCGAAGGGTTGGAAGCGCACAGCTTCGGGCGGCGGCCGCGGCACGGCGGATCAGACTGCAAAGGAGTACGAGCGCGCCCAGCAGGCGCTCGACAAGTACCTCGACTCGCTGGCGCGCGAGGCCGATCTGTCTGACGAAAGCGCCCGCGAGCGCGCCGGTCATACGGCGCAGCTGAAGGCGGAGGAGCTGGCGCGCGCTTCCGTCCTGAAGATGACCGAGGAGCAGATCCAGGCGATCGGCGAGGAGGCGCGCGCGCGGGCGACGGCTGCGTACGACGCCAAGCAGGCGCAGGAGGAGCAACGCCGCGCGGCCGAACAGGCGCAGCGCGAGATGGAGCGCCTGGCCGAGCGCGAGGCGCAGCTGCTGCAGCAACCGGCCGAGGAGGCCGCGCGCAGCACGCAGACCTTGCTCCGCGACTTCTTCAAGGACGCGATGTCGGGCAACCTGACGTCCTGGAAGGATTTCTGGGGCAAGGCCAAGGACATCGCCCACCAGTACCTGGCCGAGCTCGCGACGCTGCTCGTGATCCGGCCGCTCATTCAGCCGCTGTTCTCGGTGGCCGGCATGGGCGGTTTGACGGGCGGCGCTGGCGCCGGCTCTCCCATTTCCGTGGGCGGTGTGCCCTATGTACCAGCCGGCGGCGGAAGCGGCGGCCTTCTGGGCGGTGGTGGCGGTCTCGGCGGCGGCGGCCTGTTTGGGAATGCCTTCGGTTTTCTCAACCAGCCGATCTTTGGCAGCGCCTTCGATTCTGCCGGCGCCGCGGCGACGCTAGGCACTGGTGGCATCGCGGCGCCGGCGTTCACGTCAGGCGGACTGACGTGGGGCGGGCTGCTCGGTGGCGTCGGCACGATCGGCATGGGTGCGCTCGGCCTGGCGCAAGGCAACACGATCGGCGGTGCGGCCGGCATCCTGGGCGGCGGTCTCTCGCTCTTGTCGAGCGCCGGCTTGATCGGCTCGGCCTTCGGGCCGATCGGCATGGGGATCGGCCTGATCGGCAGCATCCTCGGCAGCGTTCTGAAAAAGAAGCCCAAGACGCCGCAGGCTGTGTCGAACATCACGTTCGGCACCGACGGCATCACCAACGCGCTGGCGATGACGCGCAGCCCGCGCGGCGGCCAGCTGGGGCAGGGCACCGGCCAGGCGTCTGGCGCCTTTGCCGATGCGTTCGCCGAGCTGCTCGGCGCCTACGATCTCAGCATGGCCCCGGGCGCGACCGGTGGTTGGCTTCTCAATTCGATCGGGAAAAACACGGGCAATCAGTGGATCGTCGGCCTGGGGAGCTACGGATCCTACACGCCGCTGCCCGGTGTGGATCCGGCGGGCAAGGCGCGCGACGCCATGTCGAGCATCCAGGGCATCGGGTCGGCCGAGGACGCCGTCAATATCCTGGCCGGCCTGATCGCACGCCAGGGCGCGATCGAGGGATCGATCCAGGGCCTCACCGCGACTCAGCGCACGGCGTTGAGCACGGCGGACCTCAAGAGCATTGACGACATCAAGGCCGCGCTCGACTTCGGCCAGGTCTTTGACGATATGGAGCGCGGTGCCGACAACATCACCGCCGTCGAGAAGGCGATGCGCGAGCTCGACAAGCAGTACGACGCGATCGCGATCCAGACCAAGAAGTACGGCCTCGACCTCGCCGTCGTCGAGCAGCGCCGGCAGGACGCTATTAACAAGCTGGCGACCGATACAAACACGGACTACCGGCGCCGGATCCTCGGCATGACGCCGGAAGGCCAGCTGCAGGTCGCGCTCGAGGACCTGGACAAGGAACACGAGCAGGCGCTGAAGGAGGCCCTCGAGCTCAACAAGCGTGTGACCGGCGCGCTGGTCGATATCAACCAGATCGAGAAATACTACGCCGACCAGCGCGTGGCGATCGTCGATGCCGCGAATGCTCAGATGAACGCGGCCATGGAACAGGCCACGGCCGCCCTTGAGGAGATGTTCAAACGGCTGAGCTACGGCGATCTCAGCGGGGCGTCGCCATTGGCCGCCGTGACGGGCTCGCAGGCCACGGCGGAAGCGCTCTACGCCCAGGCGCAGGCCGGCTCGCTCGAGGCGAGGCAGCAGCTGCCGGCCGCGATCCAGGACCTGTTCCTGTCGCAGCGAGCCTGGTCGGGCAACGACGCGTCGTACGAGGCGCTGCGCCAGCTCTGGCTCGACCGGATCGCGCCGTTCACGACGGCCAACGGCAACACGCCGCCGCCGGCGAACGGCAATGCGGTCGACGGCAGCCTGGTGGCGCAGATGCAGCGCCAGGTCGATACGTTGACGCAGGACGTCACGCGTCTGGTGGCCACTGTGCAGGACCAGTCGCGCGAGATCTCGCGCCTCCTGGCCCGGATGTAGATCATGCTTCCAGCGTTCGCGCCGAAACTCGACCATGTGCTGGCCATGGTCGCCTATCCGTTCGACCCGACGATCGTCACGGCGATCCCGGGCCCGCCGTTTCCCATCGGATTGCCGGGCTGGCCGCTCGCCGATCCGGATCTCTTCAGCTACGACTTGCCCGGCGGTACTCGCGTCGTCCTGGCCGCCGGCGAGGGCTTTGTCACGAATGCCGGCGACCTGCTGCCGCACCAGTGGTTCGCGCCGCTGGTGGCCGATGGTTTCAATTTCACGGACAGCCTGTTTGATGGCATCGACCCCGCTGAAGGTCGTAGCGGCACCGGGGAGGGCGGCGGCGGCGAGTTGAAGTTCAATGACGTGGAAGGCAGGCTCGATCGGATCGTCCAGGTGGCGGGTTGGGACGGCCGGGCCGTCGAGCTCTGGCGCGGCAAGCGGGGCGCGCCGTTCTCGGCGTTCCAGCGTGTCGCTGTCCTGACCAGCGACGGCTGGACCGGCCTGAACCGGTCGACCAAGTCGCTCAAGATCCGCGACCGCCAGGCCCGGCTCTACGGCACGCCCCTGGTCGGGGCGACGTATGCCGGCACCGGCGGCATCGACGGCGACGCCGGCGCCAAGGGCAACCTCAAGCCGTGGGCCTTCGGCTATGTGTTCGGGGTCGAGCCGGTCGTGTTCGATGCCGCCAATCTGCTGGCGCAGTGGCACTGCCGTCCGGTGCATGCCGTGCTCAACCTGTTCGTCGGCGGCAACCCGTGGACCAACATGGGCGACTATCCCACGCTCGCCGCGCTGATCGCGGCCGCGGCAGGCTGGGCCAACGGCCAGTTCGGCACGTGCAACGCGCTGGCAACGGTGCGCTATGGCGCCGTGCCGAGCCATCCGGTGCGTATCGAGGGGCAAGGCGACAAGTACGGGGGCGTCTATGCTGGTACCCGCGGCGCGATCGTCCGGCGCATCGCGACGACGTGCGGCATGTTGCCTATGCGTGATCCCGACGATATCGACACGGCTTCGTTCGCGACGCTCGATCTCGTGCAGCCCGGCGAGTGCGGCTGGCATTGGAAAGGCGACATCTCGATCGGCGCCGCGCTCGACGAGATGATGACCGGTTGTGCCGGGTGGTGGGACGTCGGCCTCGACGGCAAGCTTTCCGTGGCCCAGCTCGAGGAGCCCTCGAGTACGCCGGATCTCATCATCGACGCCGCGACCGCTAACCTGGCTGGCGAGCCGACGCGCGAAGACGATCTGCCGCCCCGCGCAAAGACCCGTGTCGGCTGGCAGCGAAACTATGCCCCGCTGTCGTCATCCGACCTCACCGGGGCGGCGAACGCCTCGGCGGCGACGCAGCGGCTGTTCGGCGACGAGTGGCGGTATGCCCAACGCGAGAATTCAGGCGTTCGTGTGCTCTACCCGAAAGCCCGGGAAGTCACCATCGCTGGCAACTACCGCAACGAGGCGGACGCGGATGCCGAGGCGCAGCGTCAACAGGCACTGTTCTCCAAGAAGCGGGAGCGATGGACCTTTCCGACCCACGTCGACGCCTTGGCCGCTCTCAAGAACAAGACGGTACGGGTCGACAATTGGAACCGTTACGAATTCGGCGCCGCGAGGAGCCTGCGCAGCCTCGGCCTGACCGCCGGCTCGCGCGCGGTCACCGCAGGCCTGATGTTGTGGGGCTGAGATGCTGAAATCCGTGGCGTTCGCTGACCTGATCACCTTCGCGCGGGACTCGGCCGCCTGTTACTTCGACTCGTCCGGCATCCTGCAGCAGGCAGCGAACGACGTGGCGCGGTTCGACCATGATCCGGTGACGGGCGAAAGGCGTGGGCTGCTGATCGAGAACACCGGCACGAACAGCCTCCGCAACAACACGATGGTCGGTGCTGTCGCCGGAACGCCGGGTACGGTGCCAACGAACTGGATCCTGCTGTTGCCATCCGGGATCACCAGCCAGATTGTCGGCGTGAGCGCGTCGAGCGGCATATCGTATATCGAGTGGCGCTGGTCCGGAACCGCCGCGGCCAATGGCAACATCCTGGTGCTGTACGAGCCCAGCACGCAGGTTGTCGCCGCGGCGGGGCAGACCTGGACGCATTCGGTCTATCTGCGGCTAGCAGCGGGGTCATTGGCGGGGACCGGCACGTTCGGCAGCAACCAGATCAGCGTCGACGAGTGCGACGCGTCGGGCAACTTCCTGGCCGGGAGCAGCGCGATCATCGCCCCGACCGGTGCCGCGATCGCCACGCAGCGGACTATTCATACGCGGACCCTCACCAACGTCGCAACGGGTCGGGTGCGCTGCTACCTCAATCTGGGAGTCGGCATCGGCCAGGCCATCGATCTCAACCTGCGCATCGGTCTGCCGCAGCTCGAGCAGGGTGCCCATGCGTCGAGTCCGATCAAGACCAGTGGCACGGCGGTGACGCGCGCCGCCGACCTCGCGTCGATCAACACGCTGTCGCCCTGGTTCAATGCGGTCGAAGGCACCATCGTCGCCGCATGGATGGATATCGGCACGGCCAACAGCGACATCGTCTGGATCCCAACAACGCGCTGGCCATCCGCACGCAGACCAGCAACACGACGGTAGCGCAGTCCATCGTCGGCGGTAGCGCCGTCGGGTCCACCACGGCCTCCGTGATGCGGCCGGCGACACAGAAGGCGGCCTTTACCGCCCGAGCCAACGACTTCGCGCTCTCGGTCAACGGTGGCCCGCTGAGCACCGATCTCTCGGGTGCGATGCCGGCGGGCCTGGCCTCGCTGAAACTCGGCCCCGGGCTGCTGCGGTCGCTGATGCATCTGCCCCGCCGCGTGTCCAATACCGAGCTGCAGCAGCTCTCGGCGTGAACCATGGCCAACATCGTCCTTGTCACGCCGCGCGAGTCTGACGCGTCGGTACTGTCTGGCGGCGCCTGGGTCGACTCCCTGCCGCTCGCCAATCTGCAGGATCCGCAGCCGACCTACCCGGCACGCTCGCTGGATGCGTCGGCGTCCAGCACGTGGTTCGCCCTCGATGCCGGTCGGCCCGTGGCATGGGACACGCTGGCGTTTGTCGGGACGGACCTGCCCCCGGGTACCTTGATCCGCCGGCGCGCCGCGGTGGCGCAGCTTGCGTTGACGGCGGCGCCGGGGATGGACAGCGGCTGGGTATCGCCCTGGCCGGCGACCGGCAGACCCGCGGATTGGTGGCTGGAGAACTGGACCGCGTTCCAGATGTTCACGCCGGGCGGTGCCTGGCGGTGGTGGCGGTTCGATGTCGATCTGACCGGCACTGACGCGACGCTGGCCCTGGACTTCCTGCAGGATCTCTATCAGGTGGTCGACGGCCAGGGCCACGTCACGATCGGCCGCCTGGTGCTGGGCACGCGCTGGACCCCGGCGCGCAACTTCTCGTACGGCATCGACAAGGCCTCGGTCGCGGCCGACCTGCGGATCGTGACGCCGTCAGGCCACACGCTGGGCGATACGGGCCGCCGGGCCCGGCAGTGGAACATCCCGTTCAACTTCGCCTCGCAGGCGGACGCCGAACAGTCCGTCGAGGACCTGGTCCGGTACTGCGGCCAGGCGCGCGACGTGTTCGTCTGCCTGGACCCGGATGCGGCCGAGACCCTGCATCGCCAGATGATGCTGGGGACCTTCGAGACCGTCACACGGGTCGTCCGGGTCAAGCCCAAGGTCTGGCAGTTCACCCTCTCGCTGCGCGAGCGCATCTGAGCCTCGCGCCGGCGAACGCCGTTCGCCCTGCCGCCGGAGTCATCCATCCATGTTTGGTGCATTCGTCGTCGAGCTCTCGGAGCCGCCCGGCCTGGCGTCGTTCGGCCTGCAGGGCACGCCGCCCGACCCGGGTGGCACGAAGCCCTATCGCGGCTTCGTCGAGTCGCGCGGTTCCGGCAGCCCGTGGTTCTACACGGTGCTCAGCGAGGTCACGGGCAAGTGGGAGGAGATCTTCGGCGTCGTCACCGACGGCACGCCGCTGGACACGCTGACACGCGTCGCTTCGCTGCGTAGCTGGAACGGCTCGACGCTTGCGGCCAACAGCCCGATCAACTGGCAGCCCGGTGACGGCACGCTGAAGGTGTTCGCCTCGCCGGTCGCTGACGTCCAGGAGCTGCTGGTAGCGGACTATCGCGGAACGGCCCGGCCGGCCTGGATCCAGCCCGGGCAGCGCTGGCGCGACAGCACGGGCGGCCCGACGTCGGTGGTATGGAAACACTGGACCGGCACACTGGACATCCCGCTCGGTACCTTCAACGAAACGACCGGCGTGTTCTCGGCGGCGGGCAACTACGTGCCGATCGCCGGCGGTGTCACGGTCACCGGCGCGCTCACGATCAACGGGGCCCTGACGCTCAATGGTACGCCGTCGGTCAACGCGGCGAACCGCATTCACGCGACCAGCATGAGTGTCGGCGGCGCCGACTTCGCGCCGTCCTCCACGATCCATACGCGCGGCAACGTCGCCAACGCCGAAGCCGGCACCATCCTGATCGAAAATCAGGCCTCGAACGGATTTGGGATCATTCGCTACCGCAACGGGAGCCGGAACTTTTGGGCCGGTATTACCAACACCGGGGAATTTCAAGTCTATGACGACACCGCCGCAGCATCGCGCCTTCGTATCAGCACCGGCGGCGACACGGTGGTTAATGGTCTCTATCCGAGTCACGTCGCTGATATCGGCGGCCTCTCCGGCTTCTCGCTGTTCAACAACGGCAGCAATTCATACCTGCAGTACGACGCCAACGACGGCCTGCTCTACGATCGGGCAAACAACACCTACAATTTCTATATCGGCGGCGGCATCGTCGCGCAGATCAACAGCGGCGGCTTCGTTGGCATGCCGATGCGCAAGGTGTCTGCCAACGCGGTTAACTCCGCCTCCGTGCAGGCGGCCGGGCTGGCGGTACTTCTCGGGAACAATCCCTATCACAGTTTCTTCATGGGCCGAGTGCGCCGGCTTTCAACACCAGGGACCATCACGGTCCGCACGCTCGACTCGGGCGGCGGCATTCTCGCCAGCGTGACAACTGGGTCCGTGGGCACCAACGTTGACTGGGTGTTCTGGGGCTACTGCATGCCGGCGTTCGCCGCGGTCAACAAGACGATTCGCGTCTTTGGCGTCAATGGGGGCATCAACGAGGATCTGACGGCCACGGGCGCCAACACGAATCCGGTGGATCAGATTCAGGTGCTGGCGGCCGGCAACAATGTGGATGCCACAATCGCCATGTGGGGCGCACAGTAAGAGGAGCGACAATGTCTGCAGAATTGAAGCAAGCCGCGTTGGTCGCCAATGCCGCCTTGGTCGATGTGTCGGCGCGTGTGTCCGCGGCTACCGATCGAATCGTAGAAGCGGAGAACGTCTTCGCCCTGGCCCAGCAGCAGCTGATGGCTGCGCGCGATGCGATGGCGCCCCTTGTCGCCGAAGAAAGCGCGAAGCGGCAGGCCCAGCAGGACGCTTATATGGCGCATGCGGCCAGCGAGCCCGGTGAGCCGCTTTACAGCAACGTCAACGATCTGATGGTGATGAACACCGACGAACAGATTGCGGCCATCAAGGCAGAATGGGCAGCCCTTGAGGAGGAGGAGCAGGCCAAGGCCAAGCACTACCTTGTGCCGAAGCTGGTCATCATCGATCGCCTGATCGCAGCCGGTCTGCTCCAGCCAGCCCTCGACGCGCTCAGTACCGACACGGTGCTCAAGGCGCGCTGGGACGCGTGCACGTCTGTGTACGCAGACGACCCGGCGGCGGTCGCTCTGCTGACGGCAGTCGGCGCTGAGCCCGCCGTCATATTGGCCGCGGCCTAGGCCGTTCACCCGGCGCCCGCTTAGTAGGAGGGACCCATGGCCGATCAGAAGCCCTGGCACCCGTTGGCCGTGAACGTGATCGCCGTGATCCTGTCGGCCGGGATCACGGCCGGCGCGAGCACCGTGATCACGGCCAACGTGACCAAGGACGCGGTGTCCAAGCTCGAGGAGCGCGCCGGCCGTCTCGAGTCCAAGGTCAGCGAGCAGACGATCTCGCTGAACAAGCTGCAGAACAAGCTCGATGACAGCGTCACCGAGCGCCTGGCCGCCCAGGAGCGGCGCGCGGCGGCGTCCGACGATCGCGCGAACCGCATGGCCGACACGATCTACGAGCTGCGTCTGGCCATCAACACGCTGCAGGCGGACCTGGTTGCGATCCGGCGGGCCAGCGAGGCGCCGCGCGCTGGCGGCAGGGGCGGGCCGTGACGCGAACGGCGTTCGCCGCCCTGGTGCTGGGCTTGGCACTGGCCGGGTGCGGCACGGCTGAGCCGCAGCCAGCGCGTGTCCAGGCCGCGCCGGCGTTGCGATATCGCACGTGCCAGGGCCTGTCACCGCCCTTGCCAAAGGTGCGCACGGTCGAGGCGCTGAACGAGCGCAACGTCGAGCTCGAGGACAAGTACCCCGACTGCGCCGAGCGCCTGCGCCTGTCCCGTGTCGGCGTTCGACACGTTGAAAGCAGCCTTTGACGCCTTGAGGGCCCGGACCGCCGCCCTGACGGCGCACTGACGTTTCCACGAACCCCTTGTAGAGGACCGGGCGCCGGCGAGGCGCGCCGGCTACGGCGTATTATGTCCATCACCAAACAGCAGCTGCTCGAGATCTTCCCGGGTGCCACGCAGCCGGAGGAGCGTGCCGCAGCTATCACGACGGCCTGGACCGAGTTCGGGTTTGTCAACCCGAACGCCCAGGCCGGGTTCCTGGCCGTGGTCGGCAACGAGACCGGCGGCTACCGGCACGCCAAGGCGCGCGAGGACATGACCTACGCGCCGCGCCGCGCGATCGCGGTGTTCGGCTCGGTGCGCGCCAACAGGTGCGTCGCGCTGTGCCCGATCGACGACAGTCGCAACGTGGTGCGGGCCGATCGCGGCGAGGCGTTCGCCAACTGCATCTATGCCTACATGCTCGGCAACGGCGGTCCCGAGACCGGCGACGGCTGGCGCTATCGGGGCGGCTTCGATACCCAGCTCACCGGACGCACCAACCATCAGAACTGCTCGAACGCGCTCGGCATCGATCTCATGACCGATCCGGAGCACTATGTCGGCGACGTCGAGGTGTCGGCGCGCGTGGCGGCGTGGTTCATGGGGCCCTACGCCAGGTGCGTCCCGCTGATGGCCACCGGCCGGCAGGACGACTTCCTGCGCGCCGCAGAGCGGGTCGGCTATCCGCCGCCGGGCGCCACGGAAACCCGGTTGCGATTCTGGGCCAAGGCCCGCGCGGTCCTGGGTGCAGCAGCGACGGCGCCGCTACCGCTGCTGCAGATCGGCGACGAAGGCACCGACGTCCTGGCGCTGCAGCGCGCGCTCAACGCGCCGGCGCCGCTGGGCTTCGACGCGATGCTGATCGAGGACGGCAGGTTCGGGTCGACCACGCATCTCGCCGTCCGTCACTTCCAGGCCGCGCGCGGCCTGGCCGTCGACGGCATCGCCGGCCCGGCGACGTTCAGCGCCCTCGGGTTGATGTGATGGGTGCCCGGACGCAAGGCCGGCGCTGGCCGGCCGATCGCGCCCTCACCGATGGTGAGGGCACCCAGCCCGGCGATTTCCAGTTCCAGGATCTCTCGTACGAACCGACGGACACGCCTTGTAAAGGCGCCGACAAGGCCGGCCGTCTGGCCTATGCGTGCCCGCGCACCGGTGAACCATGCGGCGAGATCATCATCGGCGATCGCCACAAGCCCGACCGCGGCAGCCCGACCTGGCAGTGGGACGGCAACCTCGAGTCACCCACGTTGACCCCGTCGATCAACTGCCGGGGCGGCCTGTGGCTGGCATGGTTGGCTGCGCGCCGGCGTGTTCGAGGAGTGCTGACATGACGACCGACGGCCCGCGGATCCTGGCGCAGGTGTCCGGACTCCCCGAGACCGATGTGACGTCGATTTGGCAGGACGTGAAGCGCAACCGCGCCGCGCTCGATGGATGTCCGAGGCATCGCTTCGCTGGCGTGCAGGTCAGGACGCTGGGCGAGAAGTTCCGCTGCGAGGCCTGCAACGGGCAGATGAGCCTCACCGACATCGGGAGCTACATCCGCGGCTACGTCGCCGCCGGCGGCCGGCCCGACGACATCTGGCCTGGCTGGAAATAGCGCGATCGCGCCGGCGCGCACCTCCTATCCGGCGCAACTCTCATCATTGGAACGGAAGATCATGAAGACCCTGCGTATCATCGCGGCGGGCGTCTGTGCGCTCGCCATCCTGCTGGCCGGGGCGGCCCTGGCACAGACGTCGCCGGCGCCGGGCACGACGGTGGATTTCGGGCCGGTCCTTGTTCAGATCGTGATGCCGGCCGTCGGCATCATCGTGTCAGCGCTCGCCGCCTGGGGCGTGAAGAAGCTCGCCGACCTGGCCGGCATCAAGGCCGACGAGAAGGCGATCGCCGTGGTGAACGATGTCATGCAGAAGGGCCTCGCCTTCGCCACGTCGAAGATCGGCACCATCCCTCTGAAGGTCGACGTCCGCAGCCCCGTCATTGCCGACGCGGCCAGCTACGCGCTGGCGCACGGCCCTGATGCCTTGAAGCGCTTGGGCATTTCGCCCGAGCAGCTCGCGGAGAAGCTGGTGGCCCGCTACATCGATCCGTCAGTGCCGGTCGGTGTCACGACGCCGCGGCCGCCGGCGGCGGCCGCGTGAGCTGGCTCGGCGGGATCCTCGGCGCGCTCTTCAAGGGCCTGTTCGGCACGGCGCTGGACTGGCTGCGGGAGAGGCGCGCCGAGGCGGCCCACCGCGAGGCCGGCCAGGCCGAACAGAAGGCGGCCGACCAGGCCGCTGCGCTCGATGCGCATCGGCGCATGGACGAAGCCGCGTCGCGGCCTCGCGACACGCAATCGGACCTCAACGGCGGGCGGTTCTGACATGCGCGTCCTGATCCTTGCGGTAACCCTGGCATCGTGCGCGGCGCCACCAATGCCAGCGCCGCCTGTCGTGGCGCCGGTTCCGATGAGCTACAGTTGCGCCGAGCTGCGCCAGGCCGGCCAGGAGTACGCAGCACTGCCGCCGGCGTCGCAGCTGCGCCGCCTGGTCGACGACTACGGTGCCGAGCGCCGTAAGCTACGCGCGCTGCATCGGATGCCAGACCAGGTGTGCCCATGAATCAGTGAAAGTGGTGTTCGAGCTAGAAGCCTGTGCCTTATGTGTCTCGCTTCAGTATCGAAGGCATCACAAGGTCCACAAAGTTCGGGCCTGCTGCCTCGAACCGCCCGAGAGATACGAGCGAGTCTTTACAACCAATTTGGTAGTCAAATGAAATCCCTGAGTCAGTGATGTTTCTGCCGTCGTGCTCCCACGATCGAGTGAACCAGCGCTCGAGCTTGACTCTGAGTACTAGCGTCGGGATCGCGAGCCCGGGATGCACTACGGTATCTGATCGGCCGTTCAATAATAACCAGTCATGGGAGGGCGTTTGCATAAAGGGCGTTACGGGTGATGGTGGGGCATGGCAGCCGGCCCAATTGGCGACTCCGACGTAAGGATAGAGTGCGGTCACGGAAGATTCGTTGATCAAGCCCAATGTGACGTTGATCGACAGTGCCCGTTTGTCATCATGCTGCGTATATCCACCATCGCGCACATTCAGCACTCTCATGCCAAGCTTGGCGACGGACAAACGTTTGAACGCATCCTCGACGTCATAGTGCTCCATTATGAATGTCTGATCGCCCGCTCGTTTCCAGTAGTGCTTGTCGTCCTTTGCCTCTGACATATGCGGTCGCCGTTCCGACCGTTCTATCCAGATCGCGAGATAGCCGACGTCGGGACTCGGGCCCGGAATAGCCACGACTTCTATCCCGTCATGGGTGGGTGACAGCAATTCGCCGACAGCTCGGGTCACTTCTGACTTGAATCTTCGAAGCTCACTTATGGGTGCCGGTGCTGATGCAGCGTCAATATTGTCCGTGTCCCTTTTGGCAACGACGCCGTAGATCAATAGGCCACCCATGGAGTTGGCCATGGCGCTCAGCGCACGCCCCAGCACCTGTCGGTCCACTCGATTTAGGCCACCTGAGCTGGCATCCGTTTTTTCCTTGAAGTCGAGTTGCACGCCTTCCTGAGCCCTGGCTGCGACTAACTCGGCAATGACCGACGCGCCCTCGCTTTTCAGCTGCTCAAAGATATGTCGCATGATTGAGGATACCCGGAAAGTTTTAACTTTCACGCTCTGAATCACGTCTAACCCATCCCAAAGGCTAGACTTTTCGGTCTCCAGTTCAGTACGCCAGCTCGCATTTTTGCCCAGAAGAGAATGCGCGTGTTTCCCAACTGTTGGTAGAATTAGCGATTGCCTGCTTGTAGAACTGGGATTATTGACTTATATGTCAATGCGCGAGGAGATCAGGGCGCGATGCACTGAGGGTCGTCTCATGTGCCTCCCGCACTCGATTCCTAGCCAAGCAGCGGTGAGGACTGTGTTTGTGGCTTCCGACATATGGGGAGACATCAATCCACCCTGGCCGCAGACTACGGACGCCGTCCGACTTGCTGGGCTCCGTGCCTACCTTGATCTTTTCACGGAAGGAATGCGGATCAGCATTGGCGACCATCCTTTCCGCAAAGCAAGAACCGCGGTCATGGCGCGCGTTGATCCAGCAGCCGATGAATTCTTTGACTTTCGCTGCATCGATCCAAAGCCTGGCATTCGCGCGTTTGGCGCATTCTCGGAGGTTGACGTCTTCATCGTGTTAACCTGGGCGTTTCGAGAACAGCTCGATACCGATCGAAAGTGGGATGCAGAAATCAACCGGTGTAAGGCGAAATGGCGAGTGTTGTTCTACACCTACCGACCGCACCACGGAGCGGACCTTCATGACTACGCCTCCAACATCATTGTTGTCTGAACCAGCAGGAGCCGAGAGGGTACCACTAGGGACGCTTGCCTATTTTCGAGCGCGGAGTAGGGGCCGTGTGTACGATCTCGTTGTCGGCGAGTTTGTCCGGAGCGGTCTATCTCAGGCAGATTTGGCGCGTCGCCTTGGTAAGGGTCCCGACGTGATCTGTAGATGGCTAGGATCTCCCGGGAATTGGAGCCTCGACACTGTCAGTGATCTCTTGTTTGCGATTTCTGGTGCTGAACCCACGCTTGGCGTGCGCTACCCTCTTAAGGAAGCGCGCAAAAACTACGATCGTCCAGAATGGCTCGAGTCTTCTAGCGTACTCTCGCTGGAGAGTGAGCCTAGAACAGCCAACACTGCTACCGTCTCTACTCCACTAAGAACGTTGGGAGGTTATGAGGCCAGACCGGCTTTTGCCGTTTTTGAGCTTTTCGGCAAGACGGAAGGTCATAGCCAGCATTCATCGAGCAGCCAGCGATGAACCTAGGTAGCATCCTATTGAGCAAGTGCCTGCGTGCCTTTAAGGGTGGCGGGCACGACGTCAGGGCAAGTATGTACTTGCCAACTCTCTCAAAGGTCTTTCAGGAGCGGTATGGCTTCTTCCAAGGTCCGAGAACTGTGGAGGAATTTGATCTTCAGAAGGGAGTTGTTTACCTACACGGTCAGTTTGACGGGTTCGTGATCGACCAGTGCACTGTGTACGCCGAGGGCGTAGGCTGTGAAGGCCGAGTCGGCACTGAAGACTTAGATCGATTTGTCGATGACGCAGTCAAATGGGTTCATGAAATAGCCAAAGTGCCTCCTTCAGTTGAACTAGGCAGAGGCTACGAAAGCCGCCTAGAGGTTTCAATGGACGTCGCTATCAACCATACCTTTGATCGTTTTGCTGAATTTGGACGAAGTGTTACGGCCTCAGTTAGACGTGGCAACAGGCCATCACCTGATTTCGAATTGTCCGGTCTCATCTTTCACGGCGATCCGATCTTAGTAGGTGGTCAGCGGCCGCTCCCCTTCACCATTGAACGCAGGGCAGGGAAGCCCTACGGGGATAATGTGTATTTTTCGGAAGCCGCCCTCAGTACCGGGGATCACCTGCGGCATTTGGCGGAACTCGAAGTTTTGTTGAAGGGCTGAATCACTGGAACGCGCTCAATCTTCATGCCTCGGTCGCTCTGCGAGCTTGAGGATTTCACTTTCTTCTTCGCTGTTTGGTCGACGGCCGTTCTGGCTTGACTTCCGCAGCCGCCTTGTCTTCACGAATGCCGCGATAGCTCGGCGCCCGTACCATTCCCGCGACGGTCATCTCAGTGAACGCGACCTGCACGACGATGCCAGGCTTGATCCAGTGTGCCTTGCGCCGGATCGGCGCTGGCATCTGGCGGGCGATGGGTGAGGTCTCCGAGGCCAGCGGTCGGAACAGGTCGACCAGGCGCCGGCGCTCTGCCACGGTGAAGCCCGTCCCGACATGGCCAGAATAGCGCAAGCCGCCCTTGTCGTTGACGGCCAGGATCAGTGACGCGAAGGCCATGTGGCGGGCATCCGATTCGGTGTAGCCCGCGACGACGAACTCTTGCTCCTGGCTGCACTTCACCTTGACCCAGTCGGTGCCGCGGCCCGCGCGGTAGGGCTTGTCGGCGCGCTTTGCGATGACACCCTCGAACCGGGAAGTATATACTTGACAACGGAAGCCGGGCGGGCCATAAGTTAGCTCCAAGAGGGGCACACTATGGCACAGGCCGATATCCAGAACGCAGCCTTTACCGACGAAACCACGGCGCGCGAAGCGCTTGAGATGGTTCGTTGGCCGAACGGCCCGGTCTGCCCGCATTGCGGCAACCTCGACCAATCAAAGATCGCGAAGGGACAGGGCGCCGCCAGTCGGCCGGGCCTGTACTACTGCGCATCCTGCAACGGGCAGTTCACTGTCACGGTTGGCACCGTCATGGAGCGCAGCAAGATACCGCTGACCAAGTGGCTGCTGGCGATGCACCTGATGGGCGCGAGCAAGAAGGGCATGAGCGCTCTTCAGCTTCAGCGCATGCTGGGTGTCACCTATAAGACCGCCTGGTTCCTCTGCCATCGCATCCGTGAAGCCATGACGCCGCCGGCGCGCGGCCCGCTTGGTGGCGAGGGGAAGATTGTTGAAGCGGACGAGACCTACATCGGCGGCAAGGAATACAACAAGCACAAGAGCAAGCGGAACTCCAAGAACATCGGCGGCATGGGAAAGAAGATCGTGTTTGCTCTGACCGAGCGCGATGGTGAGTCACGCTCGTTCCGCGTCGCCAACGTGTCGAGCGCTACCCTGCGCCCGGTTATGACGGCGCAGATCGACAAGGCAACGAAGCTGATGACAGACGACGCCGGTCAGTACCGGAGCATGGGTAAGCACTTCGCCCATGAGGTCGTGAATCACTCGATTGACGAGTACGTGCGCGGCGACGCTCACACCAATACGGCAGAGAGCCGGTTTGCGCTGATGAAGCGCGCCGTCTACGGCACCCATCATTCGATCAGCGAAGCCCACCTCGCGCGCTATCTCGCGGAATGGGACTTCAAGTGGAACACCCGCAAGGTGAAGGACGGGGAACGTGCGACGCTTATAACCAAGGGTATCGAAGGCAAGCGCCTCACGTATCGACCTGTTAACTGAGATCACGACTCGCGGACAGTTTTTGAAGCGGTACGCGGCTTGGCGGAAGCGGCGTGGTTTGTAGGGTGGACTACGTCCGTCGTCCTAGAAGCACCTAGTGTCGATCATTGGGACCGGCCCGCGGCTGAACGCCTTGGCCTTGGCGAGCGCCGCCTCGCGATGTTCGCGCGTCCGATCTCCCAGCATGGCCAGCGCGGACCCCGCTACGTCATAGCGCCCGCAGTGCGGGCAGCGAATCTGCTTCCCGTCATAGCCGCCGTCTGTGACGTCTTCTGCCTCAGAGTGTTCGCAGACCGGGCACGTAACTTTAGGCATTGGGTTTGCTCGTCCTTCATCTACGCTCGAGGATATCGCTCCCGGTGCTCGCGCTCCCGTTTTTGCATGACTTCAAGTAGCGGCACTCCAAGCATCTTTGCCTCCCGAGCATCGGTGCGGTGCCAAGTGGCAATGCCATCTGGCTCAAAAAACGTCGCCTCTAGAATTCGGCCATAGGTTATTTCTACAAGAAACCCCACCCTTTGAGCGCCCGTGCGATTGACCGTCCCCACCACGATCATAGTTCCGCCCGCGCTCATGAGTGCTTGGTCTTCATAGGAACCAAAGGTCGCTGTCTGAAAGTCCAAGCCGTTTTCCTGGAACCAAGGTTCGATACCATCCATTGCGGAAAACGCACGGACTGTCTTCCTGCCCCGTCTCCATCGGGCAATCAACCAAATCGCAGCAATTGCTGCACCTGCAATCCAAACGATCTCCATTCTCGCCCCCCCCAGAAAAGCGCAGGGCAGGTCACGTCTCGCGCGAATCTACCTCCGCCTCTTTGCCTTCGCCGCGCGCTTCGCAGGCGTCGTCTTCACCGGCGCCTTCATTTCGCCATGTGGCTTCGGCGGCATCGCGAGTACTCTCTTCATGACGCGGACCGTAGCGTCGTCTAGGTCGGGCTTTTTGGGAGTCATCAGGCTGCCATCCTTACTTTGCCGATTTGCTCGACTGGTCCCACAAGGCTCGGGATTGTCAGGCCGGGCGAGAAAAACATAACCTCCTTGCCGCTGTACCGATCTCGGGCCGTATACCCCACATTGTAGGCGAGACTGCGGAAGCCGGCATAGAGTTTCCTGATCTCCGGGGCGTTGTCGTAGGAAACAAGCCAGCGACGGTCCGTCATCTTCGATGCGATGAACGCCGCTATGTCCGCGTGATCCTTGGCCTTGTAGTAATCGTAGTAGAGTTGGCGTCCCTGCTCAAAGTATGGCGGGTCAAGGTAAACGAGCGATTTTTTGGGCCACTTCGGGAGCCCGAATTTCAGGAAGGCGATGGCGTCACTGTGGGTAAGCTTTATACGTCCCTTCATTCGAGCGATCGACTCGATCCTAAAGATCAATTCGTCAGCGTTGTAGCGAGCATCAATCTTCCATGGCCCCGACTGGTCACGCCCGCCGATAACGCCGCCGTTCAGGATGCCGGACCGATTGGTGCGGTTTAGAAAGAACGTCGCGAAACCAACGCTGACGTGGTCATGATCCTTAGGATTCATGAAGACCTTCTTCTGCCTGTCCCATGCGGCAACAGTCAGGCGGGTGTTCTTCACTCTCCTGCACAACTCGTCAGTGTCGTTGAGAACGCTTTTCCAGAACGAATAGACGTGGTGGCTAACGTCGTTGATTCGGATTTGCGATACGTACTCTTGGAACAGCAACTCAAGCGCGATGGCCGCCCCGCCCGCATAGGGCTCGATGTACTCGCCGTCATCCAATCCGTTGTCCCGGATGATCCGCTTGACGTACGCCGCTAGCTTGCCCTTGCCCCCTGGATACCTCAGCGGCGTGAAGTGGACGAGCCTTCTGGGCTCCCCTTCGCTCGCGTCCTTCACGGCCAGATGCACTCGAAAAGCGGCTGAGCATGGTCCCATGCTGCCATCAGATCGCGCGGCACCGGCGTTTGGTATTGATCATGGACGTATCGGTGAAGTAGGTCGGCGTGCATTGGGCTGTTCCTTGAGGTCACGGCGCGAGTGATCGCCTTGAACTTCGCTTGCGACACGCCAACGTTTACCACCACGGCCACTACCTCGGCCAGCTTCTCGTCCAGTGTTTTCCACTTCGGGCGGCTCGCCCCCGGCGGGGTGAAGTCCAGCTGTCCTCCGCTCTTCACAAGGAAATAGTCGACCGACAGTTCAAGGAACACGCGCAGAAGGACCGCTATAGCGTTCGGTGCATCGTCTAGTTCCAACTCTCGAAGTTCCTTGTAGATGTCCGCGATCCGATTCTGAGTGACGTTCAGCCTGCAGGTGCGGGGGACGACTTTCTTTCTGTCGCTCGGATCGGGCTGCCGGCGCACCCGCTTGGTCTGAACCTTTGTGAATTCAGAGACGGGGATCTGCGCGAGCGGGCGTTCCTTGCCGCGCGCCTTAGACATGTCGGGGAGATATGCCCCGCCAAGGTCGGTCCGAAGATATTGCAGCATATCCTCGGTCTTCATCAGGCGGTTGACGCGCGCTTGCTTCGTCGCGAGATCGAGCACGACTTTCTTTAGGGACTTCGCGACTTCGTCGGCCGGCAATTTCGTCACGAGATTGCCGGCCTTGACGTCAAGGCCAAGCTCCCGTCGTGCGGCGCGGTTCTCGAGAAACCGCTCAAGGGTCGAAGTGGGGAACGTTTCCGTGATTGCGTTCCGCTCGGCCGAGCTAAGGCCGGAACGCTCTGTCACCAAGTCCAGCGCTTGTAGCACAATCGGCGTCCCGCCCTCAGCGCGACGCTTGGCGAGCGTCTTCCAATCCTCAATCCCGGCACCGTCGTGGCCGATGTTGTGACGAAGGTCGAGCCAGTAGTCGGCATCTTTCCGGACAGCCACTTCAAAGCAGGAAATCGGCTCGACACTGCCCTTCTTGAACTTCTTCGCCAGTCGCTCAAAGGCACGCTTCGTTGTGCCCGGCATATCCAACCCGCTCATCACAGCGGGATTGGTCAGTATCTTGAGCACCGCTATTCGCCGATTCCCCTCAAGGGAGATGAATTTCACCGGCGTCTGATTCAACCTTAGGACTAGCAGGCGGTCCATTGGATTGAGGCCGTGGTCGGTGATGCTCTCCGCGAGAGCCACCAGCTTGGCCTTCTGATCTCTGATAACCTTCTGAAGTGCATCTTGTTGACCTGTGGCAGGCGGGATGCGCGGATTGTCGTGGTCTAGAACAAAGTCATCTATCTTGAGCGCGATATCAGGCATCGCCCCTCCCCAAGGGGCTCCCTCAACCCCCGGTAAAGCCTAGGGATTGCGATGGTCCGTTGTCAAGTATATACTTCCCCTCGAACCGCCGGCGGCATAGCGACGCGAGCAGCTTGTCGCCGTCGCGATCGACGTGGGCGCTGTAGATCACCGACGCGCTGGCGCCCCTCAGGATCGACTCGAGTCGCTTCTTTCGTTCGACCAGCGGCAGAGATCGCAGATCCTCGCCGTTCAGCGCCAGCAGATCGAAGGCGCAGAACGCGATGCCGGCGCCGCCGCGCTTCAGAGCTTCATGCAGGGCTTCAAAGCTGGTCCGGCCCTCCTTGTCGTACACGGCCATCTCGCCATCGATCAGCGCGCCACGCAGGTTCAGGGCGGCGATCGCCGCCGGCGCCGCGCCATAGCGATGCGTCCAGTCCAGCCCGTTGCGGCTGTAGCACGTCACCGTTTTCCCGCTGGCGGCGACCAGCGTGCGATAGCCGTCGTACTTGATCTCGTAGATCCAACCGGCCGCGGTCGGCACCTGGTCGACGAGCGTCGCGAGCTGCTGCTCGAGGAATTTGGGCGGGGCGGGGCGGCGCGCCACGAGGAGGGCGCTAGTAGTACGCCGCGTCTTTCAGGACGACGTCGATCGCCGCCGGGATCCTGTCTTCCGGCAGCTGCCGCAGCTCCTTGAGCACGGCGACGATGATCGGAGTCATTCGGATTTCGGCCTCGAACACGGCGAAGATGTCCTCACGCCCTTCGCTGGGTGGGGTCAGGGCGTCGAAGTAGTTGATGCTCTTGGGCTCGCGGCACTTCAGGTGTTGCCGCTCGATCTCGCCGTAGAAAGCATCGCGGAGCCGATCGAGGACCGGGTTCGTGCGCACGGCCTTCGGGGCGCCGCCAAGCCGGTCGCGCTTCCTCAGTGTGGGCATGATGGCACCTCCCCCGGTGGAGCCGTCATAGTCTCGTCGGGCGAGATATCCCGTCTACCGAGCGTTGGTTGTACGGACGTCATTAGCCTGAGCAGCGCGCCCACGTCTGAACCATGAGACCGACAGCCGGCGGCCTGTTGCCGCAAGTTGGTCCAAGTGAATCGGCGTTTCCTTGCGCGAATTCAAAGCGATAAGAGCTGGAGCGGCTTGACCATCGCAGCGGCACAAGCCCCGATACCTAGGCAGGTCGACCACGGCGACCACAATTTCTAGCCTGATTCGACATTCACGTCTGTTCTCTCTATGTTCTCATCCATGCGCCGCCGCCACAATCGCACCCGGCCAGCACGCGTCGTGGTCGCCGTCAGACCTGCCCAGCCGGTCCGTCTATGCCTTCCGCGACCAAGCCGATCGCGATGCCTTCGAGCAGTGGCTGTCCGACAGCGGTGCCCTCGAGGACGAGTCCGACGAGGAGCTGTTCGAAGCGATCGTCGACGTCCCGCACGACCATGCCGCCGATGTCGGCGTCGAGAAGCTGAAGGACGTCGCGCATCGCGTGACGCTCGGTCGCTACCGGCTGACGCAATCGGATGACGGCCTGGTGTTCGGTTTTCCGGCGCTGGCCGACGCCAAATCTTTCCGCAGACGCATCGAGGAGCTACGCCGATGTGCGGCCGATACACCCACAACCTGACCTGGACAGACCTCATATCGCTTTACCGCCTCACGCTGCCCGAGGCGGCGCCTGCCCAGGCAAAGCCGACTTGGAATGCGGCACCGACACAGCCACTGCCCATCGTGCGACCGACCGGGGATGGCCTCGGCCGCGAGCTCATCATCGCCGGATGGGGTCTCATCCCGAACTGGCTGAAGAATCTCGACGGCAAGGCCATGAGCACCATCAACGCGCGCTGCGAATCGGTGAGGGAAAAGCCAACGTTCCGGGAGTCCTTCGAGCGTCGCCGGTGCATCGTGCCGGCGACGGGCTGGTACGAGTGGCAGCCGGCCGGCACCAGGAAGCGGCCGATCTACATGCAGCCACGAACGCCGTTCGCCTTCGCCGGCATCTGGGATCGCTGGTCGGGTCCGGGTGTGCCCGGCATCGTGTCCTACGCGATCGTCACCACCGATGCGGCGGCCAGCATCGGCGCGTATCACCCGCGCATGCCGGTCGTTCTCGAGGCCGGCCACTGGGATCAATGGATGCTCGGCACACCCGATGAAGCGGCGGCGCTGATGCGGCCCTATGACGGTGCGATCGAGGCCTGGGAAGTAGCAGCGCGCGTCGGCTCGCCGAAATACAACGATCCCGAGCTGATCAAGCCGGTCACGGCGGCCATGGCAGGGGCGCCCAAGCCCAAGCCGGCCCCGAAGCCGGCCGCGATCGGCACACTGCTGTGAGCGCTATGGGAGATGAGCCGATGACCAACGTTGCAGTGCCGGACGGCGTTACCCGGAAGACGGCACGCGAGCTGCGCGAGGCGCTTGGCAAAGTCATCCCAGATCATGCCGTCGACGTAGGGACCTTCAACGATCGCGCACAATATGCCTTCCTTGAGTTCGTGGCGGCGCTGGACGGAAAGGGCATACCCCGCGACGTGGCGCTCGAGTCCGCCGCGATGATGGTGGCACAGATCCTGGCCTCGGAGCGCGCGCGCAGCGCCGGCGACGAATTGCGGGAGTTGGCGGACATATTCGACGAGAGATACGCTGATCCGCCAGGAAGCGCACAGACTCAACCTCAAATCCCTGTCGGGCATGAGCTCGCCGAGGCGGACATAAAGCAGCTGGACGACGTGCTGCAACGGCTTTACCCGTCGTCCAACACGGCGACAAGCCAGGTTCGGGCCACGCATCACGTCATCGGCCGCCTGTTGGACAACATGCACCGCGCTGGGACGAATTGGCCCGGGGCTGTTCAAACCGCTGTCAGCTCAGTGCTGGACTACATGTGCAGGTCGATGACCATCCCGGTCGCTGCCAGCTGCCTTCGCCACATGGCTGACAGGCTGGAGAGCAGCGGCCAAACGCCGCCGGCGCCGACGACCAGGCACTGAAACGCTCCCCTTGAGAGATGGATGACGCCGACCGGACGATCGGCGACCTGGCCAAGCGCGGCGCTCAGCTTGAAGTAACATGCGGTACCTGTCGGCGACGGACGGTGATCAACCCGGCCGACCTGCCGATCCGGTATGCCCAGCGCCGACTCGTGGCAGTCAGGTTCCGGTGCAAGAACTGCGACCGCTGGACCGGTGCGGTCGCGGTTAACTACCCCGATCACCACCCCGCTGCACGTCGCGCCCTGACCCGCATCGACACTGGCGTGCGCGACTACTATCGCGAGGGCGCGGTGCTGACGTGCCGATGCGGCCACTGTCATCGGTCGATCGATGTCGCCTTTACAATCGGCGAGATCGAGCGCCAGCTGAACACCGTGAACCCGCCGGTGCGCGAAGCGGTTGGAAAGCTGAAGTGCGCACGGTGCGGCCGGCCAGTGATGGTCGGTGTCACGCGGCAGGACGAACAGCGTGCCGTTGGCGATCGCTGGGCCTCTGGGAACAGTCTGGACTGATCCGCGCTGCGCCAGCGATGAACGGCTGGTCGATGCGCGGGCCTAGCCCATGAAGCCCGATTCGATCACGTCGCCAAGCTGAAGAGATAGAGTGAGGTCACACGGTGTGACCTGAATGCCTCCAGTCAACGGCGGCTCACCTAGCCGCCTTAAGTGCTGCTCGACCAAGGCGCGCGCTTCAATCTCATTCAGGCACGCCGCAATGAACCGGCGGTCGCCACGTAACTCATCGATCCAGAACAGCTGTTCGCTCATTCGTCACATCCCAAGCTACCCGCCCTCCTAGCGGGCTTGCTGCCCCATCGGGCAGCCGGTTGCCCGTCACGGGGCGTCGCCGTCCATTCCCCCCCAAGCAAGAGTGTGAACCCGTTCACCGCGAACGAGTAATACGGAACAACTCCCAAGGTGACGCCACTTTTGCGGCACTGACAAAGAACGTGGCCATTTCCGTCGAAAATTCGGCTTTCGGAAAGCGATACAGTCCTTGATTTGGCTCGAGCACGTAGGCATGTCCGCCGTCGAGTACTAAGCCGATGGCATGGTTGCCAGGATGTGGGCCGGTGGCGATCTCCAGTAACATAAGGTGGGGGGTGCGCGGGTGCAGACCCAACTGATCGAAGATCGTGAGTGCAACCTGCTTCTGGTAGAGCGGCTTTTGAATCGGAAAGGAGGACCTGATCGAAGGCGACAGAGCGAGATTCACGAAATCGTACATTTTTTTGCGGGCCGCCGATATCGCCTGCGCTTCTGGCACATGTTTCACTGTGTGGTTGGTGAGAATCCTGCCGATCGCACGGCCCTGGAGGTCCTCTGCCAGCTTCTGGTGTATAAGGTGGTCGCCGATGTGCAGGTATCCAAGCGCCCAGGCACACACCATTCCGCCGCAAATCCCGCTGCTCCGGGCCTTTTCGAGTTCATCCCGGGCCTTTTGCTGGAGTTCAAGGCCACCCAGAACGCGCGCGGTAATTGGATTCGCGGTGGGCTGCATCCCGGCCTGGCCCCAATAGTGCATGGTCAATCTGTTGACGTATTTCGCGTATTCCGTTGCCTGGGCAGTGTTGTTCGCCGCGAACTGACGGTAGATTATATTCATGATCGACCTCCAGCGGCCTGTGCGCCGTTCAACGTCCCTCGTGCGATCACCCTGAGTTGCGAACGTCGTTGATCCATCCATCGCGTGCGGCGAGGTAGCTTCCGACGCCGGCGCCTGCCGCTGTCGCGTATTGCGCGAAGTCTTGCACGTGGCAGGTCCGAAGCAAAAGAGGTGGCGCATGGAAAACCACTGGAATTCCGTGTCTTTTCCTGGAATTCGTGGTGGAAGAGAAGAGGTCTGATCAGCGACGATCAGCAAGTGAGCGTGTGAAGCGTCCCCCGGGTTTTCCAAAACCCCTGGATGCTCGATTCCGACCCTGGACACCATCGATGACGCCGACCGGACGATCGGCGACCTGGGCCAAGCGCGGCGCTCAGTTAGACGCCACAGTCGGCACCTGCGGGCGCCGGTCGGTGATACGAGTAGATATGAGGCTTTGGCACCATTTTGGCACAGCCAAGTCTGCCACAACGAACCGACGTCACTCACACCGGGTCACGCAGCGCGATGAACAGCACGGCGCCGGCGATCAAGGGACGAACGGAAACGATGCTGGATTGATGGGCCCGCACACGGGCGAATGCAGTTTGCCATTCACAGGCTGAAATCGGCAACTTTGCCAAACCCGACCGGACCTATGTCCTTGAAAAGGCCTGCAGACACCATGACTGAAAATCGCAGTGTCGGTGGTTCGATTCCGCCCCTGGGCACCATCGCTTTCAGCGCGCTTGATATCCTCTGCTTCGTAAAGCGGGACAGATCGGACCGCCGTCACCGCCGCGCCAACGCCTTGCGGTTGGCCGGCCACGATTGTGGCGCCGGCCGTAGGTCGAGCCGTGCGGCGGGGCGGCGTCGACGGCAGATGCCAAGATCCTGATGGGTCCGAATTGGTGTCATTGCCGGTGTATTTTTTCGTCGCGTACGATGTCGTTCATGCGGTCAAGACATGGCGAGTTACGCACACTATTTACAACCTCGTGAGCCCCGCATCGTAGGGCTGACTTTCTTTGTCCTGGCCGCTGTCGCGGCGTTAGCCGTTGCCGGCCTTGTCGCCATAGGCATGCGCGTCGCGCCGGGGCCGATACTGCCCATCGCATCATTGCCCGCCGTCTTGTTGGGCGTTGGTGCGTTCTACCTGGTCGGCGGCCGCTCCGACCGCATCGGCCACACGCTGATCGCTATTGCTCAAGTCATATGGTTTGGCAGCGTCGGCGGCATTGCGAGCTACATGTTGATCCGCATGGGCCGGCCCTTGTCGACGCCTGGTTGGTGCGCGCCGATATGGCTCTCGGCCTCGATTGGCCGGCTTATTGCCGCTTCATCGATAACCTTGGTCCCGTAACCACCAGAGTGCTGGAAGCACTCTATGACAGCGCCACGTCGCAGATCATGGCCGTAGCTCTCCTTCTGGGATTCATCGGCCGGCCCAAACGGCTGGCTGAATTCATGGGCTGTCTCGTCCTCACCGGCGTTGTCGCCATCGTCACCGGCGCTATTATCCCGGCATTGGGTGCACATCATGCCTACGGCATGAACACCACGGCGCCCTTCGTATCCGAGATCGTCGCCGCGCACGCCGGTCGCGTCGACCGGATCGATATCGTGCATATGCAAGGTCTGGTGACATTTCCGTCGTACCACACCGTCATCAGCATCCAGATCATCGTCGCCACATGGCGCCTGCGGCTGATCGGTCCGGTTATGGCGATCATCAACGCGGCCCGGCTGGTTGGCGTGCCGATCTTCGGCAGTCATCATTTCATCGACATGATCGGTGGCGGCGTGCTCGCCGGGCTGGTCACATGGCTATGGCGCGTGCGTTTTGCTGAGCCCACGACCGAAAAGGCGCCGGCCGCCGCCGCGGCGAGAGCCAGCGCCGTTTGATGAATTGGCGGTAGGGCTTAGCGCCGGCACCGCACGTGCATGCCCGGCCATGCGCGCCATCGCATCGCCTCGTGCAAGAAATAGTCGACCTGTCGCCGAAAAATGCGAGCGATAGGCGCAAAGACAGTCACTTTGCGAATCTGTCGCGAGCCGCGTGGCTAGAGTCCTGGTGCATCACGGACATCACGAGGTAAGGCCATGTTCGTTCTTCAGCCGTTCCCAGACGAGCCGAACGCGTTGTTCGCTCAACTTTCAGTGACCAGGCTAAGAAAGGTACTGGCGGTCTTGGCGATGCGGCGGCGAAACTCGATCGATGCCGAGCATCTCAGAGGATTGCCGGACTATCTGCTCGCGGATGTCGGCATCGAGCGTGCCGAGATCGATGCGGTTTGCCGTGATGGCGGTGCGCCACGACGGTGGAGTCCTGGTTGCTGAGTACGATTTTTTTGGAGGAATCCACCCCATTTGAGGAGGAATCCGATGAACGCATGTCGTCTTTCGTTCGCAGCGATCGCTGCCGCTGGTTTCATGGCCCTGGCGAGCTCGGCGTGGGCCGAAATTCGCGAGCCGCTGACGCCGGAGAACAGCGCGCTGCTCTATGTGGATTTGCAGCCGCAATATGTTTTCTCGGTTCACACCATTGACGCGGGTGTTCTTGTCAACAACGCGACCGGCCTTGCGAAGGCCGCCAAGGTCTTCAACGTCCCGACCATCTTCACGACGATCAACACCCGGTCTTTCGCCGGACCGATGTTGGAACGCGTGGCGGCGGCGAGGCCGGACGTGGTGCCGATTGACAGGACGAGCATCAATGCGCTGGGCGACGATCGCGTCGACAGCGCGGTCAAGTCCACGGGACGCAAGAAAGTGCTGATCGGAGGGCTGTGGACCGCCAGCTGCGTCGTCCTGCCGGCGCTCACGCTTTTGAAGGCTGGCTATGAGGTTTACATCGTTACCGACGTGGCCGGCGACGTGGACAAAGAGGCCCATGACATGGCGATCCGCCGGATGGTCCAGGCCGGCGCCGTGCCGGTCACGTGGCTGGCGGTCATGCTGGAATGGCAGCAGGATTGGGCAAAGGCGACAACGGCTGGCGAGGTCGCGCGCATTGCCCAGGACCATGGCGGTGCATGGGGGCAGGGAGTCTTTTACGCCTATCAAATGGGCGTGGGGAAAAAGTAGCGCCCGAGTGCCGTCGCACGCCTGACCGACTGTTGCGCGAATGGGGGGCTGCGATCGTGAACGATGTCGATGCCTTCGATCGGAAGTTGCTCGAGCTCCTCCAGGCGGACAGTCGACAGACCGGCGAGCAGCTTTCCGGGAAGGTCGGTCTCTCAGCCGCAGCGTGTTTGCGGCGCGTGCAACGCCTGCGCAAGATCGGCGCCATCGAACGCGAAGTGGCCGTGATCTCGCCCCGGTTCGGGGAGCCGGAGGTGACAATGATCGTGCTGTTGACGATCGACCGGGACAGGCCAGAGCGCGCCGACTTGTTCAGGAAGAAGATGTTGGATCGCGCGGAGGTGAAACACCTCTATCACGTCACCGGCGCCGCGGATTTCATTCTCATAGTCGGCACCAGGAGCGTGGAGGATTATGCCCGCTTCACGGAGGTGCACTTCTATGAGCCCGGCATCAAGCGGTTCGAAAGCATCGTGGTGCTTCGCGATGCCCGCAAATAGAGGCCTGGCCTGCTGCGCCCGGCTGATAATCCATGGAAGCGGCGCCTGCTTGCCACAATCTTTACCTTCCGCCGGAACCTGCGACCGGGCCTGGCGTTTTGCCCCCTGGGAGATGGGGGCGCCTCAGAGCACCTGTCCAGTAGCGGAGGCTCATAATGGAGCCCTTGAGGGTTGTTCCTGCGAATCCGGTACCGCGCAGAGGTAGTTCGGCGAGTTCGGGGTCCAGTGAAGAAACCGGCAACGGTCCTGAGCGTCCACCGACAGTCCTGGTTGTCGAGGATGAGATCCTCGTGCGCATGCCGGTCGCCGACTATCTCCGGGAGTGTGGCTATCGTGTGCTGGAGGCGTCGGCCGCCGCCGAGGCGCAGGCTGTCTTCAATGCCAAGGAGCCGATCGAAGTCGTCATCTCCGACGTCAATATGCCGGGGGACATGAACGGCTTTGCGCTCGCCAAATGGATCCGGCAGGAGCATCCGGGGGTTAAGGTAATCCTGACCTCCGGCATCACCAACATGGCCAGGAATGCCGAAGATGTCTGCGGCGATGGCCCGTTTCTCGAGAAGCCGTATGCCTACGAGAGTCTCGTTTCGCATATCAGGCGATTGCTGAGCCAGGCGTAGCTCAGAACGTCGGCGGGGTGCACACCCAGAGCACGCGGGCGGTGACTTTGCCCGGGTTGCGGTAGCTGTGCTTCAGGTCAGAATGGAAGAAGAAACAGTCGCCCGTATTGAGGGGGTAGACGACGCCGTCGACTGTGAGCTCGAGCTTGCCCTCGAGCACGAAGCCGATTTCCTCGCCGATGTGATCGATGGCGCCGTCGGTATGGCCGCCGGGATCGACGCAATGGATGTTGGCCTCGATCAGCCCGCTGGGCGCGGCCGCCACCAGGCGCTCCAGCGCGATGCCGGGCCCGCGCGTGAGGGGGTCGGTTCGGATGATGGGGCGGTTGTCGGCGCGCACGACCAGCACCGGGGATTTCATCGGCGGATCTGAGAACAGCGCCGCGATATTGATATCCAGAATGCCGACGATCTTGTGAAGCATCGACAGCGACGGCCGCACCTTGTCGTTCTCGAGCTTCGAGATGAAACTCTCCGAGCAACCGACCTGGTCGGCCAGCTCGCGCAGCCGCAGCTTCTGCACCAGGCGCGCATGCTTGAGCCGGCTGCCGATCTTGATTTCAGGACTGGAATCGGAGGCTCGTCCGTTGCGGGCGGTGGCGGCCGTCACCTTTTGCCTGCCGCCGGCCGTTCGCTTGTCGCGCCGGATCGGGTTGATGCCTGAGGATGCGTCTGCCTTGCGGACCTGTGCGCGCGCCATGGATGCTTCCTAGCCCGGTTGCGTCGTGCGGTCCAGCAGACGTCACGACCCTTAATCAACCATAGATACTCTACCGCAAGAAATATGATCAGTAGTCAAGAGACTTGACAAGATTTTAAGGCTGCGCGCTAAATTGGAAAAGCTTGGTGCAAGTGGCGCGCGACGCTGTTGGGAGGAGCACGGGGTTGATGACGTGCTGAGCATCGAAAAATTCTCGGCGAGCTATGGTCCTGTCCGGGCGCTGCAGGATATCGATCTGCGCGTCGACCGCGGCGAGGCCGTGTGCCTTCTGGGCAGCAACGGCGCCGGCAAATCGACCTTGATCCGCTCGGTGATGGGGATTGGCCCCCGGACTACCGGCACCGCGAATTTCGCGGGTCGCAATCTGCTGGCGCATGCCGTCGAGGATCGTGTGCGGCTGGGCCTCGCCGTCGTGTTCGAGGGTCGCGGCATCCTGCCGGCGATGTCCGTGCAGGAGAACCTGCTGATGGGTGGGTACTGCCGCCGACGCGAGGAGATCGCCGAGACCCTCGGTCAGGTCGTCACGCTGTTTCCTCTCCTGGCATCGCGCCGCAACCAGCCGGCCGGCACCTTGAGCGGCGGTGAGCAGCAGATGCTGGCGATTGCCCGCGCCCTGATGTCACGGCCCAGGATGATCATGCTGGACGAACCGTCGATGGGGCTCGCGCCCATTGTCGTCGAACAGGTGTTCGAGGCCATCGCCGAGGTCAACCGCCGTGGCGTCGCCATCCTGCTGGTCGAGCAGAACATGCACATGGCGCTCACGGTCGCCAACCGTTTCTACGTGCTGGATCGCGGCGCCCTGGTTCTCGAGGGCACGGTCAGCGACGGCGTCCTGACATCAAAAACCGGACACGTTCTTCGCGAAGACGAGATCGAGTCCGCCTATATGGGAGAGAAATCGTGACAGCTTGGACGCGCACAGGCTTTCGGATCGCGGTGGTCGCATCGGCCGTCCTGCTCGCCGCCGTACCGATGACGGCGTCGGCCCAGCAACGCGTGGTGAAAGTCGCCTATGTCGGTCCTTTGACCGGTCCCAACACGGCGATGGGCATCGGCACGCGCAATTCCATGGACCTGGCGATCCGTGAGGCGAACGCCGCCAATGCGCTGCCGTTCAAGCTCGAGATGCTGTCCGAGAGCGACGATTCCAAGCCGTCGACCGGGGTCGCGGCGATCCAGAAGCTCTGCAACGACCCTGACGTGATCGCAACGTCGGCGCACTGGAACAGCCCGGTCGCGCTGGCGACCATCCCGTACTTCAAGCAGTGCAACCTGCTCAATCTCGTTTCCGGCGCCTCCGTCGATGCGCTGACCCAGCAGGGCGTGCCCGAGATGGCGCGCGTCAGCACGCCGTTCGGCTATCTGCTGCCGCATCTGGCGGAGAACCTGGTCGACAAACTGAAGTTCAAGACGATCGCCATCGTGAAGTCGCGCGATGCGTTCGGCGACGCGGGTACCGAGGGCTTCGTTCCCGAGTACGAGAAACGCGGCGGCAAGATCGTCGCCGTCGAGGGTTACAATGTCGGTGATCGTGATTACACGGCCATCCTGACCAAGATCCGTCAGCTGAAGCCGGATGCCGTCTACCTAGCCGGCCTGACGACCGAAGCGGCGCTGGTCGTGCGCCAGATGCGCCAGCTCGGCATGAAGACCGCCTTTGTCGGTCATGCCGGCTGGCAGACCTCGACCTTCATTGAAGCAGCCGGTCCGGCCGGCGAAGGGGCGATCGTCGTGACATCGCTGCCGTTTCTCGATCGGCTGCCGGATGGCGCCGGCTATGCGAAGCGCTACGCCGCGGCCGGGTTCAAGGAGCCGCACGAGGCATACGGCCCGTTCGGCTACGCCGCGGGCCAGGTCATCGTCGAGCTGCTGCGCCGCCATGGCCCGGATCGCAAGGCCATCGTGGCCGGCGTCCGCCAGCTTCAGGACGTGAAGACCATCTTCGGTCCGGGCCGGTTCGATGACCGCGGCGAGCTCCAGCCCAAGTATGTCGACATGGCCGTGCTCAAGGGCGGCGATTGGATGCCACTGCCGAAGTGAGGCCGCGTCGCTGTCTCTGCCGCAAATCCTGAAGAACAGGCATCAATGGACCTCATCCTGCAGCACCTGGTGAATGCACTAGCGTTGTCGGCGGTCTATGCGCTGGTGGCGATCGGCATCAGCCTGTTCTTTGGCGTCATCGGTATCGTCAACCTGGCGCACGGCGACATCGCGACGCTCGGCGTCTTCGCATCGTTGGCGGTCTTCCAGTTCCTGTTGTCGGGTGGCGCTACGGACATCACGACGCTGTCCGCCGCGATGGCGATCGCAACGCTGGCGGCTTTGGCGGCCGGCCTGACCGTGGCGGCGGTCAGCGGCGTTCTCTTCTATCGGGTCGCGTTCTATCCGTTGCGCGCGGCGCCGCCGATCATCGGGCTTCTGTGCTCGGTCGGTGTCGGCTTCATCATCCGGGAGAGCATCCTCAACTTCTATCCCAACGGGCGTAACCCGCAGCCGTTTCCGGCCATCATTCCCGCCGACCTGATCGAGGTCGGCGGGGTTATCATCCAGTACAAGCACATCGCCGTCATCGGTACCGCCGTGATCGTGATGTTCGCGTTCGCCTACTGCGTGGAGCGCACGCGCTTCGGTCGCGCCATGCGCAGCATCCTGAACAACCGCGAAGTCGCGCAGTCGCTGGGTGTCTCCACATTCAAGGTGACGGTGGCGCTGTTCGCCCTGGGTTCGGCGCTGGCCGGCCTCGCCGGCCTGATGAACGCGCTGTACTACAATCTCGTGCAGTCTGACATGGGCACGCTGTTGACGGTGAAGGGCTTCACCGCTGCGGTGATCGGCGGACTGGGCAACATCTATGGTGCGCTTCTGGGCGCGGTGCTGGTTGGCCTGATCGAAGCGGTGACAGCCGGCTTCATTCCCGATGGATCGGCCTACAAGGACGTCGCGGTGTTCGGCGTTCTGATCGCCATCCTGATCGCCCGTCCCAGTGGCCTGCTGGGCCGCCTGAGCGCCGAGCGGGTGTGAGCGCGCCATGAACATCGCCGCGGCGTCGACATCATCGCCGGCCCAGGGACTGAAGGCGGGCCTGGTCGCGCTGTCCGTCCTGGCGGGCTTCGTCCTGCTGGCCATTTTCCTGCGCAAGGCCGAGGGGCTCACGCTGGCCGGGATTGCCGCGGTGATCGCGCTCGCCGCCGCCATGCCGGCCTGCCGCAACGCCGCCCGCCGCGGCCTTGCGGTTGTGCACCAGCATGCGGGCACGGCAACGATGACCTGCATCGCCGCGGCCATCTTGCTGCCGGTCTTCCTGCAGAACGACGGCTATTGGATCCACGTCCTGTCGATCGCGATGATCTTCGCCATCATGGCGATCGGGCTGAATATCCATCTCGGCGAGATCGGCCTGGTCAATCTGGGCTACGCCGGATTGTTCGCGATCGGCGCCTATGCATCGACCCTGCTGTCGCAGGCCGGTGCGCCGTTCTGGCTGGCGACGCTGTTTGCGATGGTGGCGTGCTGGACCACGGGCGGCCTGCTCGGCCTTTGTTCGATCCGCACCAGCGGTGACTATTTCGCGCTGGTGACCCTGGGCTTCGGCCTGATCGTGCAGCAACTCATCATCAATCTGACCTGGTTGACGCAGGGCAACAACGGCATCACCAACATCCCTGTCGTCCATGTGCTGGGTCATTCGAGTAAGGCGCCGATCGATCTCGGAGTCGTGCGTCTGGTACCGGAAGCGAACTTCTTCTACCTCTGTCTTGCGGCGCTGTGCGGGTCGATCCTGCTCGCCCGCCACTACCAGAGGGCGTGGATTGGCCGCATGTGGACTGCGTTGCGCCAGGATGCCATCGGTGTCTCCTGCTTTGGGCTTGATGTGCCGCGCTTCAAGATCCTGACGGTGGCGTTCGGCAGCATGTTCGCCGGCCTCGCCGGTTCGCTGTTCGCGCATGAGATCGGCTTCATCTCGCCCGACGATTTCACGTTGCTGCATTCCGTCGAGGTGCTGGCATCGGTGATCCTGGGCGGCATCGGCAACCTGTTCGGGGTCACGGTCGGGGCGATCATCCTCTCGGTCGCACCGGAGAAGTTGCGCTTCCTCGGCGACTACAGGCTGCTGATGTATGGCGTCATGCTTGTCGTCCTCCTCATCTATCGGCCATTGGGACTGCTTCCCGATCCGCGCCGCCGGTTCGAGTCCTTCTGAGGCGCCATGACCGCTTCGGCTCCCTTGCTGGATATCCGCGGTGCCGCCAAGTCGTTCGGCGGCGTCCAGGCGCTTGGTGGTGTCGACCTGCAGCTTGGCAGCGGTGAGGTCCTGGGTGTCATCGGCCCGAACGGCTCGGGCAAGACGACGCTCTTCAATCTCATCACCGGGCTGGTGCGGGCCAACGGTGGCACCGCGCAGCTCGCCGGGTCATCGGCCAACCTTCTCGACCTGAGGCCGTGGGATATCTCCGCGCTTGGCATCGCGCGCACGTTCCAGAACATTCGTCTCGCGCTGGGGCAATCGGTTCTCCAGAACGTGCTGGTGGGCGCCTACCGGCAGAACCGGACGTCATGGTGGCAGGTGCTGCTGTCGCCTCGCGCCGTGGCCGCGCGCGACCGGCAGGCCGTTGAGAAAGCCATGGATGCGCTGCGGTTTGTCGCGCCGGCGTTGGCGGCAGCGCCCGAGCGTATCGTCGGCGAGCTGCCCTATGCCGATCGCCGACGGATCGAGCTGGCGCGGGCGGTTGTTGGTGATCCCCGCATCATGCTGATCGACGAGCCGGCGGCCGGCATGAACCCGCACGAAACGTCGGAGATCGCCGATGACATCCTCAGGATCGCGGCACGCGGCATGTCGATCCTGGTGATCGAGCACAAGATGAAGTTCATCGCCACTATTGCCTCGCGGATCGCCGTGCTCAACTTCGGCCGCAAGATCGCCGAGGGAAGCTACGAGCAGATCCGGACCGATCCCAACGTGCTAGCCTCCTACCTCGGACGCAAAGGCGATCACCTGGCCGCAGCGGTGCGATGATGTCGCCGCCAACCAGGGTTTCAGTACCATGACCGCACGCCGTGATGATGCACCACTCCTGCTCACCGGGGGGCCTGTTCACACCTTCGATGAAGCCGGCTCAATTGCGGAAGCGGTACTGATCGAGAACGGCAAGATCGCCGATATCGGCACCGTGGCGGCACTGCGCGACCGCGCCGGGTCGCGACGGCGCGAGATCGATGTCGGCGGGGCGACCATCATGCCCGGCCTGATCGATACCCATCCGCATCTGCTGCACTACGGCTCCCTGCAGGAGCCGCTGGTCGATATCCAGGACGCGACCAGCCACGATGACATCGTGAACCGGATCGCGGCCCGTGCCCGTGACACGGCAGCGGGCGAGTGGATCATGACGACGCCAGTGGGCGAGGCGCACTATTTCATCACGCGGTCCTACAAGACCCTGAAGGAAGGCGAACTGCCGAGTCGCGAGGGTCTCGATCGCGCGACCTCGGATCATCCGGTCGTCATTCAGGCATGGGCGCCGTCGCTGCCCAACGCGATCGCGTTCAACTCGGCCGCACTGCGGCTGCTGAAGATCGATGCGACCACGCCCGAGCGCATCAGCAACGTCACGATCGAGAAAGGCAAGAACGGTGAACCGACCGGGCGCATGTTCGGCTCGGTGACGAACTACTACAGCAACGATCCGTTCGCCAACAAGCTGTGGCGGCAGATTCCATTCCTGAAATACGAGCTGCTGGTGCCCGGCACCCAGCGCACGATTTCGGCCTATCACCGCATGGGTGTCACCGGCATCTACGAAAACCATATGATGGACAAGCGCCTGATCGATGCCTACCGCCAGCTGCGCGCCAAGGGCGCGCTGCAGATGCGGGTGATGGCCTCGCAGGAGGCGGAGTCCTACGGCATGCCGTGGAGTCGGCCGCGCGCCATGGAAGACTTCATGGCGCGTCTGGAGGACGCCGCGCGCTCGATCGAACTGACCGACGACTGGTTCCGCTTCAATGGCGTCACAATCATGTGGGACGGCACCTGCTTTCCCGGCGGCATGATGATGCGCGAGCCCTACAAGGGCCCCTACGGCGAGAAGACGTGTGGTTATTTCCACATCACGCCCGAGAAGGCCGAGGCCGTCATGCGCTTCTGTGCCGAGCGGCGCATCCGGCTCAACACCATGTGCATGGGCATTGCCGCGCACGACGAGAACCTCAGCCGGCTCGAGCGCCTGGCGCAGCAGTTCGATATCGGATCGTTGAACTGGGTGCTGGTCCACGCCGTCTTCATCGAGCAGGAACAGGTGGCGCGCTACGCCAAGCTGAACATGGATTTCACCACCTCGATGTCGTTCTGCTGGGGCAAAGGCGAGTTGTTCCGGCAGCGCATGGACACGGTGCCGTTCGCCGACCTGATGCCGCTGCGGCGGTTCTTCGACCTGGGCTTCGCCGTGGCCGGCGCCACCGACTGGGGACCGAAGAATCCCTTCGAGCAGATCGAGCTCGCGATGACGCACGAATTCGCCGGTTCCGGCTACCGCAACCTCGGACCTTCCCAGAAGATCAGCCGGCGCGAAGCCGTGTCGATGTGGACGCGCGGTGCCGCGCAGGTACTGCGCTGGAACGGCATCGGCTCGCTCGAGCGCGGCCATCATGCCGATATCGCCGTGATCGACCAGGACATCATGACCTGCGACGTCGCGGCGATCGGCAACACCAAGGCGCTGGCGACCTTGGCCGGCGGTGGCGTGGTGCATGACACCGGATTGTTCGGTTAGCCCATCATGCTGATCGACAGCATCCTCTGGCAACAGGCGCAGATGCGACCGCAGAAGGTCGCGATCGTCTGTGGTGAGCGCCGATTCACCTATGCTGAAACGGCCAACCGGACCAGGCGCCTGGCGCATGCGCTGCGCGGCCTGGGCATCCAGCCGGGGCAGAAGGTGGCGGTGCTGGCCACCAACTGCGCCGAGCATGCCGAAGCGGTGTTCGCCATCGCCGCGATCGGCGCCGTCTGGGTGCCGCTCAATTTCCGGCTCTCGGTGCCCGAACTCGCCTACATCGTCGAGGATAGCGACAGCGTCGCGGTCATCTTCACCGCCGACATGTTGTCCAGTGCTGCCGGGTTGCGCGACGGCGTGCGCGGCGTGACCACCTGGATCAGCATCGGTGCCACGCCGATCTCTCAGACTCACCACTACGACGACCTGCTGCACCAGGGCGGCAGCGGCGCGCTGGCTAGCGTGGCGGTGCCGGATGATCTCTTTTCGATCATGTACACCAGCGGCACGACCGGTAAGCCAAAGGGGGTCATGCTGCCGCACCGCCGGTTCTTCGTCGGCACGGTCCTCAGCACCATCGCGCTCAAGGCATCCGAGCAGGACATCAAGCTGCAGGCGATCCCGCAGTTCCACGCCGGCGGCTACATCTACCAGCTCTGCCACATGGCGGCGGGCGCGACCTTGGTGATCCTGCCGCGCTTCGAGCCGGGACCGACGCTCGCGCTCATGCAGCGCGAGCGGGTGACCGCGGCGGGCTTCGTGCCCTCGATGCTGCTGGCGCTGATCGAAGAGCCGTCGTTCCAGACGGCCGACTTCAGCGCGCTGCAGCGCGTGATGTATGGCGGTTCGCCCATTCCCGAGGATCGCCTGGCGCGCGCGCTGGAGCGCATGGGCGCGAAGTTCCTGCAGACCTACGGGCAGACCGAGGCCGGCGTGCTGGTGAGCGTGCTCGACGATGCCGACCACGAACGCGGGTTGCGCGAGGCACCGCAGTTGCTGCGCTCGTGCGGCCGGGCGATGCTGGGCTATGACATCCGGATCGTCGATGATGCGGGGGCTCCCACGACAGGTATCGGCGAGCTGGCGGTGCGCTCCGATTCGCTCATGACGGGCTACCTGAAGCGCGCGAAGGAGACCGCCGCCACGCTGGTCGACGGCCGGCTGCGCACTGGGGATCTTGGCTGGCAAGATGACGAAGGGCGTTTCTACCTCGTCGACCGCAAGAAGGACCTGATCGTGTCGGGCGGCGAGAACGTCTATCCGATCGAGATCGAGCATGTGCTGTCCAGCCATCCCGATGTCCTGGACGTCGCCGTGATCGGCGTGCCCGATCCGCGCTGGGGCGAGGCCGTGAAAGCGGTGATCGTCAGGCGGCCGGGTACGTCGACGGATGAAGCCAGCCTGGTCGGCTTCTGCCGCGGCAAGCTGGGCGGCTTCAAGATTCCCAAGTCGGTCGACTTCATCGACGCGCTGCCGCGCAACGCCTCGGGCAAGATCCAGAAGGTCATCCTGCGCGATCGCTACTGGGCGGGCCACGCGCGCAAGATATAATCGCGCATGGCCAACAGCATCGAACGCCAGAAGTTCGGACGCCTGCCCGACGGCGGTGACGTCGACGCCGTCGTTCTTCGCAACGCGGACGGCTTTTGCGCCAGGATCCTGACCTATGGCGCGACCCTCGCGGCGTTGGAAGTGCCCGACCGCGACGGTCGATCGCGCAACGTCGTTCTTGGGTTTGAAACGCTCGACGGCTACAGACAGGCAAGGGGCCATCTCGGTGGCGTGATCGGGCGCTATGCTAATCGCCTCTGCAACGGTCGCTTCACGCTCGAGGGCGTCGACATTCAGGTCTCGGTGAACGAGCCGCCGAACACGCTGCATGGTGGTGAGCAGGGCTTCGACGGGGCCGTTTGGCGAATTGAGGCCGTGCAATCGGACCCCGTGCCGTCCGTGACGCTCGCCCATGTCAGCCCGGATGGCGATCAGGGTTTTCCTGGCCGCGTCGATGTGCGCGTTCGCTACACGCTGGAGGCCAACGGGCTGCGGCTCGATTACACGGCGACGACGGATCGTACGACGGTCGTCAACCTCACCAACCACAGCTACTTCAACCTGGGCGGCGCCGGCAGCAGCGGCGTGCTCGACCACGAGCTGCGGATCGATGCCGACGCCTTCACCCCGATCGACCGACACCTCATTCCCACCGGCGAACTGCGGCCGGTCACCGCAACGCCCTTCGACTTTCGAACGCCGACAGCCATCGGCGCTCGCATCGGTCTTGCCGACGAACAACTCGTGCTGGCGCGTGGCTACGATCACAACTACGTCCTGCGTGCCGGTGGTGGAAGCGATCCGGTCCATGCTGCGCGCGTTCGCGAGCCGCGGTCGGGATTGACGATGGATGTGCTGACGACGGAGCCCGGCGTTCAGTTCTACAGCGGGAACTTCCTGGACGGCCGGCCGTATCGCGCGCGGGACGGCTTTTGCCTCGAGACCCAGCACTTTCCCGACTCGCCGAACCGGCCCGATTTTCCGTCGACAGTGCTGCAGCCCGGCGATGTCTTCCGGTCGACCACGATCTTTCGGTTCTTCTCGCCCTGATCAGCCTTCGAACGGCGGCCAGCGATGCGACCATGGACGTGCTGCCTCGAAGGCGGCGGCGGCGCGCAGCACCAGCGCATCATCCAGGCGCCGGCCGATGATCTGCAGGCCCACGGGCAGGCCGTCGCGGGTCCAGCCGGCGGGAACCGAAATCGCCGGCTGGCCGCTCCAGTTGAAGATGTAGGTCGCCGACCAGCCGAGATGGGTGATGCGCGTGCCGGCCACCTCGGTCGGACCGACCATGCCGGTCGGGAAGGCGGGCAGTCCCACCGTCGGCGTCAGCAGCAGGTCGTAGCGGTCGAAGAAGGCCGTCAACTGACGCACGATGGCCTGGCGCGCCTGCACGGCTTTCACGTAGTCGCTGATGGTCAGTCGACCCAGCGCCTCGGCGTAAGCGACGAGGTCGGGATCCATCTGTGCTTTCTCCGCATCGGGACGCTGGCTGTGGTTGCCGGCCGCCGAGCCGCCGAACAGGGCATCGAGTATCCAGCCGGGATCGGCGATGGTGAGGTCCGCCTCCCCGACGCGCACGCCGAGATCGTCGAAGGCGCGCGCGGCCTGTTCGGCAATGTCGCGCGTCTCGGATTCGACCGGCAGGAAGCCGAGATTGGGCGACCACGCGACGCGCATGCCTTTGATGCCGGCATCCAGATCGTGCACGAAGTCTTCGCCTTCCAGGGGCAGCGACAGCGGATCGCGCCGGTCGGGTCCGGCCATCGCTGTGAGCATGAGCGCCGTGTCGCGCACAGTGCGCGCGATCGGACCGGCATGCAGCAGCAACTCTACGGCGCCGGGCGCCGGATGAATCGCAATGCGACCACGCGTGGGCTTGAGGCCAACGACGCCGCAGAAGCTGGCGGGGATGCGGGTCGAGCCGGCGCCGTCACCGCTCAGCGCCAGCGGACCCAGGCCGGCCGCCACGGCCGCGGACGCGCCGCCGCTGGAGCCGCCGGCCGTGCGGCTCATGTCCCACGGGTTGACCGTGGCGCCGAACAGCGGGTTGTCGGTCGAGCCGCGCCAGGCGAACTCCGGCGTGTTCGACTTGCCGATGTTGATGGCACCTGCGCGCTGCAGGCGCGCGACCGACGGTGCATCCTCGCCGGGCACGAACGACGCCATCAGTTTCGAGCCGAAGGTCGTGCGGATGTCGCGCGTCCAGAAGTTGTCTTTGATGGACACCGGGACGCCGTGCAGCAGCCCCAACGCCTCGCCAGTCATCACCGCCTTCTCGCTTGCCTGCGCGGCAATGCGCACGCGCTCGGGGTAGAGCGTGACCAGGGCGTTCAGGCCGGGGTTCAGCCGGTCGATCCAGGCCAGCACGGCATCCGCGATCTCGACCGGCGACAGTTTGCGCGCCCGGATCAACCGGCCAAGGCCCCACGCCGTTATGCGGCAGGGATCGGTTTCATCGACCGTGCTCATTCCACTCCCCCTAAACCAATGGCAATCAATATGGCTTCCTATCCACAATTGATCCAGACCAATTTGATATTGGGTTGACTCAATGGATTGAACCATTACGATGAACGCGAGGTAGGAAACGGTATGAACGATCGTCCGCGTTTCGTGTCGGCAGACGCCGTGCTCGAGGTCCTGAAGTGGTCCGAGATGATTGCGGCGCTGCGCGAGGTCTATGGCTCGGCCCCGCAGCCGCGGCACTCGCCACGCCGCGTGGTGGCGCGCAACGACAGCGCATGGCTGCGTGCGCTGGCGGCGACGCCACCGGGACGGCGCTTCATGGGCGCCAAGGTGTTCGGCTTCTCCAAGAAAGGCGGGACCTACGCCGTCATCCTGTTCGATCAGGAGAGCGGTGCGATCGCGGGCATCCTCGACGCCAACCACATCACCGGCTTTCGCACCGGTGCGACGTCGGCGCTGGGGCTCGATTATCTCGCGCCCCACAAGCCGCTTGCCGTGGGCGTGCTGGGCAGCGGTGCCGAAGCGCAGGCGCATCTCGCCGCGGTCGGCCACGTGCGGCGCATCGCGTCGTTCAAGGTGTTCAGCCCGTCGGAGGCCCATCGCGGCGCGTTCGCCGACCGGTTCGGCCGTGAACTCGGCGTGCCCGGCGACGCCGTCGGCAACGCCCGCGCTGCTGTCGACGGCGCCGATGTCGTCATCGCCGCCGCGCGCTCGCGCGGCGAGCAGCCGATCCTGTTCGGCGACTGGCTGCGGCCGGGCACCGTCGTGGTCTCGATCGGCTCGACCTTGCCCGAGCAGCGCGAGATCGATGCCAGTGTGGTCGACGCCTGCGATCTCATCGTCTGCGACAACGTCGACGAAGTCGTCGAGGAGACCGGCGACATGATCGCCGCGCGCGCTGCCGGCATCGCCTTTGACGACAAGCTGATGTCGCTCAGCGATCTCGTGCTGGAGCGTCATGCCGCGCGCGTGCGCGAGGCGCGCCTGCCGATGCTCAAGACCGCCGGCGCCGCCATCCAGGACCTCGCCGTTGCCGAACTCGCCTTCACGAAGGCGCTCGCCCAAGGCCTGACACAGGAGTTTCCCGGTGCCTTCCGCTACAAGCCGGCGTGACATCGCGCTTCTGCTCACCGCGCTCTGCTGGCTCACGGCGGCGCCGTCGTGGGCGATGGACAAGATCAAGTACGGCCTCCTGGCCGGTCCGCAGACCGTGTATGTCGGCATCGAGAAGGGCTTCTTCCGCAAGTACGACCTCGACGTCGAGCCGATCGTATTCAGAAGCGGCGCCGAGATCGTGCCGGCGCTGTCGACCGGGCAGATCGACATCGCCGCGACCGCGGCGGGTGCGGCGCTCTACAACGCGCTGGCACGCGGCGTGAACGCCAAGATCGTCGGCGACTACATCGTGTTCGAGAAGCTGCCGTCGCTCAGCGGCGTGGTTGTGCGCAAGGCGCTGTACGACAGCGGTAAGATCCGCACGCCGCAGGACATCAAGGGCGCCAAGATCGCCGTCACCGCCCGTGGCCAGGCCATGCATCTGCTGGCCGGCAAGCTGCTGGAACAGGCGGGCCTGAGCGAAAGCGACGTGAGCTTGGTGTTCATGCCGCAGCCAGACATGCTGGTGGCGCTGCGCTCGGGTGCCGTCGACATCATGGTGAACTCCGATCCGTTCGTGACCATGGCCGTGGACGAAAACGTCGGCGTCGAGATGGTGAACATGTGGACGTTGCTCCCGGACCTCACGCTGGGTGTCGTCATGTACGGCAAGCGGGCGTTGACGGATCGCGATCTCGGCGTGCGGTTCATGAAGGCCTTCACCGAGGCCAACCGCTTCCTGCGCGACAACGACAATCCGCGGGGGCGCAAGGAGATCGTGCAGATCTACCAGAAGCGCTATCCGGTGAAAGATCCGGCGCTCTACGAGCGCTCGCGCCTGGGGATCGGGCGCGACACGATGGTGTCCAACGTTCACGGCAAGAATGGCCTTGCCGCCCAACTCAAATGGTACGCCGATCGCGGTCTGGTGCCGACCCAGCCCAACCTTGACGAGGCGGTCGACAATTCCTTCGCGCGCGATGCCGCGCAGGCGTTGGCACGATGACGGCCAGCAATCCCACGGCCAAGGTGGTCGTGCGCACTGTCGACAAGGTGTTCGACGTTCGCGGCCGTAAGAATTTCCAGGCGTTGCGCGGCATTGACCTAGACGTTCGAGACAACGAGTTCCTGTGCATCGTCGGTCCCAGCGGCTGCGGCAAGTCGACCTTGCTGCGCATGCTGGGTGATCTCGACACCCCTTCATCCGGGCACGTGCGCATCCGCCGCGATTCCACCGCGCGCCCGCTGTCGGCGATGATTTTCCAGGAAGAGTCGGTCTTCCCGTGGATGACCGTGGCGCAGAATGCGGCCTACGGCCTGAAGATCACTCGCACCTGGCGCGGTAGGGAAAGCGAAGAGCGCATCGCCGATCTTCTCGACAAGACAGGCCTGAGCGCCTTCCGGGGCTTCTATCCTCATCAGCTCTCCGGCGGCATGAAGCAGCGATTGTCGCTGGTGCGGGCGTGGGCGACCAATCCCGAGCTGCTGCTGATGGACGAGCCGTTCGCCGCACTGGACGAGCAGAACAAGGCGCTGCTGCAGCAGGAACTTGTCAAGCTGTGGGAGGCGTTCCGCAGCACGGTGGTGTTCATCACCCATAGCCTCGAGGAAGCTGTCCTGCTGGGAGATCGCGTGGCGGTCATGACGTCGGCCCCGGGCCGGATCAAGGAGACACTCGATGTGCCGTTCGCGCGGCCACGCGTCGTGACGTCTCTGCGACGTTCGAGCGAATTCAATCAGCTGGTGACGCAACTGTGGGACTCGCTGGGCGACGAAGTCGAGCGGGCACGCTCGGCTGAGGTCCAGATACTGACGCGACGTCGGGACCTGATGTCTGCCGACGCGATCGCAGCGAGGTAAGCGAACCGCCATGCCGAGCCCCGCCGTCTCCAGCCCGTCCGTGCCCGATCGAGCGCCGTCGGTTGCCGTGCCGGCTTTCGATTCCTGGCGCCTGTTGCGGCCGCTGCAGGTGTTCATCTCACCACTTGTCCTGCTGGCGCTGTGGGAGTTGGGCGCCCGCACCGGCATGATCGAAACCAAGTTCTTTCCGGCGCCGACGACGATCGGCGCGCAGTTCGCCACGACGCTGACGACGGCCGAATTCTGGAACGACCTGCGGCTCAGCCTCACGCGCCTGTTCATCGGACTGCTGATGGGCGGGGTACCCGGCCTGCTGCTGGGGCTCGCGATGGGATTGTCACGTGCCATGCGAGTGACGTTCCAGCCGCTGATCGCCGCGTTGTATCCGCTGCCGAAGATCGCGATCCTGCCGCTGATCCTGCTGATCTTCGGGCTGGGCGAGATGTCGAAATACGTGATCGTGGCCATCGGTGTGTTCTTCCTCATGACGCTCAATACCTTCGCGGGCGTGACGAACATCCGGCCGATCTATTTCGACGTCGCGAAGAACCTGAAGGCGAGCCGGTGGCAGATCTACTGCACCGTCGCGCTGCCGGGTGCCTTGCCGGGCATCCTCACCGGCCTGCGCATCTGCACCGGCCTGGGCTTGCTGCTGCTGGTTGCTGCCGAGTTCGTCGGCGCCGATGCCGGCATCGGCTATCGCATCTGGTGGTCATGGTCGGTGTTCTGGGTCGAGCCGATGTATGTCGGCCTCATGGTGATCGCGATCCTGGGTTTCGCTTTCGCCTACCTGATCGATTTCCTTGAGGGGTTGCTGCTGCCATGGCTGCGCCGCTGATTGCCAAGAAGGCGAGGACGGACATCGTCACTGTCCTCAAGGACTACATCCAGACGTCGGGCCTCAACGACCAGGGGCGCCTGCCGCCGGAGCGCGAACTGGCGCTGACCTTGGGCCTGTCGCGTGGCCAGCTGCGCACGGCACTCAACCGCCTGGAGGCCGAGGAGCTGATCTGGCGCCATGTCGGCAAGGGCACCTTCGTCGGTTCGCGGCCCAAGCTGGTGCCCGATCTCGAGGCCATCGGCGACCTCACCAGCCCGCGCGAGATCGTCGAGGCGCGGCTCATCCTGGAGCCAGAGCTCGCCCGGCTGGCGGCATTCCGTGCCACGCGCCGGCATTTCGAGCAGATGGCCGAGTGCATCGATAACTGCCGCCAGACGACCGACCAGGAGATCTTCCATACCTGGGACTCGCGCTTCCACTGGTTGATCGCCAATGCCGCCGGCAACGAACTGCTGGCCGTCCTGCATGACTGCATCTCGGCCCGCCACAAGGCGGCGTGGGGCAAGCTGCGCGAGTTGTTCCTGACGCCGGAGCGCATGCGGTTCTACGACCAGCAGCATCAGAACATCCTCGATGCCATGGGTGAGCGCAACGGCAAGCTCGCCCGCGCGCGCATGCTGGAGCATCTGCAGGCCGTGCAAGAGAACCTCTTCGAATAGACGCAGGAACGCCATGACCGTCCTTCAAGACAGGCCGAACTCCATCGAGGCGCGCGACGTGCGGTCGGTGATCCACGGCGGCACCAACCTGCGGCGCCACCTGGAGCGCGGGCCGCTGGTGATCGACAAGGGCGAGGGGATCTGGGTCACCGACATCCACGGCAAGCGCTACATCGAGGGCATGTCGGGCCTGTGGTGCATTTCGCTGGGCTACGGCCAGGAGCGCCTGGTGGCGGCCGGCACCGAGCAGATGCGCCGGCTGCCCTACTATCACCTCACCAACCATCGCGGCCATTCGCCGGTGGTCGATCTCGCCGAGAAGCTGCTGCAGATCGCGCCGGTGCCCATGGCGCGCGTGTGGTTCTCCAACTCCGGCTCCGAGGGCAACGACTGCGCCGCGCGCTTCGCCTGGTATTACTGGAACGCGCAGGGCAAGCCGCAGCGGCGCAAGTTTCTCGCCCATCGGCAGGCCTATCACGGCAACACCATCGCCGCGGCCAGCCTGACCGGCGTGCCGCACAATCATCGCTACTTCAACCTGCCGCTCGACGGTTTTCTCCACGTGCGCTGCCCGCACTTCTATCGCGAGGGGCTGCCTGACGAGAGCGAGGAGCAATTTGCCGCGCGCCTGGTCGGCGAGATCGAGGAGACGATCATCCATGAGGGGCCGGAGACGATCGCGGCCTTTTTCACCGAGCCGGTGATGGCAGCGGGCGGCGTGATCGTGCCGCCGGCCGCCTACCTCGACAAGCTGCAGTGGCTGCTGCGCAAGTATGACATCCTGCTGGTGTGCGACGAGGTGGTGAGCGGCTTCGGGCGCCTGGGCGACATGTTCGGCTCCACGACCATGAAGCTGGTGCCCGACATGATCGTCTGTGCCAAGGGGTTGTCGAGCGCCTATCTCCCGATCTCGGCGCTGATGGTCAACCAGCGCATCTTCGATGCCGCGGCCCAGCTCAGCGATGACGTCGGCGTCTTCGGTCTCTCGCTCACCTACTCGGGTCATCCGGTCGCGGCGGCCGTGGCCTGCGAAGCGGTGCGGATCTATGAAGAGCAGGACATTCCCGCCCGCGTGCGCGCACTCGAGCCGCATTTCTTCGCCGGCCTGCGCAAGCTCGGCAACCATCCGTTGGTCGGCGAGGTGCGTGGCCGGGGGTTGATCGCCGGCCTCGAGCTCGTGCAAGACAAGACGACGCGGCGGCCCTTCGATCGCGCACTGGGCGTCGGCCGGGCGTGCGTCGTGCATGCCGAGCAGCATGGCCTGCTGGTGCGCGCCGTGGGCGACACCATCACGCTCTGCCCGCCGCTGATCATCAGCGAAGCGGAGATTGCCGAGCTGCTGGCGCGGGTGAAGGCGGCGCTGGATGACACTGCGGCGGATCTGGTGAAGCAGGGGGATTGGGGCGCCTAGAACACCTCTCCCCGCTCTCGCGGGGAGAGGAGAAATCAGTCAGCGGAAGGTGAGCGCCATCTGCGACGGCTCGGTCGTATCGGGCGCACTCAGGTTGGAGAGTGACACACCCAGCAGCCGCACGTGCTTCTGCAGTGGGAAGATGCTGCGCACCAGGTCGAGGCTGATGCGCTCGGCCGTCGGCTTGTCGGCGACCGGCGTCAGGCTGCTGTGGCTGCGGGTGACGATCTGGAAGTCGGCATACTTGATCTTTACCGTCACCGTGCGGCCGACGATGCCGGTGCGCTCGCAATAGGTCCACACATCGTCGAGCATGGCCTTGACGCCGGCCTCGACGTCGGCCGGCTGGCTCAGGTCCTGGGCGTAGGTCGTCTCCGAGCCGACCGACTTGCGCGGCCGGTCGGCGACCACCGGCCGCTCGTCGATGCCGCGCGAGATGTCGTGATACCAGGGGCCGGCCTTGCCGAAATGTTCCTGCAAGAAGGCGAGAGTCTGGTTCCTGAGATCGGCGCCGGTGAAGATGCCCAACCGGTTCATCTTGGCCGCCGTGACCGGGCCGATGCCGTGGAACTTGCCCACCGCCAACCCCTCGACAAAGGCCGCGCCCATCGCGGGCGTGATGACGGACTGGCCGTTGGGCTTGTTCTGGTCGGAGGCGAGTTTGGCCAGGAACTTGTTGTAGGAGATGCCGGCCGACGCCGTGAGCCCGGTCTGCGCCAGGATCTGAGCCCGGATCTCCTGCGCCACCTGCGTGGCCGTCGCGATGTTCTTCAGGTTGGTTGTGACATCGAGATAGGCCTCGTCGAGCGACAGCGGCTCGATCTGCGGCGTGTACTGCGCGAAGATATCGCGGATCTCGCGCGACACCGTCTTGTAGACCTCCATGCGCGGCGGCACGAAGATGAGGATGGCGCACTTGCGGCGCGCCGTGACCGACGGCATCGCCGAGCGCACGCCGAACTTCCGCGCCTCGTAGCTGGCCGCCATCACCACGCCGCGCTCGCGCGAGCCGCCCACGGCCACGGGCTGGCCGCGCAGCGCGGGATTGTCGCGCTGCTCGACCGACGCGTAGAACGCATCCATGTCCAGATGGATGATTTTCCTGACGTCTTTTTCCGCCATCAGACCGCCTGGTGAAAAGATGCCGGCAGCACGACGATTAATATCAATCAAACCCGCACCGGAGGAAGAGACATGACCGATCGCCTGTTCGACTTCAGCGGCAAGGTGGCCCTGATCACCGGCGGTAGCCGCGGCATGGGCCGTGAGATGGCCAAGGCCTTCGCCGAGCGC
>Ga0187894_10000176_pt1 | contig 84496 bp, 81 predicted proteins | sample GBC1701081metaG_FD_136650 | JGI IMG/M metagenome (GOLD analysis project Ga0187894, IMG submission 136650) | White microbial mat communities from a lava cave in the Kipuka Kanohina Cave System on the Island of Hawaii, USA - GBC170108-1 metaG ...
AGGGCGCGATCCTGATCAACGAGGGCGGCGGGAAGTTCACGTACACGCTGCCGAGCGACGGCGCGCACATGTTCATCGACAGCCTCGCGATCCCGAAGGGCGCGCAGAACGTGGCCGCTGCGCACCAGTTCATCGACTACCTGTTACGGCCGGAAGTGAGCGTGAAGATCTCGGCGGACTTCCCGTACACGAATCCGAACGTCGAGGCGCGCAAGCTGCTGAGCGAGGCCGAGCGCGCGAACGCCGCGAGCTATCCGCCGGGCAATCCGAAGCTGACCACCTTCCGAGACATCGGCGCCGCGGCGGCCGACATCGACAAGCTGTTCACCGACATGAAGGCACAGAGCGGGAGCTAGCCGTGCGTCAGGGGGCCACCGGCTTCACGGCAGCGGAGGGGTCGCAGCGTGCGCCCGGGCGGGCCGGCACGCTGCTGCTCCTGCCGCTCGTCGCGTGGGCGCTGCTGTTCGTGGTCGCGCCGGCGGCGATCATGCTCGTCTACAGCTTTCTCGAGCGCGGCACGCTCGGCGGCGTGCAGTGGGAGCGCGCGACGCTCGAGAACTACGCGGGCGTCGGCAATCCCGTCTACCTGCGCATCGTGCTGCGCTCGATCCTGTACGCGGGCATCACGACCGCGCTGTGTCTCGCCGCCGGCTACCCGGTCGCCTACCTGATCGGCCGCGCGAACCTGCGCTACCGAAACTTGTTACTGATGGCGGTGATGATCCCGTTCTGGACGAGCTTTCTGATCCGCACCTACGCGTGGGTCACGATCCTGAAGAGCCAGGGCTTCCTGAACAGCTCGCTGCTCGCGCTCGGCCTGATCGAGCAGCCGTTCGAGATGCTCTACACGCCGGGCGCCGTGGTCGTCGGCCTCGTCTACACGTTTCTGCCGTTCATGATCCTGCCGATCTTCACGAGCGTGGAGAAGCTCGACGGCGCGCTGATCGAGGCCGCGCTCGATCTCGGCGCCGGCCCGTTGCGCGCGTTCTCGCGCGTGATCGTGCCGCTCACGTCGCCCGGCATCTCCGCGGGCGTGCTGCTGGTGTTCGTGCCCGCGCTCGGCATCTACGCCGTCAACGACATCCTCGGCGGCGGCCGCGTCGACATGATCGGAAACATCATCGAGAACCAGATCAAGGGGAACGCGCGCAACTGGCCGTTCGGCGCCGCGCTCGGCACCGCGCTGCTGTTCAGCTTCGCGCTCGCTTACTACTTCGTGAATCGTCGGCAGCGCATCGCGGAGGGCCGCGTCTGAGCCAGTAACAGCTGGCACGGCCCTTGCCTTCGCTCCTCGCCGAGACGATCGAGGAGTGCCTGCAATGAGGGATTGCCCCCGCTCGTGACCACTGTGCTGCGCAGGTGAGAGCCGCAACGACCGACACCTAGCGAGCGCCCGCCGCGTAGCTCGCGGAGATCGACGCGCCGCTCGGCGCGAGCGCGTCGCCTGCTGCCGGGTGTGGTGCTGGTGACGGAGGATCCCGAGACGCTCGAGCTCGTGCCGCGCGGGCCGTGAGGGCGTGGCCCGCGAGCGCTCTCGGGGCGCGCCCCTCGAGGCGGGCCCGCCGGGGCCCTAGTCGACGGCCCGCCTGCAAGAAAGCTGCTGCTGGCTCGTAGAAGCCAGCGTGACCGCGCTTTCCACAGCCGCGTTTCCCAGCACGGCATTCTTCGGGTTAGGTTGGCGCCTACCGATGGCGGCACGCGACGCGAGCGGAGGGAGCGCGGGCGCAGCGCCGCTGCGCGCGGTCGCGGCGACCGGCCCTTCGTCGCCGCTCGATCACGCGGGTCTCGTCAGCCACTACGGCGAAGAGGTGCTGCGCCTGTGTCGCCGCATGCTCGGGCATGCGCACGACGCCGAGGACGCGCGCAGCGAGACCTTCCTGCGCGCGCAGCAGGCTGCCGCGAGCTGGGACGGGCGGCCGGTGCGCGCGTGGCTGCTCGGGATCGCGTCGCACCACTGCGTCGACCGGCTGCGCCGCCGCGCGCTCGAGGGCCGCTTGTTCGAGGCGCGCGATCTCGGCGAGGACGATCTGCCTGCGCAGGCGGCGAGCCCGCTCAGCTTGCTGCTCGCGCGCGAGCGCAGCGGCCAGCTCGAGAGCGCGCTCGCGGAGCTGCCTGACAAGTACCGCGCGCCGCTCGTGCTGCGTTTCCTCGCCGATCAGAGCTACGCGGAGATCGCGGCGGCGCTCGGCGTCAGCGACGCGCAGGTGGCGGTGCTGGTGTTTCGCGCGAAGGCGCGGCTGCGCGAGGCGCTCGCAGCGGATCCGCGGCGCAAGCCGCGCGCGCAGCGAGGCGAAGCCGAACGGAGGGAGAGCCGATGACGTGCCCGCCCGAATGGCAGCTGTCGGCGTACGTCGACGCCGGCCTCGATCCAGCGGCCGCGAAGCCGCTCGAGCTGCATCTGGTCTCGTGCGCGCGCTGCCGGCGTCGCGTCGTCGCGCTGCGCGACGAGGCGCGCGTGCTGCGCGATCTCGTCGGCGAGCGCTTGCCCGCACCGCCCGTTCCCGCCGAGGCGGGGCGCGGCATCGCGCTCGGTCTGCCGGTCGCGACCTCTGCGCTCGCACTCGTCTCGTTCGGAGCCGGTGCGCTCGTCGAGTCCGTACCCCGTCCGTTCCGTTGGTTCGCGCCCACTGAAGAGCTCGGAGTGATGAACATGCTGGTCGACCTCGCGTTCGCGGTCCGCAACAACTTCGCCGCGTGGTTCGACTTCGCGTTCGCGCTCGCGGCGCTCGCGGCGGTCGCCGGCGTGGCCTACTTCGCGGCCGATGCGCTCGCGCGGCGCACGCGCGCGGCCGGGCGCGCCGCCGCCGTGCTGCTGGCGCTGTCCTGCGCGGCTGCGCTCGCCGAGCGCGCGCACGCGGAGATCTCGATCCGCGAGAGCGACGAGGGCGAAGTGCGCGTCGGCGCAGACGAGCACATCGACGGCTCGTTGGTCGCGATGGGCGAGAGCGTGACGATCGACGGCAACATCGCGGGCGACCTGCTCGCGTTCGGCAAGACCGTGCGCATCGCCGGGCAGGTCGAGGGCAACCTGTTCTGCGCGGGCCGCGACGTCGAGCTGACCGGCAGCGTGAGCGGCAGCGTGCACTGCGCCGGCATGGACGTGCGCGCGTCGAGCGCGGTCGGCGGAAACTTCTACGGCGCGGGCCAGGACGTCGTGCTCGACGCGGAGTCGAGAGTGGGGGGCGACGTCGCGCTCGCATTCGAGGACGGCCAGCTCGAGGGCGAGATCGCGCGCGACGTGATCGGCGCTGGCGAGGACCTGACGGTGGCCGGCCGCGTCGGCCGCGACGCGACGTTCCACGTCGGCGAGATCACGTTCCTGGACAGCGCCGTCGTGCCGGGCAAGGTGGAGCTTCACCTGCCCGAGGGCGAGGAGCCGACGATTGCCGCGGGCGCCGCGCTCGGAAGCGTCGAGCGCAAAATCCTCGAAGGCGGGGCGCCGCAGACGCCGCTGAAGCGGATCTCGCAGTTCGAGTTCATCCGCCGGCAGATCGTGCTCCTCGTGAGCGCGTTCTTGGTCGGGATCGTGCTGTTCGCGCTCGCGCCCGGGATGTTCAGCGCGCGAGTCGAGACCGCGGGCCGCTTCTTCGGCGCGGTCGGCACCGGTCTGCTCGCGTTGAGCGCGCTCCTCATCGGCGGTTGCCTGATCGGGATGACGATCGTCGGCCTGCCAGCGGCGGCGCTCGTGCTGTTCGTGATGGCGGCGATGATCTTCATCGGACCGATCGCAGTCGCCGCGATCGTCGGCCGGACGGTGATGCGCTCGGGCCTCGGCGATTTCCGCGAGTTCGCGATCGCGCTCGGCGTGGGGCTGATTCTGCTCGTCATCCTGATCAGCCTGCCGGTCGTGGGCGTGATCGCGACGATCGTGCTCGTGCTCGAGGGCGTCGGGCTGCTCACGTTCGAGGCGTTGGACTGGTGGAGCGAGCGCCGCGCCGCGCGCGCCGCGGCGGCGTGAGAATCGCGGGCGCCGGGCAAAGCCCGTACCGGCCTGTAACCATCGCCGCTCCAAGCTCGTAGAGCGCGAGGCAGGCTTGCAGGGTTCGGATGGACGCAGCGATCGCTGGCGCGAGTGGATGGCCTCCGCGCAGCGCGGCGACGCGCTCGCCTACGAACGCCTGCTCGAGGACCTGCTGCCGTTCGTGCGCGGAGTCGTGCGCGCGCGGCTCGGCGACGACGCGAACGTGGAGGACGTGGTGCAGGACGTGCTGCTCGCGATCCACACCGCGCGCCACACTTTCCAGGCGGGCCGCGAGCTCGAGCCGTGGGTCCGCACGATCGCGCGCAACGCAGTGATCGACTCGGTGAGGCGCCGTCATCGCCAGCGCGCGCGCGATGCCGGCGTCGACGCCGCGGAGCTCGCGGAAGATCCTGCCGCGCGCGCGAGCGCAGAGGCAGAGCCGCTGCCGCGCGAGCTCGAGCGTGCGCTCGAGCAGCTGCCGAGCGTCCAGCGCGAAGCGGTGCTGCTGCTGAAGGTCCACGGGCTCTCGGTAGCGGAGGCGGCGACGCGCGCGCGGACGACGCCGGGCGCGCTCAAGCTGCGCGCGCACCGCGGCTATCGGCTACTGCGCGATCTGTTGGGGAGGGAGCGCCCGTGAGCGGCGACCCCACGCGCGACCTGGTGCGCGAGCTCGCGAGCGATCTCACGCCCGTGAAGCCGCTGCCGCGGCTGCGCTTCGTCGCGCTCGCGGTGCTGCTCGCTTGGCTCGCGATCGCCGCGCTGAGCATCGTGATCAAGGGGCTCGCGCCGACGTTCTTCACGACGCTCGCGCAGCCGCTGAGCGCGGGCGGCATCTTCGCGTGCCTTCTGCTCGGCGGTCTCGGCGGCGCGCTCGGCGCACTCGCGCTCGCGATCCCCGGGCGCGAGCGCCTCGCGCGCGGAGGGCTCGCGCTGTGCGCGGCGGGCGGCGGGCTCGCGGTCGCGATCGGCCTCGCGATCGCGCTGCGCGGCGAGCCCGGCGCGTGGCGCCTTCCCAGCGCGGGTGATCTGCGGTGTCTGCTCATCGCGCTCTTCGCCGGCATCGTCCCGGCGCTCGCGCTCGCGTGGTTCGGCGGCCGCGCGGCGCCATTCCGCCCGCTCGGGGTCGCGCTCGTCGCCGCCGCCGGCGCGGCGGCGCTCGGCGGCGCGGTCGCGCAGGCGACCTGCGCCGGCGCGGCGCCGATGCACCTCCTGCACGGCCACGCGCTCGCGCCCGCGCTGGGCGCGCTCGTGCTCGTGCTGCCGCTGCTCGTCGCGATTCGCGCGAGCGAACGCAGGCAGAGCAGTTAGGGTCCGGCCGCGCAGGTCGTCGCGACCCGCGGAAGGAGCGCGAATGGCCGATGCGAAGCCCGTGCCCGTGCCGGTACCCGAGGCCCGCTTCACGAACGTCGCGTTCGTGCAGCACACACAGCTCGAGTTCTACTTCCGGTTCGGGCAGCTCGTGCCGGATCAGCCCGGCGTCGCGTCGCTGGTCGCGTCGCTCGTGATGACGCCGCAGCACGCGAAGCTGCTGCTCGCGGCACTGTCCGACAACATCGAGCGCTACGAGGCGCGCTTCGGCGAGATCAAGCCGCCGCCGATGCCGAAGCCGGAGCTGGTGCAGTGAGCGCGGCGGGCGCCGCTCACTTCGCCTGTCAGGCCAGCGTCCCGCCATCCATTCGGATCGATTCGCCGTTGATGTGAATGCCGTCGTCGCTGCAGAGCAGCGCGACGACGCTCGCGACGACCTCCGGACCGCGCGCCGTGTCGAGCGGCGTCGCGCGCGCGACGAGCTTCCAATCGGCGTCCTTCGGCAGCACGCCGCCGCCGCTCATCGCGGTCGTGATCGAGCCGGGGCACAGCGCGTTGCAGCGCACGCCCTGCTTGCCGAACTCGACCGCGAGCGTGCGCGTCAGCGCGAGCACGCCGCCTTTGCTCGTCCCGTAAGCGCAGCCGTACGGCATCCCCGCGAGCGCGGACGTCGACGACGTGTTCACGATCGCGCCCTTCGTCATCACGAGATGCGGCATCGCGGCTTTGCACATCAAGAACGTGCCGGTGAGGTTGATGCGGATCACGCGCTCGAACTCGGCGAGCGAGATGTCGGCGAGGTGCTTCAGTAACAACACGCCGGCGATGTTGACGAGCGCGTCGAGCTTGCCGAAGCGGTCGACGCACGCCTGCACGGTCTGCTGCACCTGCGCCTCGTCGCCGACGTCGCAGCTGCGCAGCGCGACGTCCGCGCCGAGCTCGGCGCAGCGCTTCGCGGTCTCCTCGAGGCCCTCGCGCGCGACGTCGACGAGGAACAAGCTCGCGCCCTCGCTCGCGAGCCGCTCCGCGGAGGCGCGCCCGATGCCCGCCGCCGCGCCCGTGATCAGCGCCACCTTGCCGTCGAACCTGCGCATCCCTCGCCCCCTCCAGGGCGGCGCAGTCTGGCACACTCGCTCGCGATGACGATGCCGCTCGAGAGTCTGCGCGTGCTGGACCTGACCACCGAGATCGCGGGGCCGTACGCGACGAAGCTGCTCGTCGACGCCGGCGCGCAGGTGATCAAGCTCGAGCCGCCGGACGGAGACCCGCTGCGGCGCTGGAGCGCGTCGCACACGCCGCTCGCTCCCGGCGAGGACGGCGCGCTGTTTCGATTTCTGAACGGCGGGAAGACGAGCGTCGCGCTCGATCTCGCGAGCGACGCGGGCCGGGGGCGCGCGCTCGCGCTCGCGCGCGACGCGGACGTGCTGATCGAATCGCTCGGGCCCGGCGGGCTCGCGGCGCTCGGCGGCACGCGCGCGCTGCTCGCAGCGAATCCGCGCCTGTGCGTGGTCTCGTTCTCGCCGTGGGGGCTCGAGGGTCCGTGGGCGGCGCGCCCGTCGACCGAGCACACGCAGCAGGCCGCGTGCGGCGCGACCGGCTATCGCGGGTTGCCCGAGCGCGGGCCGGTGAGCGCCGGCGGCCGTATCGGCGAGTGGATGGCGGCGCCGTTCATCGCGCTCGGCGCGCTGCTCGCGTGGCGGCACGCGCGCAGCAGCGGCCGCGGGCAGCACGTCGACGTCTCCCAGTTCGAGTGCACGCTCGCGTCGCTGACGACGCTGCACGATCTGCAGGGCCAGTTGTTGGGGATTCCCGCGGCGATCTCGATCGACACGCCGTCGATCGAGCCGGCGCGCGACGGCTGGGTCGGTCTGACCGCCTACACCGGGCAGCAGTGGAAGGATTTCTGCCTGCTGATCGGGCGCCCGGAGCTGGCGGAAGACGAGCGCTTCTACGAGGCGCGCGTGCGCATGCAGCAGCTCGCGTTCGTGCAGCAGGCGATGCACGCGTGGACGAAGCAGCACACGGTCGACGAGATCCTCGCGCTCGCGGGCGAGCTGCGGATCCCGGCCGCGCCGATCGGCGACGGCAAGCGCGTGCTCGAGTTCGATCACCTGCGCGAGCGCGGCGTGTTCGTGCGCTCGCCGCACGGCGACTTCCTGCAGCCGCGCGTGCCCTACCTGATGAGCGCGTGCGCGCCGCGCCCGTTCGAGCGCGCGCCGAAGCTCGGCGAGCACGGCGCGAGCGCTCGCTTCGAACCGCGCGCGGGCGACGACGGAGCCGCGCCTCGGCGCAGCGGCGCCCTCCCGCTCGCCGGCGTGCGCGTCGTCGACCTGACCGCGTTCTGGGCGGGCCCGATCGTCACGAGCCTGTTCGCGGATCTCGGCGCCGACGTGATCAAGGTCGAGTCGATCCAGCGCCCCGACGGCATGCGCTTCGCCGGCGCCGCGCGCAAGGACCCGCTCTGGGAACGCTCCGCCGTCTTCCACGGCGTCAACTGCAACAAGCGCGGCATCACGCTCGACCTCGACGCGCCCGAGGGTCGCGAGCTGTTATTGCGGCTCGCCGACGCCGCCGACGTGCTGATCGAGAACTTCTCCGCGCGCGTGATGGATCACTTCGATCTGGGCTGGGAGCGCCTGCACGCGCGCAATCCGCGGCTCGTGATGACGCGCATGCCGGCGTGGGGCCTCAGCGGCCCGTGGCGCGACCGCGTCGGCTTCGCGCCGAACGTCGAGCAAGTGAGCGGGCTCGCCTGGCTCACCGGCTACGAGGACCTGCCGCTGGTCGTGCGCGGCGCGTGCGATCCGTTCGGCGGCATGCACGCCGCGTTCGCGACACTGCTCGCGCTCGAGCAGCGCGAGCGCAGCGGCGAAGGCCAGCTCGTCGAGCTGCCGCTGATCGAGCCCGCGCTGAACGCCGCCGCGGAGCAGGTGATCGAGTGGACGCAGCGCGGCGTGCTGCTGCCGCGCCTCGGCAACCGCGGGCCGTACGCCGCGCCGCAGGGGGTCTACCGCTGCGCACGGGATGCGCGCGGCGACGAGTGGCTCGCGCTCGCGGTCGCGACCGACGCGCACTGGCTCGCGCTGCGCCGCGCGCTCGGCGACCCGCCCGCGCTGCGCGCGCACGCGCTCGCCGAAGCCGCCGGCCGCCGCGCCGCGCACGACGCGATCGACGCAGTCATTACGGCGTGGTGTGCCGAGCAGAAATGCGCCGATGCCGAGGCGGCGCTGCTGTCCGCCGGCGTTCCCGCCGCCGCCTGCATCAACGCGCACCAGCTGTTGCCGAACCCACAGCTCGAAGCGCGCGCGGCCTACACGACCCTCACGCATCCCGTCACCGGCCCGACCCGCTACCCCGAGCTCCCGCTGCGCTTCTCCGCATGGCCGCGCCCGCTGCGCAAAACCGCGCCGCCGACGCTCGGCCAGCACAACGACGCAGTCCTCCACGATCTCGGCCTCGGCGATCAGGAAGTCGCCGACCTGCGCGCCAATAAAATCATCGGCGAGAAGCCGGCGTGGATCTCATGACAACTCGTCGCCACTCGCCTGCAATCGAAGAAGAGTGAAGCCGAGCCCGTCTCAACGGCGGGCTCGGCTTCACGTCTCCCCAATGACTGCAGCCCGAGTGTCTCCGCACACCACCGCCCGTGCGGGTCCTAACTCATCAGGCTGGCCTCACCGCGCCGGGTCGAGCATCTCTTTGAACCCGTACCGCGGATAGGGCCCGAGCGCGATCTGCTCCAGCACGCCAATTCCCACTTCACCGCCACTCCGCGCCCGCATCACCTGCTGGATGTGCTGATTCTCGAGCGCCATCTCGTTCAGGTCGGACATTCGCCAGCTCTCGCCGCCGATCGCGAGCTCGCCCTTCCAGCGTCCATGTCCCCACTCGGGGTGCGAGTACCCGATGCCCTTCATGCGGAAGCAGATCGTCGGCTCGAGCTCGATCTCGGTGCGCTTCCCGTTGCGGTGGATCAACGAGAGCTCCGCGCGCGCGGCGCGGCGCGTGCCGGGCACGTACACCAAACGGTGTTCGGCCGCGGCGAGCAGCTCGGTGCCCGCGTCTTCGACGCCCGGGATCTTCGCCGGGTCGGCGTAGACCGGGCACACCATCCCGTCGAAGTGCCACGGCACGCCGGCGGAGTCCTCGAACAGGCACATGTGCGTGCACCTGTCAGGCCAGTGCAGCGGCGCCCACAGGAAGAAGAACTGCGGCGCCGAGGTCGGCGGCGCGCCGGCCGGGTCGCCTTCAGCGACCGGCCGAATTCCCCACGAGCGGTCCTTCGTGCCGTAATTACGGCGCGGATCGAGGCGCAGCGTCTTGCCCGCGTAGCGCAGCTCGCCCTGCCAGTGGCCGAACTGGTTGAAGCGCGTCGCGTCCATCAGGCCTTTGCCGCGGCCGTGCGTCTGGCGGCCCTCCTCGATGTTCGCCGTGCGCGGAATCCACAGCAGCTCGCCGCTGATTCCCGTGCGGTTGTCGTCGAGCGTCACGCGCAGCGACTTCATCGGCTCGAGGATCTCGAGCTCGAACGGACCGACCTCGACCTCGCTCGGCTCGCGCGGCGCGCGGCGCGACGCATGAAACGCGTGCTGCTCGCCGTCGATCGCGAGCGACACGCCGCAATCCATGATGCCGAGGTTCGGGTAGATCGCGGCGCCGACGCCGAGGTACCACGAGCCGTCGTCGGCGTAGCCGTTGAACCAGTAGCGGTCGTACGCATTGCGGCTCGCGGTCGCGACGTGCGCGATCGGCTCCGGGGTCTGATGGATCGGATAGTCGTCGAGCTTCGAGAGCATGGCGGTTCCTCCGATCGCCCGACGATGCGGCAGCCGAGTGCGCCGTGGCAAGCTGGCGGCGGAGGTCGCGATGATCCGCCTCACACGCCGCGATTTCGTGCGAAGTGCGCTCGCGACGAGCGCCGCGCTCGCCTCGGGAAGCGCGCTCGGCTGCGGCGCGCCCGAGTCGCGCGCGCCCCACGTGCCGCCGCTGCGCCTCTCGTACGGCGGCTTCCCGATCGGGATCCAGAGCTGGTCGCTGCGCCACTACACGCTCGATGCCGCGCTAGAAATCGTCGAGGCATTAGGGCTGTCGCGCGTCGAGCTGATTCCCGCGACCGGGCTCGGGCCGATCCGCGTCGCCGAACACCTGCCCGTCACGGCTGACGCCGCGACGCAGGGCGCGGCGCTCGCCGCATGCCGCGCGCGCGGCATTCAGATCGCCGCGCACGGCGTGAACGCGGTACCCGACGCCGAGGCCGCGCGCGCGCTGTTCGCGTTCGCGCAGCGCGTGCGAATTCCGGTGCTCACGATCGCGCCGAGCGAGGGTGCGCTGGACGAGCTCGACGCGCTGTGCAGCGCGAGCCCCGGCGTGCGGCTCGCGATCCACAATCACGGGCCGTATCTGCCGTGGGAGACCATCGAGGAGATCCTCGCCGCGATCGAGCCGCGCCACCCGAGCTTCGGTGCGTGCGTCGACACCGGGCACTTCATCCGCAGCGGAATCGATCCCGTCGACGCGATTCGACGCTTCGGCGCTCGCGTGCACGGCGTGCATCTGAAGGATTTCGTCGAGGCGGGCGCGTTCGCCGACGGCTGCATCCTCGGCGACGGCGAGCTCGATCTCGAGGCCGTGTTCCGCGCGCTGCGCGACGTGGGCTTCTCGGGCGCGCTCTCGCTCGAGTACGAGGAGAATCCGGAGAACGTCGTGGCCGATCTCGTCGCGTGTCTCGGGGCCGCGTCGCAAGCGGCGGAACGCGTCGCGCGCGTCTGATTGCGGCGCCGCGCGAAGCCCTCAGCGGGCCGCGAGCAGCTTCTCCCGTCCCACTCCCCAGAGCCACGCCGCGAGCAGCGCGAACGCCACGATCGCGAAGAAGTCGCTGCCCGACAGCGCCGGCAGGCCGCGCCCGATTGCGCCGAGCGCCTGAGAAAACGACTCGTCCGCGCCCGCGATCAGCGCGAGCACCGTGCCCCCGATCGCGCCGCCCGCGATCAGGCCCGACGCGGCGAGCACGCCGGGGCTGGTGTCGCTGTCGTCGCCGCTCTCCGCGCGCTCGCGGCGGCGACGGTCGACCAGCCAACGCACGAGGCCGCCCAGGAAGATGGGGCTCGACACCGAGAGCGGCAGGTAGACGCCGACCGCGAACGGCAGCGCCGAGATGCTCGCGAGCTCGAGCGTGATCGCGATGAACGCGCCGATACCGACCAGTCCCCACGGCAGCTTCTGCGTGAGGATGCCGTCGATGATCAGCGACATCAGTCGCGCCTTCGGCGCGTCGAACTTCGGCACCGGCGTGCCGTCGTCGCGCTGCGTGACGACGCCGTTGATGCCGGGGTCGACCAGGTAACGGATCGCGCCGGCGTCATCGACGAGATAGCGGCCGGGCGGCACGCCGGGCGGCGTCTCGTCGGCTGTTAGGTGCGCGACGTTGTAGCTCGCCGCGTCGCGCGCGGCGTCGGGGCCCGAGAGCGTCTCGCGCCCGTCGAACTGCGCGGCCTCGATCGTGACGCCCGGGAACGCGCGCTTCGCGTAGACCGTGCGCACGTCGTTGAACAGCTGCAACGAGGCTCCGATCACGAGCGCGGAGACGCCCGCGCCGATCAGAATGCCGATCTGCTGCGAGCGCGGCGTCGCGCCCACCAGGAAGCCGGTCTTCAGATCTTGCGCGGTGGTGCCCCCGTTCGAAGAGGCGACGCAGACCACGGCCGCGATCGAGAGCGCGGTCAGCCGATCGGAAGGCGACGTCCAGCCGAACGCGAGGAACAACAAGCAGGTGAGCAGCAGCGTGGCGACGGTCATGCCCGAGATCGGGTTCGAGGTCGAGCCGACCTCGCCGGTGAGACGCGACGAGACGGTCACGAACAGGAAGCCGAACGCGAGGATCAGCAGCGCCGCCGGCAGCGAGACGCCGAGCGCCGGCACGAGCATCAGTGCCGCAACCAGCGCGAGGCTGCCGAGCGCGACGCTGGTCATCGAGAGATCGCGATCGGTTCGCGTGGGCTCGGCCGACGTCGGCGCTGCGCCGCGCAGGCTCCCGAGCCCGGTCACGAACGCGCGCGCGAGCATCGGCAGCACGCGCGCGAGCGCGATCAGCCCGCCGGTCGCGACCGCGCCCGCGCCGATGTAGAGGATGTAGGCGTTGCGGATGTCGCTCGGCGACATCTCCGCGACGCGCGCTGTCGCGGGAAAGAGTGGCTCGCTGAGGCTCTCGCCGACCAGCGCGATCAGCGGAATCAACACCAAATAGGAGAGCACACCGCCCGCGCACATGATGCCCGCGGTGCGCGGCCCGAGGATGTAGCCGACCCCTAACAGCTCGGGCGCGGCGTCCATCGCGACCGAGCCGCTCTTCAGCCAGCCGAGCCCACGCTCGACCGAGCCCTTCAAGAGCGCGAGCCCGCCGTCGCCGTTCAGCGTCTTCAGCAGAAAGCCGACGCCGAGGCCGGTGAACACGGTCTTCGCAGTGGTGCCGCCTTTCTCGCCGGCGATCAGTACCTCCGCGCACGCGGTGCCTTCCGGGAACGAAAGCTTGCCGTGCTCGCGCGCGACCAGGCCGCGCCGCAGCGGGATCATCATCAGGATGCCGAGCGCGCCGCCGAGCAGCGCGATCGTCATGATGCGCGGCAGCTCCATGTCGAAGCCGAGCGTCATCAGCGCCGGCATCGTGACCGCGACGCCGAACGCGATCGATTCGCCCGCCGAGCCCGCCGTCTGCACGACGTTGTTCTCGAGGATCGTCGCCCGCCGCAGCCCGAACACCTGCTGCGCCCAACGGAAGATCGAGATCGACATCACCGCGACCGGAATCGACGCGCTGACCGTCAGCCCCGTCTTCAGCGCCAAATACAACGAGGCCGTTCCGAACAACACGCCGAGCACCGTTCCGAGCAAGATCGGCAGCAACGTCAGCTCCGCAATCCCCTCGCGCGTCGCCACGAACGGCTGATGCGTCGCCACCGATTCGCTCATGCCCGCTCCCATCTCTTTTCTCGAGTGCGCGCGACTCTACACGCCTCGCCCAAGCGATTCGCGCCAAAACACGCGAACCGAACCGCCACGAATCGCAATTCGCCTGCGAACGGTGAGGACGGCGCCTCGCTGGCGCCGTTCGCGCACGACAGTCCCTAACACTCGCCGCCGCAGACGAGGGGCACCCAGCCCGGAGCGCAGAGCGGGACGGAGGGCCTGAAGCGGCAGGCGCCCCTCCCGCCCAGCGCATTCGACGCGCCTCGCTGCCCGCCGCCGCCTCAGGCCGCGTGTCTCGTCTTCCACTTCGCCAGAGCAAGCCGCTGCTGCGCGAGCTTGTCGGCGCCGGCGCTCTCCAATGCTTCGCGCGGCACCACCGCGAGCCCGAACGCGAGCCGCAGCGCGATCGGCTCGCGCAGTCCGGCCTTGCGCAGCTCGATCGTCGCGAGCTCGTCGCGCAGCCGCTCGAAGCGGCGCTCGACGCCCGGGTGGTCCGCGTCGAGCAGCGCGACCGCGAGCTCGTCGGCGCCGGTTCTCCCCAACAAGTCGGTCGCACGGAAGCGCTCGCCCAGCTCGCGGACGAGCCAGCGCATCAGCGCGTCGGCCAGCGCGGCGCCGTGCGCCTCGCGGATCTCGTGCAGCGCTCCGAACTCGACGCGCGCGAGCGTGAGCGATTGCGACGCTGCGTGCGCGCGTGATTCGGCGTGCGCGAGGCAGCGCGCGAATGCGGACGCGTGCAGCGCTCCACTCGCGCTGTCGAGGATCGCGAGCCGCTGGATGCGCCGGCCCCGCAGCGCGGCGAGCGTGCTCGCCACGCCGAGCGCGGCGGCGGTCAGCAGGCTGGGCGCAGCCGCGGCGAAGCTGCGAGACGGCGCGTCGCCGAGCATGCCGAGCGCGCCAATCGAGAGCACGCCGACGCCCGTGGCGAGCACGCACAGCCGCGGGTCGCCGCGCAGCGCGAGCAGCGCGTGGCAGACTGCGAGCGCCGCGAGCGCGTGCGCCGGCTCCACCCGAAGCGCCGAGGGGCCGAGCACGCTCCACGCGAACGCGCTGAGCACGCACGCGTAGAGCACGCTCCCGGCGAGCTCGGCGACCGGCTGGACGCGCGGGTGGTCGACGATCTCGAGCCGCACCGCGATCAACAGGCCGGTCAGCATCGAGACGAGCATCGCCCAGCGCTGGATCGCGCCGTCGCCGACGAACACGAACAAGAGCGGCAACGTCAGCAGCGCGACCGCCGCCGCGTGTGTGAACGAGCGGTCGGTGGTGGCGGCTGCGACGAGCGCATCCTCGGGGCTGCCGATCAGGAACGCCTTCAGCGCGCGCTGCACGCGCGCCCAGCGCCCGCGCGGCTTCGCAGCGGTCGGGAGCGAGAAGTCGAAGCTCGCGGAGAAGCTCTCGGCGCCCGGCACCATTGCGCAGGTTTCGGCCGGGTCCTGCGCAGGCTTGAACGCGCTGAGAGTAGAGTGGCGCTAGCGGAGGACGCGATGAAGCGGATCGCGATCGCGCTGATCGTTCTGGTGCTCGCAGCGGGCGCGGCGCTGTTCGTCGCGGGCGAGGGCTGGCTGGGAGTGCCGGAGGCGCCCGGCGCGATTCGCGGCGCCGCGCGGAGCGAGGCGCGCGTCGCGGCGGAGGAGAGCGCGCAGGCGAGCAGCGCGGGCGCGCTCGGCGCGCCGGACGCGAAGCAGATCTTGTTCGGCGATCTGCACGTCCACACCACGTTCTCGTTCGACGCGTTCATGCTGAGCATGCCCGCGATGGTGGGCGAGGGCGCGCATCCGCCGGCCGACGCGTGCGACTTCGCGCGCCACTGCTCGGCGCTCGACTTCTGGTCGATCAACGACCATGCGGAAGGGCTCACCTCGCAGAACTGGGTCGACACCGTCGCGTCGATCCGCCAGTGCAGCGAGCTGAGCGGCAGCGGCCCGCGCCCCGACACCGTTCCGTTCCTCGGCTGGGAGTGGACGCAGATCGGAAACACGCCGGCGGACCACTACGGGCACAAGAACGTCGTACTGCGCGGGCTCGGCGTCGACGAAGTGCCGGCGCGGCCGATCGCGGCAGGCGGCCGAGCGCTGCAGATTCGGCTCGACGGCGGCCCGAGCTTCGTGCAGCGCAGCGTCGCTGCGCTCGCGGGCGGCCACCCGCGCTATCGCGATCTCGCGCGCTACTTCGCAGACCGCGACGCGACGCGGTTCTGCCCGCCGAACGTGCCGGTGCGTGAGCTGCCGCCCGATTGCGTCGAGGTCGCCGAGACGCCCGACGTGCTCTTCGTCAAGCTCGACGACTGGGGCTTCGCGTCGCTCGTGATTCCGCACGGCACGACCTGGGGCTTCTACACGCCGCCCGGATCGAAGTGGGACAAGCAGCTGGTCGGGCGCATGCAGGACGACGATCGCCAGACGCTGCTCGAGATCTTCTCGGGCCACGGCGATTCCGAGAGATTCGTCGACTATCGAGACGTCGAGCTCGACGCGGGCGGCGCTCCGCACTGCCCTCCCGAGCAGCCGAACTATCTGCCGACCTGCGTGCGCGCGGGCGAGATCATCCGCGCGCGCTGCCTCGCGGAGGGCACGAGCGCGGAGGAGTGCGACGCGCGCGCGGCCGAGACGCGCGAGCTCGCGGCGGCGGCGGGAACCGCGGCGCATCTCGTCGTCGACGGCGAGAAACCCGAGGAATGGCTCGACGCCGGGCAGTGCCGGGACTGCGACCAGCCGGCGTTCAACTACCGGCCGGGCGGCGCAGCGCAGTACATCGCCGCGCTCGGCGCGTTCAGCGAGGGCGGCCCGCGCCCGCGGCGCTTCCGCTTCGGCTTTCTCGCCGCGAGCGACAACCACTTCGCGCGGCCGGGCACCGGCTTCAAGCAGCGGAACCGGCGCGGCAACACCGAGTCGAACGGCGAACCTGTCACGGGGATCCTCGCGCGTCAGCAGACCGCCGCGCCGCGCGCACCGTCCTCGCTCCCGCGCGCGCTGCAGATCGAGCTCTACAGCGGCTTCCAGCTGACCGAGTCCGAGCGCCAGGCTTCGTTCTTCATGACGGGCGGGCTGACCGCGGCGCACGCCGCGGGCCGCGATCGTGCGGCGATCTGGGATGCGCTCGAGCGCCGCGAGGTCTACGGCACGACCGGCCAGCGCACGCTGCTGTGGTTCGATCTGTTGAATGCGCCGAGCGGCGAGGCGCCGATGGGCGCGCAGGTGACGATGTCGGCGGCGCCGCGCTTCCGCGTGCGCGCGGCCGGCGCGTTCGAGCAGAAGCCCGGCTGTCCGGAGGAGTCTGCGCAGGCCATCGGGGTCGACGGCGTCGAGCGCCTCTGCAAGGGCGAATGCCACAACCCGAGCGACGTGCGCCGCCCGATCACGCGCATCGAGATCGTCCGCATTCGGCCCCAACAAGCTCCGGACGAGCCGATCGCGAAGCTGATCGACGACCCGTTCCTGGTGCTGCCGTGCAGCGGCGACCCGAGCGGCTGCAGCGCGGAGTTCGAGGACGCCGAGTTCCCCGCGCTCGCGCGCGAGGCGCTCTATTACGCGCGCGTCTACGAGGCGCCCGACGACGCGATCAACGCCGGCGGCATCCGCTGCGAACGCGACGCCGAGGGAAACTGCACGAAGGCGCAGCTGTGCCCCGGCCCGGACGGCGTGATGGACGACTGCCTCGCGCCGCGCGAGCCGCGCGCGTGGTCGTCTCCCATCTATTTGGAATGGGCGGCGCCGGCGGCCGCGTCCGCGCGGTCGACCGCGTCGCGCTGACGCCGCCGGCGGCCCGCGTCTCCGGCCGCCTCTCGCGCTTCGCGCGCGCGATCCCCTCGCGCGGCATCGCGCAGGCGTGGCACGCTGCGCGTTCGCCCAGGGGAGCTCTGCATGCGCGTGCTCGCGATCGTTCTCGTCTCGTTGGCCTTGCTCGCGGGAGCCGGCGCGCTCGCGGTGCGCGAGGCCGGGCTCGGGCGCTTCGGCGCGCACGAGGAGCCGGGCACGCCGCACGACGACCGACGCGTCGTTCCGCCCGCGACGCCCGGCGCGAAGCAGATCCTGTTCGGCGATCTGCACGTGCACACGACGTTCTCGGATGACGCCTACACGTTCAGCCTGCCCGCGCTCGGCGGCGAGGGCGCGCATCCGCCCGCCGATGCCTGCGACTTCGCGCGTTTTTGCTCGGCGCTCGACTTCTGGTCGATCAACGACCACGCCGAGCGCCTGACGCCGCAGCACTGGAGCGAGACGGTCGACTCGATCCGCCAGTGCAACCAGGGCGCGGACGCCGCGAACCCCGACACCGTCGCGTTCCTCGGCTGGGAGTGGACGCAGATGGGCGACATGCCGGACAACCACTATGGCCACAAGAACGTCGTGCTCGCGCAGCTCGACGATGCGCAGATTCCGGCGCGGCCGATCGGCGCGGAGCGGCCCGCGTCGCGCAACCTCGTCACGCCGCCCGTGATGGGCCGCGGCGTCGCCGCGCTCCAGCAGGGCGGCCGCTTCCACGACTTCGCTCGCTTCCAGGCCGAGAGCGATGCCGCGGCGATCTGCCCGAAGGGCGTTCCCGAGCGCGATCTGCCGAGAGAGTGCATCGAGCTCGCGGCGACGCCGGCCGAGCTGTTCGAGAAGCTCGACGACTGGGGTCACGACGCGATCGTGATTCCGCACGGCACGACCTGGGGCCTCTACACGCCGCCCGGCTCGAGCTGGGACAAGCAGCTGGTCGGCGCGCAGCAGGACGACGACCGCCAGACGCTGATCGAGGCGTTCTCAGGACACGGCGATTCCGAGGTCTATCGGGATTGGCGCGAGATCGAGTGGGGAGCGGACGGAAAGCCGGTCTGCCCAGCGGCGCGGCCTGACTATTTGCCCTCGTGCTGGCGCGCCGGCGAGATCATCCGCGCGCGCTGCGCGGCGGCTGGCGAGAGTGAGACCGAGTGCGAGAGCCGCGCGGCGACCGCGCGCGCGAACTACGTCGCGGCGGGCCAACCCGGCTACCTCACCGTGCCCGGTGCGCGCGCCGAGGATTGGCTCGACGCGGGGCAGTGCCGCGACTGCAGCCGGCCCGCGTTCAACTACCGCCCGCGCAGCTCGGTGCAGTACATCCTCGCGCTCGGCAACTTCGACGGCGCCGCCGGTCCGCGCCGCTTCCGCCTCGGCATCATGGCCGCGAGCGACAACCACTTCGCGCGCCCGGGCACCGGCTACAAGCCGGTGCGGCTCGGTCACAGCGAGGCGATGAACGGTGCAGCGCGGCCCGCCGCGGGAGGGCTCGTTGCGCGCACGATGGGCGCGCCGCAGACCGAGCCGCAGCCGCGCTCGGTGCCGTTCGATCCGACCGCGAAGCTCAGCGGCTTCCAGCTGTTCGAGACGGAGCGCCAGCAGTCGTATCTGACGACGGGCGGGCTGACCGCCGTGCACGCCGACGGCCGCGACCGCGACGCGATCTGGCGCGCGCTGAAGCGGCGCGAGGTCTACGGCACGAGTGGGCACCGCATGCAGCTCTGGTTCGATCTCGCGAACCCGCCGGGCGCGGCGCCCGGCAGCACGCTGCCGATGGGCAGCGAGGTCGCGCTCGCGGACGCGCCGGTCTTCCAGGTGCGCGCGCTCGGCTCGCTCGAGCAGCAGCCGGGCTGCCCGGACGAGAGCGTGGACGCGCTCGGCCCCGAGGAGATCGCGCGCATCTGCCGCGGCGAGTGCCACAACCCGAGCGACGTGCGCCGCCCGATCACGCGCATCGAGATCGTGCGCATTCGTCCCCAACAAGTGAAGGACGAGCCGATCGCGCCGCTGATCCAAGACCCGTGGATGACGATTTCATGCGCGCCGAGCCCCGAAGGCTGCAGCGGGACCGTGAGCGATCCGGAGTTCGTCGCCGGCGAGCGCGAGACGCTCTACTACGCGCGCGCGTTCGAGCCAGAGACGCCCACCGTGAATGCGGGCGGCGTGCGCTGCGAGCGCGACGCGCGCGGCGAGTGCACGAGCGTGAAGATGTGTGCGCGCGACGACGCGAGCGAGGAATGCCTGGCGCCCGATGAGCCGCGCGCTTGGTCGTCGCCGATTTGGGTGATGCCGGCGCCTGCGGAGACGGCGCTCGCGAGTCACTAGGGTCGAGGGGACTCCGTTCGTGGCGCCGCCGCGCGGTGCGGCGGGGGCTCGCTGCGCTCAGCCGCGTGACCGCGATGGTTCGAGGCGTGCGGCGTTCGAGGATTTTGGCGCGCTGCGCTTCGAGCTTGCGCGCGGTCACGCCTGGGCGTTCGCTCCGCGACCCCCGCCTCCCCGCCCGGCTCCTTGCTGTGCGTCGTCGACGCGGAGAGGGAGGAGGAGGGTGAGGCGGCGGCGCCATCGAGGCGCCGTCGCCTCACGTTCCCACGTCGCCGGCGCGAGGCGGATGGCAGTCAGGCGAGCGAAGCTCGGAGTGGAGGAGGGCGCGCGCATGGCGGCAATTCTCTACGAGCTTCGCGACGGCGTCGCGACGATCACGATCAATCGCCCTGAGAAGCGCAACGCGATGTCGTTCGCGGTGCTCGGCGAGTTCATCGACGCGACGCAGCGCGCGGGCGCGGAACCGGAGGCGCGCGTCGTGATCGTCACCGGGGCCGGCGGCGCTTTCTGCGCGGGGACCGATCTCTCGGATCTCGCCAGCCGCCCGCCGGAGAATCGCGGGCTGCGCGGCCGCGCGGACGAGACGGAGCGGTGGTGGCCGCTCGTCACTTGCATGAAGCCGGTGATCGCGGCGGTCGACGGCGCGGCGGTCGGCATGGGCGCGGAGCTCACGAGCCAGTGCGATGTGCGCATCGCGTCGACGCGCGCGCGCTTCGCGTGGAACTTCGCGCATCGCGGTCTCGTGCCCGACACCGGCGCCGGCACCTGGCTGCTGCCGAGGCTACTCGGCCACGCGCGCGCGCTCGAGCTGCTCTACTCCGGGCGCTTCGTCGACGCGCAGGAAGCGCTCGCGCTCGGCTACGTGCTGAAGGTGGTGGAGCCCGAGAAGCTGCTCGAAGAAGCCCGCTCCCTCGCGAGCCGCTTCCTGCAGGGTTCGCCCCTTTCGCATCGCCTGATCAAGGACCTCGTCTACCAGAGCGAGACGCGCGACTTCGGCGCGCACATGGACGCGCACACCGCAGCAATGAAGACCTGCTTCGCGTCCGAGGATCACCGCGAGGGCGTCGCTTCCTTCCTGGAGCGCCGGCCCGCGAAGTTCGTCGGCAGGTAAGCAACGAGTAGGCGCGCAGATCTCTGCGACCCACGCCGACGACGTCGGCGTAGTCGGCGCGCAGCGAGGCGGAGTCTTCGGAGCCGAGCGGAGCTCGCACGAGCCGGCAAGCCGACCCACGCCGACGACGTCGGCGTAGTCGGCGCGCAGCGAGGCGGAGTCTTCGGAGCCGAGCGGAGCTCGCACGAGCTTGGTAGAAAGCGCGCTCCCGCGGAGGAAGCTCATGAGTCTCGCCTCGCTGCTCACCGGCGCGCTGTTTCCGGAGGCGCTCGATCTCGCGCTGCTGGTCGGACGGCTCGCGATCGGCGTGTGCTTCGTCGTCCACGCGCTCGGCAAGCTCGGCCTGGTCGGCAGCGGGAACATGGAGGGCTTCACTGCGTGGCTGCGCGATCTCGGCGTGCCGATGCCCGAGCTGAACGCGCGCATGGCGATGCTCTCCGAGCTCGCCGGCGGGACCGCGCTCGCACTCGGCCTGCTCACGCGTCCCGCATGCGTCGTGCTGATCGGCACGATGCTCGTCGCGGGCCTGATGGGTCACAAAGGCGCGGGCTACCTGATCACGAACAACCCGCCCGGCGCCGAGTACACGATCAACCTCGCCGTGGTCTGCGCGATGTTCTTCCTGATCGGGCCCGGCGCGTACTCGCTCGACGCGGCGTTGCTCTAGGAGGCGACGCGATGCGACTCGCCGGCAAGATCGCGCTGATCACGGGCGCCGCGCGCGGCACCGGCGAGCAGACCGCGCGGCTGTTCGTCGCGGAGGGCGCGCGCGTTGCAATCGGCGACGTGCTCGAGCCCGAGGGCCGCGCCGTCGCGAAATCGCTCGGCGACGCCGCGCACTTCGTGCGGCTCGACGTCACGAGCGAAGCGAGCTGGGAGCACGCGATCGAGGAGACCCGCGCACGTTTCGGCGGGCTGAACGTGCTCGTGAACAACGCGGGCCTCTTGCATCGCGGGCCGATCGAGGACACGACGCCGGAGGCGTTCGAGCGCCTGTTCCGCGTCAACCAGCTCGGTCCGTTTCTCGGCATCAGGGCGGCGGCGCCGCTGATGAAGGCATGCGGCGGCGGCTCGATCGTCAACATCTCGTCGATCGACGGCCTGACCGCGCATAACAACCTGGTCGCCTACGCGTCGACGAAGTGGGCGCTGCGCGGGATCACGCGCGTCGCGGCGCTCGAACTGGGCGTGCACGGCATCCGCGTCAACGCGGTCTGCCCCGAGGTCGGCGGCCCCGCGATGCGCGCGCCCTACGTGCCGGCGGGCATCGACCCCGAGAAGATCCTCGCGATCACGCACGACGTGATTCCCTACAACCGCACGCGCGAGCCGCTCGAGCTGATTCGCGACGTCGCGCGCATGGTGCTGTTCCTCGCGTCGGACGAGAGCCTCTCGTGCACAGGCGCGGACTACGCGGTGGACGCGGGCGGCAGTGCCGGGAAGCGCACGAAGTTCTGAGGGCGGCTGGGCCGGCGCGCAGCGAGAGCGCTGGGGGACGAGCGATGAGAACGGGAATCCGCGCGCTGTCCGAGATCGCGCGCTTCGACGACAGCTGCGACGTGCTCGTGATCGGCCTCGGCTGCGCGGGCGCAGCCGCGGCGATCGAGGCGCGCGACGCGGACGCCGACGTGCTCGTGCTCGAGCGCTCGAGCGGGGGCGGCGGCACCTCCGCGATGTCGGGCGGCGTCCTCTACCTCGGCGGCGGCACGAAGCTGCAGCGCGCATGCGGCTTCGAGGATTCGCCCGACGAGATGTTCAAGTACCTGATGGCTTCGGTCGGGAAGTTCCCCGACCAGGAGAAGCTTCGCGCGTACTGCGAGGGCAGCGTCGCGCACTACGACTGGATCTGCGCGCAAGGCGTCCCGTTCAAGGAGACGTTCTACTACGGCTGCTCGGGTGAGCCGCCGACCGACGACGGGCTGGTGTGGTCGGGCTCGGAGAAGACGCACCCGTACCAGGAGATCGCGAAGCCCGCGCCGCGCGGGCACGTGCCGAAGCACCCGCACCAGACCGGGCACGTGATCATGAAGCACTTGATCGCGAGCGCGCGCGGGCACGGCGCGCGAATCGAGGGCGATACGCGGGTGACGGCGCTCGTGCTCGACGCGCACGGCGCGGCGGTCGGAGCCGTCGCCGAGCGCTACGGCGCCGAGCGCAGCGTGCGCGCGCGCCGCGGCGTCGTGATCGCGACCGGCGGCTTCGTGCTGAACGACGAGATGCTGCGGCGCTGGATCCCGGACGGCCTGCGCTGCTCGCTGCGCGTCGCGGCCGACGGCGACGACGGCAGCGGCATCCGGCTCGGCATGGCCGCGGGCGCCGACGTCGCGCACATGGACAAGGCGTCGATCTCGCTGCCGGTCACGCAGCCGTGGGGGCTGAAGCGCGGCGTGCTCGTGAACGGGCTCGGGCAGCGCTTCGTCAACGAGGACGCTTACTACGGGCGGCTCGGCGAGGCCGCGCTGTTCCATCAGGGCGGCCGCGCGTTCATGATCGTCGACGACGAGATCTTCGAGAAGCCGGAGTATCCGAACACCGGCAATGTGGCGGCGGTGGGCGAGACGATCGCCGAGCTGGAGGCCGAGCTCGGCATCGCGAGCGGTGCGCTGCAAGCGTCGATCGCGGTGTACAACGAGGCCGCGGCGCACGGCGAGGACCCGCTGTTCCGGAAGGGCCGCGAGTGGTTGAAGCCGCTCGTGAAGCCGCCGTTCGGCGCGTTCCATTGCTCGACCGAGAACTGTCTCTACGCGGTGTTCACGCTCGGCGGGCTCGTCACCGACGTGGAGGGGCGCGTGCTCGATCCGGGCGGTCGCGCAATTCCGGGCCTCTACGCCGCGGGCCGCTCCAGCGCCGGCGTCTCGGCCGGCAGCTACTCGAGCGGCCTGTCATTAGGGGACGGGACGTTCTTCGGCCGGCGGGCGGGGCGCGCGGCGGCGGCCGGGCGCTGATTCAGCGCGATCGACCGAGAGGGCCGCCGGCGCGTCGCGCGTGCCAGAGCGCAAGGATCTCGACGCAACGCGCAGCTTCGTCGACGCGATAGAAGAGCAGGTAGCCAGTCTGCCGGAGCAAGCGACGCCGAATGCGGCTGCGCCGCTGTGCGCGCCCGCGCGCCGCAGCCCGTGGCCGCTCGCGTGCGGCGCGAATCGCCTCGTCGAGCTCTTCCCGCAGCAAGCGCGGCGCCGACGAGCGATTTCGCTGCCACCCCTCGAGCGCGCTCACGATCTGCCGGCTGGCGCGCAGAGTCAGCGTGAACCCGTGTTCAGAGCTTTCGTCTCGCAAGTTCCCGCATGAATGCGGGACCGTCGACCAGCTTGCCCTCGTCCGCCTCGCGCAGCGATTCGTCGAGCAACCCGTCTTCCTCGGGGGTGAGCTCCCAGGTCCGGTCGTCGTGCAGCACGACGTCGACTTCCTCGCCGTCGTAGAGCTCTTCGCCGGCGACTTCGATCTTGCCGGCAACGACTCTGCCCTTGACCAGACGCATGACGCGCAAGCTACCGCCGCGCGTTCTCGGGGGCTGCGCGCGAAACCGACGAATCGCGCAAAAGGGCGTCAGTCCAGCAGCGCGTCGAGCGCGGCCAGCGCGTCGCGCAGGTCGCTCTTCACGAGCACGCCGCGGATGCCGAGCCTCTCGGCGGCTTCGACGTTGCTCGCGGCATCGTCGAGGAACAGGCACTCGCTCGGTGCAATCCCGCCCAACAGCTCGAGCGTGTGACGGAAGATCGCCGGATTCGGCTTGCGCATGCGCACCGCGCTCGAGTCGACGATCACCTCGAACAGCTCGTCGGCCGGCACCATCTTCCGCCACGAGTCACGGAACTCGACGATGTTGTTGGTGACGAGCGCGGTGCGGTAGCCGCGCGCGCGCACGCTACGCGCGCGCTCGATCATCGCGTCGTAGGCGCCGCGCGGGCCGTTCGCCATCGACGCGAACAGCTTGAACGGATCGGCGTCGATGCCTTCGACGCGGCCGAGCTCGACGATCGCCGCGCGCGCGTCGGCGAGCGGGATCTCGCCGCGCTCGAGGCGATGCCACGGGTGGTCCGTGTCCTCGTGATACGGCCCGAACACGAGCTCGAGCACGCGCTCCGGGCTGGCGCCGATCGCGCTGCCGTAATCGCGCGCCCCGTCGAAGGGGCTGGGCGTGAAGACTCCTCCGAAATCGAAGAGCACGGCGCGAGTTCGAGCAGTCATCGGGACTCGAGCGCGTAGGTCTCGGCCGCTTCGCGAAATGCGCCTCGAGGTGAGTGGTTCGCGTCGCGCACGTCGGGTTGCTCGCCTCTCGCGTTCATCGCGGCTCCAACTCTGCAATCTCCGCCATCAGCTCGATCGCTCGCTCCTGCTCGGAGTGAATCGTGAGGCCCGTCAGTCCCTCGAGCTCGCGCCACGCCCGGAAGCGCTCGCGGATACGCGCGGGCGGGCCGATCAGCGCGCCCTGGTCGACGTACTCGTCGGGCACGGCGGCGAACGCCTCGGCCTTCTTGCCGGCGAGGAACAGCTCCTGAATGCGCTCGGCCGCCTCGGGGAAGCCGCGCAGCTTCATCATCTCCTTGTGGAAGTTCTTGCTGCGCGCGCCCATGCCGCCGACGTAGAGGCCGATGAACGGCTTCAGCGCGTCGAGCGCGGCGCGCACGTCGTCGGTCACGTTCACTTGGCAGCCGCCTTGGATCTCGAAGTGCTTGCCGAGCCCCTTGCCGCCGCCGGCCCGCGCGAAGCCGCGCTCGAGCCACGGCTGGAAGATGTGCTTCGTCTCCGGGTTGTACCCCATCGGCAGCCAGCCGTCGGCGAGCTCGGCGGTCAGCGCGACGTTCGCCGGCTGGCCGGTGCCGAGAAAGATCTTCGTCGCGGGGTCGGTGTGCAGCACGCTCTTCAGCGGCTTGCCGAGGCCGGAAGAGCCCGGGCCGCGATAGGGCAGCTGGATCTCGGGGCCGTCGTGCGCGACGGGTCCCTCGCGCCGTAACACCTTGCGCACGATCTCGACGTAGTCGCGCAGCCGCGCGTTCGGCTTGCCCCACGGCGTCCCGTACCAGCCCTCGACGATCTGCGGTCCCGAGAGGCCGAGGCCGATGATCACGCGCCCGCCGCCCGCGAGCTGATCGACCGTCGCCATTGCGAGCGCAGTGGCGGCCGGCGTGCGCGCGGCGGTCTGAATCACCGCGGTGCCGAGCCGGATGCGCTTCGTGTGCGCCGCGAGGTATGCGAGCGGCGTGATCGCGTCCTGTCCGTAGATCTCCGCGCTCCACACCGAGTCGTAGCCGAGCTGCTCGGCGCGGATCACGCGCTGCACCGGCAGCTCGACGCGCGGATTCGCCCACGAGAGAGACAGGCCGAGCTTCATGCGCGCCTCCGCAAAGGCGCGCAGTATACGAGCGCCGCAGTTGACTCCACGCGCGATCTCGCGTCTGCTGCGCGCATGCCTCGCTCGCCGGCGTGCCGCTCCCGCGATCGCGCGATCGACGGCGTCGAACGCCGTGCGCGCGGCATGGCAGCGCGCGCTGCAAGAAAATCCGCGTGGCTGGAGCGAGCGCTGACGTCGCGCGCGGAGGAGGGAGCATGATTCGAGGAAGCTGCCTGTGCGGCGCCGTCGCGTTCAGCGTCGACGGCGAGCTGACGCCGATCCAGCTCTGTCACGCCACGCGCTGCCGCAAGGCCAGCGGCAGTGCCTACGCGCCCGAGCTGCTCGCGCCTGCGAGTGGGTTGCGCTGGCTGCGCGGCGCCGATCGCGTCGCGACTTATCAGGCTCCGCTGCTGCGCGATCCACCGGCATATCGGCGCGCATTCTGCGGGGTCTGCGGCTCGCCGCTTCCGGTCGAGATCCCCGGCACGCCCTACGTGGTCATCAACCCGGGCGTGCTCGACGACGACCCGGGCTCGCGCCCGTTTCGGCACGCATTCGTCGCGCAGAAGGCGAGCTGGCACGAGCTCAGCGACGAGTTGCCTCGCTTCTCGCACCAGCCGCCTCGCCCGGCGGGCTCCGGCGGACCGGCATGAGCGTCACGATCATCGGCAGCTTCATCTCGCCCTACGTGCGCAAAGTGCTCGCCGCGCTTCATCTGAAGGGCATCGCGTACGAGGTCGACCCGATCGTGCCGTTCTTCGGCAACGACGAGTTCTCGCGCCTCTCGCCGCTACGCCGGATTCCGGTGCTGCTCGACGGCGACGTCGCGCTCTGCGACTCGACCGTGATCTGCGAGTACCTCGAGGAGCGCACACCCGAGCCGGCTCTGCTGCCTCGCGGAGCGCGCGAGCGCGCGCGCTCGCGCTGGCTCGAGGAGTTCGCGGACACGCGCCTCGGCGACGTGCTGATCTGGGCGCTCTTCAACCAGCGCGTGATCCGCCGCGCGATTTGGGGCGAGCCCGCCGACGAGGCGGTGCTGGCGAAGGCGCTGAACGAGGACATCCCGCAGTGCCTCGACTATCTGGAGCGCGAGCTGCCGCGAGCTGGATTCCTGTTCGGAGCGCAGCTCGGCAGCGCCGATCTGGCGATCGCGGCGCCATTCCGCAACGCGGCGTTCACGCGCTTCACGGTCGACGCGGTCCGCTGGCCGAACAGCGCGAGCTACCTCGAGCGCGTGCTCGGCCACGACGCGGTCGCGCGGCTGCGGCCGTGGGAAGAAGCCTCGTTGAAGGCGCCGCCGTCGCGCGTGCGCGAGGCGCTCGCAGCGCTGAGCGCCCCGCTCAGCGCGCGGACTTGGGGCGATCCGCAGCCGCGGCGCGGCGTGATGCGAACCTGACGCGCAGCGCAGCACGCGAGCTTGCGCCCGCGTTGACGCCCTCGCGCGCTCGCGACAGCATGCGCCCGATCGACGCCGCGCCGCTCGCGCGCGCGACGTCGCAGCGCTCGAAGGGAGTCCCCCATGAAGATCGGCGCCGTGTTCCCCACCTGTGAGATCGGAAGCGACCCGATCGCGATCCGCGATTTCGCACAAGCGGCCGAGCAGCTCGGCTACTCGCACCTGATCACCTACGACCACGTGCTCGGCGCCGTGCACGCGGGCCGCGAGCCGAAGCTCACCGGGCCCTACACCGAGCTCAACGCGTTCCACGAGCCGTTCGTGATGTTCGGCTACCTGGCGGCGCTGACGCGCAAGCTCGAGCTCGTGACGGGCGTGATCATCCTGCCGCAGCGGCAGACCGCGCTGGTCGCGAAGCAGTGCGCCGAGCTCGCGCTGCTCTCGGGCAACCGCTTCAAGCTCGGCGTCGGTACGGGCTGGAACCATGTCGAGTACGAGGCGCTGAACGAGTCGTACGCGACGCGCGCCAAGCGCCTCGACGAGCAGGTCGATCTGTTGCGGAAGCTCTGGACGACGCCAGTGCTCGATTATCAGGGCCGTTACCACCGCGTCGACCGCGCCGGCATCCTGCCGTTGCCATCCAAGCCGATCCCGATCTGGTTCGGCGGCTTCTCGGCGCCCGCGATTCAGCGCGCCGCGCGTAGCGGCGACGGCTTCCTGTTCGGCGCCGCGAACGGCGTGATGCTGAATTTCTGCAAGCAGCTGGGAGACGAGCTCGCGAAGACCGGCCGCGGCGCCGGCTTCGAGATCGACACGATCGTCGGATACGGCACGGGCCCGGACGGCTGGCGCAGCGCGGCGCAGACCTGGAAGCAGGCCGGCGCGACGCACTTCTCGATGCGCGCGATGAGCACCGGCGCGTCGCTGATCGGCGACCAGGACCCCGGCTTCAAGACGCCGCAGCAGCACATCGACGCGCTCGCGAAGTTCATCGAGGTGGTGCGGGACGTCTGAGCGCGAGCCCGCGCTCGCGCTCTACAGCCGATCCGGTGACCAGATGTCCTGGTCCTGGCCGTAGCTCTCGCCCGCGAAGTCCCAGCGCGTGAGGCTCATCCACGCGAACAGCCCCGGGCTCGCCTGATTCGCGAAGCGGTTCAACGCGACCCCCGTCGCGTTCAGCGCTCGCCCGAGCGCGTCGCGCGCGTCGATCTCGATGCGCGCCGGCCACGGGCTCGCGCCGTCGCGCGTGATCGTGCGGGTGCCCGCGACGAGCGCCGCCTTCTCGCCGCCGCGAACGAGGAAGCCGGCGACGATCGGCTGCACGTCGCCGCGCCCGCCGAGGCCGGGCGACGCGAAGCTCACGGCGAGGAAGGACTCGGCGGCGCCGGCGATCGCGTAGCAATACGCGCTGCGCGTCGTGCGATCGTCGCGGCGCACGCCCCAGCTGCGGTCGCGCATGTCGAGTGCGTCGATCGCGATGCGCCGCCCGCGCAGCACGAGCTCGCCCCGCACGCGGCAGGGCTGATCGACGTGGCCCTGGCCGGCGCGAAACCCGGCCTCGTGCGCGGGAATCAGGCCCGTGTATTCGAGCTCGGCGCGGAAGCGCTCGCCGTCGTGATAACTGACGCGGTAGCGCTGGAGCGGCTCGAGCACCTCGTAGCGCAGCGCGCCGAGCGCGAGCCGGTCGAGGTTGGTCGCCGGCAGCGGCAGATGCCAATCCGTGCGCTGATACGACAGGCGCCACGGCTCGTGCGCGGCCGCGTCCCACACCGAGACGGCGAGCGAGCACACGCCTTGGTTCGCGCGGAACAGCGGATAGAAAGAGCCGGACAGCCGCTCTTCCGGATGGGCGAACGAGAACCAGCACGTCTCGCTCCACCACGGATCGTTCGAGCTCGGCGGGTGGAAGCGATCGTCGTCGGGCGTGAGCACGCGCATTCCCTCGAGCTGTGACTAGGAGAGCGGGAGCTGCGGGATCGGCGCGAGCGGCTTGGCCGCGAGGCCGGCCATCATCGGCCAGAGCACGAGGCGCACGCTGCCGACCTCCGCGAGCCACGCGAGCCGGCGTTCGTCCTCACTCGCCGGCGCGGCGGAGATCTGCTCCGCGACGGCACGCCGGCCGTGTGCGATCGACTCCGGCGACGCGCCGAGCGCATGCGCGAGGAGCGCGCTCTCCCGCGCGCGCACCGCTTCGCCCGCGCGCGCGAACGCGGCGCCGTGCGTCGCGAGCAGCAGCGCGCCGCGCGCGCGGCGCTGCATGCCTGCGGGCAGCGCTGGAACCAGCACGCCGCCGAGCTCGGCGAGCAGCGCGTCGATCGCTTCGGCGCTGTCGCTCGCTTCGCCCGCGGGCATCGGCGGCGCGGCCGGCAGCGAGATCCCCGCGAGCTCGGCGAGCGCGCGCGGCAGCAGCGCGTCGAGCAGGCCGATCAGCGCGAAGTAGACGGAGCGATCGAGCGTCTTCGCGCCATTGTCGAGCGCCGCGAGGCACGCGATCAGCCAGCGCAGCATGACGAACGCGCGGTAGTAGGCGACGCGCGCCGAGTCGACCGGCAGGCCCGAGCGCGCCGACCAGCGCGCGAGCTGCACGCCGAGGTCGCCCGCGTCGCCCGTCATGTGATGGCCACGAAACGCGAGCCAGCCGAGGTCGTCCATGGGATCGCCGAGGTGCGCGAACTCCCAGTCGAGCAGCGCGGTGACGCGCGCGCCGTCGTGCAGGAAGTTGCCGGGGCCGACGTCGCCGTGACACAGAACGGTGTGGCGGGACGAAGGCGCGTGGCGCGCCAGCCAGCCGAACGCGAACTGCGCGAGCGGCGACGGCCGCGCGACGCGCGCGTCGAAGATGCGGCGCCAGAGCGCGAGCTCGAGCAGCGCGGGGTCGCGCGCGCTGCGCGGGCGCGCGAAGCCGGGTAGCTCGAGCTTGGCCGCGTCGACGGCGTGAAGCTCCGCGAGCGCCTCCGCGAAATCGAGCATCACGGCGGCGCGCCGCTCGGCACCGAGCCCGTCGAGCTCGGGCGCGCCGCGCGCGCATTCGACCAGCAGCGCATCCGTGCGCGCGGCGATCAGCGCCGGGATGCGGACGGCGCTGCCGCGCAGCGCGCGGTAGGCGGCGGCCTCGCGCGCGAGCGAGAGCTCGGTGCCGGCGACTGGGCCGTCACCGGTGTCCGCGCGCAGCACGCGCAGCGTGCCCTCTGCATCCCGTAACAACCACGTGGCGCGCGACGCGCCGGCTCCAATGCGCTCGGCGCTCGCGAGCGGGCCGAGCTCGCGCTCGGCCCACGCGCGCAGCTCGGGCGAGAGCGTCACGCGGCACTCTCGCGCGCTCGCGCTCGCCCTCGCTTCGCACAGGTGTGCGATCGCCTCGCCATTCGACCACGATAGTCGCGGCGCGCCCGTCGCAGCGACCGTGCCCGCGGCGCCGGATCGCGGCTACGTTGCGCCGCCTTTCACCAAAGCCAGCGAGGATTCCTTGACCGAGACGGCCTGGCGGCGCTGTAGCGCCTGCAAGAACCCGATCGCGCTCGGCGCGATCCATCAGGTGTGCAGCGTGTCGACCTGCAACCGGCCGCGCACCGGCCTCGTGTTCTGTTCGGTGAGCTGTTGGGAAGTGCATCTGCCCGACGCGAATCATCGCGAGGCGTGGGCGGTCGAGCGACGTGCGCCGACCCGCCTCGAGCCTGGTGACGTGGCGGCTTCGCCGAGCGGGCAGCGCCGGCTCGTGCGGCCGCCGCAGCCCGTGGCTCGCGTCGCTGCGAGCGCGCTTCCGAGCGAGGTGCTCATCGTCGCGAGTCGGCTGAAGGACTACGTGCGCGCGAAGGCCGGCTACAACACGAGCGATCGCGTGCTCGAGCCGTTGTCCGAGATCGTGCGGCGCATCGCGGACCAGGCGATCGAGAATGCGCGGCGGGATGGGCGGATGACCGTGCTGGACCGGGACATTCCCGAGGTTTGAAGAGCTGCGGCCGGCCGACCGCGGACTCCGGCCGGGGAAGAGAAGAGCTTCGTCGCGGGCACCGGCCCGCGGCTCCGCGGGGGGCTCGTCTGCGCTCGGCCGCGTAGTCGCTCTAGGACCGAGGCTCGCGCCGTTGAGGCGCGATCGGCGCACGCTTCGCGTCGTCGCGATACATGTAGGTGAGCGTTCGTCGCGCCGCGATCGAACGAGCTGGCCGCGCGCTGTCTGCGGATGCATTTCGCCGACGCCGAGCGGTGTAGACTCGCGCGCCTTTTTTGGAGGAGATGAGAATGGCGGGCGTGCGGAGCAAGGGCGGGCTCGAGCGGAAGGCGGTGCTCGTCACGGGCGGCGGGACGGGGATCGGGCGCGCATGTGCGGCGCAGCTCGCGGCGGACGGGGCGGCGGTGACGATCGTCGGACGCACGGCGAGCAAGCTCGAGGATGCGGCGAAGCGCGTTGCTGAGGTCGCGGCGTTCGGCGGCAGCGTGCAGTGGGTCGCCGCGGACGTCACCAGCGAAGACGACGTGCAGCGCGCGATCGCGAAGGCGCTCACGCCGACCGGCAGGCTCGACGGCGTGGTCGCGAACGCGGGCGGCGGCGGCGCGCTGATGCCGCTGCATCTCCAGGACACGAAGGAGTTCCTGCGCGTGCTGCACCTGAACGTGCTCGGCACGTTCCTGTGCGTGAAGCACGCGGTGCCGCAGCTGGTCGCCGCGGGCGGCGGCTCCTTCGTCGGGATGTCGTCGATCGCGGGCGGCCAGACGCACCCGTACTTTGGCGCCTACACCGCCGGCAAGGCGGGCATCGAGGCGCTGATGCGCAATGCCGCCGACGAGTTCGGGCAGAGCGGGCTGCGCTTCAACGCGGTGCGGCCCGGCTTCATCTCGACCGAGATCATGGAGGGCGTGCCGCGCAGCAGCGCGACCTATCAGAGCTACATCGAGAACACGCCGATGAACGGCGTCGGTGAGCCCGAGCAGGTCGCGGAGCTGGTGCGCTTCTTGATCGGGCCCGAGTCGAGCTGGCTGACCGGGCAAGCCATCCACGTCGACGGCGGCCACGGGCTGCGGCGCGGCCCGAACTTCGGGCACTTCATCGCGCCTGTGCTCGGCGAAGCGGTGATGCGCGGCAGCTTGCCGAAGAAGGCCTGAGCGTGTCGGAGCAGATCCGGCTTCACGTGCGCGCGAAGCTGACGGGGCCCGGCGGGCCGTTCGAGATCGGCGAGGAGCCCGTGCTCGGCGAGCGCATGCGCGTGTTCAAGCAGCGCGCGCGCTCGCTGCGCGAGCTGTTACGGGCTTCGGCGGCGCACGGCGAGGCCGAGTACCTCGTGCACGGCGAGAGGCGCGTCACGTACGCGCGGCATCTCGCGCAGGTCGCCGCGCTCGCGACGCTGCTGCGCGAGCGATACGGCGTCGGAAAAGGCGATCGCGTCGCGATTCTCGCCGCCAACTGCGCCGAGTGGCCGGTCGCGTTCTGGGCGACGACGAGCCTCGGCGCGATCGTCGCGGCGCTGAACGGCTGGTGGACGCCGCACGAGATCGCGTACGGCGTCGCGGACAGCGCGCCGCGCCTATTGATCGGAGATCGCGCGCGGCTCGCGCGCGCGCGCGGTCTCGGGTTCTCGCTGCCGACGCTCGAGATCGAGTCGGAGCTCGCGGAGCTGCTCGCGCCCGCGCCGGCCGCGCCGCTGCCCGACGTCTCGATCGCCGAGGACGATCCGGCCGTGATCCTCTACACGAGCGGCACGACGGGCCGGCCGAAGGGCGCGCTGGCGTCGCATCGCGGCGTGATCGGCTTCGTGCAGAGCGCGCTGTACGCGGGCGCAGAGAATTCCGCGACCGAGCTCGCTGCAGCCGGCGCGTCCGCGCCCGCTGCGCCGCGGCGGCAATCGATCACGCTCGCGACGTCGCCGATGTTCCACTTATCAGGGCTCTACGCGACGATCGCGCTGCAGCTCGTGCTCGGCGGCAAGCTCGTGATGCGCTCGGGGCGCTTCGACGAGGCGGAGCTGATCCGGCTGATGGCGAGAGAGCGCGTCACTGCGTTCGCCGCGCTCGGCTCGATGGGCCCGCGCATCGCGCGCCATCCGGAGCTCGCGAAGCACGACCTCTCCTGCGTCGAGAACGTCGGATTCGGCGGAGCGCCGGTGAGCCCGGCGGTCCAGGAGCTGCTGCGGCGCGCGTTCCCGAACGCGAGCGCAGCGCAGGGCATCGGCTACGGCAGCAGCGAGAGCGTCAGCGCGCCGACGACGATTCGCGGCGCGGAGTATCAGCGGCACCCGACCTCGGCGGGGCGCGTGATCCCGACCCACGAGCTCGAGATCCGCGATGCGGACGGGAAGGCGCTGCCGGACGGCGCCTTTGGCGAGATCCACATTCGCAGCGCGTACGTGATGCTCGGTTATTGGGGAAAACCCGATGCGACGGCCGCCGCGCTCGCGCCGGGGCGCTGGCTCGCGACCGGCGACATCGGCCGCTTCGAGGACGGCCTGCTCTACATCGACTCGCGCGCGCGCGACATGATCCTGCGCAACGCCGAGAACGTGTACCCGGTCGAGATCGAGTACCGGCTCGAGCAGCACCCGAGCGTGCGCGAGGCGACGGTGTTCGGCGTGGACCACGAGGAATGGGGCCAGGCAGTGAAGGCCGTCGTCGTTCCCGAGCCGGGCGCAGCCCCGAGCTCGGCGGACCTGGCGCGCTGGTGCAGCGAGACGCTCGCCGCCTACAAGGTTCCGACGCAGTGGGAGATCCGGCGCGACCCGCTCCCGCGCAACGCGAGCGGCAAGGTGCTGAAGGACAGCGTACGCGGCGCAGGAACGAGCGCCTTCGTCGAAGAATGAATCGACGCCATGCGGAAGCTCACGACTCTTCAATCGCACACGATCGAGGCTCAGCGCCGGCGCGCAGCGCCGTGCGCTGCAGCCTCCGGCGATCCGTCCCGCGCTGACCGGGATTGATGCCCGCGAACCCTCCACACCACGAGACCGCTCCGATGCCCGCTCCCCCTCCGAGCGACGAAGTGAAGTTGTACTTCGACTACAAGAGCCCATTCGCCTTCTTGGCGGCGGAGCCAGCCTTTGCGCTGCCTGAGAGTTATCGGGTCTCCGTGCGCTGGATTCCGTTCACGCTGCGGATCAAAGGCCAGGGCGAGCGCTCGCAGTACTCGGAGTGGAAGGCCCGCTATTCGTATCTCGATGCGCGGCGCTGGGCGAATGCGCGCGGTGGGTTTCCGATTCGCGGGCCGCGCAAGGTGTACGACACGGCGCCGGCGCTGATCGGCGGGCTCTATGCGATGCGCGCGGGCGTTTTCCGCGAGTACACGCTGCAGGCGTACGCGCGCTTCTTCGATCATCGGCTCGAGCTCGACGTCGCGGACGAGATCGCGGCGCTGCTCGCCGAATGCGGCGGCTCGGCGGGGGACTACCGGACGTTCCTCGCGAGCGAAGGGCCGCAGCAGCTCGAGGCGTGCATCGAGGAGGCGCACGCGGATCACGTATTCGGTGTGCCGCTGTTCTTCTTCCGCGGCGAGCCGTTCTGGGGCAACGACCGGATCGCGCTGCTCGAACAGCGGCTGCGCACCGCAGGCTTGGCGAAGAGCTGACGCGATGGCGAGCGAGCTGCAGCTGCGCGTCGACTTGATCGAGACCGCGCGGCGACTCCTCCGCGACGGGCTCGCCCTCGGCACCGCCGGGAACCTCTCGGTTCGCACTCCCGAGAACGCAGTGCTGCTGACGCCGACCTCGCAGCCGTACGAAACGATGACGCCGGACGATCTCGTGCTCTGCGATCTCTCCGGCAACGTGCTCGGCGGCGCGCGCCCGCCGACCAGCGAGAAGGCGCTGCACCTCGCGGTGCTGCGCGCGCACCCGGAGCTCAGCGCCGTGATCCACTCGCACGCGAAGTTCGCGTCGATGTTCGCGGTCGCGCGCGTGCCGATTCCGTGCGTGGTCGAGGAGTTCCAGATCTACGTCGGCGGCGAGGTGCCGATCGCGCGCTACGAGTTGTCGGGCTCGCAAGCGCTCGGCGAGGAGTGCGCGAAGCAGCTCGCGCAGCGCAGCGCAGTGCTGATGGCGAATCACGGCCTGCTCGCCGCGGGCCGCGATCTCGCGCAGGCCTACCACGTGACGGCGTTGGTCGAGCGCACGGCCGAGATCGTGCTGGGCGCGAGATTGTTAGGGAGCGTCGCGCGGCTGCCGGCCGCTGCGCTCGCGAAGTTCGCACCGGCATACGCCGCGCTCCGGAAGGGCAGCTAGCGCCCAGCGCCGGCCGTGCGGGCCGTGCCGGCGAGCCTCCGGATCCTCCGGCGCGACGGAACGAGCGGCAGCGACGAGCGAGATTCGCTCCGAGGGCCGCAGCGGGACAAATTTCTGGGCTCGTGCGGTCCAGTTGGCACGCTCCGCGCCGCGCGCTCGGGGTATCCTGGACGATCTCGCAGGAGTTCTCGGTGCCGAAGGGCGAAGCAGCCAAGCGCGACGGCGTGATCTTCCCCGGCCTGACGGCCTCCGCGATGTTGCACGGCCTCTTGGTGAGCGCGCGCTCGCGCTTCAACGACGCGTTCCGCGTCAACGTCTTCCCGCGCGAGTCGAGTGTATTCCGGCGGACCTTCCCCGAAGCGCTCGCCGGGTTCGAGTCGACCCGACTCGCGTCGCCCGAGCGCTCGGAGATCGCGCGCTTCATCGTCGAGAAGAGTCACCGCTGGATGTTGTTGCGAGCGGACGGTGTCGAGCGGCCGCTCGCGGATGCGCTCTGGGAGCTGCCCGAGGCGCCGCGCTTCGAGACGACGGTGCTGCGCGGGCGCGGGCGTTGGGCGCCGAGCGTTCCGTTCGACGGCCGCGACTTCGGCGGCGCCGATCTCGGTGCGCTCGGCGAGCTGCTCGTCGCGCGCGACCTCGCGACGCCTGCGATCGCCGAGGCGCTCGCCTGGATCAGCGCGAACGCGCTCGACGCGCAGGGCCGGCTCGACCTCGCTGCGCGCCGCTTCGCGCTGCTCGGCGCGGGCGCGGAAATCGCGCCGACGCGGCTGCTGCTCGCAGCGGGCGCGGAGGTGTTCTGGATCGACCTCGCGCCGCCGCCGGAGCGCTGGCTGACGGACGACGCGCTCTCGGGTCGGCTGGTGACGTCCGCCGGCCTCGGCGACCTGCTCGCGAAGCCGCGCGAGATCGCGGCCCTGCTCGCGGAGTTCGCGTCGCAGGGCGCGATCGACTGCGGGCTGTTCGCGTACGCGCCGGGCGCGGGCCGCGAGTGGCGGCTCGCGAGCGCGATGAACGTGATCGTGGACTCGCTCGGCCCCGAGCGCGTGCGCTCGGCCGCGGTCTACATCTCGCCGACGCACCCCGCCGAGCTCTCGAAGCACGAGCTCGGGGTGGCGGCGCGGCGCTCGCTCGCGATGCCGGCCTGGCAGCGCGCGCTCGGCGCGGTCGGCGCGCTGGGCAAGCCCGGGCAGCTGGACGCGCCCGGCGCGCCGGTGCAGCGTTCGGTGGTCGCGATCCAAGGCGCGAGTTATCAGGCCGCGCAGTACGTCGAGAAGCTGCTCGCGATGGAGCGCTGGGCCGCCTACGGGATCTCGGCGCGCGGCGGCGAGGCCGCGCTCTCGGCGAACGTCGCCGGCATCACGCGCACGCGCTCGCTCGAGCACCCGCTCTTCGCGGCGGCCTACGTCGGCTGCGGCGCGTTCGGCGTCGAGACCTTCGCCCCCGAGACGACGCGGCCGCTCGCCGCGCTGCTGATGCTCCACGACTTGCTGAATCCGAAGGCGGCCGGCGCGCCCGGCCCGGAGCGCGCGCGCACACCGCGCGCGTTGTTCGCGCAGCGCATTCACGGCGGCGTCGTCGGCTTGCCGTTCGACCTGCAGCCGATGCTCGTCGCGGCGGGCGCGATCGGTTTCGGGAAGCGGCCTGCGCTGCTCGGCGGGCTGCTGCGCCGCCGCGCGCCCGCGCGCTGACCGCACGCGCCGTTTCGTCGCGCACGATGAGGCGGAGCGACTGGCGCGGCCGCCTGCGCGGCGCTCGATGCGCGCACTCGCCCGGCGCCGCGAGGGCTTTGCGCGCGAGTTGCCGCCTCAAGAGCGGATGGCTGCGCGCCGAAGAGGGAGCGCTGGAGGGGCGCATGGGCGGCGGCTCGCGACATTCCTTGTTCTCGCAGCGTTTCGATCGCGCGGTTCTCGCGAGCTACTTCCTCGGCGGCATCGTCCCGATCGCGGCTCTGTTCTACGTCGTGAACGAGTACGTGCTGCCGCGCTACGCGCCCGAGTCGTCCGCGTTCCTCGGCTGGATCGGGGGCGTCGGCTCGCTCGCGGTGCTCTCGCTGGCGGTCTACTTCGCGCTGCGCCGCATCTCGAACGCCGCGCTCGCTCGCGTGGGGGCAGACAACCAACGCCTCGCCAGCCTGCTCACGGCCTCGCGCGAGCTCGGCGCGGCGCGCGATCAGGCCGGCATTTTCGCGAGCGCGAGTGCGCGCGCGCGCGAGCTGTCGGGGGCGTCGAGCGTCGCCGTGCTGCTCGCGAGCGAGCCGGACAAGCCGCTCGAGCTGCGCCACGCGGATGCGGATTCGCGCAGCTGGTTCCAGGCGAACGTGGAGGACTTGCTCGCGCTCGCGGGCGAGGCGGAGGGGGGCGCCGGTGTGAGCGCGAACGCGGCGCGGCTCGCGATCTCGTTCCGCGCGTCGGCCGGGCTGCGCGGGGCGCTCGTGCTGCAGCACGGCGGCGCGCTCAGCGCGGAGACGTCGGATGCGCTCGCGACGGTCGCGGGCATGGTCGGCAGCGCGCTCCAGCGCAGCGACCTCGAAGACGCGCAGCGCAACTTCTTCGCCCACGTGACCGAGCTGCTCGTCACCGGCCTCGACGGGCACGTGGTCGGCCGGCGCGGGCACGGCTCGAACGTCGCGCGCTTTGCGAACCGCGTTGCCCACGAGATCGGCCTCGACGCGGCGCGCAAGGAGCGGCTCCACTTCGCGGCAATGCTCCACGACATCGGGATGATCAAGATCGATCCGTCGCGCCATCTCGATCTGAAGTCGGTGCGCGCGCATCCAGTGCTCGGCGCGCGCATGCTCTCGCGCATCCGGCTCTGGGAGCCGATCGCTCCGCTCGTGCTGCATCACCACGAGCGCTGGGACGGTCACGGCTATCCGGAGGGACGCAGCGGGGAATCGATTCCGCTCGAGGCGCGCATCGTGACGCTGGCCGACGCGGTCGACGCGATGTCGCGCGGTGAAGGGGCGCGTGCGGCGAAGACGCCGGACGAGGTCGTCAAGGAGCTGCAGCTCCATCGTGGGACTCAGTTCGATCCGGCGCTCGTCGACGCGTTTGCGGCGCTCCACAGTCGCGGAGAGACCGGGCTCGAGTAGCGGGCTGGTTGCTCAGGGAAGAGGAGGTTCACGCGCGAGCGACGGCGCGCGCTCCTCGGGTGCCGCTCTCGCTCCGTGGCTCGCGCGGCTGCCTGGGCGCACCTGGCATCGCGGGCCAAAGCCCTTTGGCGTTCAGGCGTTTCCTGCTGCGCTCTACCTGCGCTGCGAGCGGCACCCGACCGTCGCGCGCGCCTTCGAGGCGCGCTCGCAGGCACTTTTCTTCCAGCCGGCGCGAGCGTCGCGGCCTAATCGCTGAAGAATTCGGCGAGCTCGTCGGATTGGCGCTTGGCGTCTTCGTAGCCGAGGGAGACGAGGCGGCGGGTGAAGGCGCGGTCGAAGAGGAGGTAGGAGAGGAGGTCGGATTCGAACGGGGCGTCGCCGAGGTCGAAGGCGCGCATCAGCAGGCGCAGCGCGGTAGAAGGGCGGGGACTGCCGACGCCGCGCAGCGCTTCGCCCGCGATCACGCCGAGGTCTTGCGAGGGGCGCACGACGTGGTCGTCGATCACGCGCATCGCGTGGCCGCGCTCGGCCAGCACCGCGTCGTTGACGCGGCCGAGCACGGCCTCGCCGCCGATGTCGCGCACGCGCCGCACGACGTCGTTCAGCATGCGCATGTGCGCGAGATCGTTGTCGATGTGATCGAGCAGCAGCGCGTTGAGCATCTTGCCGAACAGGAACAACGGGTTGCCGTGATTGCCGACGCGGCGTGCGGCGACGTCGGCCTCCGCACCGCCGGTCGCGCCCTTGCGCAGCGCGATCACCAGCACGCGATCGGCGCCGAGCCGCAGCACCGGCGCGAGCGGCGTGTTCACGCGCAGCCCGCCGTCGGTGTAGTACGTCGCGCCGATGCGCACCGCCGGGAACAGCATCGGGATCGCCGCCGACGCGAGTGCGTGCGACGGCGCGAGCTTCACCGGCACCGCGATCATGCTCGGGTCGTGGTCCCACGCGGCGTCGGGGCCGCGCTGCGCGTCGAGGAACACGGTCGAGCGGCCCGTCGCGATCTCGGTCGCGGCGACGCAGGCGGCCTCGATGCGATCCTCGGCGAGATTGCGGCGGATCCGGCTCCACGGGATCGCGTCGCGCACGATCCGCTCCAGATGCTCGGAGCTCAGCAGCCCGTAGAGGCGATCGGGCGGAGTGCCGCCGCGCAGCGCGCGGCTCGTGCGCAGCGTGCTGATCAGGCGGCCCGGCAGCCGCAGCAGCTCGCCGAGCGCGGAGCCCACCAGCTCCGAGAGCGCGAGGCTCTCCCACACTTCCGCGAGCTGCTGGCCGCGCTCGACGCCTTGATGCGCGGATGCCGCGACGAAGCACGCGTGGATCGCGCCGACCGAAGTGCCGCTCACGAGGTCGATGCGCGGTGCGTGCCCGAGCCGCTCGGGTAGCGCCTCGAACAGGAAGCGCAGGACGCCGGCCTCGTAGGCGCCGCGCGCGCCGCCGCCGGAGAGCACGAGCGCGCGGCGGGGCGTCGTTCGCCTCACGATGTTCGCGCGCTTCGCCACGCACCTACGGTAGAGACCCTAAGTCCCCCGGGAAACGACGCGCGGCCGTCGACATTCGCGGCCCGGCGTCGGCGCAACTTCGCGGCGGCCCTCGGGTTCATCGCCAGCAGCCTGCTTGTCGCTCGCGCGGGTCGCCCTGCCAGCGTGCGAGCGCGAGTCGACGCCCCGCCCGCACCTCACTGCGGGCGGGGCGTTCGGCGGGCGCCCTCCAGCGACGAAGCCGACTCCTCAGAGCACGCGCAGCGGCAGCGCGACCGGCCCGCGCAGCAATACCGACCGGCGATACGCGACCGCGCTCGGATCGCCGGCGAGCTTGGGGAAGCGGCGGAGGAGCGCGGCCAGCGCGAGCTCGGCTTCGAGACGCGCGAGCGGAGCGCCGAGGCAGAAGTGCGGGCCGGCGCCGAACGCCAGGTGCCGGTTCTCGGCGCGGCCGACGTCGAGCCGATGCGGCGACGCAAACTGGGCAGGGTCGTGATTCGCCGCGGCGAGCAGCAGCACGATCGGGCGGCCGCGGCGGATCGGGCGCGCTGCGAGCTCGACATCGTCCACGGCAACGCGATCGGTGAACTGCACCGGCGAATCGAAGCGCAGGAACTCCTCGACCGCGGTCGGCATGAGCGAGAGCTGCGCGCGCAGGCGCTCGGCCTGATCCGGGAAGCGAAGCAGCGCGACGACGGCGTTGCCGATCAGGTTCGTCGTCGTCTCGTGGCCGGCCGCGAGCAGCAGCGTGCAGAGCGAGAGCAGGTCGCCCTCGCCGAGCACGCGCCCGTCCTGCTCGGCGCCGATCATCGCGGAGAGCAGGTCGTCCCGCGGCTCGGCGCGGCGCAGCGCGAGCATCCCGCGGAAGTAGCCGGCGAGCGCCGTCGCAGCCTCCTTCGCGCGCTCGAGCCCGCGCTCGCCGTTCAGCGGGTCGATGATCTGCGCGACGCCATTCGACCACGCGCGGAAGCGCTCGCGGTCGGCGCTCGGAACGCCGAGCAGCTCCGCGATCACGATCACCGGCAGCGGATGGGCGAGATCGCGCACCAGCTCGAGCTCGCCGCGTCCGCTCGCGGCGTCGAGCAGCTCTTCGACGAGCGCCTCGATGCGCGGCCGCAGCGCCGCGACACGCCGCGGCGTGAACGCCTTGTTCACGAGGCCGCGGATGCGCGTGTGATCCGGCGGGTCGAGGTTCAGCAGATTGCGATCGATCAGGTTCAGGAAGTCGGGCGAGCGGCGATTCGCCCAGCGCAGCAGCCGAAACGGCGCTGCATGGCGGCGATCGGCCGAGAAGCGCGGATCGCGCAGCAGCGCCGCGACGTCGGCGTAGCGGCTCGCGACGTAGAGGCCCGACGGCGCGCGGTAGATGCCCGGCGTCTCGCGCACGCGCGCGTATGCGGGATACGGATCGCGCCGATTCGCGGACAGGAATGGGTTGAACAGCCCGATCAGCGGCGACAGCAACCGGAGCAGCCAGTCTCGTCGGGCGATCCATTGCAGCACTCGCAGCATCGCTTCGACCTCGGCGCGCGTTCGGCGAGAGATGTACCGCGCTTCGCGGTCGGACGTTCACCGCGCAGTCGGGCGGTCTCGCGCGATTCTCCGGTAACGTGCTTCCTTCGTTCGTTTGGAGGGCGCGATGGCGAGCAACGGCGCGAATGGGGCGGACCGCAAGTTCAAGTGGGTCGGCACGCGGCCGATCCGGCACGACGGCGTCGACAAGGTCACCGGCAAGGCGAATTTCGGCGCGGATCTCTCGTTCCCCGACATGCTCTGGGGGAAGGTCCTACGCAGCCCGCACGCGCACGCGCGGATCCAGCGCATCGACGCGTCGAAGGCGCTCGCGATCGACGGCGTGAAGGTCGTGGTGACCGGCGCGGACCTGCCCAGTCTCGCGTCGGCCGAGGTCGAAGGCGGCGAGGGAGGCGGCAACATGCGCGACCTCGCGTGCAACGTGATGGCGCGCGACAAGGCGCTCTACCACGGCCACGCGGTCGCAGCGGTGGCGGCGCTCACGCCCGAGCTCGCCGACCAGGCGCTCGCCGCGATCGAGGTCGAGTACCAGGTGCTGAAGCCGGTGCTCTCGATCGAGGACGCGCTCGCGCCGAACGCGCCGATTCTCCACGATGACCTGCGAACCAAGGGCGTGAAGGACTCGGGCCGGACCAACGTCGCGGCGCGCATCCCGTTTGCTAAGGGCGACGTCTTGAAGGGCTTCGGGGAAGCGGAAACCGTCGTCGAGCGCACCTACCGCACGCAGACCGTGCACCAGGGCTACATCGAGCCGCACGCGGTGGTGGCGCGCACGAACCCGGACGGGCAATCGGTGCTGTGGTGCTGTACGCAGGGCGCGTTCATGGTGCGCGCGTACTGCGCGGCGATCCTCGGCCTCGATCTCTCGCAGCTGAAGGTGATTCCGAGCGAGATCGGCGGCGGCTTCGGCGGCAAGACCACCGTCTACACCGAGCCGATCGCGGTCTTGCTCTCTCGCAAGTCCGGGCGCCCGGTGAAGATGGTGATGTCGCGCGAGGAGGTGTTCCGCGCGACCGGGCCCGCTGGCGCCGCGAAGGTGGAGGTGAAGCTCGGGGCGAAGCGCGACGGCACGCTCGTCGCGGCGCAGGCGCGCCTCTGGTACGAGGCGGGCGGCTTCCCCGGCTCGCCGTTCGGAGCGGGCGGCATGACGGTGTTCGCCGCGTACGACGTCCCGAACATCTCGATCGAGACGCACGACGTCGTCGTCAACAAGCCGAAGACGGCCGCGTATCGCGCGCCGGGCGCGCCGCAGAGCGCGTTCGCGACCGAGCAGGCGCTCGACGAGCTCGCGCGCGAGCTGAAGCTCGATCCGATCGACCTGCGGCTGAAGAACGCGGCGAAGGAAGGGACGCAGGCGGCATACGGCGCGAAGTTCGCGCGCATCGGCTTCGTCGAGACGCTCGAGGCCGCGAAGAAGCACCCGCACTACCGCGCGCCGCTCGGGCCGAATCAGGGGCGCGGCATCGCGTCGGGCTTCTGGTTCAACGTGGGCATGCAGTCGAGCGCCGAGGTGCACCTCGCCGAGGACGGCACCGCGACCGTGATCACCGGCAACCCCGACATCGGCGGCTCGCGCGCGTCGATGGCGATCTGCGTCGCCGAGGAGCTCGGCATCGACGTCACGAAGGTGCGGCCGGTCGTCGGCGACACCGAGACCGCGGGCTACTGCGACCTCACCGGCGGCAGCCGCGTCACGTTCGCGACCGGCCTCGCGGCGATCGAGGCCTCGCGCGACATCGCGCAGCAGCTGCGCGAGCGCGCGGCGAAGACCTGGGGCTGCGACGTCGCGAGCGTCGAATTCGCCGACGGGCGCTGCTCGCCCGCGAAGGGCTCGGGCCTCGATCACGCGCCGCTCACGGTCGCGCAGCTCGCACAGGCGATGGCGAAGACCGGCGGGCCGATCAACGGCCGCGCGCAGGTGAACCCGCGCGGCGCCGGCCCCGGCTTCGCGACGCACTTGTGCGACGTGCAGGTCGACCCCGACACCGGCCGCGTCGACGTGCTTCGCTACACGGCGATCCAAGACGCGGGGAAGGCGGTGCATCCGTCGTACGTCGAAGGCCAGATGCAGGGCGGCGCCTCTCAGGGCATCGGCTGGGCGCTCAACGAGGAGTACGTGTTCGACGAGAGCGGCGTGCTCGAGAACGCGGGCTTCCTCGACTATCGGATGCCGGTCGCGAGCGATCTCCCGATGATCGACACCGTCGTGATCGAGGTGCCGAATCCCGGGCATCCGTACGGCGTGCGCGGCGTCGGCGAGACGCCGATCGTCGCGCCGCTCGCAGCGGTCGCGAATGCGGTGCACGCGGCGACGGGCAAGCGCATGACCGAGCTGCCGATCTCGCCGCCGCGGCTGCTCGCGGCGCTCCAGCCCTAACCACTCGGCAAGCGAAGCGCGCAGCGAGCCAACGGCGAGCGGAGGGCGAACAGTGGCTTCGGTGGTTGGAACAAAAAAGGGGTTGCGGCTCGTCTCCGCACAGGACAAGCGAGTCTCGTGGCGGTCGTGCTGATCCCCCCTGCATTGCGCGCGCTGACCGGCGCCGAGCGCGTGACGCTCGCCGCCGCGAACGTGCGCGCGTTGTTGGGCGCGCTCGAGGCGCGCTTCCCCGGCTTCGGCGCGGCGCTCGGCCCGCGCTTCGCCGTCTCGGTCGACGGCGAGATCCGCAGCGACGCCGACTACGACCCGCTCACGGACGCGACCGAAGTCGCGTTCCTGCCGCCGCTCTCGGGCGGCTGACCGCGCGCGCTCGCGGCACCCACCGGAATCAGGAGTCATCGCCCATGCAGAAATCGTTCGAAGCGCCGCGCTCGGTCGACGAGGCCGTCGCGACGCTCGCGAAGCACGGCGCTGCGGCGCGCGTGCTGGCCGGCGGCACCGACCTGCTCGTGCAGATGCGCGGCGGCGCGCGCAAGCCGGCGGTCGTCGTGGACGTGAAGCGCATCCCGGAGCTGACGGCGATCTCGCTCGACGCGAAGGGTGCGACGATCGGCGCCGCGGTGTGCGGCGACGAGCTCTCGCGGCGCGCCGACCTGATCGCGCTCTGGCCGGGGCTGTTCGAGGCCGCGGCGCTGATCGGATCGACGCAGGTGCAAGGGCGCGCGAGCATCGGCGGCAACCTCTGCAACTCGTCGCCCGCGGCCGACACGGTGCCGGTGCTGATCGCGAACGAGGCGCGCTGCATCGTCGCCGGCCCGCGCGGGCGGCGCGAAGTGGCGGTCGAGCAGTTCAACACGGGGCCGGGCAAGAACGTGCTCGCGCCGGACGAGCTGCTCGTCGCGCTGTTCGTGCCGCGCCCCGCGGCACGCAGCGCGGACGCCTACTTGCGGCTGATTCCGCGCACCGAGATGGACATCGCGGTGGTCGGCGCCGGCGTGCGCGTGACGCTCGCGGCGGACGGAACCTGCACCGCCGCGCGCGTCGCGCTCGGCGCGGTCGGTCCGACCGCGTTCCTCGAGCCCGAGGCGAGCGCGGCGCTGGTGGGCAAGAAGATCGACGACGCCTCGCTCGCAGCGGCGGCTGCCGCAGCCTCGGCCGCCGCGCGCCCGATCGACGACAAGCGCGGCACGATCGCGTACCGCAAGCACGTCGCCGGCGTGCTCACGCGCCGCGCCGCGCGCATCGCCGCCGACCGCGCCGCCGCGCGCCGCTGAATCGAATCGAGAAGGAATCCCATGCCGAAGCTCCACATCGAGACCCAGATCAACGGCGAGCCCGCCGAGTTCCTGTGCGAGCCGCACACCACGCTGCTCGACGCGCTCCGCAACGACGTCGGGCTGACCGGCGTGAAGGAAGGCTGCGCCACCGGCGACTGCGGCGCGTGCAGCGTGATGTTCGACGGGCGCCTCACCTGCGCGTGTCTCGTGCTGGCGGCCGAGGCCGAAGGACGCTCGGTCGAGACGGTCGAAGGCGTCGCGAAGCCGGGCCAGCTACACCCGGTGCAGCAGAAGCTGCTCGAGCACGCGGGCCTGCAGTGCGGCGTCTGCACGCCCGGCATCGTGGTCGCAGCGAAGGCGCTGCTCGAGAGGAATCCCGACCCGAGCGAGCGCGACGTGCGCTTCGGCCTCGCCGGCAATCTGTGCCGCTGCACCGGCTACGACAAGATCGTCCGCGCGGTACTGGACGCCGCGGCGACGATGCGCGCGTGAGGCCACCGACTCCAGCTTGATCGACACGCGGCGGGCGTAATCATCGCCCGCCATGGGACGCGGAGCCGAGCTTCTACTGCTGCTCGTACTGGGCGTGGCCTTGTTCCGCGTGCTGCGGCCGCTGCGCGATCGCATCGAGGCCTGGCTCGTGCGCATCTCCGGCGCGCCGGAGCGCGAGCGCGTGATCGAGCTTCGCCGCCGGCGAAATGGCGGCTTTGGTACGACGGAGGATCCCGATGGCGATTGAACGACCGCAGGTCGGAGCGCGCTTCTTCGCGAATGCGGTGACGATCGCACTCGTGCTGCTCGTGCTGATCGCGATCAGCTCCGCGTTCACGATCGTGCAGCCCGGCAACGTCGGAGTCGTCTTCAATCGCTACACGGGCTCGCTGCGCAGCTCCGGACAAGGGCTCGTCTGGCGCATGCCCTTCGTCACGGACGTCCAGTCGTATCCGGTGGCGTTGCGCACCTACACGATGGTCGCGCGCTCGATCGAGGGCTCGGCCGGCGACGACGATTCGATCGACCTGCCGACGAAGGAAGGCCAGCACATCCGGCAGGACATCTCGGTCACGTACAACACCTCTCAGGAGCGCGCCGCCGACGTCTTCCGCGCGTTCCGCGGCGCCGACATCTCCGAGATCGAGTCGACCTTCATTCGCCGCACGATCATCACGGTTGCGCAGAACGCGGCGGGGCAGATGTCGCTGACGGGCATCATCTCGGAGCAGCGCGGGGAGCTTCAGGACCGCATCCAGCGCGACCTCGAGACGGAGATGACGAAGATGGGCTTCGTCGTCGACAAGGTGAACCTCGGCGCGAGCCATCTGCCGCAGACGATCGAGCAGCAGCTCCAGCAGAAGATGGCCGCGCAGCAGCAGGCGCAGCAGGCGGAGTACGAGCTGCAGCGCCAGCAGACGCTCGCGAAGGCGCGCGTCGCGGAGGCGCAGGGCGAAGCGGAGGCGACGCTGGTGAAGGCAAAGGCGCAGTCCGAAGCGAACCGGCTGCTACGGGAATCGCTGACGCCGCTGCTCGTGGAGACGAAGAAGATCGAGAAATGGAACGGCGAGCTGCCGAGCGTCACTGGCGGCGCGGTGCCGTTCCTCGACGTCTCGGCGCGCGCGAAGAGCGAGTAGCGCGCTCAGCCGCGCAGCGCGCCGAGTACGCGCGCGCCCGCGTCGTCGCCGGCCGTCACCGGCACGACGGCGATCTCGTCGGCGCCGGCGGCCAGGTAGTCGTCGACGCGTGCGTGCAGCGCGTTCGCGTCGCCGAGCATCGCGACCGCTTCGAGCAGCGCGTGCGGGATCTCGCGCGCGAGCTTCGGTTGCGGCTCGCCGGCGCGCGCGCGCTCGACGAGCGCGCCGAAGCCGGCGGCGCGGAACATCTCGCCGTAACCGGGCGGCGCGAGGTAGATGCACACCTGGCGCGCGAGCTGCGCGATCGCTTCCGCAGCGGGCTCGTGCGCGGCGGCGACCCAGACCGCGAGGCGCGGGCACGCGCGGCCGGCGACGCGCGCCTCGCGCTCGAGCACGGCGCGCACGTCGCGGACGGCCGCGGGCGTCACGAGATTGAGCACGACGCGATCCGCCTCGCGCGCGGCCGCCCCTAGCATCTTCGCGCCGAACGCCGCGAGCGTGAGCTCGCTTGCCGGCACCGCGACGCGCAGCTTGAAGCCGCTCTCGCCGCGCTCGCCGCGCAGCAGCGGGCGCAGCGCAGCGAGCGTCTCCCGCGCGCGCTCGGGCAGCCGCTCGTGCGCGCGGCCGTGCCAGCCGGCGACGATCGCCGGGCTCGACGCGCCGAGCGCGAGCCGCGCGGGCCGGCCGCCCAGCTCCGACACGCTGCCGGCGCCGAGCGCGAGCGCAACGGGGCTGCGCACGCCGAGCGCGAGCGGCCCGAGCGTGAGCGCGATACGCGAGGTCTCGCGCGTGATCGCGGCGCCGAGCGCGAACGCGTCGAACGTCGCCATCTCGCCGACCCACAGCTCGGGATACCCGAACCGCTCCGCCTCGCGCGCGATCGCGAGCGCCTCGAGCGCGGGGCGCCCGAGCCAGTACGGCAGCACGGCCGCGTGCGCGCAGGTCATCCCGCGGACCCGCGCGACGAAGTCCGTCCCGCTGCGTTGAACAACTCGCCCGAGCTCGGCGTCACAACCCGAACCCTATCCCGAGCGCGGCTAGGCTGCGCTCCCCAACGAGGAGATCTCTCATGTTCGCCGGCTCGTTGCTTCGCTCGCTCGGAATCGCTGCTGCGATCGCAGGCACGGCGCTGCCCGCCGCTGCGCAAACCCCGCCGATCCTTCCGCAGCCGCGCAACCAGGTGAGCTTCAACGTCGCCGCGGAGCGCGAGGTCGCGAACGACTGGACCACCGGCGTGATCGGAACCACCGTCTCCGGCTCCGACCCTGCCGAGCTCGCGACGCGCGTGAACCGCCAGATGGCCGAGGCGCTCGCGATCGCGAAGCAGGCGAAGGGCGTCAAGGTCACCAGCGGCTCGTATAACACCTATCCCGAGTACGGGGACGGCAACCGCATCATCCGCTGGCAGGCGAGCCAGGATCTGATCCTCGAGAGCAAGGACACCGACGCCGTCGCGAAGACGCTCGGCAAGCTGCAGGACAAGGGCCTCTTGCTCCGCAACATCAGCTTCTCGGTCGCGCGCGAGACGCAGCGCAAGCTCGAGGACGAGCTGGTCGCCGAGGCGATCGCGCAGTTTCGCGCGCGCGCCGGCATCGTCGCGAAGAGCTTCGGCAAGGCGAGCTACAGCCTGATCAGCGTGAACGTCGGCGGCGGCGGGTTCCAGCCGCCGATGCCGATGGTGATGAGCGCGCGGATGGAGAAGATGGCGATGGACGCCGCGGTGGCGCCGACCTTCGAGGGCGGCACGAGCCGCGTGCGCATGGACGTGAACGGCACGATCGAGCTCGAGTAGCGCGGCGCCCGCCCTCGCGGCCGGCGTTACTTTCGCTCGCAGTGCCGGGAGGGAGCCGCGTGCCGTCAGCGAGTCTGCGCGCCGCCGGGCTCGTCGCGCTGCTGGCGATGGCGGGCTGCGCGAATGGACCGTCGCAGGAGCGCATCGCGCTCGATCCCGGCGGGCCCAAGCTGCTCGTGAAGCCGTTCGGCGATCTCGTCGAGCAGTGGGTCGACGCGCCGGGCGCGCTCTACGTGAAGCGCCCGCGCCCCGATCTCGGCACGTTCCGCGGCGTGCGCTTCGAACGCCCGGGCCTCTACTACGACCGCCGCGTCACGCCGCCGCTGGTGCAGGACCACTCGATGCTGATGCGCGCGCTCGACGGCGCCGTGCGCGACGCGATGGCCGCGGCGGTTCCGCTGCCCGAGAGCCGCGAGGGTGGCGCCGGCATCCTGCGCGTCAGCACCGAGGTCTCGAACATCGAGTTCGATCGCGCGCGCGCGACGAACTCGCGCGTCACCTCGATCATCCAGCCTGGCGCCGCTGCGACGTTCATCATCGAGCTCGCCGACGATGCGACGGGCACGCCGCTCGTGCGCATCGCTGCTCGACGCGCGATGCCGGGGGGCATCTACACCGGCCCGTGGGCGCCCGACATCGACCGCGCGATTCAGCTGTTCCGCTCGTTCGGGCAGGACGTGCGGCTCTCGCTCGTGCACGTCGTGCGGCCGGTCGTCGCGCCGGACTGACGCAAGCGGATCGCGGTCGCAGCACACGGCGGCGCGTGCCACCTTCCTCGCCGGCGCGCGAAGCGCCGCGGAGAGCCCGATGGCCGCCGCCGTCGACTTCAATCAGTACGACCCGTTCGCGCCGGCGATGCAGCAGCATCCGTTCCCGTGGTACGCGGCGCTTCGCGAGAGCGCGCCAGTCTGGAAGCACCCGGCGAGCGGGATCGTGTTCGTCTCACGACACAGGGATGTGTCGCGGATCCTGGCCGACACGACGACCTACTCGTCGCGCTTCGCGAGCATGCCGACGGCCGGCTCGAGCGAGGTGAACGCGAAGATCGCGGCGATCATGCAGCGCGGCTTCCCGCGCGTCTCGACGATGCTGACCGAAGATCCGCCGCTGCAGACGCGCTACCGCAAGACGGTCGGCAAGGCGCTCTCGACGCGGCGCATCCTCGCGCTCGAAGCGAAGATGCGGGAGCTGACCGACGAGATCCTGAGCGCGTGGCCGGCGCGCGGCCACGTCGACGTGATGCAGACGCTCGCGATCCCGCTGCCGATCCGCGTGATCGGCCACTTCCTGTGCATGAAGGCGGAGGTGTTCCCGCACGTGAAGCGCTGGTCGGACGCGTCGGTCGCCGGGCTCGGCGCAATGATTACGGACGCCGAGCGCATCGCGGCCGCGCACAGCGTCGTCGAGCTGCAGAGGTATTGGGAGAGCGAGCTCGCCGCGCGGCTCGCGCACCCGAACGACGACCTCCTCTGCGCGCTCACACAGGCCGAGTTCGAGGACGAGACCGGCGCCGAGCGCCGCCTCGATTTCCCCGAGATGATTTCCATCCTCCAGCAGCTGATGGTCGCCGGGAACGAGACGACGACGAAGGTGATCAACGAGACGTTCAAGCTGCTGCTCGAGAACCCGCGCTGGTTCGCGCGCATGCAGTCCGATCCCGCCGTGATCCCGGCGGTCGTCGAAGAGAGCCTGCGCCTCGCGTCGCCGAACCAGGGCATGTTCCGCTACGTGACGCGCGAGACCGAGCTCGACGGCGTCGCGATCGCGAAGGGCGCGCTGATCTGGCTGATGTTCGGCTCGGCGAATCGCGACGAGAGCGTGTTCCCGAACCCCGACGCGTTCGATCCGGAGCGCCCGAACGCGAAGGAGAGCGTCGCGTTCGGGCGCGGCGCGCACTTCTGCATTGGCGCGCCGCTCGCGCGACTCGAGCTGCGCGTGCTGTTCGAGCAGATCGCGAAGCGCGTCGCAGCGTTCGCGCTGCCGCGCGGCTTCGAGCTGCGCTACGAGCCGAGCTACATCCTGCGCGGGCTCGCCGCGCTCGAGCTCGACGTCGCGATGCGCGGGTAGGCGGTCGTGACGGAGAAGCCGCCGCGCGACGAGGAAGATCGCTTCGACGTCTCGCTGTTCTGGCGCGAATCGACGCTCTGGCCCGTGACGATCACCGCGATCGGCGGCCTCTCAGCGCTCGGCGCCGGCGCAGTCTCGATGGCCATCACACAGCGCAACTGGCTCGCTCGCGCAGCGCTCGCGATCGCCGCACTGACCACGCTGTTCGCGCTCTACGACACGCGCTCGCGCAAAGGCAAGCTCGGCGGGGGCGCGATCGTCGCGGCGTTGTTATGGGGCCTGAGCATCGCGGGCGGCTTCGCGCTGTCGGAGCTGGGGGACTAGCCGGGCTGGGGATGCCGCGAGCCGGGGGCCTCGGTCGGGGGCACCCATTCATCTCTCCAAACGCATGGCGCGCAGCCCGCCTCACGAATCTGGCAGCCCCACCTCATAGCCGCCCCGCTGCAGCGCATCGCGAATTTCGCCCAAGTGCTCCCCGCCGCGCGTCGAGACCACGAACTCGACCTGCGCCTCCTTCAGCGGAACCCGGCCGAATGCGCGTTCGTGGTGGATCTCGACCACGTTCGCGCCGCCCTCGGCGAGGATGCGCGTCGCGTCGGCGAGCGCGCCGGGGCGGTCGGGGAGCTGCACGCGCAGGCGCACGAGCCGACGCGAGCGCGCGAGGCCGCGCTCGATGATCGACGCCAGCACGAGCAGGTCGATGTTGCCGCCGCTGAGCACGACGCCGACGCGCCGGCCGGCGAACAGTGCGCGATGCCCCAACACCGCCGCGAGGCTCGCCGCGCCGGCGCCCTCGGCGACGGTCTTCTCGACTTCGAGCAGCAAGAGCACCGCCTCTTCGAGATCGATCTCGCTGACGAGCAGCATCTCGCGCGCATGCGCGCGCAGGATCTCGCGCGTCAGCGCGCCGGGGCGCTTCACCGCGATGCCCTCGGCGACGGAGTCGCGCCCACACGCGATCGGCGCGCCGGCGAGCGCCTGCTTCATCGACGGGAAGCGCTCGGCCTCGGCGCCGTAGAGCGCGACGCCCGGCGCGGCGAGCGCGCAGCCCGACGCGAGGCCGCCGCCGCCGACCGGGATCACGAGCGCGTCGAGATCGGGGTGATCTTCGAGCATCTCGAGCGCGACGGTGCCGGCGCCGGCGATCACGTCCGCGTCGTCGTAGGGATGCACGAACGTGAGCCCGCGCTCGGCCGCGAGCGCGTTCGCGCGATCGTTCGCTGCGTTCAGGTCGTCGCCGGCCAGCACGACCTCGGCGCCGAGCCGCCGCGTCTGCTCCACCTTCACGTTCGGCGTGTAGCGCGGCATCACGAGCGTCGAGCGAATGCCGAGCCGTGACGCGTGATGCGCAACCGCCTGCGCGTGATTGCCCGCCGACATCGCGACCACACCGCGCTCGCGCTCGGCCGCGCTCAGCATGCGCAGCTTGTTCAGCGCGCCGCGCTCCTTGAACGACGCGGTGAACTGCAGGTTCTCGAACTTCACGAACACGCGCGCGCCGGCGAGCTCCGAGAGCGTGCGCGATTCGAGACACGGCGTGCGCACGACGGCGCCTTCGAGGCGCTTCGCCGCGGCGAGCACGTCGTCGCGCGTGGGCGCGTTGCTCACGGCAGTCGGTGCAGCTCGGACACCTTCACGACGCGCGTCTCGATCGGCGGGAACTCGCTCGCCTCGACCCAGCGGAACAGCATCCCGCCGTTCGTGTGGCCGCAGGTCGAGAGCCAGTTCGGGAAGCGCGGGCCGGGGTCGCGTTGCGAGACGACGATGCGCACCGAGCCATCGGGCTCGTAGTGCGCGATGAACTTGTTGGTGTGGATTCTCGCGTAGCGGTAGTCGAGCGACTCCATCCAGAAGTTGCTCAGCTGGAAGTTCCAGAACGCGCACTCGGGGATGCGCGTCGGCCGGATCCAAAGCGCCTCGTCCTCGGCGAGCTGCCAGCGGCTCTGGCAATAATGGATCTGCGCGTCGCCGCCGACGCGCTGGCAGGTTTCCTGATCGTCGGATGGCAGCTGATTCACGTGTGTCGCGTAGCGGCCCGCCATCCAGTCGACGAACAGATTCGAGGTGCCGCGCACGAAGCCGACCGTGCGCTGCAGCGCCGCCTCGAGCGCGGCCGCGTCGAGCTGCGGCACGCCCGCCGCGCCGACGCGCTCGATCTTCAGCGTCGCCGGCGTCTCCTTCGCGCGGTCGCCGAACGTGATGCGCGCGATCAGCTGGCTCGTCTCCGGAGTCATCGGCAGCCAGTTGCCCGGCCGCGGCTCGCGCGAGACCGCGATCTCGAATCTGCCGTCGGGCTCGATCTTCATGTCGCGGCCGTCGAGCTTCCCGGTCGGCCGCATCGTGCCGTCCTTCTCGTAGCCGCCGCCCTTCGTGCCGAACGAGAGGTACGGCGCCGTGCCGCGCGTTCCGGTGATTCGATACTCGTACTGCCCGCTGACGTTCGCATTCCAGTAGATGTTGTCCGGGTTGTCGTTGCCGATCTTCAGCGTCTCGTTCGAGAGCTGGAAGAAGCCGGGGAAGCGCGGGTCGCCGTGCTCGAGCTGCGCGCCGAGCCCCGCGCGCACGAGGCGCGTCAGGTACCGGATGCCCTCGGCGCGATCGAGCTCGCTCGCCGGCGTGCCCTCGCGCAAGATCGCCGCGCCCGCCGCTTCGAGCGCGCGACAGAACTCGCGCCAGGTCGTGCCATCGATCACGCGCTTTGCCGCGTCGCTCATCGTTCGCTCCTCTGACGATTGCCGCAGAGTACGATGGCCTCGGAGGTGTTGCGATGCGATGGCAGGACCGAGTCGGAGGCAAGCTCGTCTCGGCGGCGAGCGCGGTCGCGAAGGTGGCCTCCGGCCAAACCGTCGCGGTCGGCACCTACACCTGCACGCCGCAGACGCTCTGCCGAGCGCTCGCAGAGCGCGGCCGGCGCGGCGAGCTCGAGGGCGTGCAGATCGAGCACGCGGCGTCGCTGTTCTGCTGGACGTCGCCCGACCTGCGCCGCGCGTTCGCGCTGCACGACAACTTCGCGACGCCGTTCAACCGCGCCGCGATCCACGAGGGTGCGGTCGACTATCTGCCGATCAGTGTCTGGCAAGCGGGCGTGGTGCCGCCGCAGTACTCGCCGAACCCGGATTTCTATCTCGTGCCGATCTCGCCGCCCGATGCACACGGCTACTGCAGCTACGGCCCCGGCGTCTGGCTCTCCCCGGCGCTCGTGCGCGGCGCGAAGTGCGTGGTCGGCGAGGTGCATCCAGAGTTCATCCGCACCGGCGGCGACAACTTCGTGCACGTGAGCGAGATCGACTTTTTCGTGGCCGCGGAGGACGCGGGCGCTTCGGCGCCGCCCGGTGCGCCTCCGAGCGAGGAGGAGCTCGCCGCGACCGACACGATCTGCAACCTCGTCGCCGCCGAGCTGATTCGCGACGGCGACACGCTGCAAATGGGGATCGGCACCGTCTCCGCGTCGCTCGCGAAGTATCTCGGGTTCCGCAACGACCTCGGCATCCAGACCGAGCTGATCACCGGCGGCACCGCCGAGCTCGTGCGAGCGGGCGTCGTCACGGGGCGCCGCAAATCGATGTATCCGGGCAAGGTCGTCGGCAGCGCGCTGGTCGCGCTCGGGCCGGACGAGCTCGCGCAGATCGACGGCAACCCCGCGTTCGAGCTCTACGACTTCGGCACGACCGACGACCTGCGCAGCCTCTCGCAGCAGAAGAACTTCGTCGCGGTGAACAACGCGCTGGTCGTCGACCTAACAGGCCAGGTCTCGGCGGAGGCGTTCGACCACCGCCCGTTCACCGGGGTCGGCGGGCAGACCGTGTTCATGATCGCGGGGGCGTACTCGGAGGGCGGGCGCTCGGTGAGCGTGTTGCCCGCGAGCTCGCGGCCGGCGGGCGGCGCGCGCGTCTCGCGCATCGTCGCGGGCTTTCCGCCCGGCACCGCGATCACCGTGCCGCGCACGTTCGTCGACACCGTCGTCACCGAGCTCGGCATCGCGGAGCTGCGCGGCAAGAGCCTGCGCCAGCGCGTCGGCGCGCTGATCGAGATCGCGCACCCGGAGTTCCGCGAGGAGCTGCGCAGCCAGGCGCGGGCGCTCTACCGGGCCTGACGCGCGCCGGGGCGCCGTGAGCCATTGGGGTCTGACCCGCTCGGCTCACCCGACACTTTTTCGTGTCTCGGGCTTGACGCTTGCGAAGGCCGCGCACAGCCATCGCAAAGCTGCGAACGAGAGAGGTCTCGCGGCTGAAAAGGAGATTCACCATGGCGTTCCCCACCCTGTTCCGTGTCCACCGCCGCGAGTTGCCGGCGCTGCACGTGTCGCATCCCGCGCTTCCGCTGGTCGACGAAGTGAATCGTCTGTTCGACGACTTCTTCCGAGATTTCCCGTCCGCTGCGGCATCCGCCGCGTTCGTGCCGAGCCTCGCGATCGAGGAGACCGAGGACGCAGTGAAGCTGTCGGCCGAGCTGCCCGGCCTCGCCGAGAAGGACTTCGAGATCTCCGTCGAGGACGGCGTGTTCACGCTGCGCGGCGAGAAGCGCAGCGAGAGCGCGAGCGAGCGGGGCGGCTGGTCCCGCACAGAGCGCAGCTTCGGCCGCTTCGAGCGCCGCGTCGCGCTGCCCGCCGACGTGGAGATCGAGAAGGCGAGCGCGGCGTTCAAGAACGGCGTGCTCGACGTGACGCTGCCGAAGCGCGCCGCCGCGAAGCCGAAGGCGCACACCATCACGGTGAACGCCGGCTAACGCTGCAGTCGGCGGAATCGGGGGCCCGCGCTTCCGCTCTGGAGGCGCGGGCCCACTCGCTGCGCTCGGCTGGCTGAGATTTCGCGGCGCGCGGTAGGCTGCCTCTCGCGGAGCGAGAGGAAGCGGATGGGCCCGGACTACCCCCTAACAGTTGGCGGCGTGAGCGACTACCCGGTGCGGGTCGGCTCGATGCTGCTCACGCTGGTCGACCCGGAGCGGGGCTGCGAGCGCGCCTACAACCGCTGGTACGAGCGAGACCACTTCTACGCGGGCTGCCTGATCGGCCCCTATCTCTTCTCCGGCGCCCGCTGGGTCGCGACGCGCGAGCTGAAAGGCCTGCGCTGGCCGCGCGAGAGCGCGGTCGCCGAGCCGTTCGACGCGGGCTCCTACCTCGCGACGTACTGGGTGCTCGAGGGCCATCACGACGAGCACTTCGAGGCCTGGGCGCGCCCGCAAGTGCGCGAGCTGTACGCCGAGGGCCGCGGCTTCGCGAAGCGCACGCATGTGCATACCGTTCTGTTCGATCACCTCGGCGCGAGCTACCGAGACGCGGATCCCGTGCCGATCGAGCTCGCGCTCGATCGCGGCTACGACGGCCTGGTCGCCGTCTGGCTCGATGGCACCGGCCGCGACGCGCGCTCGCTCGCACGCGATCTCGCCCGCGAGCTCGTGCCGCAGCTGCTCACGGCGTCGAACGTCGAGATCGCGTCGAGCTGGACGCCGTCGAAGGGCGAGAGCGAACCGAAGAACGTGCCGATGCACCTCGGCTCGCGCGCGGGCGGCCCCGAGCGGCTGTGCCAGCTGTTCTTCGTGAACGGCGACGTGCGTGCGCCGCTCGAGCGCTTCCGCAGCTACAGCCAGGCGATCGAGAGCGCCGGCCTCGCGAAGACGCAGCTCGTCGCGCCGCTCGTGCGCACGGTGCCGGGCACGGATCGCTACTGCGACGAGCTGTGGTGATGGCGCCGGCGTCGCGCGGCGCGAGCACGATCGAGATCGCCGCGAACGGGTTTCGATTCCGCGCGGACGTCGCGGGCGAGGCCGGCGCGCCACTCGTGTTGTTGCTGCACGGCTTCCCGCAGACGAAGTACACCTGGCGGCATCAGCTGCCCGCGCTCGCGGCCGCGGGCTTTCGTGCGCTCGCGCCGGACCAGCGCGGCTACTCGCCCGCCGCGCGGCCGCAGGGCGCCGCCCATTACGGAGTCGATGCGCTGCTCGCGGATGCGCTCGCGCTCGCAACGGAGCACGGCGCCGAGCGCTTCCATCTGGTCGGCCACGATTGGGGCGGGCAGCTCGCGTGGCTGCTCGCCGCGCGGCATCCCGAACGCGTGCACACGCTGAGCGTGCTCTCGCGCCCGCATCCCGCCGCGTTCGCGCGCGCTCTCGCGAGTGACCCGCAGCAGAGCGAGCGCTCGAAGCATCACCGCGCATTCCAGGATCCGAACACGGCCACGCTGCTGATCGAGGACGGCGCGCGGCGCTTGCGCGGGATGTTGCTCGTTCACGGCGTGCCCGAGCGCGACGCGGAGGCGTACATCGCCGCGCTCTCGACTCACGCGGCGATGGACGCCGCGCTGAACTGGTATCGCGCCGCGTTCCAGGGCGCGTCGGCGCTCGCAACGAGCGACACGCCCTCGGTGCGCGTGCCGACGCTGTTCGTCTGGGGCGACGCGGATCGCACGGTCGGTCGCGCGGCCGCGGAGGCGACGCGCGATTTCGTCGTCGCGCGGTATCGCTTCGTGGAGCTGCCCGGCGTCGGGCACTTCCTCACCGATCAGGCCGCGGAGCGCGTGACGCAGGAGCTGCTCGCGCATCTCGCCGCGCACGCGAGCGATTAGGGGTGGGCTCAGCGCGGCGTGCGCTCGAACGCCGGCGCGCCCTCGTACACGTGATGGAAGCTCTGCTTGTCGATCGTGAAGATCGACGCGCCGGGCTTGTCGAAGGCGCTCGGGTCGTCGAGCGAGCCGACCTTCACGATCACCGCGCCCGGTAAGCCCGGCGAGCGGCTGACGACGTGCGTCCCGCAGTTCGGGCAGAACTCGCGCGTGACCGGCGCCGCGAGATCGCTGCGCGCGAACTTCTTCACTTCGCCCGCGACGTACTTGAACTGCGCCTCGGGCGTCACGATCAGCGGCAGCGAGTTCCCGCCGGTGAAGTACTGGCACTCGCGGCAGTGGCAGATCAGCTTCATCAGCGGCTCGCCGCCGGCCTCGTAACGGAGCTTCCCGCAATAACAACGCCCGCTGAGCGCCATCGGATCTCCTTCGCGTGTCATGCGACGCTACCGCGCGGCGGGGCCGCCGCGCGACACGCAGCGCGGGCCGGCCGCCGCGGTACTGTGGGCCGCCATGCTCTTCCACTTCGATTTCGCGACCTGGGCGCGCATGCTCGGCCTCGCGCTGCGCGAGAAGCGCGCCGCGCTGCGCGCGTGGTTCGTGTTCCGGCTGATCGTCTGGGTCCCGCTCGTCGCGAGCTTCCATGCCGGCTGCTTCTTCCTCGACGGCGTGCTGTTTCCGGGCGTGCGCCGCACGCCGGTTCGCGCGCCGGTGTTTCTGGTCGGCCACGCGCGCAGCGGCACGACGCTGCTGCACCGCCTGATGAGCCTCGACGGCGAGCGCTTCTGTACGCCGCGCCTCTACGAGCTCTACTTCCCGTCGCTGCTGCAGAAGAAGCTGCTGCGCGCGCTCGGCGCGTTCGACCGGCGCTTCCTAGGCCGCCGGCTCGCGCGCCGCGTGCGCCGCTGGGAAGAGCGCCGTTACCGCGCGACGCAGGACATCCACGCGATGGGGCTGTTCAAGCCCGAAGAGGACGACGTCTTCTTCTACTACTCGTGCGCGTCGGGCTTCTGGATGACGAAGCTCCCATACCTCGGGAAGCTCGATTTCTATTACGTCGACCGCTGGCCGGAACGAAAGCGCCGCCGGCTGATGCGCTTCTATCGCGCTTGCATTCAGCGCCAGCTCTGGCTCGACGGCGCCGACAAGATCTACGTCTCGAAGAGCCCGGTCTTCGCCGGCCGCGTCGGCGCGTTGCTCGAAGAGTTCCCGGACGCGCGCTTCGGAATCAACCTGCGCGATCCCGACGAAACGATCCCCTCGCTGCTGAAGTTGTTACAGACGTCGTACGGCCTCTACGGGATCGCGCCCGAGGAAGCCGCGCGCGCGCTGCGCGCGCAGGTCGAGATCTCGGTCGACACCTATCGCCACCCGTTCGCGGTGCTCGCCGAGCACGGGGAGATCAAGCGCGCGGCCGTCGAGTACGCGGAGCTGACCGGCTCGCCGCGCGCCGCGATCGAGAAGCTCTACGCCGCGCTCGGCCTCGACGTCACGCCCGAATTCGCCGCGAAGCTCGCCGCCGAGGAGCAGCGCGCGAAGCGCCACGAGACCCGCCACCGCTACAGCCTCGCCGAGTTCGGCCTGCGCGAGGGCGAGCTCCGCGAGCGGATCGGGGAGGAGCTGTTCGCGGAGTTCGGGTGGGGAGACCGGAGCTAGCGCCCCTTCCACTCCGGCTTCCGCTTCTCGAAGAACGCCGCGACGCCTTCCCGAGTGTCCTCCGACGCCCGCACGCGCTTCGCTGCATCCGCAGCGATCTCCCACGCCAGCGCGTCGCCGGCTTCGAGCGGCGCGTTGATCGCGCGCAGGCTCTCGCGCACGGAAATCGGAGAGTTCGCGCAGATGCGCGCGGCGAGCGCGAGCGCTTCGTCGACCGCGCGCCCCGGCTCGCACAGCACGTTCACGAGCCCTAATCGCTCGGCGCGCTCGGCGGAGAGCGCTTCGCCAGTGAGCGCGAGCTCGCGCGCGACGTTCAGCGGCAGCGCGTGTGCGGCGCGGTGCGGGCCGCCGTAGAGCGCGAACACGCCGCGCTTCACCTCGGGCAGCGCGAAGCTCGCCGCGCGCGACGCGACGACGAGATCGCACGCGAGCACCAGCTCGAAGCCGCCGCCGAACGCGAGGCCGTCGACGGCCGCGATCAGCGGCTTGTTACGGGCGCGGCGCACGACGCCGTAGGGCCCGCCGCGCTCGGTCGAGTTGCGCAGCCCATCCTTCAGGTCGCTGCCCGCGGAGAACACGCCTTCCGCGCCCGCGAGAATTCCGACCCACAGCTCGGGATCGTCCTCGAGCTCGTTCATCGCGGCGTCGAGGCCGAGCGTCATCTCGCGGTTCATCGCGTTGCGTTTTTCGGGCCGCTCGAGCCGCGCGATCAGCACACGGCCGCGGCGTTCGGTGGTTACGGTCACTGGATCCTCCGGGCTGTGCGCGATCGTTCACGCCGCGGCCGGCCGCGCCGTGCGCCGCTCATCGTGCCACGGCGGACTTCACGAAGCGCACTCGCAGCTGGCCCTCGCTCGCCACGAGCGCCGAGTCTGCCCGCCATGAGAAGTCAGCGTTCGGCCGCTTCGCGGCGCACGCGCTCCCACAGCTCGGTGACGCCGAGCTCGCGCGCCCACTCCGCGATGTAAGCGTGGTCGAGTGGCCGCTCCTCGACGCTCAGGATGCTCTCCACGTCGCGCAAATGTCGTTCCGATTCGCCGAGCTTCGCCCATTCGAGCTTCGCGAGGATCGTGTCCTCGGCCTCGCGACGAAGACGGGAAGGCCGAAGATTCGCGCGGGCACGCGTCGACATCAGATCGAGCTTCACGCCGGTCTCGACGTCGATCACGTTGAACATGCCTCGCTGGCGGAGCGCCTCCTCGGCAGCGGAAGCGCTGGCGTAGAAGCGCTCGACCGGAAGGCTCTCCGCGAGCTCGACCAGCGACCGGCGCGTGCGCGGCGCGATCACGAGGTCGATGTCGTTCTCGCGCGCGGCTTTCCGTGATACGAGCTGGCATATGACCCCGCGACGCTGTGCGGGATTTCGAAGCGGTCGAGCGCCGCGAGGACGATCGCCGCCGTCTCGTCGGGGTTCAGCACGTTCGCGGGCGCTCGAATGCGGAGCCAAACAATTCGGCGCCCCAGATCCGCTCGAAGAGCACGCGCCGGGCTTCGTCCGCGCTGAGCCGAGGGTTTGCGGCGCGAATTCCAGCGAGTGTCGTTTCCGCCGCCTGCTTCGAGAGCGCGACTGCCAAGGCAGCTCGCCTTTCTCCGCCCATCCTTCGCAGCGCGTCGAAGTGCGCGCGTTCCGCCTCGGGTGTCGTGTCGAACGGTCGCATCGCGCGGACGGTAGAGCGTCCTCGCAAATCCTCCCGCGCCTCGCCTACCGTGCCTGCCTTCGCCGGGAGCATTGGATGCGCCTCACGCCCTCGCACTTCGGGCTCTGCGTCCGCGACCTCGACCGCTCGTTGCGCTTCTGGTGCGACGGGCTCGGCTTCGAGCGCGCGGAGCGCTTCGAGGTCGGCGACGAGTTCGGCGCGGCGCTCGAGGTCGATGGGCGCGTCGACTGCGTCTCGCAGTTCATCCGCAAGGACGCGCTCGCGATCGAGCTGCTTGCATACCGCTCGCCGGGCGCGGTCGGCGAAGCGTCGCAGCGGCGCAACCAGATCGGCTTCACGCACTTCTCGCTCTACGTCGACGACCTCGCGGCCGCGGCGCAGCACCTCGTCGCGTGTGGCGGCAAGCTGCTGCCGACGACGCACGTCGAGAACGCGGGCATCGAGCTGTTATTCGTCGAAGATCCAGACGGCGTGCGCGTCGAGCTGATGCGCAACAAGCAGGGCGCGTAGTGCCGCTCGCGCGCGCCAACGGCATCGAGCTGTTCTACGAGACGTTCGGCGCGCCGAGCGGGCGCCCGCTGCTGATGATCATGGGCCTCGGCGCGCAGATGCTGCAGTGGGACGAGCGCTTCTGCGCGGCGCTCGCGGAGCGCGGTCACTACGCGATTCGCTTCGACAATCGCGACGTCGGGCTCTCGACGAAGTTCGACGCGGCGGGCGTGCCCGATCTCGCGGCATTGATGGCACCGGGCGCCGATCGCTCGCGCGTTCCCTACACGCTCGACGACATGGCCGACGACGCAGCCGGATTGATAGGCGCACTCGGCATCGAGTCCGCGCACGTATTCGGCGCGTCGATGGGCGGCATGATCGCGCAGACCGTCGCGTACCGGCACCCGGCGAAGACGCGCAGCTTGATCTCGCTGTACTCGAGCACGGGCAATCCCGGCCTTCCGCCGTCGAAGCCCGAGGCGATGGCGGTGCTGATGGCGCCGCGTCCTGCGGACCGCGCGGGGGCGATCGAGGCGACGGTGCGCGCGGCGCAGGTGACCAGCGGCCCCGGCTATCCGATCGCGGCGGACTACCTGCGCGAGCGCGCCGCGCGCATGTTCGATCGCTCGTTCACGCCGACCGCGGCGGCACGCCACCTCGCCGCCGTCAGCGCGCACGGAAACCGCGCTCCACGGCTCGCCGCCATAACAGCTCCGACGCTCGTGATCCACGGCACGGCCGATCCACTCGTTCCCGTCGAGGGCGGCCGCGACACCGCGAAGTCGATTCCGGGTGCGCAGCTGGTCGAGATCGAGGGTCTCGGGCACGGCATCCCGCCCGCGCTCTGGACGCGGCTCGCCGACCTCGTCGCCGCGCACACACAGAAGGCGGAGTCCGCGCGCTCGCGACCCTGAGCACTCACTCACCCACGAGACGGAGACGTCATGCCGCAAGCGAGAGCCAACGGAATCCAGCTCGAATACGACAGCTTCGGCCGCGCGAGCGACGCGCCGCTGCTGCTGATCATGGGCCTCGGCGCGCAGATGGTGCTCTGGGACGAGGAGTTCTGCGAGCTGCTCGCGCAGCGCGGGCACTACGTCGTGCGCTTCGACAACCGCGACGTCGGGCTCTCGACGAAGTTCGACCACAAGGGCGTGCCGAACGTCGTCGCGATGATGCAGCGCGGCGCGGATCGCTCGTCGGCGCCCTACACGCTCGACGACATGGCCGACGACGCGGCCGGCTTGCTGGATGCGCTGCGGGTCGAGTCCGCGCACATCGTCGGCGCTTCGATGGGCGGCATGATCGCGCAGACCGTCGCCTACCGGCACGCGAAGAAGACGCGCTCGCTGGTCTCGATCATGTCGAGCACCGGCAACCCGGAGCTGCCGCAGGCGAAGCCCGAGGCGATGGCGGTGCTGATGACGCCGCGTCCGCCCGACCGCGCGAGCAACGTCGAGGCGGCCGTGCTGGCGGCGCGCGTGATCGGGAGCCCGGCGTATCCGGCCGACCCGGCGCGCACGCGCCAGCGCGCGGGCATGATGTTCGACCGCGCGTTCACGCCGCTCGGCACGGTGCGCCAGATGGCCGCGATCTTCGCGCACGGCAACCGCGCGCCGCGGCTGGCAGCCGTAACAGCTCCGACGCTCGTCATTCATGGCGTCGCCGATCCGCTCGTGCCGGTCGAGGGCGGGCGCGATACCGCGAAATCGATTCCCGGCGCTCAGCTGCTCGAGATCGAGGGCATGGGCCACGACCTCCCGCCGGGCCTGTGGACGCGCATCGCCGACGCGATCGCCGCGCACACCAAGAAGGCGGAAGCCGCGCGCCGTTGATCGCTGCCCGCCGCGGAACGGAAGGCGGCGCGGCGACTTCGAGTCAGCGCGCCTGCGCCGATTTCCGCTTGATCCGCGCGCGCGAGAGCGCGCAGACTGCGCCCGGCCAGTTCTCAGGGAGGGTGCCATGTCTCGCTGTGCTCGCTGGTTCTTCGCGCTCGCGTCGTGCGCGCTGCTCGCGAGCCCCGCGCTCGCGAACACGCTCACGCAGAATCTCTCGTGGACGATCGACCGCTCCGGCACGACGGCGAAGTACCGCGTCACGGCCTACGGCGATTCGATCTACGCCGGCTACTACGGTTCGATCTCGCGCGCGGCGAAGCGCGCCGGCCCGACCGTCGAGGGCGAATACCTCTCGCAGCTCTGGAACGCGGACATCCAGGTCGTTCGACGCGCGAAGTCCGGCGCCGTCGCGAGCGACATCTACAACAACAAGATCGTCGGCGAGCGCTCCTACATGCAGACGAGCGACACGCGCGTCGTCACGTTCGAGATGTGCGGGAACGACGGCCTGCAGGCGCGCAGCTCGTTTGCCGGGCAGAGCGGCAGCTGCAACTACGCGCCGCTGAACAACGCGCTCGCGAACTGCACGACGTATCAGGACCTCGCGATGGCGGCGATCAACACGTACGCGCACGCGAACACGCAGCTCAAGGTCGTCGCGAACCTCTACTACCCGGGCTACGACGCGGACGACGCGCTAGCGAGCTGCACCGATTCGGGCACCGGCGCGCGCCCCAACAAGCAGGCCGTCTTCCTGCCGTACATCGCGCGCATGAACTGGCGCGCGTGCAACTTCGCAGCGCAGCGCGGCTTCGCGTGCGCCGACACGTTCGCCGAGTACATGGGCGCGGACTACGACTCGAACGGCGACGGGCAGATCGACTCGGCCGCGATTCGCTACGTGCAGGGCGAATCCGAGGCGGCCTATGTGCAGAAGATCACCGTCACTCACCGCGCGACGCTGCGAGACGCGAACCTGAAGCTCGTCTCAGCCGGCACCAGCTTCGACTACATCCAGTCCGACAACACGCATCCGACCTACACCGGCTCGACCGTGTGGCTCGGACTGATCGGCGGCTCGGGATCGGGCAGCGGCGCGCCCGACTACAGCGGCAGCCAGATCGTCGACGGCAAGAACCCGGTATGGAACCGCTTCGGCCACGAACGGCTCGGCTGGCTGCTCTCGGTGTTCGGGCCGACCGCGCCGTAGCGGATCGTCGGCGTCAGCTCAGGAAGCGCGCTGCGAGCAGCGCGGGCACGCTGCCGTAGTAGATCGCGCTGGTCGCGTGCTCGGCGAGCGCGCGGGCCGGAGCGGCAGCGCGCGGCGAGCGCGCAGCGGCGTAGGCGACTAGCTCGCACGCGCTGCGCCACACCGCGCTCCACAGCACGAGGTAGAGCACCGCCGTTCCGTAGTGACCGAGCGCGCTCGTGAGCCACGCGCGCAGCCCCATCAGGTAGTACTCGCCGAACAGCGCGCCGAATGCGATGTGCTGGTGCGCGCTGAACGCGACGAGGCCCGGCAGCAGCGCGTACGCCGCGATGCGCGCGGGCCAGCGCAGCCACCACGGCCGCCCGAAATCGGCGCGTGCCCCGGCGTAGCGCACCGCGGCGCCCGCGAGCGCGTTCGTGGCGCTCTCGCAGCCGGCGGCGCGCAGCGCGCCGAGCAGCGCGCGCGGATCCGCGGGCGCGAGGCGCATCTCGAACGGCGCGCCGGAACGCAGCATGAGCGTGAGAGAAGGGAGCGGGAGCGCTACGCGCGGCGCCGCGATCGTTGCGATCGACGCGAGCGGTACGCGTGCGACGCGATCGCTGCGCGCGATCGTGAGCGCGCCGTCGTCGATCTGCACGCGCGCGGCGTACGCGCGCAGCAAGCAGCGCGCGGAGAGCTCGGGCGCGAGCGCGAACAGCGCGAGCGCCTCGGCGAGCGAGAGCGGCGTCAGCGGTGGATCGTTGGCGCGCACGAGCACGACCAGCACCAGCAGCAGTGCGAGCCGAGACCAGCCGCGCAGCAGCGCCGCGAGCGCTCGCGCGGGAGCGGGCAGCGCAGCGAGATCGAACCACAGCGGCGCGGGCATCTCTCGTATGCTCGCGCGGCGGAGCGCACGGCTCCACAGAAGCGGGGCCGGCTGGAGCGCGGTGACGATGGCGACCCAACGGCGGCCGACCGGAGACGACGTGGCATTCGCGCGCGGCGCCGCGCCATGGCGGACACGCGCGTGGCTCGCGGCGGCGCTCGCGCTGCTTCTCGTTGCGGGCTGGCTCGCGTTCGTCCCGCGCGGCGCGGCGCCTCCCGGCGCGGCGCCGCAGCAGAGCGGTCCTCCGGCGAGCCAGTCGACGCCGCCGAGTGGAGCGGCCGAGGACGAGGCCGGGCCTCCGCCGGCGAGCTCTCGCGAACGCGCAAACGGCGAAGCTGCGCCGGGCGCCGAGCTCGGCCCCCAACAACTCGCGCCCGAGAGCGGCGCTGCGCCGAGCACCGGCGTGCCCAGCGGCATCGGCCTCTTCCCTGCGCCCGGTACCGATCCGCTGAAGATCGGGATCGTCGTTCCCGAGGATTTCCCGCTGCCCGAGGGCTACCTGCGCCACTACCAGGTGACCGACGACGGCCAGCCGATGCCCGCGATCCTGATGTTCCATCCGGACTACGAGCTGCTCGACGAGCGCGGCCGGCCGATTCCGCTCCCGGAGGATCGCGTCGTGCCGCCCGCGCTCGCGCCGGAAGGCCTGCCGATCGAGCTGCTCGTGCCGCCCGAGCCGCGCGCGGAAGAGGGCGCGCCCTGAGCGCACACGCGCGGCGAGCGCTCGCTGCGTGCCTCGCCGCGCTCGCGAGCGCAGCCGCGCTCGCGGTGTGTGCGCAGCTCCCGCGCTTGGGGCCCGCGCTCGCGTTCGTCGCGCTCGCGCCGTGGCTCGCCGCGCTCGACGCGCAGCGCTCGCTGCGTGGGGCGCTGTTTGCGGCGGCTGCGCTCTGCTTTGCATACGTCGCGCTCGTGCTCGGCTGGTTCGCGGCGGCGATCAGCGCGTACACGGGCGTGTCAGCCATTGGCGGCTGGCTCGCGCTCGCTGCGCTGGCGCCAGCGCTCGAGCCGCAGGTCTTCACGCTCGCGGCGGCCCGCTTCGCGCTGCGCGCGCGGGGAGCGAGCGGCGCGGCGGTCGTGCTCGGCAGCGCGGGCGCGTGGATCGCCACGGAGTGGGCGCTCCCGAAGTTGTTGGGCGATTCCCTCGGGCTCGCACTGCATCCCTCCGCCGCGCTCCGGCAAGGCGCCGATCTCGCCGGCGTGTCGGGGCTGACGCTGGTCGTGCTGCTCGTGAACGAGTGTGCGCGAGAGTGCGCGCTCCGCGCACGCGGCCTACCAGCGGGGTCAGACCCCGCTGGTAGGCCGGCGAAGACGCGCCTCCGCGCTGCCGTGCCGCTCGCGCTCGGCGGCGCACTCGTCGCGGTGCTGGCCGGCTACGGCGCGCTGCGCGGTCGCGCGCTCGACGCCGAGATCGCACGCGCGCCGCGGATTCGCGCCGCGCTCGTGCAGGCGAACATCGCGCGTTACGGCGCGCTCGCGCGCGAGCTCGGCACCGGCGGCGCGGTCGCACGGATTCTCGAGGCGCACTTCGCGCTCTCGTTCGAAGCGCTCGCTCGCGCGCCGCTCGATCTGGTCGTTTGGCCGGAGACCGTCTACCCGACCACGTTCGGCGCGCCGAAGTCCGAGGACGGAGCCGCGTTCGACCGCGCGATCGCGGCGTTTGCTGCGCGCTCGGGGAGGCCGCTCGTGTTCGGCGCGCACGAGGCGGACGCCGCCGGCGAGTACAACGCGGCGATCTTCCTCGAGGCGGATGGTGCGGGTCGCGTCAGCTGGGATGCCTATCGCAAGGCGGCGCCGTTTCCGCTCACCGAGCGCGTTCCCGCGTGGCTCGATTCGCGATGGCTGCGCGAGCGCGCGCCGTGGCTCGGCTCCTGGCGCGCGGGCGACGGCGCGAGCACGGTGTCGATCGCACTGCCGCGCGGCGGCGCGCTGCGTGCAGCTCCGCTGATTTGTTACGACGCGCTCGATGCGTCGCTCGCACGCGGCGCCGTGCGCGAGGGCGCGCAGCTGCTGCTGACGCTGAGCAACGATTCGTGGTTCGCGCAGGCCGGCGGCCCGCGGCTGCACCTGCTGGTCGCCGCGTTTCGTTCGATCGAGACGGGCCGCGCGCAGCTGCGCGCGGCGAACACCGGCATCAGCGCGGCGATCTCGGCGCGCGGCGAGATCGTCGCTTCGCTCGACACCGGCGAGCGCGGCGCCCTCGTCGCCGAGGCGCCGCTGCTCGAGCTGCGCACGCCGTACGTGCGGCTCGGCGACTGGCTCGGCCCGCTTTCGAGCGCAGTCGCGAGCGTGCTGCTTCTCGCCGCCGCTTTTCGCGCGCGCCCAGAGGCGCATGCGATCACTTCACCGTGATGCGGATCTGCTTCGAGACGACCGGAGGCTCGTGCGGGATGTGGTTCGCGTCCGCGAGCACGAGCTGGAGCGTGTGCTCGCCGGGCGCGAGCTCGAGCGTCGTCTCGGTCTGGCCATTGCCGAAGTGGAGGTGGTTCGCGTCCTTCGCGATCGGCAGGTTCATCGGCGGCAGCGGCGCGTCGACGATCAGGTGGTGATGTCCAGTGCCGTCGAGCGTCACACCCGCGGGCGCGACGCCCATTCCTGTTAGGCCGAAACGCACCGTGATCTTGCCCCCCAGCGTTTGGCCGTCCTCAGGCGTGATGAAGTAGAGCTTCGCTTCGGCCGGGGACTTCGCGCGCGGAACCTGCGCGAGGGCGGCGACCGCAGCGAGCAGCACGATGCCGGCGAGGCCGGCGCTTCGAAATCGAGCGGGCATGCGAGCTCCTTCGGTAGAAGGCGAAGAGAGACGTCCGCGCGAGCATAAACTGCGCGCCGGGCGCCGTGATCTCTTTCAGCGCTCCCCGCTCGCGGCGGCCGCGCTGTACGGATCGGGATCGACGTCGGCGCACATTCCGTCCCGGTCGCCGTCGTTGTCGGCGTCGAGCGGGCACGGGTCGCACGCGTCGCCGATTTCGTCGGCGTCGCCGTCCGTGAGGTCCGCGCTCGCGAGCGCCGGGCAGTTGTCACACATGTCTGTGTACCCGTCGCCGTCGGAATCGCGCTTCTCGGCGAAGAAGCGCAGCGGCGCCGAGCGCAGCACCACGCCGCCGCCCGTCTCGCCTTTCTCGGCGCGCGCGAACATGCGCGTCTCCACGTTCGCGCCCGCACGCGCGCTCGCCGGGATCGCGATCCGCGCGTTCAGGCTGCCCTTCGCGTTCGCGCGCACCTCGCCGAGCGGCGCTTCGACGTCGTCCTGCACGAGCGAGAGCGCGATCGCCTCGTTGGGCAGGAAGCTGCCGCCGGTGAGCATCACGATCTCGCCGAGCACGAACACGTTCTCGAACACGCACTCCGTGTATTCGATCGGGCTCACCCAGAGCGTGCCGCGAACGCGGGCCGCCGGCGCCTCCTGCGCGGCCAGCGGCAGCGCGATCGCGATCCAACCAATGCACGCGGCGAGCGGCGGGGCCGACCGAATGCGCGGCCGAGGGGTCGCGTTCGAGCTCGCGTCTCGCCTGTGCATCTCTGGCTCCTCCAGCGGAGGCAGCGCAGAGCCGGAGGTCGGCTCTCACTTCGCGGTGCGTCTCAGCTGGCCCTTCGCCTTGTGAATCGCGGCGCGCGCTCTCGCGAGCGCTGCCGAATCGCCCGCCGCGAGCGCCTTCTCGCGCGCGTCGTGCAGCTCGCGCATGCGCTGCTTCGCGTCGGCGCGGATCACATCGGGATCGCGCGAGACGTCGACGACCGCGATCTGGCGCCGCTTGCAGATCTCGGCCAGCAAGCGCTCGCGATCCATCGCTTCCGCGCCGTGCATGCCCGGCGTGCTCTTCGCGGCGTGCCGCAGCTGCGCGACGTTCATCAGGCACAGCGCCTTGTAGTCGAGCGCGGCGCCGGGCTTCTCGTCCTTCTTCTCGTCCGCCACCTGCATCCGCTCCGTCGACTTGTTAGAGCATCTCTTCCGCGAGCAGCTTCAGCGCCTCGGGCTGGCTCGTGCCGATCTGCATCGTGTGCACGTGGCCTTTCTTCCCGGCTTCCTTCCACGCCTGCAGCCGGTCCTTGACGCGCGCTCTCGGGCCGACCAGCGCGACGGCATCGATCATCTCGTCGGGGACGGCTGCGATCGCCTCGGCGCGCTTTCCGGCCAGGTAGAGGTCTTGAATCTTCCCGGCGGCTTCCTCGAAGCCGAGCCGCTTCGCGTGGTCGTTGTAGAAGTTCTTGCCGCGCGCGCCCATGCCGCCGACGTAGAGCGCGGTGCCCGGCTTCACCGCGTCGCGCGCTTTCTGGAGATCGTCGTTGATCACGACCGAGACGCCGGGCACGACGTCGAAGTTCGCGAGCGACTTCCCGCCGCCCGCGGCGCGGAAGCCCTCTTCGAGCGCGGGCAGCTGAACCGACGCGAACTTCTCAGGGATCACCATCATCGGGAACACGCCGTCCGCAACCTCGGCCGCCATTTTCAATCCCGCCGGCCCGATCGACGCGGTGTAGATCTTCAGGTTCGGATTGCCGTGCAGGATGCTCTTCAGCGGCTTGCCGAGTCCGGTCGTGCCGGGACCGCTCGCCGGAATCGCATAATGCTCGCCGCGGAACTCGAGCGGCTTTTCGCGCGCGAGGATCTGCCGGATGATCGCGATCGTCTCGCGCGAACGCGTGAGCGGCTTGCCATACGCGACGCCGTGCCAGCCCTCGACGACCTGCGGCCCCGACGGCCCGAGGCCGAGGATGAACCGGCCACCCGAGAGGTTGTCGAGCGTCATCGCGGTCATCGCCGTCATCGCCGGCGTGCGCGCGGGAATCTGCATGATCGCGGTGCCGACCTTCAGCTTGGTCGTGTTCGCGAGAATCCAGGTCGCGGTGGTGACCGCGTCGTTGCCGTAGGCCTCGGCGGTCCAGGCCGAGTCGAAGCCGAGCGATTCGGCGAGCTTGATGAACTCGAGGTTGAGCTTCGCCTCCGGGCCGAACGCGGCGGCGGTGAGTCCGAGCTTCATGGGGCCTCCTGGGTTCACAAGCGTGCGAGTATGGCACGGGCGCGTTCGGGGCTGCAGCTGGCTCCGCCGGCCGCGTAACGTCGCCCACTCGACTTACGAAATCGCGATCGATGCGCTACGCGTAAGCCAATGGAGACGGCGACGCTTTCGACGAAGTATCAGCTCGTGCTCCCGCGTGGCGCGCGCGAACGGCTTGGGCTTCAACCCGGGACGCGCTTCACGGTTCTCGACAAAGGCGGCGTGATCTACCTAGTGCCGGAGCGCCCGATTCGCGAGAAGCGCGGAATCGCGCGCGGCGCCACGACGCGCGGCCTGCGCGAAAAGAAAGACCGCCTCTGATCCTCGTCGACTCGAGCGGCTGGGTGGAGTACTTGGCGGATCGTCCGAAGGCGCGCCGCTTCGCGCCCTACATCGAGGGGAAGGAGGCGCTCGTCGCGAGCGCGATCCAGATTTACGAGGTCTACAAGGTGGTCAGGCGAGACCTCTCCGAGGAGCGAGCGCTCGAGTCGGTTGCTGCACTTCGGCGCGCGCGCATCGTGCCCGTCGATGAATCGCTCGCGCTCGAGGCGGCGGACGTCGCGCTCGAGGCGGGCCTCGCGATGGCGGACGCGCTGATCTATGCGACGGCTCGCCGGCATGGTGCGACGCTCGTGACGGGGGACGCGGACTTCGCGGAGCTCGCGAACACCGTCGTGATTCGCTGAATCCCGGAGGCGCTCGCGATGGCCGAGCTGCGCATGTACGCGGAGCTCGCGCACTGGTGGCCGCTGCTGTCGCCGCCCTCGCACTACGTCGAGGAGGCCGCGTTTTTCCGCGCGTTGTTACGGCGCGCGCGGCCGCGGCCGCACTCGCTGCTCGAGCTCGGCTGCGGCGGCGGAAGCCTCGCCGCGAACTTGAAGCACGATTTCGCGCTGACGCTCATCGATCGCTCGCCGCAGATGCTCGCGGTGTGCCGCGCCGTGAATCCCGAGTGCGAGCTGCGCGAGGGAGACATGAGGAGCGTGCGGCTCGGCCGCACGTTCGACGCGGTGCTCGTGCACGACGCGATCATGTACGCGACGAGCGAGGCCGACCTGCGCGCGACGATCGAGACCGCCGCGCTGCATTGCCGCGCGGGCGGCGTCGTGGTCCTCGCACCCGACTGCACGCGCGAGACCTTCTGCTCGCGCAGCGCGAGCGACGACGCGGGCGCGGTCCACGCCGATGACGGCACCGATCACGGCGGCGAGGACGGCGCCGACGGGCGCGCGCTCCGCTACCTCGAGTGGAGCTGGGACCCCGACCCGAGCGATACGACGATCGAGGTCGCCTACGCCTTCACGCTGCGCGAAGCCGACGGCAGCGTGCGCGTCGAGCTCGATCATCACACCGAGGGCTTGTTCCCCGAGGCGACCTGGCTGCGCTTGATGCGCGAGTGCGGCCTCGACGCGCGCACGGTGTCGGACCCGCGGCGCGGACAAATCTTCGTAGGCGTTCGTCGATGAGCCTGCCTCGGGCGCGATCGCGGTTGCCCTAGCGCGCGCGTCGGGTCACGGCCTCGACGGCACGCCGAAACGACGGCGCGTCGATGGCCGGAAAGCGGTAGAGGAGCGGCTCGATCTCGTCGAACCGGCGTTCGAGCTCCGCGGGTTCGACGAGCTGGCGGGCGATCATCTGCTCCACGTCGTTTCGATCCTGCGCATGACCGCGCTCGATCTTGGCAAGCGCCTGCGCGTACACGTCGTAGTGATGGAAGTCGAGCTTGCCTTCCCGCGCGATCCATTTGCTGCGCTCGCGCCACCCTGGAAGCTCGGGAATGAACTGGTCGGGCGCCGCTAGCTCGAGATTGAGGTCGAGCCGTTCCTTCAAGTCTGCGATCGCACGCAGCAGCCGGTCAGACTCGGGTTCGAGCTTCAAGTCGATGTCGATCGTGCTGTCTCGCCAACCCAACAAGACTGCGGTCGAGCCGCCCGTGAAGTAGGCGCGGCCGGCTCGATCCGCCTCGCGGCCGAGCGCGCGCATGAACGCGCGCACCCGGGCCGCGTCTACCGGGCGGCGCATGCGAGCGCGCGCTCGAAGCTCACGAGGCGGCGAATCAGCGCGTTGAACTGGGAGTGCGCGGCATCGCCGGCTCGTTCGGCGAGCAGTTCGTACAGCGCCCGCTCCGGGCTCGCTCCTGAGGCGGCGGGGACCTCGATCCCGAGCTCCCGCAGCCGCGGCGCCCCGATCGCGACGAGAAGAGCCGGCGCGGAGCGCACGCCGCGCGCGAGGTCGGCGAGGCCTTGCGCGACGAGATCTCCGCCTGGAAGCGAAGCGAAATGCATCGGCGGAGACTATCGCGATTGTGATCGAGGTCTCGCTCGCGCGGCCGCTGGCTCGGCGCCCGCGCGCCGTGCCACCCTCGCGCTCCCATGAGCGACGAACTCCCTCTCTCCGGCATGCGCGTGCTCGAGATCGGCGGCGGCGTGCCCGCCGCGTTCGCGACGCGCTTCCTCGCGGGCTACGGCGCCGACGTCGTGCGCAGCGAGGGCGCGCCCGACGCGCTGACGAGCGACGAGCAGGCCGCGCTGCTCGGCGGCAAGCGACGCATTTCGGTGTCGGACGCGCAGCTCCGCACGCTCGCGCTCGCCGCCGACGCGATCGTCGAAGACGGAAGGCCCGGCGCGCTCGCCGCACGCGGGCTCGATCCGCACGCGCTGCGCGCCGAGAAGCCCGCGCTCGTGATCACCTCGCTCACCGCGTTCGGGCAGCACGGTCCGTACGCCGAGTACGAATCGACGAACCTCGTCGCGCACGCGATGGGCGGCATTCACTCGCTCACCGGCGTGATGAGCCGGCCGCCGCTGCAGAACGGCGCGAACCAGGCGTGGAAGCTGCTCGGCATGAACGGCTTCGGCGCAACGGTCACGGCTTACTACGGCGCGCTGCTGCAGGGCGAGGGCGACTGGATCGACCTCAGCGCACAGGAGTGCGCCGCCGGCATGCTCGAGCTGTACGGCCCGCGCAGCGGCGTCGACGGCGTGCCGTCGCCGCGCCTCGGCAACCGCACGAACGCGATCTGGGGGCTCTACCCGGCGAAGGACGGCTACGCGGGCGTGTGCGCGCTGCATCGCCAGGTGCCGGCGCTCTACGGGCTGATCGGCGACCCCGAGCTGCAGCAGCCGAAGTTCATGGACCCGATGGAGCGCATCAAGGACGACGCCGCGCTCGGGGACAAAGTGAAGGCGTGGTTCGCGCCGCGCACCAAGGCCGAGCTCGTCGAGCTGGGCGCGAAGCACAAGGTGCCGATCGGCGCGGTGATGACGCCGCTCGACTTGTTGGGAAACGCGTCGCTCGCCGAGCGGGGCTTCTTCGACGAAGTTGCGACGCCGTCGGGCCCCGCGCGCGTGCCGGGCCGCATGTTCCTCGGCCTCGGCTGGCGCAAAGGCCAGCTCTCGCAGCCGGGCGCCGACACGTCAGCAGTTCTCAGGGACTGGCTCGGAGGCGCACGATGAAACGCCTCCCGCTCGAAGGCGTGCGCATCGCCGACCTCACGATGATGTGGGCCGGCCCGTACGCGACGCGCGTGCTCGCCGAGATGGGCGCCGAGATCGTGAAGATCGAATCGCCGCGCGCGTGGGACAACGTGCGCACGCTGCTGCCGATCGAGCACCCGCAGCCGTGGAACGCGAGCTGGTACTTCAACGACTACGCGCGCGACAAGAAGTCGCTGACGCTCGACCTCGCGCAGCCGCGCGGCCGCGAGCTGTTCCTGCGCCTCATCGAGAAGTGCGACGTCGTGATCGAGAACTACCGCGCCGACGTGCTCGACAAGCTCGGCATCGGCTACGAGGTGTTACGGCGCGCGCGCCAAGACGTCATCTTGGTCTCGATGGCCGGCTTCGGGAAGACCGGCCCCGAGCGCGACCTCGTCGGCTTCGGCCCGATCGTCGAGATGATGGCCGGCATGAGCTCCCTGAGCGGCTACGGCGACGACGGCGTCCCTTATAAGACTGGGATTTCCTACGGGGACCCCGTGGGCGGCCTCGCCGCCGTGAGCGCCGTCGTGCTCGCGCTGATCCAGCGCGGCCGCACCAAGCAAGGCGTGTGGATCGACCTCGCCCAGCGCGAGACCATGGCGCAGATGGCTGGCGATGCCTTCGCCGCCGCGTCATTGCGCGGCGAGAAGCCGACTCATTGTGGAAACCGCCACCCGACGTGGGCGCCGCAGGGCGTCTACCCCGCCGCGGGCGAGGACCAGTGGCTCGCGATCTCCGCACGCGACGACGCCGAATGGCGCGCGCTCGCCGGCGCGATCGGCGCGAGCGACCTCGCCGGCCTCCCGCTCGCCGAACGGCGCGCGCGCCACGACGAGCTCGACGCCCGCATCGCCGCGTGGACGAAGCAGCAAGACCCGCAGGTGGCGATGGAATCACTTCAAGCGCTGCGCATCTCCGCCGGCCGCGTGCTGAACACGCACGACATCCACTGGGACCCGCACCTGCTCGGGCGCGAGTCATGGATGTTCCTCGAGCATCCGTGCATCGCGCCGTGGCCGCAGCCCGCCTCGGCGTGGCGGCTCGAGGAGGCGCAGCCGGTGCCGCGACGGCACGCGCCGCTGTTCGGCGAGCACAACCGCGAGATCCTGTGCGGGCTGTTAGGGGTGGCGGAGAACGAGATTGCGGAGCTGGAGCGGGCGCAGGTGATCAGCGATGCGCCGATTGGGGCTAGAGTGGGGTGAGCACGGCTGCAGCACCCCGCACGATCAGCTGGCTCAGGATCTCCATTCGCCGGGGACGGCCGGAAGAAGCTCGTGGCCGAGCGCGGCCTCCACGAAGCCGGCGTCGTCCGCTCAACCGCAGTTAGAAGTTGTACGCGAGCGTCATCCCATACATGCGGGGTTCGCCAAATACGGCTCGGTTCATTGGCACCGGAGCGAGGCCGACCGTCTGGAGTTGCCTGTTGAGGACATAGCGTTCATCGAGCGCATTGCGGACGAAGCCGCTGAGGGTCCATTTGCCATCCGAGCCTTCGATGGCCGCATAGAGATTGAGCACGCCGTACGCTTCTTGCTTCTCCAGGTCGTAGTTGTAGAGCGTGAAGAAGTGATCGCCGCGCCTCGAGTAGTCAGCCCGCAGAACGCCCGTCAGCTCTCCTGTCAGCGGTCTGGAGTACTCACTAGACACCGTGAACTGCCACTCAGGAGCGCGCGCCAGCCGATTGCCTGAAAGGTTGCGAACGTTGAGACCCGTGTCGGGGTCAGGCGTGCCCAGTTCGGGGAAGATCGGATCCGCGGTGCGGAGTTTCGTGAAAACTGCATCGAGCCACGTCGCGGTGAAACCGAGCCGCAGCTGCTCGGTGACGAGACCATCCGCTTCGAGCTCGACCCCCACGATCTCGGACTTGCCTGCATTGATGGTCTGGGGGGTAAAACTACCCGGGGAGAAACCGTAGACGTTCTGCTGAAGATCGGTGTAGTCCATGAAGAACGCAGACCCCGCCGTTCTCACCCGACCGTCCAGGAGCAGCGCCTTCGCGCCAACTTCATAGCTCCATACGTACTCTGGATTAAAAGCCTCTTGAGGGACCTGATAGGTGTTGAACCCGCCCGCCTTGAAACCTCGCGAGATGCTGGCAAACAATGTGAGATCTTCCGTGGGCGTATAGTCGACGGCAAAGCGCGGCGTGAAGGCGCCCCAGTCGTCGTCGAAGTCGCCGGGGTTGAGGACAACCACGGCCTTTGCATCTTCCTCATAGGTCTTCTGGTCGCGCGTGTAGCGAGCGCCGAGTGAAATCTTCCAGTCGTCTGCAATGCGGTAGCGCACCTGCCCGTACACGGCGTAGGAATCCAGGGTCTGAAGCGCCTCCACGACCAGAACGTCTGGTGGCAATCCGATGTAGGCAGTACTGAAGAATTCAGTGAGTTGCGCGTAGTCGGTGTGCAGGTAGAGCGCGCCAAAGATCAGATCCAGGCGTTCCGTGAGGTCAGCCGCGAGCGTCAGCTCTTGCGAGACCTGCCACAGGTCGAATTCATACGGTTTGACGGTGCAGGCCTGGATGCGCGTACCATCGCAATCATATGCAGACTCGATGTCCGCGTTCATGTACCCCGTCGTTGCAGTGAGAGTGGTCGATGGCGTGATGTCCCACGACAGCTTCAGGCTCGCTCGATACTGGTCCTTTTCGCCAAAGGTCTTCGTGTCGCCTTCCACCTCGAGACTGTCGGCGTCGACTTCCGGAACGCCGGCAAACTCGCCAAAGCTCGGCGTGTCTGGCCGAATGCGCCCATAGCTCAACAGATTGGGCGGACCCGAGCGATCGTGCACACCGTCGAGGACGAACAGGGCTTCGAGATTCTCCGTGACGTCCGAAAGCAGAGATGCGCGGAAGTGGTTCTTGCGTCTCTCGAGCTGGTCTTCATTCAGAAAGGTGTTCTCGAGCCAGCCGTCGGCGTTGTCGGTCTTGAATGCCAAGCGGCCCAAGAGCCTGCCATCGACGATTTCTCCGCTGAGATAGCCTCCGATCGCGTAGCGGTGGTAGTTGCCAAGCGTCGCTTCGACGCCGCCTTCGAATTCCTCCGTCGGCTGCTTGGAATAGACATTGACTGCGCCGCCCGTGGCGTTGCGCCCGTTGATCGTGCCCTGCGGACCGCGCAACACCTCGACGCGTTCCGTGTCGAAGAAATCAGCATCGAACATGTATTGGAGGGCGATGGGGACACCATCTTGGCTGATGGTCACGCCGGCCTCAGAACCGATACTCGCGAGCTCACCACCGATGCCGCGCAGAGTGACGTAGAACTCCATGCCAGTGGTTCCCATCTGGAGGCTTGGCGTCAGCTGCTGCAGGCCGATCAGCCCCTCGGCCCCAGCCTGCTGCAGGTCGCTTTGCGAGAACGCCGAAATGGCGATCGGAAGCTCCTGAGCGCTCTCCGCTCGCTTCTCCGCGACCACCACGATCGTCTCGATTTTCATCTCGCCGCGTTTCGAATCGGCATCATCGGCATTGGCGTCGCCAACGCTCCGCCCACGCTCGTCCGGCGCAGCGAGAGGCTCCGCCGCGGCAGGCTCCTCCGCACAGAGCGGCGCGGCATCGAAAGTCACTAGCGCCACGAACGCGATGAGAGATGCGAGAACGCGACCACGGAGTGACATTGCGGCCTCCCTCGTGAAGTTGAGTCACGCCTGTCTGGCGCGCGCACCGTACTCCGGCGAGGGCGGTACCTTGAAATTCTGTTTCGGAATGGCTCGGCATTCAGTGGTGTGATGAATGAGAAGAGAGTGGTGCTGCGGAGCGGTTCAGGATCCGGGCGCGCCGGCCTCCGAATCACGACGCGCTCGAGGCGATGGTGAACGGGCTCGCGGCGCTGTGGCTGGCCGAGCGCCTCCGCAGCGGACTCGCGCTCGCCAGCGCGCGGCCTCACGCGCGGGCGGGCGCCCGGCGCGAGCGCTTCGGCTCGCGCTCGTGCCCGGCGATCGCTACGCCAGCTTCCCCGGCACGTACGGGTGCGAAGCGCTGAGCCCGCCGTCCACGGCGAAGGCCTGTCCGTTCACGTAGCTGGCGTCGTCGCTGGCGAGGAACGCCGCCATCGCCGCGATCTCACGAGGCTCGCCGCCGCGCTTCAGCGGGTTCAGCTGCCCGATCCTGTGTCCCTTGCCCGCGGCGCGCGCGCCTTCGTAGATCGGCTTGGTCATACCCGTTTCAATCAGGCCCGGGCAGATCGCGTTCACGCGCACGCCCGTTCCGGCGAGCTGGTAGGCCGCCGTCTGCACCAGGCTGATCACGCCCGCCTTGCTCGCGCTGTAGGGCGTCCCGCCTGCGCCGCTGCGCAGCCCGGCGACCGACGCCGTGCAGAGGATCGAGCCGCCGCCGGCCGCGGCCATCGCGCGGCCCGCGTGCTTGATCGCGAGGAATGGCCCGATCAGGTTCACGCGCAGCACCGGCCACCAGTCGGCGGCCTCGAGCTCGAGGATCGTCTCGACCCCGCCCGAAACGCCGGCGTTGGCGAACACCGCCTCGAGCCCGCCCCAGTCCTGCACGCACTTTTTCACCAGCTCGGCGACGACCGCGTCCTCCGCCGCGTCCGCGGCCAGCGCCTCCGCCTGCCCGCCCGACCGTGCGATCTGCGCGACGGTCTCCTTCACGCCGTCCTCCGCGAGGTCCACCGCCAGCACGCGCGCGCCCTCCTCCGCGAAGCGCAGCGCGCTCGCCCGGCCGATCCCGCTGCCGGCACCCGTAACAATCGCTCGCTTGCCCGAGAGACGAGGCATCGCGTTCTCCTCCTGCTTTGCTCAGTCCAGCCGCGAAGCCGAGCTGCTGCCGCTCCGGCTCGAGTCCGGATGACTGCCGGTTTGCGGAGCGGAGAGAATGAGCGCGCCGGCTGGCGCGCGCTGCGTCCTTCTGGATGGACACCCGACGGAGCCGCTCGGCGCAGGCCGCCGGCCGCCCGCTCTCCTCGAAGCGGCTCCGATCTCACGCAACCGCCGACCGCTCCGCCTGCTTCTTGAGCTCCAGCTTCGCGATCGTGCGCCGGTGCACCTCGTCCGGCCCGTCCGCGAGCCGCAATGTTCTCGTGCTCGCCCAGGTCTTCGCGAGCCCGAAGTCCTCGGTCACGCCCGCGCCGCCGTGGGCCTGGATCGCGTCGTCGATCACCTGCAGCGCCATGGTCGGCGCCTTCACCTTGATCATCGCGATCTCCGCGCGCGCCACCTTGTTTCCGACCGTGTCCATCATGTACGCGGCCTTGAGCGTGAGCAGCCGCGCGCACTCGATCTCGATGCGCGCGTCGGCGATGCGCTCCTCCCAGACCGAGTGCTCGTAGAGCTTCTTGCCGAACGCGGTGCGCGTCAGCAGGCGCTGGCACATCTTCTCGAGCGCCCGCTCGGCCACGCCGATCACGCGCATGCAGTGATGGATGCGGCCCGGGCCGAGGCGTCCCTGGGCGATCTCGAAGCCGCGGCCCTCGCCGAGCAGGATGTTGCGCGCCGGCACGCGCACGTTGGTGAACGTCACCTCGCCGTGGCCGTGCGGCGCGTCGTCGAAGCCGAACACCGGCAGATGGCGCTCGACCTCGATGCCCGGCGTGTTGCGCGGCACCACGATCTGCGACTGCTGCGCGTGCGCCGGCGCGTTGGGATCGCTCTTCCCCATCACGATCAGCACCTCGCAGCGCGGATCGAGGATGCCGCTCGTCCACCACTTGCGGCCGTTGATCACGTACTCGTTGCCCTGCCGGCGGATCTCCGTACAGATGTTCGTCGCGTCCGACGACGCCACGGCCGGCTCGGTCATCGCGAAGGCCGAGCGGATCTTCCCTTCGAGCAGGGGCTCGAGCCAGCGCCTCTGCAGCTCCGCGCTCGCGTAGCGCTCGAGCACCTCCATGTTGCCCGTGTCGGGCGCCGCGCAGTTGAACACCTCGGGCGCGAAGCCGACCCGCCCCATGATCTCGCAGAGCGGCGCGTACTCCAGGTTGGTGAGCCCGCCGCCGTGCGCGCTCTCGGGCAGGAACAGATTCCAGAGCCCGGCGGCCTTCGCTTTTTCCTTCAGCTCCTCGACGAGCGGCGGAATCTGCCAACGGTCGGGGAGCGCCTCGTGCTGTGCGTAGAACTCGCTCTCGTTGGGGTAGATGTGTTCGTCCATGAAGGCCTGGAGCTGCTTCATGACGTAGCGGGTCTTTTCGCTGTACTCGAACTGCATCGCGGTGCCTCGCGTGTCTCGGGTTTTCCGGCGATGGGTCCGAAGTCGTAGTCCCCCCGCTTCCGGGGCGGACCGCGAAGGCGACGCTGAATTCGTGCGCCTGCCGCAGCGAACGCCGGCCGAGATCGGTGCTCGGCTCGGCGTCCGTGCTGCACGCCGTCACGGCGCCCGTACCCATCGGTCGCCATCAGCGTGACGGCTCCTCACGCATCATTGAAGTTTTGTTTCTGAATGAATCATCATTCGTCGTGGTGATCGGGCTGGGGGCCGCCGTGAACCTCGCGCAAATCGACCTCAACCAGTTTCTGGTGTTCGAGGTGATCTACACGGAAGGGAACTTGACTCGCGCGAGCGAGATCCTTCACGTCACCCAGCCCGCCGTGAGCAACGCGCTCGCCCGGCTGCGTCAGACCTTCGACGACCCGCTGTTCGTGCGCTCCGGCCGAAGCATGGTGCCCACCTTGGCGGCCCAGAACCTGATCGGCCCCGTGCGCGATGCGCTGCGTCGGCTGCAAGCCGGCATCGAGGCGCAGACCCGCTTCGATCCCGCGACGACCGAGCGGGCGTTCCACTTCGCGATGCGGGACCTCACCGCTTCGCTGCTGTTCCCGCACCTGATGCGTCGCCTGCGCGAGCGGGCGCCGCACGCGCGTTTGCAGTGTCACGAGCTCGAGCGGCGGGAGGTCGAGGCCGCGCTGGCCGCCGGCAAGCTCGACTTCGCTGTCGACAGCGTGCCGCTCGGCCGTGGCCGGCTGAACAGCGTGCAGCTGCTGCGCGGGGAATACGTCTTGGTGGTGCGTCGCGGCCATCCGTTAGGGCGCCGCGCGCTCACCCTGGAGCGCTATCTCGCGCTGCCGCAGGTCACGGTGTCGGGCCGGGAGCACGGGCGCAGCTACATCGACCTCGCGCTCGGGCGGATCGGTGCGCAGGCCAACACCGTGCTGCGGGTGCAGCACTACCAGCCGGCGTTTCACGTGGTGCTCGGCAGCGACCTCGCGCTGTCGGCGCCGCGCTCGCTCGCCGCCTGGTATGACGTCGAGGTCAAGGGGCTGCCGTTCGAGGTGCCCCCGCAAGACTCGCGACTCTACTGGCACCTCAACGCCGAGCACGACCCCGCCAACGTGTGGATGCGCGGGCAGATCGTCGACACCTGCAGCACGAGAGCGCATCGATGAAGCGGCGCGGCTCGAGGTCGCCGCTTCGAGGCCAGTCCGAGATCACCGCCGCGCTGGTCGGGAAGTCGCTCCTCATAACAACTCGTGCAGCTCGGCTGCCGCGCCGTGATACATCCTCCCGCAGCTCGAGCGGCGCGGAGGCGGAGCGCTGCGAGTTGTTGGGTGGGCGACCCGATGCGTCGCGCTGCGGAACGCGACGTTCGAGGTCGCGACACCGGTTCGAAGCTCGCCGAGCGGCGTGCCGTCGGCAGCGAGGACGGTGACGCCACCGGGACCCGCGGCCCAGACGCTCCCGCGCGCGTCGACCTCGAGCCCGTCCGGAACTCCCCCCAAGCGCTGTACCGCGGCGCGCGCGTCGGCGATGAGCCCATCTCAGACAGTCGTCAATCCCGCGTGATGGTGTCCCCGGAAACGCTACCTGCGCGCCGGGAACGGGGCGCCGCGGAGCTGGCTGTACACCGCGTCGAAGACGCGCAACGCGATCAGGCGGTCGACGGCGCCGGGCGCGATCGCGCCTTTGAGACGCAGTAGCGGGCCGGTGTCGTCCCGGAACGCGGGCCAGTCGGGCAGACGGTCGTCGTTCGGGTTTCCGGTCTTGACGAAGTTCGTCCAGTAGCTCGCCATCGCGTCGGCCAGCGCGCGGTCTTGCGTCGTCCACGGCCAGCGTTCTTGGTCGAGATGATCGGACGTGTACCAGAGCTCGGCGAAGTGGCTGGCGCCCCAGCCGGCGTGCGGGCCGTCGCTCGGGAACGGCGGCTCTTGTTCGAAGCGATAGGCGTAGACAGGGCTCCTGCCGGTCGTGGTTTGCAGCCTCGTCCACGCCCACATGTCCCAGCCGAAGCGCAAATCGGTTTCGAAGTCGAGGCGGGCCCGGCGTGCCTCGTCGTCGCTTGCGAACGGGTAGGCGGCGAGGAGCGGCGGCGGCAGCTTGCCGAAACGCTTCTCGATGTCGGCGGCGAACGTCGCGGCTTGGACTTGGCGCAGGTCGATCAATGCGCGCGCCTCCTCGGCGTTCAGGCCGAGGAGGACGGGCACGTCGTGCTGCGCGCCGGCCGCGAAGGCGTCGAACGGCGGGGCCGGCAGAGTGCGGGGCTCGATCACGGGGTGCGGGCCGGAGGGCATCTCGCCCGTCATTAGGTCGGCCGCTGGAAGGGTGCGGAGCGCTGCGAGCGTCGTCGCGCCGAGCGAGGCCGCGTAGGATTCGCCGTCGCGCTCGGCGTTCGCGAGCAGATAGCTCGGGGCGAGCTGCACCGGCTCGAAGAAGCCGCCGCTTTGGCCGATGGCGCGGTGGAAGAGACCGCGCGCGGCGGGCGAGGCCATCAGGATGCTGACCGACATCGCGCCCGCCGATTGGCCGGCAATGGTGACGCGCGAGGGGTCGCCGCCGAAGGCTCCGATGTTGCGCTTCACCCATTCGAGCGCCGCGATCTGGTCCCTCAGGCCGTAATTGCCTGACGTGCGTTCCGGCGACTCGCGCGTCAATTCGGGGTGGGCGAGGAAGCCGAAGGCGCCGACGCGATAGGCGACCGTGACGACGACGACGCCGCGCTTGGCGAGGCGGTCTCCCCAATAAAGCGCCATCGACGCCGAGCCGTTGGCGAAGCCGCCGCCGTAGATCCAGACCAGCACCGGCAGCTGCGCGCCAGCGTTCGCGGGGGTCCAGACGTTGAGGTAGAGGCAATCCTCGCTGGTCGCGGGCGGCGTTTCGCCGGGCATCGAGACGCCGCTTTGCATGCACGCGGGGGCGAAGGTCTTCGCCTCGCGCACGCCGGGCCAAGGCCTAACAGGTCGTGGCGGGCGCCAGCGCAAGTCACCGACTGGCGGGGCGGCGAAAGGCACGCCCTTGTAGACGGTGAGGCCTTGCTCGCGCACGCCTTCGTGCCGGCCGCTGTCGATGTCGGCGGCGCGTGCGGTGCTGGCGACGAGGAGCAGCGCGAGCGCGATCCGTCTGGCGGCATTCATGGGATCCCCGACTGCTTCGCGCGAATGTGTGACGGGACGAGCCGCAGCGGCATGCGTAGAGGTAAGGGCTCGTCACCGCTCGAGTGCGACGCGGATTGGAGGCCGCTGCGCGAGGCAGGTCACGGCCGCTCGCGGGCTTCGCGGCGCCGCTCATCCGCCGCACAGCGCGGCGCGCAGCATCTCCAGCACGACGCCCGCCCCCGCGATGTCCTTCGCCGTCGCGAACACGGTGAAGTCCGGCCGGTGAAGCGCCACTTCGCACCCGTGAGTGGCGAACCAGCGCGCATAGGCGCCATCCACGTCGCGCGGCGGCGCATCCCCGCTGACGTGCGCACACACCCCGCCTACCGACGCGAACCACGCGCGCTGCTCGGCAGTGAGCACTCGCGTCGGGTCCTCGTACGGCGACACCAGCGCGAACCCACTGCCCACCACATCGTCGAAGAACTCACCTGCACCGCCTCGCGCGTCACGCGCAACGCGTGCTTGAAGAAACAACTCCCCTGCCGCGACGTCTCCCTCCACCCAACACCCAGGCCCGATCTTCGGCGACGGCGCCGGCGTCGTGATCCCGGCGGCGCGCGCAGCCGGCACCATGCTCGCGTCGCGCGCCTCCGCCTCGCGCGGATCTGCGATGCAGATCACCCGCCCGAGCCCCACCGAGAAGTCGATCGTCTGCTTCGCGTGCGGCAGACGCTCGCTCGCGTAGCTGTCGAGCAGCGCGTCGCCCGCGATCCCGCGCAGCACGAGGTCGAGCTTCCACGCGAGGTTCGCCGCGTCGCGCATCCCCGAGCACATGCCCTGGCCCGCGAACGGCGGCATCAGGTGCGCGGCGTCGCCGGCGAGGAGGACGCGGCCGCGGCGCCAGGTGTCGGCCCAGCACGCGCGGAAGGTGTAGACGGCGTGGCGCTCGAGGGTCACGTTGTTAGGGGTGATGTCCCAGGCGGCGAGCAGTCTCCACGCGGTCTCGGCGCGGTTCAGCTGGCCCAGCGTCTCGTGCGGCAGGCGCATGAACTCCCAGCGCCGCCTCCCAGGACCGCCGGAAACGATCGTCGTCGGGCGCGCGGGGTCGCAGAGCTGCCAGTTGAGCGGGGACCAGACGCGCGGCTCGTGCGGGAGCACGTCGACCACGAGCCAGTCGTAGGCGAAGCCGAGGTCGTGCCAGCCCGCTCCGATGGCGCCGCGCACGAAGCTGTTGGCGCCGTCGCAGCCGACGGCGTAGCGGGCGTGCACCTCGATGCGCTCACCGCGCTCGCCGCGCGCGGCGACGTGCACGGAGTCGCCTGCGTCGTGGAGCGCGTGCGCGTCGAAGCCGCGCAGGATGCGCACCCCGGGCAGGGAGCGCGCGCGGCGCTCGAGCGCGACTTCGAGGTGCGGCTGGTGGCACATGTTCGAGTCGGGCCAGCCTGATAACCCGGCCTCGCGCTCGCGGCCGAAGCGCAGCAGCACTTCGCCCTTCGCGTTTCGCCACTCATAGATGGGCGCGGGCTCGGTGAAGCCTTCGAGCTCGCGCGCGACGCCCGCGCTCTGGAGGATGCGCGCGACCTCGTGGTCGAAGTGCACAGCGCGCGGGAGCGGGTAGGGGGCGGGGAAGCGTTCGAGCACGACGACGCTGCGGCCGCGCTGCGCGAGCAGGATCGCGAGCGTGAGGCCGGTCGGGCCGCCGCCCACGATCGCGACCTCGCAGTCGAGCGCGCTCGCCGCCGCTACCACGGCAGCGTGTTCCCTAAGGAACCTCTGATTAATAACTGTTCATGATACAATTCGCGTCGTCACGAGCCTTTGGGGGGGTGAGGGGATGGCGCAGCGGACGTTTGCGGAGCTGGCGTACGAGTCGAAGAAGCGGAAGACGC
>Ga0187894_10000177_pt1 | contig 83992 bp, 92 predicted proteins | sample GBC1701081metaG_FD_136650 | JGI IMG/M metagenome (GOLD analysis project Ga0187894, IMG submission 136650) | White microbial mat communities from a lava cave in the Kipuka Kanohina Cave System on the Island of Hawaii, USA - GBC170108-1 metaG ...
AGCGCCCGCCTCTCGACAGGCTCGAGGCCCTGAGCTTGTCGAACGGGCAAGCGGGCTGCCCACGTCCAAACTATCTGATTTGCGCAGCCCAAAGCGATGATCGCCGCCAACTGCATGAGTCCGTATCGGTAGTCCGCCGAAGGAAAACCAAAGTTTCGGGGAGGGGTGCTGGGGAGGGGCGGCAGCCCCTCCCCGCTCTGACGCGAAGCGGAGGTCTGGCGAAGCCCACTTGATGAAGCTGGGCTTGGCTGGCGCCCGACATCACTTTGCCGACCGAGCGCAGGACGAACGATGAGTCCATTCCCGCGAGGAACCTGAGCCAATCATTCGCCTGCGTTCGGAAGGCATCGGAAACGGCCATGCATACTCAGCTGCCGGCGTCACCGACGTCTCGCACGATACGACCTGCAGCCCGGTTCCGCCAAACCCAAAAACCACCATGAAACACGACAACTATGCGGCCCTCGTGGCCTTGGACTGGGCAGACAAAACGCATGCTTTCGCCCGGCAATCCGTCGGGGCGGAGCGCATTGAACAAGGCTCGATCGAGGCGACCCCGGAAGCCCTGCATGCCTGGTTGACCGCCCTGGGAAAAACCCACGGGGGCCAACCCGTCGCGCTGGCCGTCGAGGCCGGGCGCAACTGCCTGCTGCACGCGCTCCTGGAGTATCCGTGGCTGACGATCTATCCGGTGCATCCAGCCACCAGTGCTCGCTTCCGCACTGCCTTCACGCCCTCCGGGGCAAAGGACGACGGCCCCGATGCGGTCATGATCCTCACGCTGCTGCGGATGCATCGCGCTCAACTCACGCCGCTGATCCTCGAGACGGCGCCGACCCGGGCCTTGGCCGCGCTGGTGGCCGCCCGGCGCAGTGCGGTGGATCAACGCACCGGCACGGCCAACCAGCTGGCCAGTGTGCTCAAAGGGTATTTTCCCCAGGCCCTGAGACTGGCGGGCGACGATCTGACCAAACCCTTGGCCCTGGCCTTCCTGCGCCGCTTCCCCGAACTGGCTGCGGTGCAAAAGGCCAGGCCAGCCACCCTCGCGGCCTTTTATCGCCAGCACGGCTCCCGCTCGGCCGAACGCATCGCCGAACGGCTGGCGCGGGCGGCCCGAGCCCGGCCACTCATCACCGACCGCGCCGTCATCGCCCCGGCCTTGTTGTTGGTGGCCATGTTGGTGGACCTGCTCGAAGTCCACGCCCGCCACATCGCCTTGCTGGAAACGCGCATCGCCGAAACCTTCGCCGCGCATCCCCGCGCGGAACTGTTTGCCGCGCTGCCGGGAGCCGGGCCGGCGCTCGCCCCGCGACTGCTGGTGGCCTTGGGGGACCAGATCGAACGTTATCCTAACGCCGCTTCGCTGCAAAAATACGCCGGGGTGGCCCCGGTGCGCGAAAAAAGTGGCCAGAAACAATGGACCCACTGGCGCTGGGCCGCGCCCAAGTTCTTGCGGCAACGCCTGGTCGAATGGGCGGGCCAGACCGTCGTGCGCAGCGTCTGGGCCCACGCCTATTACCACCGGCAACGCCGGGCCGGCAAAGCCCACCACGCAATCCTGCGCGCGCTCGCCTTCAAATGGATCCGTATCCTGTGGCGTTGCTGGAAAGACGAAGTGCCCCACGACGAAACCCGTTACCTCGCCACGCTGGCCAAACGTGGCTCTCCCTTGATCGCCGCCGCATGATATCCCTAAAATAGCCTTGCGCGGACCACCTCAGCTTTTGGCTTGGACGACCAGCTTCTCCAGCCCGGCCCGCAGCCAGCGCTCGACCTCCGAATGGTCGGGCAGCTTGAATCCGCGCTGCGCCGCCACCTTCGCGCTGACGTCCACGAAAAGGTCGATGGCCTGCCGCAACGCCCGCGCGAGCACCCGTTGGTCGGGCGCCAGGCTGACCTCCGTCTGTTTCAATCGCCTCTCGTCGAGCCACTGCTCGGCCTTGCGCGCCTCCGGCCGCGGCGCCCGCCCCGCCAGCCGAGCCTCCTCCTCAAGAAGAGCAAAAGTGTGCTCGAGCAATTCCGTGGTGTGCCAGCGAACGGCGGCCCGCAGCTCCCGGCGCGCCAGTTTCTTGAACACCCACACGGCATTCCTCCAGAAGGCTGACACCTGCCTTTGATAATCCGCCACGGTGAAATCACTTGCCGGCCACATCACCTTCAGGGCCGCCATTCTCTGCTCCCAGCCGACGCCCCCGATGATCACCCGACACCCGGGGCCGGCGACCAGGCGTAGGTTATATATTCCGCGCCTCAACGCAGATGGAAACCACCGACGCGCCCCGGGATACCGCATGGCCCAGCATGCCAGCCTCACCTGCCAGGCCGCCAACAACACAAAGTCAGCTTCAAACCCACCCTCAAAAACCGCGCTCATCTTCATAACACCCCGCTCGGTCAATTCGAGATGCGCACACCAACAGGGAGCGATGTCTGCCAGCCAGTCTTGCCCGAGGTATCGCCGCGGTCGGCGGGATATGACATGATAGTCCCAATCCGACCATCCATCGGCTTCTCCCCCCGGTTGAACGCGGGAACCAATCTGGATCAGCGCTTCAAGGCAGGGTTGTCGCCGGGCCCAGTCCACGATCCGTGCCTCGAAGTCTTTCTCCGTCATGCCTTGGGTTTTGAGTGCGCGCGGGATGGCTCGCAACCCCTTTTGCCTGCTGCAACCGGCGCCAGCTATGAGGGACACACCCGGCACACGCGGGCTTGCGGTCGCGCCCCCGGTCCGCCAACAAAGCCCTGCACGCCAGTGCCAGCGGAAGGGCGACTGTGACCCTGACAGTCCCGACGCCTGACCGTTGGGCTCTATGCGTGCGCACCCCCGACAATTTGCACCCTTGAACAGCACCGTCCCGGCAGGGCTCTCCACTCCTTCCACCTGCACCGACCATGCGCCGTCGCGTTAAGATCACGGGCATCGGTCCGGTCACCCCCGCGGGCATCGGCCGCGAGGATTTCTTTCGCGGCATCAACGAGCCCGTCAGCCGGGTGCGCGCCATTACGCGGTTCGATCCCGAGGCCGGCCCATTCGTCGGAGCAGAGATCACTGACTTTGATCTCAGCCGTTACGCACCGGAGGAAAGTTCCAAACGGATACCACGACACACACAGTTTGGCCTTGCCGGCGCCATTCTTGCGCTGGCCGATGCCGGACTGAACCCCCGTGATCTTGCAAACCGGAATCCGCTCATCATCACCGGCACAACCATGATGGACTGCGAGAGTGTCAGCAAAACCATCCAGTTGGTGACAAGAAAGGGGCCAAAATACGGATTGGTCAGCTCGGTCAACCAGGCGCTTTCAGTCTCCATCGCCGATAAGATCGCGAGATACCTTGAGACTCCCGCACGTATCATGGCACTCCAGACGGCGTGTTGCTCCGGCTTGGATGCTATCGGCCACGGCGCAGAGCAGATTGCCTCAGGCCAGGCGGATTGTATCATCTGCGGAGGCGCGGAGGCGCCGCTTTTCTATCATCCAATGTTGGAACTCGGGTTGGCGGAACTGGGGCCGAAATCCGACGAGACCCCAGAGAAAATCTGCCGCCCCTTCGACCTTTGGCGGACCACGGGCGTGTTCGGAGAAGGAGCCTGCATGTTTCTGCTCGAGCCGGAGGAAAGCCCTCGCCCGGCCTACGCTTTTGTCACGGGTTACGGCTTTGCCAATGACGATATCGACTACGTCGGCAGCGGCTGGAGAAACTCCATGCGCATGGCGATGGTCAATGCCCGCCGACTGCCCCGGGACATCCAATACATCTCCGCATGGGGGCCGGGGCATAAGGAAATCGATTTCAGGGAAGCCCAGTCGCTCCGCATGCTCTTCGGCGAACTGCTGGACGTGATTCCCGTCAGCTCGATCAAAGGTGCCATTGGCAGCCCGATGGCGGCAGCCGGTGCCATCCAGGTCGCCAGCACAGCCTTGGCCATGCGACACAGTCGGATCCCACCCACGGTTAACTGGGAAACACCAGACCCCGATTGCCCGCTCAGTCTTTCCGCAACACCACGACACCTGCCCGTGGGTATCGCATTGGTCAACGGTCATGGAATTTCGGGCAGTAACAGCAGTGTGGTGCTGGAGCGAATATGACCGTTGTCATCCTGATCACCGCGCTCGTCTCGTTCGCCGTGGGTTGTGGCGTGCTTTGGGCGAACCCCAGGCGGTTTCTGAACCATGTCTTTTCCGCCGGATCGCTTCTGGTGACCCTTTGGCTCTGCTTGGTCTACACGGCATTGCGCATCGGATTGAGCTTCCCGAACGATCCCGGTGCCAATCCGGTTCCATGGCTGCGCGCCAACACGGCCCTGGCTGCCTTCTTTCCGTGGATTATTTGGCTGCTGAAAGAGTCCGTCACAACTGAGGAGGGCGCGGTTACGCACACCTTAAGGCGGTCTGTCCCTTGGCTGGTTTTCGGTCTGGCTCTCGGCAGCCTGTGTTTCACGGCGTGGTTCATTCCATACGACTCAACCCCGCAGAATTCCCGTCGTGGCCTCGCCTACCCCGTCTACCTGGTGGCAATTGCCGGCGCGTGCCTCAGTCTGTTGATCAACGCTATGCGCCAAGCGCGGCGGAAAACCGGCATCCAGAAGATCGAGCTACAGTTCCTCACCATCAATGGCAGCATCACATGCGTCGTGGCCGTCGCCATGACCGGTCTGGGGAACTACCTCAATGTGCCACCGTTAGCCCGGTTTAGCGCCTTGGCCATCCTGGTCTTCTACGCCCTCACCGCCTGGGCCGTCACCTTCCATCGCGTCTTCGACGCCCGGCAGGTTTTCGTCTCCCTCGGACAGCGCGTGGCCCTGATTATCATTCTCTGCGGCGGAATCTTCGGCCTGCACTACCTGTTCTCGGCGTTCATCACCGCTCCGCTCGACCTGCTCCTCGGCATCGCGCTCGTCGGGCCGCTCGCCTTCTGGCTCGACCGCAATTCGCGCGACTGGCTCCGGCTCAGCCCCGCCCAGAACGTGGCCGCCCAGCGCCGCGCCATCACCGATCTCGCCCGCGCCCAGCCCGACCCCGACAAGCTCGTCGGCGAACTCGAGCAGCTCCTCCGCGTCAGTTACCAGGCCTCGTCTGCCAGCCTCCTGTTCGACAGCGGCGAGGCCTACGCCGGCGACGGATTGCAACTGGCCAAATCGCGCCCCGGCCACGCCTCCCTCTGCAAGAGCGGCTGGGCCACCCCCGAGAGTCTCCAGCGCCAGCGCCCCGCCCCCGGCCTCGTGGACCTGCGCCAGATCTTGATCGAGCACGACCTCGGCCTGCTCGTCACCGCTCCGCGCAACAGCCCCGCGCCCGCCCTCCTCGCCGCCCTCGGCACCAAGGTCAACCACCGCCCCTTCACCTACCCCGAGGTGCAGCAGTTGCAGGACGTGGCCGAGTTCATGGACAACATCCTCGCCCGCTCGCGCCTCACCCTGCAGGCCCGCCAGTCCGAGCAGCTCGCCGTCATCGGCCTCGTCGGCGCCAGTCTCGCCCACGAGATCCGCAACCCCCTCGTCTCCATCAAGACCTTCGCCCACCTCCTGCCCACCCGGTTCGAAGACGCCGAATTCCGCCAGAAGTTCAACCAGCTCATCCCCGCCGAGGTGGACCGCATCGACGGCCTCACCCAGCAGCTCCTCGACCTCGCCCATCCCCGCAGCCACCTGCTCGAGCGCATCGCCCTGCACGGCATCGTGCGCGACACCCTCGACCTCATGCAGACCAACGCCGCCAAGGCCAACGTCAGCCTCACCTCCCGCCTCGACGCCATCCCCGACACCATCCACGCCGACGCCAGCGCCATCCGCCAGGTTCTCATCAACCTCCTCATCAACGCCGTCCAGGCCCTCGAAAACCAGGAGGGCGCGCGCGCCGTCGAGCTCAACACCCGCAGCCTCACCAACGGCGGCGTCGTCCTCGAGATCGCCGACAACGGCCCCGGCATCCCCGACGACCAGCGTTCCCGCCTCTTCCGCCCCTTCGCCTCCACCAAGACCCGGGGCATCGGCCTCGGCCTCGCCATCTGCGCGGATATCTTGCGTGAACACCGCGCAACCATCAATGTCCCCGACACCGGCCGCCCCGGCGCCACCTTCCGCATCACCTTTCCATGCCCGCCACCATCATCCTGACCACGCCCGATCCTGGTCTCGAAGCCGCATGGAAAGCCCAACTGGCCCCGCGCGAGCCCGCCGTCTTCGCCCGGCCCGCCGACCTGCACCGCGAACTGCTCCGCCCCGGCGCCCGCGTCTGGATCGCCGACGTCAACGATCCCCGCACCCGCCACCCCGCCGGCACCGGCACCCTCGTCATCCTCGTCGGCCAGCCGCACTCGCTGCCCTTCGAGCAGGCGAAGCAGAACCGCGCCGCCCGCCTCTTCCTCAGCTATGAGGAGAGCCGTCTCCGCCTCGCCGAATGCGTCGGCCTCCTCGAGGAGGTCGCCGAGAAAAATTCCCAGATCCAGACCGCGCTCGAGCGCACCCGCCGCCTCGAAACCATGCAGCAGCTCTCCCGCGATCCCTTCGGTCTCGCCCCCGCCGCCCCCGCGCCCGACTCGTCCGAATCGTGGGACTTCCTTGAGAGCGCCCTTGAGCACCTCGGCAACCGCGAGCGCCTGCTCGACGAGTTCCGCCGCGCCGGCCGCTACCTCCTCAAGGCCGGCAAGGTCCTCTTCTTCCTCCGCTCCATCGACGCCTTCACCTCCGACCGCGAAGGCCATCGCTGCGAAGCCGGCCACCCGCTCCCCCTCTGGCTGGAGGACCATCCCGCCTCCCTCGACCCCGCCGCCTGGGCCGGCGCCGACGACCCCGCGCTCGACGCCCCCATCCGCCAGCTCCTCCAAGGCTGGGGCACGCGCCTTCTTGTCCCGCTGCACACCCACAGCCAGTTGCTCGGCTGGATGGCCCTCGGCCCGCGCGCCGACGGCAGCCCTTACCGCGACAACGACAAATCCCGCGCCGTCCTCCTCGGCCGCCTGCTCGAGCGCTGCCTCGAACGCTCCGCCCAGCTCGAGGAGCTGCGCCACTCCGAGCAGACCGCCGCCTTCCGCGCCAAATACCTGCCCGGCGCCCGCCTCCTCACCCGCACCGTCCTCGCCAACGCCGAGCTGCCCGTCGAGGTCCGCGCCGTGGCCGGCGAAGCCCTCGCCCTCCAGCGCGCCATCACCCAGCCGGCGCGCCCGCCCCACCGCTTCCGCGTCACCGCCGGCCCCGTCCCCGAGATCGACGGCGTCTGGGTGCTCTGGGAGGAGTCCGCCCCCGAGATCGAGCGTATCCGCGCCGAGCAGGAGACCCTCCGCCGCGAGCTCTTCCGCAACCTCGGCCTCACCCTCAGCCACGAACTCTCCAACTCCCTCGTCTCCCTCGTCACCTACTCCCACATCCTCGCCCGCGACTCCGCCCCGCCCGTGCCCGGTGTGGTTCCCGGTGCCACGGACTCTGCTCCTAACGGCATGGTCGAAGTCGAAAATCGTTCCGAGCCCGCAGGGCGGCAATCGTCCAAATCGAAAATCGAAAATTCCCTGGCCGCCGACGTGCAGAAACTCCAGCGCCTCGCCGAACACGCCACGCTCCTCGGCGAACTCGCCGCGCCTGTCGCCGAGGCCTTGGACCTCAACGCCCTGCTGAACGAACTCGCCGCCGCCCGCGGCATCACCACCCGCTTCTCCGAGGAGCCGCTCGGCTTCTCCGTGGACCCGCGCCTCCTGCGCTTCGCCTTCAGCGCCATCCTCGACGCCATCTGCGCCAACCGGCCCGACGAAGGCTCGAAAAACCTCATCCTCACCCTCCGCGCCTCGGGCACCGACGCTGCGCGCCTCGCCGTCATCACCGTCGAGGGCAAAAAACTCGAGCTCGACGGAGTCCTGCCGCTCCCCGAGCCCGGCGTCACGCCCAACCACGGCCGGCTGTCCGTCCTCCTCGCCCGCGAAATCCTCCGGATGCACGGCGGCACCCTCCAGGCCGGCCCCGGCATCAAGGGCACCGACATCCAGATCTCGCTCGGGGCTTTGAGGTAGGGCGCGTTGTCTTCAACGCGCCGCGGCGGATTATGGATAATCCGCCTAACCCTCGCTTCTCGACACCCGTCGGCATTGCGGCTTCACTCCTGCTGTGATGGAATTCCTGTTCATCCTTCTCGGCCTGCTCGCCGGCGGCGCCCTCGGCTGGTTCATCGCCCAGTCCCGCGCCGCCGCCACCGCCGAGCGCGCCCGGCTGCTGGAAGCCGACCTCGCCGCCGCCCGCGCGCGCCTTTCCGAGCTCGCACAGCAGAAATCGAGCGTCGAAAACGACCTCGCCACCGCCCGGGCCTCCGCCGCCGAGAAAATCACCGCCCTCACCGACGCGCACGAGCGCCTGACCACCTCCTTCAAGGCGCTCTCCGCCGACGCGCTGAGCAAGAACACCGATGAGTTCCTCAAGGTCGCCCGCGAGTCCTTCTCCAAGCTCCACCAGCAGTCCGCCGACGAACTCGGCAAGCGCCAGCAGGCCATTGATTCGCTTGTGAAGCCGCTCAAGGAATCCCTCGAGAAGGTGGACGCCAAGATCGGCGAGATCGAGAAATCCCGCGCCGACGCCTATGGCCGGCTCTCCGAGCAGTTGAAGTCACTCGGCACCGCGCAGACGCAGCTCCAGGCCGAAGCCGCCAGGCTCTCCACCGCCCTCCGCTCCACCACCACCGCCGGCACCTGGGGCGAGCTGCAGCTCCGCCGCGTGGTCGAGCTGTCGGGCATGTCTTCCTACTGCGACTTCGTCGAGCAAAGCACCGCGGGCTCGCTCCGCGCCGACGTCGTCGTGCGCCTGCCCGGCGGCCAGCAGATCGTCATCGACGCCAAGGCGCCCAACGACGCCTACCGCGAGGCCGCCAGCGCCGCCGACGAGAAGGTCCGCGCCGACAAGCTCGCCGAGCACGCCGCCAAGGTCCGCGGCCACATCGATGCGCTCGGAGCGAAGAACTACTGGGAGCAGTTCCAACCTTCACCGGAGTTCGTCGTCCTCTTCCTGCCCGGCGACCAGTTCCTCGCCGGCGCGCTGCAGGCCGACACCACGCTCATCGACCGTGCCATCGCGAAGAAGGTCCTCCTCGCCACGCCCGCCACGCTCATCGCCCTGCTCAAGGCCGCCGCCTACGGCTGGCGCCAGGAGGATGTCTCCCGCAACGCGCAGGTCATCGCCGACCTCGGCCGGGCGCTCCACGACCGCATCGCCAACTTCGCCGACAACCTCGACAAGGTCGGCCGCGGGCTCGAGACCGCCAGCAAAGCCTACAACTCCGCCGTCGGCACCTTCGAGCAGACCCTGCTGCCCGGCGCCCGGAAGTTCTCCGAACTCGGCGCCAAAGGCGCCAAGGAGTTGACCGAGCCGGCCCCGGCCGAGACCCAGCCGCGCGACGTGCTCAAACGCGCCTGAGCCTCTGTGTTGTCATTCCGAGACATCCAACGAAAGCGCAACGCTTTCGACGGTTTCCGGTGATGAACTCACCCCGGTCTGTCACCCTGAGCGGAGCGAAGGGTCCATCAGGGTATCCGATGCGCTTGCTGGCTGCGTTCTCCCAACTGGATGCTTCGCTGCGCTCAGCATGACAAACAAAGGAGTTCATCAGCAGCGCAGCGAAGAATCCATCCGCGCGAGCGGTCGTAATTCTGGATTCTTCGCTTCGCTCAGAATGACAGTATCCCCTGTGCTTTTGTGGCTTCTTGCGCCTTTTCGTGGCCATTCCGTTCGATAGTCTTCCCGCTATGCGCGTCTCCGGCCTCTTCCTCTACCCCGTCAAGTCGCTCCGCGGGTTCGCCGTCCCCGCCGCCGACCTCGACGACCTCGGCTTCGTCGGCGACCGGCGGTTCATGCTGGTGGACGGGACCGGCAAATTCCTGACCCAGCGCCAGCTTCCGCGGATGGCGCAGATCAGCACGGCGCTGACTGCAAGCACGCTGACCTTGTCCGCCGACCATCACGGTTCGATCACTGTAGGTCGGGCTTCATGCCCGACAGTCGGGGATGAACCCCGACCCACCATTTCCGTCACCATCTGGAAGCACGAGGGACTCCAAGCCGAGGACTGCGGCGACGGACCTGCCGCCTGGCTGTCCTCCTTCCTTGATTTCAAGTGCCGGCTGGTGCGCATCGGCGAAAAATTTCGCCGCCCGGTGCTGAAGAGCGCCGCGCAGCCGGGCGACCGCTTCGCCTTCGCCGACGGCGCGCCGGTGCTCGTCGCCAGCGAGGCCTCGCTCGCCGCGCTCAACGACCGCATCCTGGAGAATGGCGGCGAACCCGTGCCGATGGATCGCTTCCGGCCCAACCTCGTCATCGCCGGCGGTCCCGCCTTTGCCGAGGACGACGCCCCGGGCCTCCGCATCGGCCAGGTGGTTCTCCGCAACGCGGGAAAATCCATCCGCTGCGCCATCACGACCACCGACCAGTTCACCGGCGGACGCGGCAAGGAGCCGCTCCGCACCCTCGCCACCTTCCGGCGCGAGCCGGACGACCCGACCGCGGTCACGTTCGCCACGAACTACATCAACGAGTCGAAGCGGGGCGCCATTCGACTGGGTGACGAGATCGTTCCCACGCAGGCTGGCTTGGTGACAGTTGGTGGAGCGCGTTGACCTCAACGCGCTTCCCCGAACGGCTTGGGGGCAAGCCGTTCCACTTTTCCGAGTCCGACGATTCCCGGGCAAATCCCGGCTCGCCACCCCAAGGGATTCTGCTTTTTTCGCGCATCGCCCCGGTCCGGGCGGAACACACACACCTGCCATGGCTGAAAATCCCTTCACCTCCGCCGCGGCGGACTCCGCTGCTCGTCCCGATCGCGCCGCCATCGCCCGAGCCAATCCGGAAATCATCAGCGGCGCCCGCTGGTTCTGGTGGATCGCCGGTCTGTCTCTCGTCAACTCCGTGCTCATGCACTCCGGCAGCGACCGGAGCTTCGTCATCGGGCTCGGCATCACGCAGGTGGCCGATGCCATCTTCGAGGAACTCAAGGTCGTGGCATTCGCCATCGACGGGCTGGTCCTTGGATTTTTCGTGCTGATGGGATGGCTGGCCGGCCGCGGGCGCCTCTGGGCCTTCGTCCTCGGCCTGGTCGCCTACACCGGCGACGCGCTCATCTACGTGCTCGTGGGCGGCTGGATGTCGGTGGCCTTCCACGCCCTGGCGCTCTTCTACCTGTTCCGCGGCGCCAGCCAGCTCCGCACCGCGGTCAAGGCCGCGATCGAGGGCCCGCCGGTTGTCGCGGCCGAACCCCCGCCTGCGCCCGGCGCCTGAGCCCGGCTCTCCGCGTCATCCCTGCTGGCGCTTGGCCAGGATCGCCCGCAGTTCCCTGGCTGTGAGCAGGTCGTGCTCCCTTCCCATCGCTTCCTTGGCGGAAATCAGGTCTTCAAGTGACATCAACCAGTGGGTCCGACCATCGATCTCCAGTCGCTCCGCCCTGCTTTTAAGCCGCGCGAAATCCCCCACCCCGAGCACAGACGACAGCACATCGATGACGCCGACATCTGTTTCCAGATAGAGATTATTGAGAGGAGTTCCCGGGGGTGGGATCGTCAGAAATGACAGTTTCTGCGGGGTCATCCGGTGTCGCGGATTCCATTTGGCGAGGGCCTTTCGCAGCGTCTCGACATTTTCGGCCGTCAAGACAGCGCAGACATCGATGTCACGGGTGACCCGGGCCGAGCCGTGCGCCACGGCTGCGTAGCCCCCGACAATCACGAATTCGAATCCGTTATCGACCAGCTTCGCGAGCAGGTGACTGAAGTCCGGCGTCATGCTTTCTCTTTGCCTCCTCCAGCTTCAAGATGAAGCCCAATGCGGCATCGTGCTGCCGCCACCGCTCCTTCACCGTCAGCGCAAGATTGGAGTCGATCAGACTCAGATCGATCCCGGCCTTGGCGGCTTCGTCGAGGACCCGGGACTGTTCGATCGGTGTCATGTCAGGATGATTGGCGGAAACCCGCCGGCGGCAAAGCCGAATCTCACCAATCTCCGCTCTGGCGGCCGCGGGCGGACTTGATCTTGGCGCGGTGGCGCTTCGACTCGAGCATCCGCTTCTTCTGCCCGCGGGACTTCTGCCGGTTGCGGCGCCGGGCCTGCTCCCGCTCCGCCTGAGCCACGTTCGCCGCCTCGGCGCGCCGCCATTCGAGTTTGTCGGCCAGCGTCGTCCACGCGATGAGCCGGTTCTGCGTCTGCGAGCGCTCGTCCTGGATCCGCACCTCCACCCCCGTCGGCCGGTGCCGGAGCCAGACCGTCGAGGAGGTCTTGTTGATCTTCTGGCCGCCCGCGCCCCCTCCACGCACGAACCGCTCCTCCACGTCCTCCGGCCGCACGCCCAGCGAGACAAACCGCGCATGCAGCGGCGCTTCCAAGATGTCGGAAAATCCGGCCATGAGTATTTCTAGCCACAATGTGCCCCAAAAAGACACGACAAAGTCGCGCTCCCGATTCCCCCGTGGTCCGGGATGCTTTTCCGATCCGACCGTGAAACCCACCCCGCATTTCACAGTCTCAGCGGCATCACGCCCTGTCCTCCGTAGCCTTGGCGAAGGAGGATTGGCTCGGCACTTGCACCGTGTCGGCCGGCGCACTTCACTCCTCTGAATCTTTTGCCCGGCCCGCGCCCGGCGCCCACCGCACCTCCATCCACCCACTCATGATCACCGGACCCGACTGGTCACAGAAACTGCGTCAAGAAATCGGCCAGGCCGTCATCGGCCAGGATGCCGTCGTCGAGCGCCTGCTCGTCGCCCTCCTCGCCAACGGCCATGTGCTGCTCGAGGGCATGCCCGGCCTCGCCAAGACGCTCCTCGTCAAATCCCTCGGCACCGCCCTCGGCGTGCAGTTCGAGCGCATCCAGTTCACGCCCGACCTGCTGCCCAGCGACGTCGTCGGCACGATGATCTTCTCGCCCAAGGACGGCGGCTTCACCACGCACAAGGGCCCCATCTTCGCCAGCCTCGTGCTCGCCGACGAGATCAACCGCGCGCCCGCCAAGGTCCAGTCCGCCCTGCTCGAGGCCATGCAGGAGCGCCAGGTCACCATCGGCGGCAACACCCACAAGCTGCCCAAGCCCTTCTTCGTCATGGCCACGCAGAACCCCATCGAGCAGGACGGCACCTACGCCCTGCCCGAGGCCCAGACCGACCGCTTCCTCTTCAAGCTCCTCGTGGACTACCCGACCGCCGACGAGGAGGCCGCGATGATGGACCGCTGGGGCCAGGTCACCCGGCAGCCCGAGCTCAAGCCCGTCTCCAGCGGCGAGGAGCTGCTCTCGCTCCGCGAGCAGGTGGACAGGATCCACGTCTCGCCCGGCGTGCAGGCCTACATCCTCGCGCTCGTCCGCGGCACGCGTGACATCGCCGCCGCCGCCGAGGGCCGCAACGGCGGCGCCAAGCGCCTGCTCAATTTCGGCGCGTCGCCCCGCGCCTCGCTCGCCCTCTTCCAGGCCGGCCGCGCCCTCGCCTGGCTCCGCGGCGGCGACTACCTCTCGCCCGCCCTCGTGCAAGACGTCTTCCATGACTGCCTCCGCCACCGCGTGGGCCTCACTTACGAGGCCGAGGCCGAGGAACTCACCTCCGACAAGATCCTCGCCTCGGTCCTCCAACGCACCGCCGTGCCGGCCAAGGTCTGACCTTTGTTGCGGTAGGGCGAGTCGTCCCGACGAGCCGCGGCTCATCCAGAGGATTCGCCCTACCCGAACCCGCCATGCCCAGTCCCATCACAGAGCACACTTCCGTCGTCACCTCGCAGCTCGCGCTCCTGCGCCAGCTCGAATGGCGCGTCCGCCACGCGGTGGAGAACGTGCTCAGCGGCGAATACCGCTCCGCCTTCCGCGGCCGCGGCATGGAGTTCGACCAGGTCGTCAAATACACCTTCGGCGACGACGTGCGCGACATCGACTGGAACGTCACCGCCCGCCTCGGCGAGCCCTACCGCAAGAAGTTCATCGAGGAACGCGAGGTCACGCTCCTGCTCGTGTTCGAGGACAGCGTCAGCCTTCAGTTCGGTTCCGGCGCGCAGTCCAAGCGTGAGGCGCTGCTCGAACTCGCCGGGCTCGTCATGCTCCTCGGCGCGGTCAACCGCGACCGCGTCGGCTACTGTTACGCCGGACCGGGCGGCTACCAGTTGAAGGAACCCGAGCGCGGCCGCGGCCCCATCCTCCATCTCGCCGCGCAATTGCTCGGCAAACCCGCGCCTTCCATGGAAGGCATCGCTCCTCCTGAAATCGTAAATCGTAAATCTGAAATCGTAAATGGGACCATCCCCTGGAGGATGCTGGCCCACGCCGCGCCCCGCCACAGCATCCTCATCTGGCTCGGTGATTTTCCCCCGCGGGTCGAGCCCGAGGGCTGGACCGTCCTGTCGCGCCGCTACCAGACGATGGGCTTCCGCGTGGACGATCCATGGGAACGCAAACTGCCCGCCGGCCGCATGCTCACGGCCTACGATCCCGTCGCCGGCCGGCTGGTTGCGCTCGATCCGGGTTCGTCCGCCCAGCGCGGCGCGCACGCCGAGTGGGTCGCCCGACGCGACGAATCGTTCCGCGCGCTCTTCCCCGATCTGCTCAGCCGCCTCGTGGTCCGCACCGATGAGGAACGCCTCGCCGCCCTCGTGAGCTTCTTCCACCGCCGCATGGCCGCCCGGCGCTGAAGCGCCGGGAAGCACCAACATCCAACCTCCGATTCCCAAGGAAAATCCAATGAACAAGATTCCAAACAGTTCCGACCAAGCGGATTTCTCCGACATTGGAGCCTGGAGCTTCTTTGGAGCTTGGAGCTTCCGCAGAGCGATGACTTTCACCGATTACACGCTTCAATCGCCCTGGTGGCTGGCCGCGCTGGCCCTCCTGGCCGTCGCCGTGTGGCTGCGCCGCCGCCGCGGCGCGCCGGTCATGATCGTGCCCTTTGCCGCCGCCTGGCACCGTCCGACGCTCATCCCGCTTTCCCGGTGGCCCGCCGTGCTGGCCGGCATCGGCCTCGTCCTCCTCATCACCGCCCTCGCCCGCCCGCAGCGCATCGAGGACAAGCGCGAGGTCAAACAGCAGGGCTACGACCTGATGCTCGCCATCGACCTCTCCGGTTCGATGCTCGCCGAGGACTACGAGCGCGGCAGCGACCGCATCAACCGCCTGCAGGCCGTCAAGCCGGTCATCCAGGCCTTCATCAACGAGCGCAAGAGCGACCGCATCGGCATCGTCATCTTCGCCGGCCGCGCCTACACCCTCGCCCCGCTGACCTTCGACCACGCCTGGCTCGGCAAGCAGATCGAGCGGCTCAAGATCGGCCTCATCGAGGACGGCACCGCCATCGGCGACGGTCTCGGCCTCGCCCTCACCCGGCTGGAGCAGGCCGGGCGCGAGGAGGGCAACCAGCGCAAGGGCGCGTTCGTGGTGCTCATGACCGATGGCGCCAACAACCGCGGCGTGCTCAAGCCCGAGCAGGCCGCCGAGGTCGCCAGATCGCGCGGCATCCCCGTCTACACCATCGGCGTCGGTCGCGAGGGACTCGTGCCCTATCCGGTGCGCGACGAGCAGACCGGCCGACTGCTCGGCTACAGCCGCCGGCTCTCCGACCTCGACGAAGGCACCCTCATCGCCATCGCCGACATGACCAGGGCCAGATTCTTCCGCGCGATGGATTCCGACACCATCGAGAAGACGTTCACGGCCATCGACCGCGCGCAGAAGATCGAATTCCAGGCCAAGTCCTACCTGCTCACCACCGAGCTGTTCGCGTGGTTCGCCGTGCCCGGCGCCGCCCTGCTCCTGCTCGGCGCGTTGCTCGCGCTGCCGCCGCAGATGCCCTTCGCCCGCAAGCGCAGCGACACTGTGGCGGCGGTCTATGACCGCCAGGACGGCGCTCGCAGAGCGCCGCTACAACAAAGCACCGCCCGATGAGTTTCCACTGGCCCCATCTGCTCTGGCTGCTCGTGCTGCCGTTCCTCTTCCTCCTGCTGGAGGTGATGCGGCGCACCGTGCTGCGGGCGGCGGCGTGGCCGAAGATCCTGCGCGCGTGGGCCGGGGCGTTCAGCGTCACGCTCGGCGCGCGGCACACCACCCCCGAGGAGCGCCCGCGGCTCTGGCTGTGGCTCGGGCTCGCGCTGTGCATCGTCGCGCTCGCGCGGCCGCAGTGGGGCGTGATCGAGGAACAGGTCTTCGACCAGTCGCGCGAGGTGCTCATCGCGGTGGACCTCTCCAAGTCCATGCTCGCGCAGGACGTGAAACCCGCGCGGCTCGACCGCGCCAAGCTGCTCATCCAGTCGCTGCTCGACCGGCTCAAGGGCGAGCGCGTCGGCCTCGTGCTGTTCTCCGGCTCCGCCTTCCTGCAGAGCCCGCTCAGCGCGGACTACGAGATCTTGCGCGAGTTCCTGCCCGCGTTGAAACCCGACTACCTCCCCGAGGGCGGCTCGAATTACACCGCCATGCTCGAGGCCGCCATCGAGGCGTTCGGCACCTCCACCGCCGACCGCTACCTCATCATCCTCAGCGACGGCGAGAGCACCGAGGAGGGCTGGAAGCAGCTCGGGCAGAAACTCCGCGACAAGGGCATCCGCATCATCGGCCTCGGCATCGGCACCGTCGCCGGCTCGTTCATCCCGGATGAGGCGGGCGGCTTCGTGAAGGACGAGCGTGGCGCTGTCGTGCTCTCGCGGCTCAGCAGCGCCACGCTGCAGGAACTCGCTCAGGTCACCGGCGGCGCCTACACCGACGCCAGCGCGTGGGTGGACCTGCCCGCGCTGCTCCAGCGCACCGTCGAGGCGGGCCGCAAGGGCGAATTCAGCGAGAAGAACACCACCCGGAAGGTCGAGCGCTTCCAGTGGTTCCTCGCGCCGGGCCTGCTGTTGCTGTTCATCAGCTTCTGGGCGGAGTTCCCCGTCCGGCCGCGGGAACGGGCGCTGCCTCTCGGCAGGACCGGAGGACAGAGAACGGAGAACCGAGGACAGGCCGTTGCGGCCGCTTCTTTCGCCGTCCTCTGCCTTCTGTCATCCGTCCTCAGTCCCCCGTCCTCCGCCTCGGCGCAAGGCGCCGAGGCCGACCCTTCCGCCTTCGCCAAGCCGCTCACGACCACCGTCGCCCGCCTGGCCGCCAAGGATGCGCTCGACGCCAAGGATTACGCCGAACTCGCCCAGACGACGGTCACCTACGGCCAGCGGATGCAGTCTTCCAAACAGCCGCCCGCCGAAGGCGCCATCCGCGACGCCCTCCTCGCGGTGGATCGCGGCGAGAAACTCGATGCCAAGGCCGCCGACTGGCCCAAGCTGCGCCGGGAGCTGGAAGAGCTGCTCAAGAAGCAGGAGCCGCCCCCGCAGCAGGACCAGCAGGATCAGCAACAGAACCAGGACCAGCAGAAACAGGATCAACAGGATCAAGATCAACAAAAACAGGACCAGTCGCAGAACCAGCAACAAAAGCAAAGCCAGCAACAGAAGTCCGACCAGCAGAAGCAGGATCAGCAGCAGCAGAACCAGCAGTCCGCCTTCGGCGACATGGACGAGAAACCGGAGCAGCCGAAGCAGGAGCAGAAGCAGCGTCCGCCCAGCGGCACGCAGAAGGTCGGCGGCCAGCAGGAGAAGAAGAACCTCGAGCAGGCCGAGGACCCCGGCCTCGCCATGCCGCTCCAGAAGCTCGACCAGGTGCGCGACCAGGATTCGCCCGCCAAGCTCTACCAGTTGCTGCAGGGTCCGAAGCAGGAGCCCGACAAGAAAGGCAAGGATTGGTGATTTTCATGCGCTACACATCCGCGACCCTTCCATCTGTCATCGCGAGCCCCGCCCTGGCGGGGCGTGGCGATCCAGCTGGATTGCTTCGTCGCCTCGCTCCTCGCAATGACACACTGCGCGGCCTGCTGCTTCTGACCGTTGCACTGCTGCTCGCCGGCGCCGTCCGCGCCCAGTCCGTCAGCTGGGATCCGCCCGGCGGCTCGCTCGGCCTCAACCAGATGACCGAGCTCAGCCTGGTCTTCCAGGACTGCTCGCCCGACGGCGACGCCGTCTCCCTGCCGCGCGTGGACGGGCTGGTCTTCGGCACGCCTACAGTCGGCCAGCAGAGAAGTTTCAGTTTCGGTTTAGGCGGTAATCGCGGCAGCAGCACTACCACATTCACCTATCCCGCCCGTCCGACCAGAAAAGGCCCGGTGCGCATCCCCGCCTTCGAGATCGAGACCAACAAGGGCCGGCTGAAAGTGGCCGAGGCCGCGTTCACGGTCGAGGACGCCCCATCCGCTGGCAGCGGCGGCGTGACGCTCAGCGATCTTGCCATCGCCACGCTGAGCACGCCGAAGACGAATCTCTGGGCCGGCGAGGTCTTCCAGGTCACCCACCAGCTCAGCATCGTGCGCAACCGCTACAACGGCCTCGACCCCGCGGTGCAGTGGCAGCCCGCGCCCATCGTGGCCGATGACTGGAGCAAACCCAGCCTTGCCGAGACCGTCGTCCGCGGCGAGCGCCGCGCCGTGAACACCCAGACCACGCGCGCCTACGCCAAGGAGCCCGGCCGCTACACGCTCGGCCCGACCTCGCAGGTCGTCAGCCTCGTGGTGGGGACATCGGGATACGGTCCGTTCGCCGCGCCCATCGCCGAGCCGCGCCAGCTCCTCACTCAACCGGTTGATTTGAACGTCCGTCCGCTGCCCCCGCCCCCGTCCGGCTACACCGGCGCGGTCGGCTCGTTCACCTTCACCTCCAAGATCGTGCCGCTCTCCGGCGCGGTCAACGAGCCCATCACATGGACCATCGAGCTGGCCGGCACGGGCAACTGGCCCGACATCGCCGGCCTGCCCGCGCGCGAGGTGTCGAACGACTTCTCCGTCGTCCAGCCCAAGTCCAAGCGCACGATGAAGGACGGCGCGCTCTTCGAGGGCGTGCTGAGCGAGGACGTCGTGCTCGTGCCCACCCGGACCGGCGCCTACACGCTCGGGCCCGTCCGGTTCACCTACTTCGACCCGCAGGCCGGCGCCTACAAGACGCTCAGCACCGACACGGTCACCGTCACCGTCGGCGGTGCCGCCGGCCAGGCGGCGACACAGCCCTCCATCGGCGCGCCACGTTTCATGACTCCGCCCGAGAGCACGCCGTCCCTCCCGGAATTGCCGGCTGCAGTCCCGCCCGCTCCACCGGAAAAGCTGCCGCGCGATCCGCTGCCGACCGGTGAATCCGGCCTCGCGCCATGGCCGGTCCGGACGCTGGTCTGGGCGTGTCTTCTGTCCTCCGTCCTCTGTCCGCTGATCGTCTGGCTGGTGCTGGCCGCCGTGCGCTCGCTCCGCACCGATCCCCAGCGCCGCCGCCGCGAGGCCAAGCGCCGGCTCGCCGCCATCCTCGCCGAGCTGCAGTCCGCCATGGGCCCGTCCACCGCCGCCAGCAACCGCTTGCGCGACTGGCAGCAGGAAACCGCCGTGCTTTGGGGGCTGACCCATGCCGCGCCGGGCACGCCGCTCGTCCATGCCGGGGTGGCCGCCCGGGCCCGTGATGCCGCGGCCGCCTGGACCAAGCTCTGGCAGGAAGCCGACCGCGCGCTCCACGGTCCGGTCGCCCCGCTGCCCGCCGATTGGTTGCTGCGTGCCGAGGGGGCCCTCCGCGCCGTCCGGGTGCCCGGCTGGCCGCCATTCTCGCTTTTCGCCGCGCGCAACCTGCTGCCTATGTTGCTGCTCGGCCTCGTGTTCCTGGCTCCCACCGACGCGCGGGCCGACACCACCGCCGACGCCTACAAGCGCGGCGACTTCGCCACCGCGGAGAAAACCTGGCGCGCGACCCTGGACACCACTCCGCGTGACTGGGCCGCGCGGCACAACCTTGGTCTCGCCCTCGCGCAGCAGGATCGCTGGGCCGAAGCCACGGCGCAATGGACCAGCGCATTCCTGCACCATCCCGCGGCGGATGCCACCCGCTGGAACCTCGCGCTCGGCTTGCAGCACTCGGGCATGGCTCCGCCCGAGCTGGTCGAATTCTCCCGCGCGGAAGGCGCGCACGGACTCGCCCGTCTCGCCTCGCCCGGCGGCTGGCAGCGCGCGCTCGTCGGCGCGTCACTGCTGCTCGCCGCCGGCCTGTCGCTGCTGCTCCTCAACGGCTACCGGCACCTCGGCGGCTGGACCAAGCCCGTCGCCCTCCTCGCCAGCCTGGCCGCCGTGCTGCTTGCCGGCACCGCCACCTTCAGCCTGCACACCTACGGCCAGCTCGCCCACCCCGACGTGGCGCTGGTGTGGAAGGCCTCGGTGCTGCACAGCATCCCGACCGACGCCGACGCCGCGCAGAAGACCTCGCCGCTCTCCGCCGGCTCGATCGCCGTGGTGGACCGGACTTTCCTCGGATGGTCGCGCCTGTTGTTCCCCGCCGGCCAGACCGGCTGGGTGCGCACCGACGACTTGCAGATGCTGTATCGGTGATACCGTTCCTGGTCGCATCCGGACCTTGCAGGGCTGCCGCCCTGGTCGCCTCTGGCGCCGCCGCAGGCGGGTAAACTTGCGGCAGGCCGCGGCCCGGCGACAAGCGCCGGCCCTACAGTCAGGACGCGAAGGGAGGTTGAATGACGACTCAACCTACAAGACGCAGTTCACAGAAGATAACGAAGGAAACAAAGGACGCTGAATCAGACGGTTGATTGAAATTCTTGCCAGGGAACCGATTCACCCGGGAGGTGAAAGAAATTCGGCGCGATTTCTCGCCGTAACTCTGCTGTTCTTCGTTCTCTTCGTTGCCTTCTGTAAGTTCCAACTGCGGATTTTAGGCTCAATTCAGCCCCAGCTCGACCAGTTGCGGCACCGACTCGGTAGCGTGCAGTTCGCCACCGCCGAAACGGCGGGCGAGCGCCTGCAATTCCGCCTGAAGCTCGTCGCCGTCGCGCTGCGCCAGCCGGGCGGGCCATTCCGGCGCCTGGATGAAGGCCACGGTCACCAGTGTCTCCCGGGCCGACAGCGTGAGGACGCGCAGCGGCAGCAGCGCCATCCGATCCAACGAAGAACCCATCCGCAGGTCGATGACGCCGGTGCCGGCGCTGGCCTCGAGGTCGCAGAACAGCTCGCCCTGGGAGGTCAGGGCCTTCCAGCGGCCGCGCTCGAGGTAGAGCCGTTCGCAGAAGCCCGCCGCCCAGCGGGGCAGGTTCTCGATGTCGGCGAGGAAATTGAAGACGGTGTCGCGCGGGGTGGACACGGTGACGGCAAGGGTGCGGATGTTCATGGGAGGTATCGCCTGCCGGCCGTAGCCGGGCGAAGGCTGGTGGCTGAGGGTGAAAGCACGGGAGAGCGGCGCGGACTCATTTCTTTTTCCGCTGATGAATGATGAGCGAGTTGCCGTCGGGATCGGCGACGATGGCCATGCGGCATGGGCCGCTGTCCATCGGCTCGACCAGGAAGCGCGTGGCCGCGGCCTTGAGCGCGCCGATGGCGGCGTCGAAGTCCGCCATCTCCAACGCGGCGGACGGGCCGTCGGGCGAGGGTTTCCACATGCCGCCCGACATGTTGCTGATGGCGAGCGTGCCGGGGCCGACCTCGTATTCGATCCAGAAGTTCTGCTCGTGCTGGAACACCGTGCCGGTCTTAAGCCCGAGCACGCCCTCGTAGAAGGCGCGGGCGCGGGGAACATCGGTGACCGGGTAACCGGTGAAGGCGATTTCAGTGACGGTGACCATAAGGTGGCGGGGTTAACGGACGGCTTTCGGGTCGAAGTGCGGGTTGTGGATCAGGCCGATGATGTTGCCGAAGGGATCGAGCACGGTCGCCACCGTGATGCCGCCGCCGACGTCCTTCGGCTCCTCGTGGGTCCGGGCGCCGAGCGCGAGCAGGTGCGCAAAGACCGCCGCGACATCGTCCACGCCCCAGTAGGCCAGCACGCCACCCGGCGCTTGGGCCAGCGGGGCGTCGGGCAGGAGGCCGAGCTCGAAGCCACCGACGTTGAAGCCGACGTAGAACGGCTCGTCGAAATACGGCGTGATGCCGAAGGCGCGGCCATACCACTCCTTCGTGCGGCCGAGGTCCGGGGCCTGATAGATGACGGTGCGGAGTCCTTTGAGCATGGGGCGGGTGATTGATGCCCCACCCTACCACCCCCGACTGACAGCCCTATGTCAGGAGTGCTGCCGGACGATTTTTTCCGCCTCCGCCCGCACCAGCCCGCGCAGCGCCGGCGGCTCGACGGCCTCGGCCCAGTCACCGAATGACAGGAGCCAGCGCGCCATCCATTCGAGCGAGTAGGCATAGAGCGAGAACACCGCGCCGCCGTCGCGCTTCTCCTGCTCGATGAGCGTGGCGTAGCTCTCGCGGCGGGCCCGCTCCTGGGCCTTGCGGTGGAACCACACGCGCACGGCGATCGTTTCCTGTTTCGGCACGGACTCCTCCATGTGCCTCGCCAGCGAAAAGTCCGGCCGGAGGGGAAAGGCTTCGCCGCGCATATCGAGCCGCTTGATCCGGTCCACGCGGAAATGCCGGTAGTCCTTCCGCAGCCGGCACCACGCGACGAGATACCACGCGCCGCCATAGAAGACCACGCCCAGCGGCTCGACATCGCGCATGGTGTCCTCGTCGCGCTCCTTGCCGCGATAGACGAGGTGCAGCACGCGGCGCTGCACGACGCCCTGCTGCACCGGCAGCAGCCACGGCTGGGCGGCGGGATCGGGCGAGTTGTTGCCGCGGCCCATCACCAGGGTTTGCCGGGCCAGCCGCTCGACGTGGTCTTGCCGGTCGCGCGGGAGCACGGCGCGGAGCTTGTCCAGCGCCGAGACCATCGGCATCTGCAGCGAGGCATCGGTGAACTGCTTCACCAGCGCGCCGCCGACGAAGAGCGAAGTGGCCTCCTCGGCCGTGAACATGACCGGCGGCAGCTGATAGCCTTTCATCAGGCTGTAACCCACGCCGGCCTCGCCCGCGATCGGCACCCCCGCCTCGCTCAACGCGGAGATGTCGCGATACACCGTGCGCTCCGTGACCTCGAAATGCTCGGCCAGGTCCGCGGCGCGCACCACGCGCCGGCCCTGGAGGAACATCACCATCGCCACGAGGCGGTCGGTCCGGTTCATAGGCCCACACGCTGGGGCCGGCCGGGGCCGGCCGGCAAATCCAAAGGCGCGGTCGGCCGGCGGCTTTTAATTCGACCGCGGCCCGGCGCCGGGCCTAGCCTGCGCGCGCATGTCGAAGGTATATTTCTACTACTCGGCGATGAACGCCGGCAAAAGCACGGTGCTGCTCCAGTCGAGCTACAACTACCACGAGCGCGGCATGAGAACGCTGGTCTTCACGCCCACGGCGGACACCCGCGCCGGCCGCGGGCGCGTGAAGTCGCGCATCGGACTGCACGCGGAGGCTTTGCCGCTGCCGCCCGCCGAGAACATCTTCGACCACGTCAAATCCGCCCACGACGCCAAGGCTGACGCACTTGGCGCCGCCCAGCCCGTGGCCTGCGTGCTGGTGGACGAGGCGCAGTTCCTCACCCCGGCGCAGGTCGAGCAATTGACCGATGTCGCGGACAAGCTCCGCATCCCCGTGCTCTGCTACGGCCTCCGGACCGATTTTCAAGCCAAGCTCTTCCCCGGCAGCGCCGCGCTCCTCGCCCTCGCCGACAATCTCATCGAGCTGAAGACCATCTGCCATTGCGGCCGCAAGGCCACGATGAACCTCCGCGTCGGGCCCGACGGTCGCGCCGTGAAGGAGGGCGCGCAGGTCGAGATCGGCGGCAACGACCGCTACGTCGCCATGTGCCGCCGGCATTTCAAGGAAGCCTTCACCCAAGCAAAACCATGGCAACCCGCCGTCTGATCCTCCTCCTCGCCGCCCTGTCCCTGCCCATTCCCAAGCCCGCTTCCCCCAGCCAGCTTCTGTTCATCGGCACCTCCACGCCGAAGGACGGCGCGGCCCGCGGCATTTATGCCGTGCCCTTCGATCCCGCCACCGGCGCCCTCGGCCCACCCGGGCTTGCCGCCGAGACACCCAACCCCACCTTTCTCGCCTGGCATCCGGGACAGCCGGTGCTCTACGCCTTGACCGAATCGGGCACGGTGAACGGCAAGCCCGGCGGCGCCGCCATCGCCTATCGCCACGATCCGGCCGGCGCCCGGCTCGCGCCGCTCCACGCCGAGCCCACGGGCGGCGGCGGCTGCGCGCACCTCGGCGTCGATGCCACCGGCCGCACGCTGGTGCTCGCCAGCTATGGCGGCGGCTACATCGCCGCCTTCCCGCTCGGGACGGACGGCCGGCCCGGCGCGCCGACCGGGATGCTCTCCCAATCCGGCGCCCTCGGCCCCAACCCCCGGCGGCAGGACAAACCGCGCGCGCACTCCGTCACGTTTTCGCCCGACAACCGCCACGCCTACGTCTGCGACCTCGGTCTCGACCGCGTCTTCCGCTTCCGGCTGGATCCCGCGGCCGCCACCCTCACCCCGGCTGGGGAGACCGCCACGGCGCCGGGCGCCGGTCCGCGCCACCGCAAGTTTTCCGCGGATGGAAATTTCTTTTATGTCATCAACGAATTGAACAGCACCGTGGCGGTGTATGCCGCCGGCGGCGACGGCTCGCTGACGGAGCGCCAGACCATCGCCACGCTGCCGGACGGATTCGCCGGTCCGAGCACCACGGCCGAGATCCGGTTGAGCCCCGACGGACGCTTCGTCTACGACTCGAGCCGCGGCCACGACAGCATCGCGGTGTTCGCCCGCGATCAGGAAAGGGGCACGTTGAGCCTCGTGGAGATCGTGCCGAGCGGCGGCAAGCATCCGCGCAACTTCAACCTCTCGCCGGACGGCCGCTGGCTGATCTGCGCCAACCGCGACAGCGACAACCTGGTGGTTTTCCGGGTGGACCCGGCCACCGGCCGGCTCACGCCGACGGGCCACACCGCCACGGTGCCGCAGGCGGTGTGCGTGCTGTTCGCGCCGGGCGGCTGAATCTCTCAGCCGGACTCCTGCCGTTGAGGTGGAGCGCCTTGCCTGCCTTTGGCACGGACCTCGAGGCGCTGGATCGCAGCGGCTTCGCCGCAACGCGCTGAGGTCAGCGCGTTCCACCATCAAGTGAACGCGTAGCGAGAGAGGATTCTCGGCCGAATTGCATGGTCCCGGCTCAGAAGACCTGCCCGCCGTCCGCGCGCGGCGGCGGCGGGCGCAGGGTGAGCGCCAGCCAATACGTGATCAGCGCCAGCCCCGCGCAGACCGCGATGAACCAGTCGCCGCGCCGCACGTAGGGGCTCTCGCGGTCCGCCCAGCGGAGGTCGCGGCTCACGGTGATGATCTGGTATCCACGGAAGTAGATGGTGCCTTCGTCGTTGGTGACCGTCTCGCGGATCTGGCCGTATTCGTCGATCCATCCGCTCCAGCCGCCGTTGCCGCAGCGCAGCACGGGGCGGCGCGTCTCGACCGCGCGCAGCACGCTGTGCGCGGCGTGCTGGTAGGCCGCCCCACCCTCGCCATACCAGGCGTTGTTCGTCAGCACCGCCAGCACCTCGGCGCCGGCGCGCACGCTTTGCCGGGCCAATCCGGGGAATACGTCCTCGTAGCAGATGAGCGCGCCGAAGCGCGGACCGCCCGCGAAGGGCGTCAGCGTTTCCGCCGAGTCGCCGGGCGTGAAGTCGCCGCCGATGGGCACGAATTTCGCGAGCCAGCCGAGCGCCGGACGCAGCGGGACGTATTCCCCGAAGGGCACCAGCTTGCGCTTGTTGTATGGCGCCGCTTGCAGACCGGCCGACGGGTCGACCACCACGGCGCTGTTATACCACAGTTCGTCGGGATGGCTGAGGACCTCGGTGCGGATGCTGCCGAGCAGGATCGGCTTGCCCGCGCTGCGGCTGACCGATTCGAGCCAGGCCCGCACATCGGCATCCCGCCCGATCGCCCAGGGCGTCACCGCCTCGGGCCACACGATGAAGTCGTGCGCGCCGGAACGGGCAGCCTGTAGCGTGAGCGTTTCGAGCGTGCGCAGAATGTCGCGGGCGTGCGCCTCGTCCCATTTCTGGTTCTGCGGGATGTAAGGCTGCACCACGGCCACGCGCGCCGCTGTCTGGCGCTGCTGGCCCATCACGTCGGCCACGAGCGGGAAGGACGCGCCGGCGAGGACGAGCAGCGCGGCCATGAACTCCGGGCTGCGCTTCTTCAGCCCGGTCGCGCCCTCGAAGAAGATCCGGTGCGCATAGGCTCCGGCGCCGAGGTTGAACATGATGAGCACAAACGACACCGCCCCCGAACCCGCATAGGCGGCCACCTGGAGGAGGAGCGGACGCTGCCATTGCGAGGCGGCCAGCGGCAGCCACGGAAATCCGCTGAGGAACCAGCCCCGCAGCCATTCGAGCAGCACCCAGAACGCCGCCAGGCCGAGGCAGCCGAGGATGCGCAGTGTGGACGGGTGCCCCTGCAACCGCGGGATGACCCACCACACGGCCAGATACCAGACGCCGGCGAGCAGGCCGAGGAACGGCCCGAGCAGGAAGAGCCCCGCCCAAGTGACATGGTGCAGCCAGCCGAGCAACAACGTCCAACCGATCACCTGCGCGCCGAGCACGGTGGCGGCATAGAGTTTGAACGACGGCTTCCGGTAGGTCCAAAGCACGGCGGGCAGCGCGAACGCATAGGCCGCCTCGCCGATGTTGAGCGGCGGAAAGGACGCGTAGAGCAGGAACGCCGTCAGTCCGAAGACGGACAGCATCCAACCGAGCTGGGGCCGGCGGTCCCAGAGGGTCGGCCGCGGCTCGTAGGGATCGGGCGATGAAGGATGATTCAAGGACGACGACCTATCTTGTAAGTGCCCGCCCTGCCTTGGATGGATACTTCTTCATTCTTCCACTCGAGTTGGAGCGCCTCGGGCGACTCCTCATCCTGCGACGCCATTTCGACCAAAGGCGGTCTGATATAGCGCTCGAGAAAGGCCGCCATGGTGGCACCCGCCTTCTGGTCCATGTGCTTCCACGCATCGTCTCCGACATAAGAGCGTCCGCCGGCCTTCTTGTAGGCAGCCACAAGTTCGTCGAGACGCGGGGAAGCGGTGGGATCCAGCACGATCAGGACGGGTGTGAGGCCCGCGGCGCGAGCTTCGGCCGCAAACGAGATCTCCTCCGCAAACCTCCCCTGCCCGCTCGCGGCGATGGTCACACGAAGCTTGAACTCGTAGGCCAGGCTGTTGGCTCCATCGTAGCAATCCACCTGCCGCCCCTCGTCGGTGGGCTTGCCTCTTGCATTGAGTCGCTTCACGGGTGAGTTCGCAGCGCCCACCGCTTCACCGCCGAGGCAGCTCGCCAGCACCGGCTCGAAGAGGTATCCGGTTTCCTGCGCAGAACGGTTGTCCAGATCATAAATCCATTTGCGCCAGACGAGCCACGAGGCCAGCAGTCGGTCCGGCAACCCGCCAAATTCCAGCAGGCTCCGAGGACCGATCTGATTCATTGTCGGCTTCGGCTGACCGGACAGGATGCGCCGGTATTTCAGCCGCCGCTTGTGCAGCATGGCCAGATTCTGAAAATAAAGCCGGAAATCATCCTCCTGCTTGACGCAGGCGGCCAGCGCCGCCAGCAGGCCTATCCCCAGGTCGGCACAGCATTGCGACAGCAGGCAGAACAGCTCGTTTTCGGACAGCTGCACCCGGTCTTCGCCGCTCCCGAGCAATCGGGCCGTGCTGAAGAGACGCCTGATCTCAGCGGGTATGCCTGTGCGGGCTGGATTCATCAGGCCAGAAGTTCGAGCTGCTCGGCCTCCGCTCCGCCCAGTCCCATGAGGATGTCCCGCGTCCGGACCAAGGCCGGGCTCATCCCCCCCGAGCGCGTCAACCGGAAATCCAGCGACGGCCGCGCCGCGGCGCCGATGGCGGGCTCGAAGCCATACTGCTCCAGGATGTGCCTCCCTATCGTCTCGGCCAGCAGGGGCGGAACCGCGTTGCCGATCTGCTTGATGCGGCTGGCGGCATTCCCGCAAAACACGAAACGATCGGGAAAAGTCTGCAACCGGGCGCATTCGCGCAGTGTGAGCAGCCGATCGTGAACCGGATGCACGAACTCGCGCGTCGCAGCGCTGGTGATGGTGAGGCTGGGCTCATCCGTGAAAAGGCGCTTCAGGCCCGAGGGCGCTCCGCCACGACGCTCCGTGGGCGTGCCGTCCATCACGCGGCGGAAAGCCCGCTTCACAAACGAAGGATGCTGCAGATGCGCCGGCAGATGCCGCATCGTCTGGCCCGGACGCAAGCTGCGGACGCGCACCGCCTGAATCGCCGTCAATGGAGCTGCATGGTGATCGGTCACCCCGTCACAGCCCTCCCGCAACCACGCCTGCAGCTCGGTCCGGGCGTCGCGATCGAAGCGAAGGATCGCACCGGTTTCATATCCGGCCGGAGGCATATCTCCCAGGGCGGAATCGAGGGTCAGTTCTCCCTTGCGGAAGATGCTGCCGGCAAACCGGCTCGAGTGCGGCGGGAACTCGAAGCGATGGCCCAACCGGTTGCCGACGATCAGCACGCGTTTGCGCCGCTGCGGCACGCCGTAGCCGTGGGCGTAGACTTTCTCCAGATTCACCGAATAGCCGGCGTCGAGAAACGCCCGCACCGCTTCGGCCACATGGGCGCCGGCTGCGTTGGTGAGCAGGCCTTCGACATTCTCCATGATGAACCACTTCGGACGCACTTCCCCGAGGATTCTCACATAATGGTGCAGAAGCGAATTGCGCGGATCGGTGGCGGACTTGGCTCCGGCGCTACTGAAACCTTGGCAAGGAGGACCGCCCAGCAGGATGTCCAGTTCACCCGACGCCAGTCCGATCCGCTTGAGAATATGCCTGCCGCCCGCTTGCTGTATATCCGTTGCCTCACATGGCGTCAGCGGAAAATTCAGCCGATACGTCGAAACGGCATCCTCATCGATGTCGGCAGCGTAGCGAATGTCGTATCCCGCAAGTTCAAACCCCAAGGAGCATCCGCCAGCACCAGAAAAGAGGCTGATGGCGGTGGGTCTCATTGACGGCATGCCCTGAAGCTAGGCCTTGCGCGTCCTGATTCAAGCCCCGTGGCAGTGCTTGTATTTCTTGCCGGAGCCGCAGGGGCACGGGTCGTTGCGGCCGACCTTGGGCGTGTCGCGGCGCATCGTGACGGCGGGGAGCTTGATCTCGTCGTCCGCCTCGGCGACGGCCGGCCGCCCGCCCCGCGGGGCGGAGCCGGGCTCGCCGCCCGCAGGCTGCCCGGCCGCCGCGGCGAGCGCGGTGGGCGCGCTGGCCGGGCCCTGCATCCGGGCGGAGCGGGAGAGGATGGCGAAGAGGTTCTCGAAAGCCTGCCGGTTGGTGGCGGAGCGGAAGAGCGTGGTGCAGATCTGCAGCCGCACGTTGTTCATCAGCTCCTCGAAGAACCGGAACGCCTCGCTCTTGTATTCCGAGAGCGGATCCTTCTGGCCGTAGGAGCGCAGGCCGATGGAGCGGCGCAGCTCCTCCATCTCGGTGAGATGCTCCTGCCAGTGGTGGTCGATGGAGTTGATGACGACGTAGCGCTCCAGCCCGCCCAGCGAGGCGGGATCCTCGATGGACTCCTTGAGGGCGTAGGCCTTCTTGATGCGCTCCATGGTTTCCTTGAGCAGCGCTTCGGGATCCTTGTGCCTGAGCAGCTCGTCCACCTTGGCGCTGACGGGGAAATGCGAGTTGAGCCAGCCGACGACGCTCTCGACGTCGGTGGCGCGCGGACCGCCCTTGTCGCCGTAGCCGGCATTCTCGAGGCGGAGGGCGACCTCCTCCTCGATCATCTCGAAGATGATGTCCTTGGGCCGGTCGGCATGGAGCGAGCCGTTGCGGATGCCGTAGATGACCTCGCGCTGCTTGTTGAGCACGTCGTCGTATTGGAGCAGGCGCTTGCGGATGGAGAAGTTCTGCTGCTCGACCTTCTTCTGGGCGGACTCGATGGAGCGGTTGAGCCACGGGTGCTCGAGCTCCTCGCCCTCGTTCATCGAGCCCTCCATGATGCGCGAGGCCAGATTGCCCTGGAGGAAGAGGCGCATGAGGTCGTCCTCGAGCGAGAGGAAGAACTTGGTCAGGCCGGGGTCGCCCTGGCGGGAGCAGCGGCCGCGGAGCTGCCGGTCGATGCGGCGGGACTCGTGCCGCTCGGTGCCGACGACGAACAGGCCGCCGAGCTCGCGCACGCCCTCGCCCAGCTTGATGTCGGTGCCGCGGCCGGCCATGTTGGTGGCGATGGTGACGGAGCCGCGCTGGCCGGCGCGGGTGACGATCTCGGCCTCCTGCTGGTGGAACTTCGCGTTGAGGACGGTGTGCGTGATGTTGGAGCGCTTGAGCATGCGCGAGAGCACCTCGGACTGCTCGACGGTGACGGTGCCGAGCAGCACGGGCTGGCTGCGGGCGTGGGCCTCCTGGATCTGCTTCACCACCGCGTTGTATTTGTCGCGCCGGGTCTTGAAGATGGAGTCGTTGCGGTCGACGCGGATGCTGGGCTTGTTCGTCGGGATGACGGTGACGGGCAGCCGGTAGATCTCGTTGAACTCGGTGGCCTCGGTCTCGGCGGTGCCGGTCATGCCCGCGAGCTTCTCATACATGCGGAAGTAGTTCTGGATGGTGACGGTGGCGTAGGTGCGGGTCTCGCGCTCGATGGTGACGCCCTCCTTGGCCTCGACCGCCTGGTGGAGGCCGTCGGACCAGCGGCGGCCGGACATGATGCGGCCGGTGTTCTCGTCCACGATGACGACCTTGCCCTCCTGCACGACGTATTCGACGTCGCGCTCGTAGAGCGAGTAGGCGCGGAGGAGCTGGGAGAGCGCGTGGATGTCTTCGGAGACGACCTCGTAGCGCTGCTGGATGTCGCGCTTGGCCTGCTCTTTCTCCTCGGGGGACTTCGCGGCCTCCTTCTCGATCTCGATGAACTCGGTGGCGAGGTCGGGCAGGACGAAGGCGTCGGCATCGTCGGGCCGGAGCGTGCGGCGGCCGATCTCGGTGAGGTCGGCCTGGTGGTTCTTCTCGTCGATGGTGAAGAAGAGTTCCTCCTTCAGGTGGTAGAGCTCGCTCTTGTTGAAGTCGGAGTGCATCTCGACGTCGGTCTTGTCGAGGAGCTTGCGCCATTCCGGGTTTTCCTGGAGGCGCAGGAGCTGCTTGTTCTTCGGCATGCCGAGCTTGACCTGCAGCATCTTGAGCGCGGCGGACTGCCGGTCCTCGGCGGTGGCGTCCTTCTTCTCCAGCAGGTCGGTGGCCTCCTTGACGAAGCGGTTGACGAGCCGGAGCTGGTCGTTGACGAGGGAGGAGACGCCGGGCTTGAGGCGGGTGAAGGGCTGCTCGCGCTCGATCGGGGCCGGGCCGGAGATGATGAGCGGGGTGCGGGCCTCGTCCACGAGGATCGAGTCGATCTCGTCCACGATGCAATACCAGTGGTCGCGCTGCACCTGCTGCTCCTTGCTCACGGCCATGCCGTTGTCGCGCAGGTAGTCGAAGCCGAACTCCGAGGCCGTGCCGTAGGTGATGTCGCGGGTATACATCTCGCGCCGGAGGTCGGAAGGCATCTGCTGCTGGATGCAGCCGACGGTGAGGCCGAGGAACTGGTAGATGTAGCCCATCCACTCGGAGTCGCGGCGGGCGAGGTAGTCGTTGACCGTGACGAGCTGGGAATTCTTGCCGACGAGCGCGTTGAGGTAGAGCGGCAGCGTGGCGACGAGGGTCTTGCCTTCGCCGGTGGCCATCTCGGCGATGCGCCCCTCGTGCAACGTGATGCCGCCGATGAGCTGGACGTCGAAATGCACCATGTCCCACGTCAGCTCGTGGTCGCAGACGGTGATGGTGCGGCCGCAGAGACGGCGGGCGGCGTTCTTCACCGCGGCGAAGGCCTCGGGCAGGACCTGGTCGAGCTTCTCGCCCCCCTGGAGCCGGGCGCGGAACTCGTCCGTCTTGGCCCGGAGCTGCTCATCGGTCAGCGACTGGTAAGACTGCTCGAACTCGTTGATGCGCGCGACGACGGGGCGGCATTTTTCGACGTATTTGCGATGGTGCCTTCCGGCCAGCTTCTTGAGGAGGAAACTTAACATGAAAGAGGTTGAGATTTAGCCGCGCCCCCCGCCTTGGCAAATGGCAAATAGCGCCCCGGGCCGCGCGCGCAAAATCCTTCCCATCAACAAATCTCGAAGAAAAATCTCGGCGCGCTCGCACGCGGCCTGCTTTAATCACCGCCCGATGGTTCCAGCCCGTCCGACCAACGCCCCCGCCCTGCCCGCACCCTTCGCCGCCTACGAGGCGGGCAGCTTCTACGACGAGATGGTCGGTGGCGACGGCGATGTCCGGCCGCATTACCGGCGCTTTTTGGAGCGGTTCTGCGCCATCGAACCCGAGGACTTCGAGGCCAAGCGTCGCGCGGTGGACCTGGCCTTCCTGCGGCAGGGCGTGACCTTCAACGTCTACGGCGACAAACAGGGCACCGAACGGGTCTTCCCCTTCGACCTCATCCCCCGCGTCATCCCCGCCAGCGAGTGGGAGCACATCGAGGCCGGCCTCGTGCAGCGCATCACCGCGCTCAACCTCTTCCTCCACGACCTCTACCACGCCCAGCACATCGTGAACGACGGCACCCTGCCCGCCCACTACGTGCTCTCGGCGAAACATTTCCGGCGCGAGTTCGTGAACTCCCAGGTGCCGCGCGACATCTACGTCCACATCTGCGGCACCGACATCATCCGCGACGACCAGGGCCAATACCTCGTGCTCGAGGACAACGCCCGCTGCCCCTCCGGCGTCAGCTACGTGCTGGAAAACCGCCGCGCCATGCGCCGGACCTTCCGCGAGATGTTCGAGTCCATCGGCGTCCGCCCGGTGGACCAGTATCCCGCCGAGCTGCTGAAGGTGCTCAACTACATCGCCCCCACCGGCGTGGCCGATCCCACCGTCGTCCTCCTCACGCCCGGCGTCTACAACTCGGCCTACTTCGAGCACACCTACCTTGCCCGCCAGATGGGCATTCAGATCGTCGAGGGCAAGGATCTCGTCGTGCAGGACCAGCACGTCTACATGCGCACGACCAAGGGCCTGCAAGCCGTGCATGTCATCTACCGGCGCATCGACGATGACTTCCTCGACCCGACCATCTTCCGGCACGACTCCGTCCTCGGTGTGCCCGGCCTCGTCAACGCCTACCGCGCGGGCACCGTCTCCCTTGCCAATTCCATCGGCACCGGCGTGGCCGACGACAAGGTCATGTATTATTTCGTCCCGCGCATCATCAAATACTACCTCGACCAGGAACCCATCCTCCCGAACGTGCCCACCTGCCTCGCCAGCGAGGAAAAGGACCGCAAATACATGGTCGAGAACCTCGACAAGCTCGTCGTCAAGGCCGCCAACGAGGCCGGCGGCTACGGCATGCTGATGGGACCGCACGCCACCAAGGCGGAACGCGAGGAGTTTCGGAAGAAGATCGAGGCCGACCCGCGCAACTACATCGGCCAGCCCATGATCTCGCTCTCGCGCCATCCGACCCTCTGCGACGGCGAAGGCTTCGCCGGCCGGCATGTGGACCTGCGGCCCTTCGTCCTCTACGGCGAGAAGACCGTCGTCATCCCCGGCGGACTCACCCGCGTGGCGCTCTGCAAGGGCTCGCTCGTCGTCAACTCCTCGCAGGGCGGCGGCAGCAAGGAGACGTGGGTGCTGTATGGGAACGAGTAGGAATGAAGCCGTGATGCCCGAACATCCAAACTCCAACATCCAAGCTCCAGTGAATGTCCAATACCCAAGCTGCCAGCGATCCTTGTTTGGTCATCCTCATTTGAAGGCTTCTCTGGAGCTTGGAGCTTGGATGTTGGAGCTTTCCCGATGCTGAGCCGCGTCGCCAACTGCCTCTACTGGATGAGCCGCTACATCGAGCGCGCCGAGAACACCGCGCGCCTCGTGGACGTGAACCTCCAGCTCCTGCTCGACTTCCGCAACCTCGACGACCGCACGCTCGCCCGCCACTGGAACCCGATCGTGCAGAGCACCGGCGACGAGGAGTTGTTCCTCTCGCTGCATAAGCGCGCCACCGGCGAAACCGTCACCGAGTTCCTCGTCTTCTCGGCGGCCAATGTGAACTCCATCGTCTCCTCCATCGCCCAGGCCCGCGAGAACGCCCGCATGGTGCGCGACCAGATCACCGCCGAGCTGTGGGAGGAGATCAACCGGCTCTACCTTTCCGTCACCTCCCCCCGCGCGAAGACCCGCTGGCGCGCCGGGCCGCACGAGTTCCTCCAGGAGGTGCGCACCAGCTCGCTGCTGCTGCAGGGGCTGGTCGAGGCCACCATCACGCGCAACGAGGGCTGGTATTTCCTCCAGGTCGGGCGCTTTCTCGAGCGGGCGGACAAGACCTCGCGCATCATCGACGTGCGCCACGCCTCGATGCCCGCTCGCGGCGCGCCGGCCGCCCCAAACCAGGCCGAGGCGCTGGAATGGGCCGCCATCCTCCGCTCCTGCAGCGCGTGGGACGCCTACAAGGCGCACTATGGCCCGGTCGTCCAGCCGGCGCAGGTCGCTGAATTCCTGCTGCTCTCCGACACCTTTCCCCGTTCCGTCCATTTCTGCGCGCGCCGCCTCGACAACGCGCTCCGCGCCATCTCGGGCGTCGCCTCCGACCGGTTCAGCAACGAGGCGGAGAAGCTCGCCGGGCGGCTGCTGGCCGAGCTGCGCTTCAGCACGGCGGGCGATGTCTTCGATTTCGGCCTGCACGCCTACATCGACGCCCTCCAGACCAAGCTCAACGCCATCGGCGCCGCCATGTTCCAGACCTACATCTTCCAGCCGTTCCAGACCCTGGAGGAGAACGAGCTCCGCCAGCAGGAGGAACAGCAGCAGCAGGCTGTAGCGGCGGTCTATGACCGCCGGCGCAAAAACCGGCGCTCATAGAGCGCCGCTACAGGGCATGAAGCTCCACGTCCTCCACCGCACCCGCTACACCTACGGCGCGCCCGTGCGCGAGAGCTTCAACGAGGCGCGCCTCAAACCGACCGACGGCGGCGGGCAGGTCTGCCACAGCCACCTGCTCAAGGTCGTGCCGCCCACCCGCCTTTCGCACTACCTCGATTTCTACCTGAACGTCGTGCATCTCTTCGAGCTGCCCCAGCAGCACAAGGAGCTGCTCGTCGAGTCCACCGCGACCGTCACCACTCCGGATGTCCCCGCGCTCGCCGCGGACGCCCGCAACACCCCGCTGGCGGAGATGGGGGTCTGCGCCCAGCAGGAGCGCTGCTACGACTTTCTCCAGTCGAGCACCTACGTCTCCTCGAACGCGGACTTGTGGAAACTCGCGCTCGACGCCACCGCCGGCCGGGCCGACGCCTGGCAGGCCGCGCAGGGCATCATGGGCCATGTCCATCGCGAGTTCGAATACCAACCCGACACCACGCATTCGCACACGCATGTGGACGACGTGCTCAAGCTCCGCGCGGGCGTCTGCCAGGATTTCGCCCATGTGATGCTCGGGATGTGCCGCGCGCTGAAGATCCCCGCGCGCTACGTCAGCGGTTACCTCTACAACGGCCCCGCCGACGAGCTGAAGGGCGCGCAGGCCAGCCATGCCTGGGTCGAGGTCTATCTGCCGGGCACCGGCTGGCACGGACTCGACCCGACCAACGACCGGCTGGCCGACGGACACTACGTGAAGGTCGCGGTCGGGCGCGACTACGCCGACGTGCCGCCGGTCAAGGGCACCTACCGCGGCACCGGCAAGCGCACACTCGATGTCGAGGTGCTCGTCACCCGGCTCGACGAACCGATGGCGGCGACGGGGTGAGCGGGAAAAGCGCCTTGAGGGCAAGGCGCTCCACCAGCGCACAGCTCGGTCGTTGCAGGAATGTCTTCAGGGCAGGTGGAGCGTGTTGCCCTCAACGCGCTGATTGATTCGCACTCCACCAGTGAGGCCAGTCTTGCTGCACCTGATCGGTATCGTTGCTCCTTGGGCGCAGCAAGACTGCGCCCCTACGCCGGGAAGCGAACCCGCTCACACCGCGCCGTAGGCCACCATCGCGTCGGCCACCTTGATGAAGCCCGCGATGTTCGCGCCCTGGACATAGTTCACGGCCTTGTCCGGTCCCGCTCCGTGCTTCACGCACTTCGCGTGGATGTCGCGCATGATGCCCTTGAGCCGTGTGTCCACCTCCTCGGAGCTCCACGAAATGCGCAGCGCGTTCTGGCTTTGCTCGAGGCCCGAGACGGCTACGCCGCCCGCGTTGGCGGCCTTGGCCGGGCCGAAGGCGACCTTCGCCTTCAGGAAGGCTTTCACGCCGTCGAGCTCCGTCGGCATGTTGGCGCCCTCGCACACGGCCTGCACGCCGTTGGCGACGAGCTTCCTCGCCTCCTTCAGGTTGATCTCGTTCTGCGTGGCGCACGGGAGGGCGACATCGCACGGCACCGACCACGGGCGCTTGCCCGCATGGAAGGACGCGCCCTCGAACTTCTCCGCGTATTCGCCGATCCGGCCGCGGCGCACCTCCTTGAGCTCCTTCACGAAGGCGAGTTTCTCGGGCGTGATGCCGGCCGGGTCGTGGATGAATCCGTCGGAGTCGGAGAGCGTCACCACCTTGCCACCGAGCTCGGCGGCCTTCTCCGCCGCGTAGATGGCCACGTTGCCCGAGCCGGACACGGCCACGGTCTTGCGCTTGAGGGAGTCGCCGCGCGTCTCGAGCATGTGCTGGCAGAAATAGACGCAGCCGTAGCCGGTGGCCTCCTTGCGCACGAGGCTGCCGCCGAACGCCAGCCCCTTGCCCGTCAGCACGCCGGTGAAGCGGTTCTCGAGCCGCTTGTATTGCCCGAAGAGGTAGCTGATCTCCCGCGCGCCGACGCCGATGTCGCCGGCCGGCACGTCGGTGTCCTCTCCGATGTGGCGATGCAGCTCCGTCATCATCGACTGGCAGAAGCGCATGACCTCGCGGTCGCTCTTGCCCTTGGGGTTGAAGTTCGAGCCGCCCTTGGCCCCGCCCATCGGAAGGCCGGTGAGGCTGTTCTTGAACACCTGCTCGAAGCCGAGGAACTTCAGCACGCTCAGTGTCACCGACGGATGGAAGCGTAGCCCGCCTTTGTAGGGGCCGATCGAGTTGTTGAACTGCACTCGCCACGCGCGGTTCGCGCGGAACCGCCCTTGGTCGTCCTCCCATGTCACCCGGAAGATGACGATGCGGTCCGGCTCGGTCATGCGCTCGAGGATCTGCGCGTCCTTGTATACGCTGTGCTCCAGCACGAACGGCATCAGCGTCTCCACGACCTCATGCACCGCCTGATGGAACTCGGGTTCGCCCGGATTGCGCTTCTTCAGGCCCTGCATGAACTGCGCGACCTCGGCCTTGACGGGGTTTGACTTGGCCATGCCCGAGCCTGCCCGCCACACTGCGACGCCTCAAGCCCGCAGATGCGGAGCCGTCATGCTGGCGGAAGTCGGGCAGCGCCTTGGGGGCAAGGCGCTCCACCTGCGCCCGAGAGGATGGACAGGCTTCCCGGCAGCGCCTTGGGGGCAAGGCGCTCCACCTGCGCCCGAGAGGATGGACAGGCTTCCCGGTGGAGCGCGTTGCCCTCAACGCGCTTTCCTGTCCTCCCGAAGGCTCCCGCTCCACCAATGCGGCCAGTTATTCTCACTCGCGCAGAGACCTTTGACCACGGGGTTCCGCCGGATGTAGAGCCATTTCTCCTGCGCCTCGGCCTGGGTGCGAACCCGATGATCGAAATAATTCTCCTGCCAGCGCACACCTTGCAGGCGTGCCGCACCGCGCTTCCAATTGCGAATGACGACCGACATGCCGGGTTCGCGAGGAAAAGCCAGCAGCGCGTGAACATGATCTGGCATGAGCAGAAACAAATCGCACCACCAATGGCCGGCAGAATGGTAGTGTTTGGCAGCCTCCAGAAGCTTGGTGGCCAGAATGGCTTCTGTCAGTGCGCCCGCCTGTCCCTCCGCAACACGCAACCGAACGTGGAACAGTGCGCCTTCCTTCACCCAGCCGGGAGTAGTGTGATGCAGGCGCTGCGGATAGTGTTCCATCGCTCGAACGCCCTACCGCCATACGATGCAAGCGCCTTGAGGGCAAGGCGCTCCACCTGGAACCACTGCCGTCGTTCCATCGTTCGAAAGCCCCCACGAAAGACAAGGTGGAGCGCGTTGCCCTCAACGCGCTTCTTCAATACGCCGCCGCAGCCATTCCTGCCAGCACCGGAAACACCCTCCGCCTCACACCTTCGTCTTGAAGTAGGCGATGGTCTTCTTGAGCCCCTCGGCCAGCGGCACCTTCGGCTCCCACTTCAGGTGTTTCTTCGCGAGAGTGATGTCGGGCTGGCGCTGCTTCGGATCGTCGGCCGGCAGCGGTTTGTGGACGATCCTGGATTTGCTCTTCGTCAGCTTGAGCACCTGCTCCGCCAGCTCGAGCATCGTGAACTCGCCGGGGTTGCCGAGGTTGATCGGGCCGACGGTTGCGGTCTGGTTCATCAGGCGCACGAAGCCCTCGATGAGGTCGTCCACGTAGCAGAACGAGCGGGTCTGCGTGCCGTCGCCATAGACGGTGATGTTCACGCCCTTCAGGGCCTGCACGATGAAGTTGGAGACGACGCGGCCGTCGTTCGGATGCATGCGCGGGCTCTAGGTGTTGAAGATGCGGACGACGCGGATATCGACCTTGTTCTCGCGGTGGTAGTCGAAGAAGAGCGTCTCCGCGCAGCGCTTGCCCTCGTCGTAGCAGGAGCGGCGGCCGATGGGGTTGACGTGGCCCCAGTAGCTCTCGGGCTGCGGGTGCATCTCGGGATCGCCGTAGACCTCGGAGGTCGAGGCCTGGAAGACGCGCGCCTTCACGCGCTTGGCGAGGCCGAGGCAGTTGATGGCGCCCATCACCGAGGTCTTGGTGGTCTTGATGGGGTTGTATTGGTAGTGCGGGGGCGAGGCCGGGCAGGCGAGGTTGTAGATCTGCTCCACCTCGTATTTGAACGGATCGATGATGTCGTGCCGCACGAACTCGAAATCGGGGTTCTTCGCCAGGTGCGCGATGTTGGCCTTCGAGCCGGTGAAGAGGTTGTCGAGGCAGACGACCTCGTGGCCGTCGGCCAGGAGCCGGTCGCAGAGATGGGAACCGAGAAAGCCGGCGCCGCCGGTGACGAGGATACGCATGATGACAAAAGGGAAAGACGGATGGAGCGGAATGTAAAAGCGGGCCGAGCCAAGCCGAAGACCAGCCCGGGTTCAATCCGCATTCGTCCTTCTGCCAAGCCATCCGGTTTGTCTCTTGAGTCCCGCCCCCGCTCTGTCAGCCTCACCCGACAAGGAATGCTCATGAGCAGGCGTGGCCCAACCACGAGTGTCAGTGTGCACCAACCCAAGCCGCCTCTGACTTTGGCTGCCTTGTTCACGCCCGTGCTGGCGCTGTTCCTGATGACCGGTTGCGTGACGACGCCGGTGTATCGCATTTATCCGGGCGAACCCCGGCCGCGAGCGGAAGTGGTCGTGCTGAAGCAGAAGCATGGAACCTGTGTCACGCATATAGACGGCCAGCGGTTGCCCGCCATCTTCTCGCCGGGAATGATGGGGCAGACCTACGAGCTGGAACTTCTACCCGGACCTCATCGCCTGAGTGTGGTTTACTTTGCCGACGCTTCCGTGGTGGGTGGAGCGGTGGTCCGGAGTGACGGCACGGTGGACGTGTCCTTTGTCGCCGAGGCCGGCCGCACCTACCGGGTCGCGGCCAAGAGCAGGACAAAGGTGTCCTTCAAGCCCGGCGTCCGTGACGTGACGACCTGGGAGGCGGTGGTCGAAGAAATCAGCCGGTGAGGACCGGCGGAGGCCGATCGCATGATTTTCGACCAGATCTAGGTTATAGCCGCTATGACAACAAGCCCATCATCGCGCGACGTCGGTAATCCGCTGACCCGTCCGATTTCCGGTTTCCTATCGTAACTCAGGGCAACCTGACAGATTCCATCCAACAACCAACTGCGGAGTCCATATGGCCGTCACACCGGCGCCACACCTCGCCTACCGGCACCGCCTTTTTGCAATCCAGAAAGCGATGGGGAAAACCAGATCCGACCTCAAGTCGGTCATGGCGAATCATTCAATCATCCTCTTCACCACCGGCGTGATGCTCGTCTTCATGATCGGCTTCGTCCTGAGCCCCGGAGAAGCCCCACGTGATGCGGCGTTCGCCTCGGCGCGCGAGAGCGCTGTGGCCGAGTTCATGCGCTCGCATGGGATCTCGTTCGAAGAACTCGGCCGGAACCTCGGCATCTTCCTCTGGCCCCTGGCCTTGGTCGTGCTCGGCCTCATCGTGATGATACCGATCGGATTCGTCTACTCGCTGGTGAAGCTCGTGAAGACGGGGCTCGCGATGCGCGTGAAGGCGGCGGGAACCATCTGCCCGAGGTGCAACGCGGAACATGCTCTCTTGGAAAACGTCCATGACTTCACGTGTCCCGGCTGCTCACTTCCCTTCCGGATCCGGTCACCCGGCACGCTTACCCAGCTCGCCTGCCCGCATTGCGACGCGGCGTTCGGCGCTACGGCCGAATCGAGCGACGCGACCTGCCCTTGCTGCGAGACAACACTCACTGTGAGCGGCACGACCTGCACTATCCAAGGCGAAGCCGGAAAGTGCGCCGGCTGCGGCGAACCCATGCCGGCCAAGGCTGAGTTTTGTCCTCGATGTTTCACCGTGGCGCCCGGTGCATCGTTCGTGGATTTCGAGGAGGAAACGAGGCGGTCGTTTCGCGAGGATGTCTTTGACGGATTTGCCCACGACGGCAAGGTTGCCGGCAAGGCGGCGGCGGCGCTGTTGGCGCGGAATGCGGCGGGCACGCTGGCCGATGCACGGCGACGCCTTGCCAGAGCCGGAGCGGCGATCGACCCGATGAACGCGATTCCCTACCTGGATGTGTCGGAGATGGACTTCGCCTGCTTGCAGCTCATCGAGCTGGTCGGGTGCGCTCCCCTGCGCGAGGCGGTCGTGAGGACCATTCGCGACGCAGACCGCCTGCATGCGAAGTGGCTGCGCACGGTCGTGAGCTCCACCAAAGCGGGAAAGGCCAATTTCAACATCGGCACAATGGACATCATCGGACGTTACTGGGTGGGGCTCAGGATGCGCCTGATTGAGGAACTGGAAAAGGCGGATGCCGCTGTGGCGAAAGGATTCGCCGATGTGCACTTCATCGTTCTGTCGAAAAGCGATGAATGGACCAAGCTTTTTACGGCACCGGGGCGGAAGCGGATCGAAGCGCGGTATCGGACGTTCATGATCGACACGCAGCAGGCGGGCGTGTTCGAGGACTTCACCCCGCTGGAAGAGCTGGCATCGGCCCTGGAAGGACCCGGCAGTCCAAGCGCCTAGCAGCAATCAACCGAGGCAAATGGCTGCAGCAGGTTCTCCCATGAAAGCGACCACAGACAGGAGTGCGGCGCTGCTTCTCGAAGACCCCGACCCCGCCACTTTGGGCCGCCATGCCTTGCACAACTTTAATGAGAGAGTCGGCAAGCCGCCGCCGGAAATGATCTATCGGTTGCCCTCGGATCGAAGCTTCATGCATTCGGTCGGCGGGGCCTGTCCGCTGGCGGACATCTGCCGCTGGCTGGCTTCGCTCTACGAGCCGGCGGGAATCAACTAGAAGGCCAATCATGGATCCCAAAGCTGGGCCGCTTGCTAATTCGACAATCTTCCCCAAGGGCCGCGGATTGGGCCTGGCTATCGCTTTGTTGATTCCGGGGCTGCTGCTGGTTGCCTTCCCCTTCGTCGCGCTGGCGCTTCGACCAGCTGATGTCGAGATGACCTGGATTCGGTGGGTGGGAGTGCTGGCCTGCGGCGGGCTCGTGGGCCTGGTTGGTGCGGGGTTGGTCGGCTTGGGCATCTTTATCATCCGGCACCGCCACGACGAACCGCCCCTGACGGACTTCGCTCACCAAGCCGGGATGCGGGAAACGCAAGCCTCCGGCTCCACAGCGAAAACCGCCGCCGCGACTTATTCTTTGGTGCGCGATAAGGCGACTGGTGAAATCCTTGGCCTGTGGTTGGCCGACCCGAACTGTGCGAGCCCCGAGCGACCGGGATTCGTGGAAACGCTTCTGGCCAAGCACGGAGCGGTCGAACTTGTCGCAGCCCCCCGGCGCATCGTGCCGAACACGTTCGATGCGAAAGGCGGATGCTTCGTCATGTTCGGCAACCAGCGCGCCCCGGGCGAATGAACGATTCGTATCTTATAGGACTCTCCACAAACCCACCCCATGAACAACGAAGCCCGCATTTCTTTGCTGCTCGGTCTGGTCGTGGTGGCGGTAATTGGAATAGCCATCATAAAGAGTCCTTCGCGGAGGGCCGCGGCCTACGGAGTCGAGGACAAGGATCGCGGTGTGCTGGTCGTGAAGAACACATCCCCTTTCCCACTTGTAGGGGTGTCGGTGACCGAGGGTCCAAATTCTCAAAACTTGGCGACCACCGATTACGAAGTTCTCCAACGCGTCCGGCATCGTGGAGTCGCGCCTGACCGCGTTTATTCCCTCCCTCCAGGTCCATACCATGCCGTTATCTCTTACCGACACGAAATCGACCGCGGCATCTCCACGCGTGTCGCCAGTGGTGTCTCGGAGACAGATTTCAAGTTGCGTGCCCGAGAAGCGGTGATCATCACGCTCCGTGGCGGCGACCCGAAACACAGCCAGGAGAAGTTCAGACGACCGGGGCTCGACGTAGAGCAAGGGCTCTCGTTGCTAACCATGGTTGCATGGATTATCGGCGGTTTTGCGGCGCTGATCATCAGCATGTTCTCCATCGGCGCCATTCTAGATTCGGTGGAGAAGCGGAAGCTGAAGCCCAGCAGTCCGTTCTCTTAAAACTGACAGCGGTTTCAGCCCCAAGCTCCCTACGTGTGCAAGAGTTGCCTGACCAAGAATCACTCACCTCAATGAAATCAACTTCGCTTGAATCGTCATCCATTTCCAACCGACTGACTTTGGCGGGCCTGGGCGCCATGTTGCTTTGGTTCACACCCTTTGCCTCAGGCGCGGCCGAAACCACGCCGGTAACTACACGCCAGGAGCGCAAGGCGGTGCTCGAGGCGAAGCTGCGCGAACATGCGCTCGCAGCCGAGAACAAGCCGGCGGATGAAGCGACCAAGACCGCATGGGCGAATCGCTCGGGACCGGCTTTGGTCTCGGCGTTCTGCCGTCTGCTGGGATTGCAACCCACGATCCCCATCGCCCAGCCCAGCTTCCGGGACGAAGCGGCGCTTGCCGCGGGAGATCCGAAAAAGATGTCGCGCCATCAACTGGAGCAGGCGCACCGCGATGTTATGCAGGCCAGTCTGAAAGACGAGGGGTTGGCGATGGAGCTGCAGGTGCTGCCCGCCGATCAGCGCGAGGCCGCCGTGGCGAAACTTCGCGAGAAATGGGCGGCGCGACGAGGCGAGAACCTGAGGTCCGAGTATTACGCCGCCATGGCGGCCTACCTCCGTCACCGTGGTGCCGAATCGCGTGCCAAGAACTCCGGCTCGCTCGGTCTCGCCGACCTCACCTTGCTCGAAGGCCCCGACCCCGCCACATTGGGCCGCGACGACCTGCACGATTTCCATGAAAGTGTCGGACGCGCCGCGGGCGCAGACAAGGCGCTCCTTGAGCCACGACCCTGAACGGTTTCTAGCCGAATGATCATATCATGAAAACTGCTCCCCGTTTCATTCCCCTTTGGTTGACCGCAACGGCGGTCTGGTGCGCAGCTCCGGCCGATTCCATCGGGCAGGCGCTGTCGTTCCCCGACGTGCGGGTGCGGTTCGTGAAAACCGGCGACCGCGAAATGCTCGAGAAGGAAGCCGACCTGACCATCGACCTCGGCGCCCGGCGCCTCCGGGTTAAATCTTCCGACCGGCCCTTGGACATCGGTTTCGACGAGGTGCAGCAAGCCGTCGTCGAACTCGACACATTGGGGAGAAAGGCGGGCTTCGCCGCCTCCATCGCCGGCCTGATCGCGGGCGGCATCCTGTTCGGCAACTCCGTGACCACCGCGATCGACAAGCCCTTCGATGGGGATCACTTCCTTTGTCTGCGTCACGGCAAACCTGGCGGTGGCAGCAACGAATACGGTCTCGTCATCGGCCGGACGTCGGTGCCGAAGGTGCTGCCGGCGCTGCGGACCGCCTTGGGCGAACGGCTGGAGGTTCCGGTGTTCACCGAGAAGGTGGAGGCCATGGACAAGGAGAAGCTTCCGCCGATGAAGGATGCCTTTCACTACACGACCACCGACCACGTGCATCCCCTGCCGGAAGTGCGACCCGACAAGGCGCTGGTCGTGGTCGTGACGCCGGCGACGATTATGCGCCGCTTCGGACCGGGAAAGCCCAACGGGGTCGCGCCCATGTATGCCAACGGCGTCCTCGCCGGCGTAAGCAGCGCGGGTGGCTACACGTTTTTTCACCTTGATCCCGGCGAAACTTTCATCGCCTCGCAGACCCACGACGTCGTCGGGCTGCGCCTGAATCTGGAGGCCGGCAAGGCGTATTACCTCACGCAGACGCTCTATGCGAAGGGTATCCGGCTCCAGTCGTTCCTTACCCGGCATTCGCCCGAGCTGGTCATGTATGAGGTCGCCGGCTCGCTCTGGTCCGAGTGGGGCCCGGGACCGGGCAAGAAATAGGGCTGGCACGCCTATCGTTAATGCCCGCACCAGCTCACAACGAGGAATCTCCACCATGAAACCCACCGTTCCAACCCGCCTTGCAGTTGTCGTAGGGGCCTTGTTCGCCGCTACTGTTGCGCCATCAAAGGAGAATCAACCGCCTGTCTTCCCCGAGAAAACGGAAGTCGTCACCAGCACTCAGAATGAATACGATGCTGCCGGCCGCCTGAGAGGCGGCACGACCACCATCGAGGTCAAGACGCCCGCCGTAGATCCTGACGGCGACGCCATAATTTATGAGTGGAGCGGCACCGACGTCGATCACACCCAGTTTGCCAGCGGCGACCCCACGAAGATTGAATTCAAAAGCAACCTGAAGGGCGAGGGCCTCAAGGCGGTCTGGACCCGCGTCATCATCATGGGCGAGCTGGCGTCGGGGATCCTCTACCTCAAGGCCCGCGATGGAAAGGGTGGCGAAGCCGTTCATCGCATCGCCATCGGCCGGCGCGTCCGATAGAAGTGCCCCAACCAGCCCAATCACCAACTCAATACCCTTTATCTCCCTATGCCTTGGTTCGGTCCTCCAAAATTGACCCGCGAGCACGTCAAAACCGGTGACGTCAAAAGGGTGCTTCACGCCTTCGGCGGCAAGAAGATCGTCCTCGACGATCTGGCCATGTTTGCGAGCACGGTCAAAGTCGTCTGGCGACCCTACGCGCGGCCGGAAATCCATGTGCTCTTCGCCCGGCTCTACGAAACCGGCGACCAGCCACAGCGCTACTACGCGACGCAAATCCTGGCCTATACCCAAGCACCAGACGCAGCACCCCGGCTCATCGCCATCATGGAAAACGACAGCGATATGGCTGTCAGGGATTGTGCCGTCCAATGCCTGGAGGAGTTCAAAAGCCCTGCGGTGCAGGAGGCGTTGCTGAATGCGTGCGAACGCGGGGATTGGTCCGTCAGTTCATCCGCCGCAGGCATACTTGCGAGATGGCGTGAACGGCGCGCGGCCGCCCCTATCGCGGCACGGATGATGCAATTGGTCGAGATGAAAGCCACCGGTATCGTCCAGATTGGTCGCACGATGCTGCAACCATTCAGCCGGTATCGCTCTGCGCTCTTCGATGTGGCCGACGCCTCCAACGTCGATCACCTCCTTCCGCTTATCCACCACATGACGGGCCACGAACAGAGAATGTTTGCCGAAATGCTGCACGAAAAAGCACCCGAAAAGATCGGTTCCTACTTGCGAGAGCATAAGCTCGACTGGCTCATCAAATAAACGGCCCACATTATGCCCATCGTCTCCATCCGTGAAGCAGATATTCAGTCGACGCAATTCCCGCGTCATTGTTGTTGCTGTCTGATCGAACTACCGCACAACGCGCCAGGCAAAGCGCTGGAGTATAAAATGAAGCCGGGCGACACCGCGCAGGAATCGGTCATCATACCTGCATGTGCCGAGTGCCGGAAGCACTGGGCGGAAACCGAGAAGTGGCTGGCTGATTCGACACGTGTGGAGGTAGCGATCGGCGGAGCCATCGGAGGCCCCATCATGTTCGCCTTTCTATGGGACAAAATCGCCCTACTCCCAACGATCGTGCTGATCATCCTGCTCGGGATTATTATCTTTCTGATCAGTTTCGCCCGACGCCCGAAGGACCGCCCCGGGCATGTGTCCGGCTCAATTGCACCCGCAACTGCGGATTTCGCCGATGGGCAGCTGAAGATCAATTTTGCCAACGCTGAGTTCGCGCGGCGGTTTCATGGTGAAGAGGCCGCCGCCGCCACACCGCCCCCTCCACCGTTTCGGGTTTACTCATGGGGATCCCTGCTGGGGGGCATGGTTCTCTTCGCAGCCTTCGGAGCTTGGACGGCCTACATCTGCCGCAACGGATTCAGTTGGTGGTCGATAGCCTCCGGTTGGATCGCGCTCGGAGGATTGGTCCTCATCTTCGCGTCGTTTTCACCGGAACCTCCGGGAAACGATCCGAAGGAAAGCCCGTCGCCTAAGCCCCCGCTCCCGGACACCTGACTCGCCTAGCAGCAAGTGTCATTTCAGCAGCAGCCCGTCTCGTAGCGGGCGATCCACCCCCTGCTCCAGGCGGCGAAGTCGCCGGCTTCGATGTGCGCGCGGGCCTGCGCCATCAGGTCGAGGTAGAAGTGGACGTTGTGCAGCGTGAGCAGCGTGCTGGCGAGGATCTCGTTGGCCATGACGAGGTGCCGCAGGTAGGCGCGGGAGAAGCGGGCGGTGTAGTTGTCCAGACCCTCGACCAGCGGCGCCGGATCGGCGCGGTAGCGCTCGTTGCGGAGGTTGATGAGCCCGTCGGGCGTGAAGGCCGCGCCGTTGCGCGCCACGCGCGTGGGATGCACGCAGTCGAACATATCCACGCCCAGCGCGATCATCTTCAGGAGCTGCGGCGGCGTGCCGAGGCCCATGGCGTAACGCGGCTTCTCGGCCGGCAGGAACGGCGTGGTGGCGCCGACCTGCTTGAGCATCTCCGGCTCGGGCTCGCCCACGCTGACGCCGCCGACGGCGTAGCCGGGAAAGTCCAGCGCGGCGAGCGCCTCGGCGGCCTCGCGGCGCAGGTCGTCGAACGTCGAGCCCTGCACGATGGCGAAGACGTGGCGCCCGGAGCCGAGGAAGCTGTTGTCGGTGGCGATCTGCTTGCACTCCTTCGCCCAACGGTGGCTGCGGTCGACGGCGGCGCGGCATTCGTCGCGGGTGCAGGGCCACGGCGGGCACTCGTCGAGGACCATGGCGATGTCGGAGCCGAGGTTCGCCTGGATGGTCATGACCTCGCGCGGACCGAGGAAGAGTTTGGCCCCGTCGAGGTGCGACTGGAAGGCGATGCCGTCGTCCTTGATGTCGCGGAGCTTGGCCAGGCTGAAGACCTGGAAGCCGCCGCTGTCGGTCAGGATCGGGCCGTCCCAGCCCATGAACTTGTGCAGCCCGCCGAGGTCGCGGACCAGCTCCGAACCCGGCCGGAGGTTCAGGTGGTAGGTGTTGCCGAGGATGATCTGGGCGCCGGTCTCGCGGATCTGGGCGGGGGTGAGGGCCTTGACCGTGCCCTGGGTGCCGACCGGCATGAAAATCGGCGTCTCGACCACCCCATGCAGGGTCCGCAACCGGCCGCGCCGGGCGGCGGTGGCAGTGTCGGTCTTCAGGAGGTCGAAATGATTCACCATGCGTGGCTTGTCATTGCGAGGAGCGCAGCGACGAAGCAATCCATCTGGCTGGATCGCCACGGCCCGCACAGCGGGCCTCGCGATGACAGGGACGACTACCCCCGCGCTTGACCCCCCTGTCAATTTCCGAGATTCAGCCCCAAGTGCTCCTGGTCATCGACAACTACGACTCGTTCACCTTCAACCTCGTGCAATACTTCGGGCAGCTCGGGGTGGCGATGCGCGTGTTCCGCAACGACGAGCTGACCGGCGCCGAAGCCCTCAAGCTCAACCCCGACCGCGTGCTCATCTCCCCCGGTCCCTGCACCCCCAGCGAAGCCGGCGCAAGTATCGACATCATAAAGGCTTTCGCCGGCAAACGCCCCATCCTCGGCGTCTGCCTCGGGCATCAGGCCATGGGCCAGCACTTCGGCGGCAAGGTCATCCGCGCCGGCCGGCTGATGCACGGCAAGACCTCCCCCATCCGCCACCAAGGGACGGACGTATTCAAGGGGTTGCCCTCCCCCTTCCAAGCCACCCGCTATCACTCGCTCCTGGTCGAGCGCGAGAGTTTCCCCGGCTGCCTCGAGATCACCGCCGAGACCGCCGAGGGGGAGATCATGGGTCTCCGGCACAGACAATTCCCCGTCTTCGGGGTCCAATTCCACCCGGAGTCCATCGCCACCGACCACGGCATGAAGCTCCTCAAGAATTTCCTGACCCTGAACTGACCCCATGCGCTGCCCCAAGTGCACCTCCATCGAGGACAAGGTGATCGACTCGCGCATCGCGCGCGACGGCAACACCATCCGCCGCCGCCGCGAATGCCTCGAGTGCGGCCACCGCTTCACCACCAACGAGGCGCTCGTGCGCGACAGCATGGTCGTGATCAAGCGCGACGGCCGCCAGGAGCCGTTCCTGCGCGACAAGCTCATCGGCGCCGTCCGCGCCGCCTGCCACAAGCGCCCGGTGGACGGCGAGCAGATCTACATGCTCGTCGAGGACGTCATCGACGCCGTCGAGGCCCAATACGAGAGCCAGGTGCCGACCAAGGCCATCGGCGAGCACGTGATGCAGCGCCTGCGCAAGATGGACCAGGTCGCCTACGTGCGCTTCGCCAGCGTCTACAAGGAATTCCGCGACGTCACCGAGTTCGTGGACGAAATAACGAGTCTTGCACCCGGCGGTCGCGGCAGTATCCCGAAGAACAAGAAATGATGCGCTCCGCCCAACTGCGCCGGCTGCACTTCCTCAACGCGCTCTTCGCCCCCCTCACGGGCCACGACCTCTATCTCGCCCGGCAGATCGACGCCGCCATCGCCACCAGCCTCGACGAGGCGGCGGAACGCGAGCCCGGCGACCCGGACTTCGTCCGCGCCGCCGCACAGCTCTTCACGAAGATCTGCCGCACCAGCCCGCGCCACGGTTTCTTCCACTGGGACGCCGCGGGCAGCGACACCGCCGCCGCCCCGCTCTTCGCGCGTGCCGGGCTGATGGAGGGCCTCAAGCGCCTCGCCGCCTTCCCCGAGTCCACCGTCCTCGTCACCAACCTGCGCACCGCCCACTGCCCGCCGCGCGGCCGCTGGACCAGCCGCCGCGAGCGCGAATACGACGACACCCTCTCTCTCCTGCAGCAGCTCGCCGCCACCCGCTCCCGCCGCGGTGCGCAGATGAACCTGTTGTTTTTGTGATGGAGGGCCCGGCTCCCGCCGGGCCGCGCCCCACGGGGACGTGGGCCCTCCAAGAATCCCGCGCCGCATGAAAACCATCTTCCAGAAGATCATCGACCGCGAGATTCCCGCCAGACTCGCGCACGAGGACGAGCACTGCATCGCCATCCACGACATCAACCCGCAGGCGCCGGTGCATGTGCTCATCATCCCGAAGAAGCCCATCCCGCGTGTCGGTGAGGCCGCCGCCGCGGACCAGGCCGTGCTCGGTCACCTGCTGCTGACCGCCGCCGCGCTGGCGAAGAAGCTCGGCGTGGCCGAATCGGGCTACCGGATCGTCATCAACAACGGCCGCGATGGCGGCGAGAGCGTGCCGCACCTGCACGTGCATCTGCTCGCGAAACGCCCGCTCACGTGGCCGCCGGGCTGAGTGGATTTACGATTTCGGAATTACGAATTACGATTGGGCGAGGAGATGATCTGGAGTCCACAGCAGCGAGGGATCGGTGTAGCGCAGCCCGTCGGGCTGCGAGGAAGTAGCACCCCACCGGGGTGCTCTACATGAAGGTCGTTGCCGCATCAGGGCGCAGTCAAAACGATCGGCTTCCTCCGAGAAATCGTCCGTCGTAAATCTGAAATCGTAAATCACTTCACCCACTGCGCCCACCAGGCGTGGACCTGCTGGTAGAAGAACCGGCTGTTCTCGCCCTTCAGGACCCAGTGGTTCTCGTCGGGGAAGACGATGAGCCGGCTCGGGATCTTCAGCCGCTGGTGCAGCGACCAGTTTTCGATCGAGTTGTTGAGCGGCACGCGGAAATCCTGCTCACCGACGGTGATGAGCATCGGCGTGATCCAGCCGGTCTTGGTGAAGTGGTTGCCCGCCAGATCGGAGGGGTCCTGCTCGCGCCAGATGGGATTCTGCTCCCAAGCCGGGCCGCCGTTGGTCTGCTCGCGGCTGTAGATGACGTCGCTGGTGCCCCACTGCGACTCGAGCCGCACGAGGCCGGCGTGCGAGAGAAGGCACTTGTAGCGCGTGGTGGTGGCCTGCAGCCAGTTGGCGAGGTGTCCGCCGTAGCTGGCGCCGCCGGCGGCGAGGATGTCGGCGTTCACGAAGGGGTATTTCTTGATCGCGACATCCACGGCCTCGTTGATCTCCTCGCCCGGCGTCTTGAGCGGGTCGAGCTGGATGTTCTGCGAGAACTGCTCCCCGAAGCCGGTCGAGCCCGTGTAGTTTGTGAGCAGGAGGACGTAGCCCGGCGAGCCGAGCAGGTGGTAGTTCCAGCGCAGCACCCACTGGTCGCGCCACATGTTGTAGGGCCCGCCGTGGATGAGGGAGATGAGCGGATGCTTCTTCGCCGGGTCGAAGCCCGGCGGGCGCACGGCCATGTTGTGGACGTTGCGTCCCTTGCGGCTGGTGAACCAGAAGTGCTCGACCGGCGCGAGGTCGAGCGCGGCCACCTTCTCCGTGTTGAACGACGTCAGCGCCCGCGGGCCGCCGTCGAGCCGCCAGACCTCGGGCGGACTGACCGCTGATTCCCAGGTCGCGACGAGCACCGCGCCGCCGGCGTTCAGGCCGCTCAAGCAGCCGGTCGCGGGCGACGGCTCCATCCGGACCTCTCCGCCGGCGGCCGGGACGGAATACAGCTTTTCCAAGCCGGCGTGCTCGGAGGTGAAATAAACCCGGTCGCTGCCATCGGGCAGGGCATAGCGTTCGACCGCCAGATCGTGGTTCGCAGTCAGCACCCGGCGCTCCGGCCGGAACGGCCACGGATACGCGGCGAGGCGGCGCAGATTGTAGACGTTGCCCGTCTCGGGCGTGATGGTGCAAAAGAGGGTCTTCCCATCGGCCGAAAACTCCAACTGGCCGTAGCCATCGGAGTCGTGGGTGAGACGCCGCGGCTCGCCGCCGGCCAGGGCCACCTGATAGACCTGCGTGAAAACGCGGGCATAGGCCGACTGGTCGCGCACCTCCGTGGCCACGAACACCACGCCGGTTCCGTCCGGCGTCCATTCGGCCTCGAGCGACTCGGCGTTGTCGCCCAGCTGCCCGCCGAAGCCGGCTTTCGCGGCGAGTTCCGTGCCGGCCAGCAGGTCGCGCGCCTTCGCGCCGGCCACGGCCTCCTGCACGAACAGGTGCGCCTTCCTGTCGTCGAGCCAGCGGTCCCAATAGCGGATGGGGAAGCTGTCATAGACGCGCGCATTGTATTTCCGGTCCTTGCGCTCCTTGGCCGCCTTCTTGTTCGCGTCATCGTCATGGGCGTTCGGAAAGACATTGCTCGTGAACAAAAGCTTCGTGCCGTCCGGGCTCCACTTGGGCACGGCCGCACCGGTCGAGAGGGACGTGATCCGCTCGGCCTCGCCGCCATCCAGCCGCAGCGCATAGACCTGCGAGGTTTCGTCGCCCTCGCGCCGGCTCGTGAAGGCCAGGCGCTTCCCGTCCGGCGACCAGGCGGTGCCGCCCTCCGCGCCCTTCGAGAAGGTCAGCCGGCGCGGGGTGGAGCCGTCGGTCAGGGATTTGATCCACAGGTCCGACCACTGGTCCTTGCTGTCGTAGGCCGGCTCGGTGACGGAGAATACGGCCCACTGTCCATCTGGGCTCGGGTTGGGCGTGCCCACGCGTTTCATGAGCCAGAGATCCTCGTGGGTGATGGCGCGCCTGGCGGGTTCGGCGGCGACGCCGGCCAGACCGATGGCCATGGTCAGGGCAAAAAGGGGCATTTTCATGCAACCAAGCCAGAATGAAGGGCCTGCGGGAGCCACAAAATTATGATGGGCGGTGAATACTTTTCCGCTTGGCGGCGTCTTATCGGGCAACCAAGGAACAAATCCGGCCCGCCCGGATTCTAATCAAGACCTGCCAATTCCCATCATGAACATCCTCCGTTCTTCCTTCGCCCGGTGCCCGGCAGCCCTGCTGCTGGGCTCGGCCTTCATCGTTTCGGGCTGCGCCACGAGCGCGGACCGCACCAACACGGAACGCCGCGCGGTCGCCGGGGCCGTGACGGGCGCCATCCTCGGCGGCATCATCGGCCACCAGTCCGGCGAGCGCGACAAGGGCATCGCGGCGGGCGCCGCGGCCGGCGCCATCGTCGGTGGCGTCTCGGGCGCGGCCGAGGACCGCCGGGTCGCCGAGCTGCAATACCAGCGCCGCATCGCCGAGGCGACCTACCAGCGCGAGGTCGCCGAGGCCGACGCCCGCCGGCAGAAACTCGTCTCCCAGGGCAAGAGCACGGATGATCCCGAGCTGCTCGCCGCGCGCCAGCGCGCCGAGGCCGCCGAGGCCGAGCTCGCCCGCCTGAAGCGGGAGGAGGCCGAGGCCATCAAGAAGGCCCAGCAGATGGCCGAATTCCGCGCTCGCGAGGAGGCCGCCAAGTCCGAGATCAACAAGATGAAGGGCGGCGGCTGATCGCCGTCCTCACGCCCCGATCGCTTCGAACGTGCCGTCCGCCCGCTTGGCGACGGCACGTTTCAGTTCCAAGCCCATGAGCGCGGCCGCGACCTCCGGCGCGCCGAGCCCGGTGGCAGCGGTCAGCTCATCGATGCCCAGGAGCGCGCCATCGCGAAGGCACGCCAGCACGCGCTGCTCCGGCTCTTCCAGGGCCGGCGCCTGATCCTCGCCCTCCTCCCCCGCCTTCGGGGGTATCGGCCGTGGGCGCAGGCCATCGAGATAACTCAGCTCATTCAAAATGTCGTCCACAGCCGTCAACAGCGTGGCTCCGTCGCGGATGAGCTGGTGGCAGCCGGCGCTGGTCGGCTGGTCGATCCGGCCCGGCACGGCCCAGAGCAGCCGGCCTTGTTCACCGGCGAAGCGCGCGGTGATCATCGCGCCGCCGCTCACGTCGCTCTCGACCACCACCACGCCCTGGCAGATGCCGGAGATGATGCGATTGCGCATGGCGAAGGACTGCTTGTCGGCTTTCCGGCCGAAGGGGAACTCGGTCAGCACCGCGCCCGCCTCGGCGATACGCCGGTAGAGATCGAGGTTCTCGGACGGGTAAATGATATCAATGCCGGTGCCGAGCACGGCCGCGGTTCTGCCGCCCACGGACAAAGCACCTTCGTGCGCGGCGGTGTCGATGCCGCGGGCCAGACCGCTGACCACGCAGAATCCCAACCGGGCCAGTTCGGCGCCGAGTTTTTTAGCCGTGGCCTGCCCGTAAAGAGTGGTTCGCCGGCTGCCGACGATGGCGATGCAAGGCTGCTCGAAAGGGTATCCTCCCTTCCGGTAGAGTCCGATGGGCGGGTCATGGATTTCCTTCAGCATCGGCGGATAACCCTCGTCGCGCGCGGTGATGAAGACCGCCCCGGCCTTTGCCAGCCGGTCCTCCTCGCGCGTGATGTCGAAGTGCGTTTTCCAGTCCAGCAGCGCCGCGCTCGTCTCCGGCCCCACCCCGCGGACGGACTCGAGCCGGCGCTTGTTCGACGCGAGGATGGCGCACGGGTCGCCGCCGAATTCCTCCAACAGGCGGTGGAGGGTGACGGGGCCGATGTTGGGCAGGTCGTTCAGCACCATGAACGCCTGCCGCTCGGTGAGCTCAGGTTTCATTGTCCGCGAGATGAAGCGCCGGCTGGAGAAAATCCAGCAACTGCGTCGTCTGCACGGCCACCTGGCCCTGGTCGCGAGCGAGCAAATCCGCAGCAAGCCCATGCCATACGGTTCCGCGGCAGGCGGCGAGCAACAAATCATCCGGCTGCTGCGCCAGCAGCCCGCCGATCAATCCGGCCAGCAGATCGCCGCTGCCACCCCGGGCCAGCACCGGTCCGCCAAAGAGACTGTGATGGACCGGCCCGCCGGCGGCGATTCTGGTCGGGGATCCTTTGAGCACGAAGACTGAGGATGGCGACGGCTTGGCGCTGGATGAGATGCGCTGGAACTCCCCGGCGTGCGGCGTGGCGATGAACCGGCCTTGTCCCGCCGTCTGCACGATTTCCGGTCGCAACGCGTCGGCATCGACCAGGATCGGAATCTTCAGATCGGTCACGACATCCCGCACCATGGCCAGAGGCTCCGGTTCGGCGCCCAAGCCAGGTCCGATCACCATGGCCGTGGCGCGCGATAGCTTCTCACTGATCAAGGCCAGCGTTCCTCCCGCCAAGCTGCCGGCAGTGCTTTCGGGACATCCCACCCACATGGCCTCGGGAAATCGCGCGGCATACTCGGCGGCCAGGGATTGCGGCACGAAGGCCGTCAGCAACCCCACCCCGCTGCGCAAGGCGGCCTGCGCGGTCATCAGGACCGCGCCGGGATAGCTCCGCGATCCGCCCACGACAAGCAGGTGGCCGAATGCGCGCTTGTCGGTCTGTGCCGGCCGAAGCCGGGAGAGCGGCTGAAGAATGGATGTAAGCAGGATCTTGTCCGTTGTAGCCGGGCTCGTTGAGCCCGGGCCGGGGTCACCGACCCCGGCTACAGGATTGAAGAATCCCAGATCAAGATACCGCAGCCGGCCGATATGGGGTGCGTTGGACGGGAGCAGCAGGGGCGACTTCAGGATACCGGTGGCATAGGTGAAGTCCGCCCGGAACACCGTGCCGGCGTTCTTTTCGCCCAAGCCGCTGGGCAGATCCACCGCGGCCCGGAGCTTGATGCGCGGATGGGTGTTCACCCAAGCCAGCAAACCGGCCGTGTTCTCGTCCAACGGTGGACGGAACTGGAAGCCAAAGACTCCGTCGAGACACACGGCATAGGAATGCTCCATGCCCTTGCTGCGCTCGAACTGGTAGACGCGTCCCGGCGCGGCCTGCTGCAACTCCTGCCAGGATTTCTGCGCCAGTGGCCGGAGGGATTTCTCGCCGAAGGCAAAGCCCACGTCCGCTCGTGCCTGCGGTTTCGCTACGAGCAAGTCCCGCGCGGCCAGCAACGCATCGCCGCCATTGTTCCCCTTCCCGACCAGCACGAGCAACCGGGCATCGTCAGGCAACCCGCCGATCTCCCGGAAATCCTCCTGCACGCCGCGAGCGAGGGCTGCGCCCGCCTTTTGCATCGCCGCCCACTCCGCCGCCTCGTCCTCGAGCAGCCGCGACTCCCACGCCTTGGCCTCGGCGCAGGAGAGGACGGGATTGGAGTTAAAAATCTTCATCACTGGAAGTGCTACTTCTTTGGATCAGTCCCCACAGGTTTAACGGAGACCTCCAGGTCAACTTTGCCAAGGTCCACCTCAACGCTGCCGGGTTCAGTCTCCCGGATCAGCTTTGGCCTGGGTGTCCGGAGAGGCTTGATCGTGGAGCGGCCAAAGGTCCGGTAGAATCGAATCGGGCAGTCAGCGGCAGGAGCTTCATCCAGATACTTCATGTCATCAGCAGGAGGCCACTCTTTGAATCGATAACCATCCGCTGTTCTGATTGCCTCGAAGTGATACGTGAAATCCTGGGCGCTTGGGTTCCAGTATGCGAACAGTGTCCGGTCATTCTTCCATTCCGCCCGGTCCGCCCAGACTGCGAAGATACCTGGCATCTGTTCCCAATCCACGTTGTCCCGCAGACCGACCTTCCTCAGCTCCGAGGGCGGACGCGGCGGAGGTGGAGGGAGCGGCTCCGGATCCTTCGGACCGCCGAACGGCAGGAAGATGAACCCTACCCAGCCCAACAGAAGCACCGCCACGATCCAGCCGGCCTGCGCGACGGGGCTGCGCGGACTGGCGGCAGGGCTGCTCATGGCTTCAAGTCTGCTTGATCAACGCGGCGACTGCCATCGCATAAGTGTCCACGTGCGACAGCGTCAGCCAGACATGGGTGCCGCCGACCTGCTGAAGCAGCGCCGCGGCCTTGTCGTCGAGCCGGACGAGCGGGTGCTGGCGCTCGCCGTGGTAGACCGACACCGAGGTCCAGTCGAGATGCGGGCCGATGCCGGTGGTGAACGCCTTGGACACGGCCTCCTTGGCGGCCCAGCGGGCGGCGTAGTGCTTGTGCGAGTATTTCATGCCGTCGCAGTAGGCGCGTTCCGCGTCGGTGAACACGCGCTTGAGGAAGCGCTCGCCGTGTTTCTCGAGCACGCCCCTGATGCGATCGACCTCGATGAGGTCGCAGCCGAGACCGATCAGGACGCCGCCGGGCGGGAGGGTGATGCTCATGCTGGATTGGCCACAAAAAGGCACAAAAAGGCGCAAAAACCCAGCCTGGTCATCCTGAGCGAAGCGAGGGATCCAGCGGCACGGGCGTTCGCGCCGATCCTTCTGGATTCTTCGCTTCGCTCAGAATGACGGGTTGGGCTCATATCGCCTCCATCAGCGTGCATTGTGGGCGGTTCACGGATTCATCAGCGCCTTCATCTCGCGGACGGCGGCGGCGAAGCCGGTGGCCAAGGCGCGGCTGACGATACCGTGGCCGATGTTCAGCTCGTGGAGATGGGGGATGGTGCGCACCTCGGCGATGTTGACGTAGTTGATGCCGTGGCCAGCGTTCACCGTCAATCCGGCGGCGTGCGCCTGTTTGGCCCCGGTCACCAGCCGTTGCAGCTCTGCCGCCCGGCTCGGGCCGTGATAGGCGTTGGCGTAGGCGCCGGTATGCAGCTCGATGAACGGCGCCTTGAGCTTCGCCGCCAGCTCGATCTGCGGCTCCTCGGCGTCGATGAACAGGCTGGTCTTGATGCCGGCGGCGTTCATGGCGTCGGTGACGCGCGCGACCTTTTCGCGATGCTTCACGACGTCGAGACCGCCTTCGGTGGTGATCTCCTCGCGGCTCTCGGGCACGAGGCAGACAAACTCGGGCTTCAGCTCCAGCGCGTAGTCCATCATCGCCGGCGTGCAGGCCATCTCGAGGTTGAGCCGGGTCTTGATGGAATCGCGCAGCCGCCGGACATCACGCTCCTGGATGTGGCGGCGGTCCTCGCGGAGGTGGACGGTGATGCCATCGGCCCCGGCCTGCTCGGCGACCAAGGCCAGTTCGACCGGGTCGGGCTCGACGTTGCCGCCCTCGGCGCCGGCCGCGGCCCGGTAGCGGGCCTGCCGGAGGGTGGCGCAGTGGTCGATGTTGACGCCGAGCAATATCATAGGAACCCGGAACATACCGAAACGGGGAACTCAGGAAATCAGGAAATACAGTCCCGGTCGCGGTTTCTTCCTTCCTGTTTTCCCGGGTTCCACCTTGTCTTTCCGGTCATGTCCGATCCCGCGCCGAAACGCGAAAACATCCTCGTCAACCTGGCCTGCAACGTGGCCGCCCCGGTCCTCCTCCTGTCAAAGGCGGAGAAGTGGTTCGGGCTCGAGCCCAAGCCGGCCTTGCTCCTCGCCCTCGCCTTCCCGCTGGGCTACGGGCTTTACGATCTAGTCCGGCGCCGGAACCTGAACGTCATCTCCGTGCTCGGTTTCACCAGCACGCTGGCCACGGGCGGGCTCAGCCTGCTGAAACTCAACCCGTTCTGGTTCGCGGTGAAGGAGGCCGTCGTGCCGACGCTCATCGGCCTGGCGGTGATGTTCACCCGCCACTCCAAGAAATCCATCCTGCGCGCCATGATGCTGAACGAGCAGATCGTGAACACCGCCCGCATCAACGAGGCCCTGCGCACCGCGGGCAAGGAGGCCCACTTCGAGCGCGTGCTGGACCGGACGAACTGGCTGATCGTGGCCTCGTTCGCCCTGAGCGCCGTGCTGAACTTCGTGCTCGCCCGCATCATCATCACCACGATGCCGGACACGCCCGGCTTCAACGAGCAGCTCGGCCGGCTGACGTGGGTGAGCTACATCGTGATCGCGCTGCCCAGCATGAGCATCACGATGTTTGCGCTGTGGCGGATGTTCAAGGGCATCGCCGCGCTGACCGGCCTCGGCGTCGAGGATATGGTGCACGCGCCGGAGGAGAAGCAGGCGGTTCAATCAGACAATCCCGGTGGAGCGCAGCCTCCGGATGCGCCCTGAACGCGTTCCCGCCCATGCGGGACCGCGTTCCAGCAGAGGGGAAAGGCAGAGTCAGAGATCCCGCATACAGGCGGAGCGGCCTGAGCTTGTCATTCTGAGCGAAGCGAAGAATCCAGCATCATGCCCGCACGCGGTCGTTCCGCTGGATTCTTCGCTTCGCTCAGAATGACATCTCCCCTCACCCGCGCTGCGCGAGCGGCACGTAGTCGCGCCTGGCGGGGCCGGTGTAAATCTGGCGCGGGCGGTAGATGCGGCCCTTGGGGTTGGAGGCGACCTCGCGCCAGTTGGCGATCCAGCCGGGCGAGCGGCCGATGGCGAACATGACCGTGAACATCTCCGTGGGGATGCCGAGCGCGCGGAAGATGATGCCCGAGTAGAAGTCGACGTTCGGGTAGAGCTTGCGCGAGACGAAGTAGTCGTCCTGCAGGGCGGATTCCTCGAGCTTCTTGGCGATGTCGAGCAGCGGGTCGGACTTGCCGAGCTTCTTGAGCACGGTGTCGCAGGCCTGGCCGATGATCTTGGCGCGAGGGTCGAAGTTGCGGTAGACGGCGTGGCCGAAGCCCATCAGGCGGTTGCCCTTCGAGCCGGACTTGGCGGCGGCGATGAAGCGCGTGCCGTCGTCGCCCTCGTCGTGGATGGACTGGAGCATGTTCATCACGGCGGTGTTGGCGCCGCCGTGGAGCGGACCGGAGAGGGCGTTGATGCCGGCGGCGAGCGCGGTGAAGAGGTTGGCGCCGCTGGAGCCGACCATGCGCACGGTCGAGGTGCTGCAGTTCTGCTCGTGGTCGGCGTGCATGAGCAGGATGAGGTTGAGCGCGCGGGTGATCTCGGGCTCCGCGACGTATTCCTGATACGGCTCGGAGAACATCAGATGCAGGAAATTGTCGCAGAACGGCAGATCCTTCGGGTGCATGAAGGGCAGGCCGTGCTTGTAGCGGTAAACCATCGCGCCGAGGGTGCGGATCTTCGAAATGGCGATGGCGGCCGCGAGATCGAACTGCTTGAGATCCTGCTCGAAGTTGTTGGTGGCGAGCTGGGGATACTGCGCGGCAAGCGAGCCGACGAGGGAGGCGAGCATGACCATCGGCGGAGCCTCCTTGGGGAAGCCCTCGAACATGCGCTGCATCTGCGTCTCGACGGCCGCGTGCTTGCGCAGGAGCCGGCCGAAGGCCTGGCGCTGGGCCGCGGTGGGCAGCTCGCCATAGATGACGAGCCACGCGGTCTCGACGAACTCGCTGTTCGCCGCCAGCTGCTCGATGGGATAGCCCCGGTGGCGCAGGATGCCTTGGTCGCCATCGAGGAAGGTGACGGCGCTTTCGCACGAACCGGTATTGCCGTAGCCCTGGTCGTAGAAGATGAAACCGGTGTCCTTCCGGAGCTGGCGGGCGTCGATGGCCTTCTCGCCCTCGGTGCCGATCATCACCGGGAAGCTGTGCTCGGTATCTTCAATCTTGATGAGGGCGGTCTTGTCCATAACGGGGTCCCACGAGAAGAGCACAATTCAAGCCTGATGCAAAGCAAAGCCTCCCGCGGAGGGCGGGTTGCGGGCATCATCAGCGGGGCGGCCCCCGCCGGCCCGAAAAACCAAACCGACGGCCGGTCCGGCCGGTCAGTTCGCGGCCAGCGCCGGCACCGCGAAGTCGGAATCCGGGAACGCCTCGTTCACCGTCACCTTCTCGATGGTCACGGCGGTGACCTTGCCATCGGGGGTCTTGTTGACGATACGGCGGGGGAACCGGATGCCGCTCGCGATCATCTCGCCCTCTTCGCGGATCTCGCCGCCCGTCTCGGTGACGGTCTTCACGAGCTTGCCGGTGGCCTTGTTGTAATAGCGGTAGAACACGATGTTCTCGGAGTGGATGAAGGCCAGTTTTTGGCACGGGATGCCATCGACCGTCTCCTCGCCCTGGTATTCGACCCGGCCGCCGCGCTTCTCGATGCCCTTGAAGAAACTTAGGCTCTCCCAAGTATTGGCGCGCAGGCGCTTGATCTGCTGGGCGTCGAGGAGTGTGAGCTGCCACTTGGTCACATCCTGCGCGTCACTCCGCTTCTGCCAGGCATCGTAGTCGTCGAGTGCGGTGGTCTCGACGAGCTTTTCGGAACGCACTGTGATGCGCTGCTGGCTGGGTTTCTGGAAGACGATCTCGACCGGCAGCTGGACCGGGCGCTCGACCAGCACGTTCGGGTCCGTCTCCGAAGGCACCTGCTCAGTGTGATCCAACGTGCCGGTGAAGTGGATGCTCTGCACCGAGTTCAAGGCGCTCTCCGAGCCGAGGTAGGCCCGGGCCTTGGCGATGACATCATCCGCCGGACCGGCGAGGCAGGAACCGAGGGCACAGACTGAGGCGAACAACTGGACGGCAGAACGGGCTTTCATGGGGATGCTGAGACACCGAAACTGGGCCGTGGTGCCGCGCGGGGCAAGGGGGAAAACCTCACTCCCACTCGATGGTGGCGGGCGGCTTGGAGCTGATGTCGTAAACGACGCGGCTGACGCCGCGCACCTCGTTGGTGATCCGGCTGGAGACCTTCTGCAGGACCTCGGGCGGCACCCGCGCCCAGTCGGCGGTCATGGCATCGGTGCTCTCCACGATGCGCAGGGCGATGACGTAGTCGTAGGTGCGCTCGTCGCCGAACACGCCCACGGTCTTCACCGGCAGGAACACGGCGAACGACTGCCAGACCTTCCAGTAGAGGCCGGACTTCATCATCTCCTCGTGCAGGACGGCGTCGGCGTTGCGCAGTATCTCGAGCTTTTCGGCGGTGATATCACCCATCACGCGGACGCCGAGGCCGGGACCGGGGAACGGCTGGCGCCAGACCACGTCGCGCGGGAGGCCGAGCGCCGCGCCGACCTTGCGCACCTCGTCCTTGAACAGCTCGCGCAACGGCTCGACGAGCTTGAGCTTCATCCGCGCGGGCAGGCCGCCGACGTTGTGGTGCGTCTTGATGAGCGAGGCCGGATTGCCCGCGATGGAGACGGATTCGATGACGTCCGGGTAGAGCGTCCCCTGCCCCAAGAACTCGGCCGAGCGGCGCAGCTTCTTGAGCGTCTTCTCGAAAACCTCGACAAAGGTGCGGCCGATGATCTTGCGCTTGGTCTCGGGCTCGGTGACGCCCTTGAGGCGCTTGAGGAAGAGCGCCGAGGCGTCCACCACGCGCAGGTCGATGTGGAAATGTTTCCCGTAGAGATCACGGACGTATTCGCGCTCGCCCTTGCGGAGCAGGCCGTTGTCCACGAAGACGCACGTGAGCTGCTTGCCGATGGCCTTGTGCAACAGCGCCGCGGCCACGGAGGAGTCCACGCCGCCGGAAAGGCCGAGGAGCACGCGGCCCTTGCCGACCTTGGCACGGATGTCCGCGACCGAGTGGGCGATGAAGTCCTTCGTCGTCCAGTCCTGCCGGGCGCCGCAGACGCCGACGAGGAAGTTGCGGATCATGTCCACGCCGCGCTCGGTGTGGAATACCTCGGGATGGAACTGGATGCCGTAGAACCGGCGCTTCGCGTCCTCGATGGCTGAGAACGGCGAGTTCTCCGAGGTGCCGATGGCCTTGAAGCCCGGCGGGAGCTTGGCGAGCTTGTCGCCGTGGGAGTTCCAGATGCGGAGCTTGCGGGGGAGGCCCTTGAAGAGCTTGCCGGGTTTCTTGATCGTGAGGTGGCCGTGGCCGTATTCGCGGGCCTTGCTGTGCTCGACCTTGCCGCCGAGGAAGTGGCCCATCAGCTGCACGCCGTAGCAGATGCCGAGCACGGGCACGCCGAGCTGGAAGATCTCCGGGTCGGGATGCGGGGCCTTCTTCGCATACACGCTCTGCGGGCCGCCGGAGAGGATGATGCCGATGACACCCTCCTCGCGGAGCGTCGCCGCCGGGGTGCTGAAGTGGTGGATCCTCGAGAGCACCTGGCACTCGCGGATGCGGCGTGCGATCACCTGGGTGAGCTGGGAACCGAAGTCGAGAACGGCAATGGTCTGCGCCATGCGGGAAGCTGGGGGAGTTTTTTTCCGAATGAAACCAAAAAATATGCCTCGGCCGGCCGATGTCGCAGAGGCACCTCTCGATGGTGCCCGTTGTGGGTCGGGGTTTATCCCCGACGGGAACGATGGTGTCGGGCATAAAGCCCGACCTACAGCAAGACGGTCCGGAAATCCTGCCTGCAATCCGTTTGTCACGCCGCGGAAACAGGCTACAACACCGGCATGAGCCGGACCGTGCTGACGCCCATCCAGAAAGCCCGTCGCATCAACCTCGATGCGACCAAATACGGGACCATCGCCGAGATCGGAGCCGGGCAGGAGATCGCCCGCTGGTTTTTCCAGGCCGGCAACGCCTCCGGCACGGTGGCCAAGACCATGTCCGCCTACGACATGGCGGTGAGCGACGCCATCTACGGCCCGTGCAAGCGATATGTCAGTCGCGAGAGACTGTTCCAGATGCTCGACCACGAGTATCCGCTGCTGGTCTCTCGGCTGTCACCGCTGCGCGGCCGGAAAAGCACTTTCTTCGTCGTGGCCGACACCGTGGCGACCGGCAACGTGCGCCGTCAGGAGAACGGTCGCGGCTGGATCGGCATCCGCTTCCAGCACCGGCCGGGCGCGCAGCCGTCGCAACTGCTTCTCCATGCCCGTCTGCACGACAACGAGGTCACCCGCCAGCAGGAGACGATGGGCGCCCTCGGCCTCAACCTCGTCTACGGGATTTTCTTCCACCGGACCAAGCCGAAGGTGCTCATCGACTCGCTGCGCGACAATCTTTCGCCGGGGCGGCTGGAGATCAACATGGTGCAGTTCTCCGGTCCGGGCTTCGAGGGCGTGGACAACCGCCTCATGAGCCTGCACGCGGTCAGCCAGGGATTCACCTCGGCGGCGCTCTTCGCGCGGGACGGCTCGGTGGTTCAGGCCGGCGAAGTGCTCTATGGCCGGCCGCTCATCCTGTTGCGCGGCACCTTCCGTCCGCTCACCAAGCCCGTGCTCGACATCATCGAGCAGGCGCACGGCGGCGGGTTGTTCAAGAAAGGCTCCAAGCCGCTCACCTTGTGCGAACTCTCGCTGCGCGATCCGCGGCGCACGGCGCGCCGCCATGACTTCCTGCCCCGGGTGGACATGCTCCGGGCCGTCGGCCAGACGGTGCTGCTCTCCCGGACCGGCCCCTACCACACGCTGCCGCCCTTCCTGCGACGCTACACGCAGGAGCGCATCGTCTTCATCCTCGGCCTGCCAAACCTCCGGGAAATCTTCGACGCCCGCTACTACGCCGACCTGCCGGGCGGGCTGCTGGAAGGCCTGGGCCGGCTGTTCATGGGCGACATGAAGCTGGCGGTCTATCCGGCTTGGAACGAAAAACAGCAACGCTACATCGGCGCCGGGGAATTCCGTCCGCCCGCCGCGCACCGGCTGCTGTTCGAGCAGTTGCTCGCCAGCGGTCGGATCGTGCCGCTCAAGCCCCGGCATTCCCACGGCACCGCGCCCCTGCCCCACGACGTGTTGAAAATGATCAAGACCGGCGACCCGGGCTGGAAGAAGCTGGTCCCCGCGCCCGTGGTGCGGCTCATCAAGAAGCACCGGGCCTTCGGGTATCGGGGGAAATAATCCTCCAGGCCGGGAGCATGCAGTCGAAGGTGGAGCGCGCTGACCTCAGCGCGTTGTTCGCCAGCTGAAATCATGCAGCGCCTTGGGGTCAAGGCGCTCCACCATTCGACCCTGAAGCCTTCCATGGGGAAGCCGCCTTCAATCACATGCGGCCGGTTGCAACCAATCGATCAGAACTTCAACCGGACGTTGTTGTGCCCGCACTTGGGGCAATCGGCCGTCTCGGTGCCGACGGGTTGCGTGTAAAGTTGGTCGCAGCGGATGCAGTGGAAGGTGATCTTCCGGCGCTCCTTGTCGTAGAGCGCGCGGTCGCGGCGGTCGTAATAAATCCACAGAAAGCCGAACAAGCCCAGCACGGCCACGCCATAGATCAAGACCTCGAGGGTGATGCTGGGGACGGACACCGGGCGAGGTTCACGCAAAGCCGCCTAAACGCCAAGGGGAAACCGGACGCGATGCGCCGCGGGGTGAGGGCACCCCGCCCACAGGGAAAAGAAACGCGCCGACCTTGCGGTGCGGCGCGTTGATAAGAGCAAGGCGGCGGACCGGGCCGCCGAGGCTAACGCACTCGTCGCCGGTCCGCCCTACCCGTTAAGACTTCTTCTCGTCAGCTTTGGGGGCTTCGGCCGCGGGGGCGGCCTCCGCCTTCGCCGAGGCTTCGGCGGACGAATCGTCTTTTGGCGCAGCAGCCTTCTCAGATTTGACCTTCTTGGCGGCGGGCTTCCTGGCCTTCTTGCCGCGGGACTTGGAGTAGCCCTCGTCCTCGGCGGCGATGAACTCGATCAGCGCCATCTCGGCGGCGTCGCCGATGCGCTGCGGGCCGAGCTTGTAGATGCGGGTGTAGCCGCCCGGGCGCTTCTCGAACTGCGCGACCTTCTCGTTGAAGAGGAGGGTGAGCGCGGATTCGTCGCGGATGTCGCGCAGGGCGAGGCGGCGGAGGTGGATGGCCGAGGCGGAAAGCTTGCCGTTCTCCTTGGGGAGGGCGGCGGCCTTCTTGGCCTTGGTGATGACCTTCTCGATGAAGGGACGCAGGGCCTTGGCCTTGGTCAGGGTGGTCTGGATGCGGCCGTGCCGGATGAGCGAGGCGCCCATGTTGGACAGCATCGCGGCGCGGTGCTCGCGGGTGACGCCGAGGGAGGCGTGGTGTTTGTTGTGACGCATTGGGTGTCTGTTTTAGGCGGGGCCCGATCGGCTTTCCGGTCGCAGCGTTGGGCGGCAGCGGACGGCGCGAACCCCGAAGATTTACGATTTGTGATTTACGACTTACGATTTCCGGAGGACCGGGATTCGCGATTGGTTGGCCAATCGTAAATCAAAAATCGTAAATCGTAAGTTTGGCTCAGGCTTCCTTCTTGGTGTCGAGGAGGCGCTCGTCGAACTTCATGCCCAACGACAGGCCGAGGTTCTCGAGCTTCTCCTTGATCTCGTTGAGGGACTTCTTGCCGAAGTTGCGGTATTTGAGCATCTCCTGCTCGGTCTTCATCGCCAGCTCGCCGACGGTGGTGATGTTGGCGTTGTTGAGGCAGTTGGCGGCGCGGACGGAGAGCTCGATCTCGTTGACCGACATGTTGAGGAGCTTGCGGAGCTTGTTCTGCTCCTCGGAGACCTCGGCGGCCTGGCTCTCGAACTCGTAGGCCTCCTGCGAGACGCGGTCGAAGACGTCGAGGTGGTGCTTGAGGATGGAGGCGGACTGCTTGAGGGCGTCGTCGGGGGTGATGCGGCCGTCGGTCCAGACCTCGAGGACGAGCTTGTCGTAGTCGGTGATCTGGCCGACGCGGGTGTTCTCGACGGCGTAGCGGACGAGGCGGACGGGGGAGAAGAGGGAGTCGATCGGGATGACGCCGATGGCCTGCTCCTCCTTCTTGTTGTTCTCGCCGGGGCAGTAGCCGCGGCCGGACTTGACCTCGAGCTCGGCCTCGAAGGTGCGCTTGTGGTCGAGGGTGCAGATGACCTGGTCGGGGTTGATGAGCTTGACGCCGGCGTCGAGCTGGATGTCGGCGGCGGTGACGGGGCCCTCCTTGCTGACCTTGAGGTGGAGCTTGAAGGGCTCGCGCTTCTCGGAGACGAGGAGAATCTTCTTCAGGTTGAGGACGATGTCGGTGACATCCTCGACGACGCCGTCGACGGACTGGAACTCGTGGTTCACGCCGTCGATCTTGATCGAGCTGATGGCGCTGCCCTCGATGGAGGAGAGGAGCACGCGGCGGAGGGAGTTGCCGATGGTGTGGCCGTAGCCGGCCTCGAAGGGCTCGGCGATGAACTTGGCGTAGGTGGACGTGGAACCCTCCTCGATCTTGGTGAGCTTGGAGGGGAGTTCGAATTTTCCGAGACGCTTGGGCATGGGATGAATGAGTTGGTAAGTTTAAGACGTAAGGTGGAAGCGAACCGGCGGAGCGGGATCAGAAGCGCGAGTAGAACTCGACGATGAGCTGCTCGTTGATGGAGGGGTCCATCTCGTCGCGGGTGGGCAGGCGGGTGACGGCGGCGGAGAGGGCCTCGTCGTTGCGCGTGAGCCAGCCGGGGACGACGCGGGCGCGGGTCTCCTCCATCGCGCGGGTGGCGATCTGGCGGGAGTTGTTGTTGGCCTTGATCTCGATGGTGTCGCCGGCGGTGACGTTGCAGGAGGCGATGTCGACCTTGTGGCCGTTGACCTTCACATGGCCGTGGTTGACGAGCTGGCGGGCCTGGGCGCGGCTCTTGGAGAAGCCGAGGAGGTAAACGACGCTGTCGAGGCGGGTCTCGAGGAGCTGGAGGAAGCGCTCGCCGGTGACGCCGCGCTCCTTCTTGGCGATGGCGAAGACGCGGCGGAACTGGCGCTCGAGGAGGCCGTAGATGAAGCGGAGCTTCTGCTTCTCGGCGAGGCCGAGGGCGTATTCCGACATCTTGCGGCGGCTCTTCGGGCCGTGCTGGCCGGGCGGGAAGTTGCGGCGCTCGAGCACCTTGGCGGAGCCGAGGACGTAGGTGCCGAAGCGGCGGGAGACGCGGGTGGTTGGTCCAGTATAGCGGGCCATGGTCTAAGTGATTTGAGATTTCAGATTTGGGATTCGAGAGGGCGCAACGCGCCGCTCAGACGCGGCGGCGCTTGCGCGGGCGGCAGCCGTTGTGCGGCACCGGGGTGACGTCGATGATGGAGGAGATTTCCAAGCCGATGGCCTGGAGGCCGCGGATGGCGGAGTCGCGACCGAGGCCCGGGCCGCTGACGCGGATCTGGACCTCCTTGAGGCCGTGGGCCATGGCGTTGCGGGCGGCGTCCTGGGCGACGACCTGGGCGGCGTAGGCGGTGGACTTGCGCGAGCCGCGGAAGTTGCACTTGCCGGCGGAGGACCAGGAGATGACGTTGCCCTTGGCGTCGGTGATGGAGACGATGGTGTTGTTGAAGGTCGCGGTGACGTTGGCGATGCCCGAGGTGACGTTCTTCGAGCCCTTGGCCTTGCGGACCTTGACGGCGGAGAGCTCCTCCTTGAGGAGGTCCTCGGCGGAGGGGGCCTTCGGCACGCCGCCGACGAGTTCGACGGGCTTGGCGGGTTCGGTGGCGGCGGGAGCAACGGCCTCGGCGGGCGCGGCGCCGGCTTTGTCGGCCTTCGGAGCCTTGGCGGCCTTGGCCGGTTTGTCGGATTTTTCGCCGGCGGCGCCAGCCTTCGCTGAAGCTTCGGCTGGCAGGGCCTTCTTGGGGGCCTTTTCCTTCTTGGGAGCGGATTTCTCTTCGGACATGTCGGTGAGCGGTTAAGGGGATCAGACTTCCTTGGCCTTGGTGACGCCGACGGTCTTGCGCGGGCCCTTGCGGGTGCGGGCGTTGGTGGAGGTGCGCTGGCCGCGGACGGGCAGGCCGCGGCGGTGGCGGAGGCCACGGTAGCAGTTGATGGCCTGGAGGCGCTTCAGGTTGCCGGCGATCTCGCGACGGAGGTCGCCCTCGACCACCCACTTGTTGTCGGTGATGATGTGGAGGATCTTGTTGAGCTGCTCCTCGGAGAGGTCCGAGGCGCGCATGTTGGCATCGAGGCCGGCGGCGGCGACGATCTGGCCGGCCCGCGCGGGGCCAATACCGTAGATATACCGGAGGGAGTATCCGATCTTCTTTTTGGCGGGGAGTTCAACGCCGAGGAGACGTGGCATAAGGAGGAGGAGTTGTGGTGAAAATTGAGAGTGAAATTGGAGGACGAGGCTCAACCGACGGGCGGCTGGGCGGAAACGGGGGCGGCCTGCGGGATCGTGAGGATCTCGGGGCCGGCCTCGGTGGTGAGCACGGTGTGTTCGAAGTGAGCGGAGGGCGTGCCGTCGGCGGTGACGACCGTCCAGCCATCGGCGAGGGTGCGGACGTTGTGGCGGCCGAGGTTGACCATGGGCTCGATGGCGAAGGTCATGCCGGGCTTGATCTCGTCGGTGCGGTTGCGCTTCTTCTCGACGAAGTTCGGGATCTGCGGCTCCTCGTGCATCGCGCGGCCGACGCCGTGGCCGACCATCTCGCGGACGACGCTGAAGCCCCGGGCCTCGATGAACTGCTGGACGGCGGCGGAGATGTCGCCGATGCGGTTGCCGGTGACGGCCTGCCTGATGCCGATGGCGAGGGCTTCCTCGGTGGCCTGCAAGAGCTCCGCGACGCGCGGGGCGACGGGGCCGACCGGGAGGGTGGCGGCGTTGTCGCCGATCCAGCCGTTGCATTCGACGACGATATCGAGGGAGATGATGTCGCCCTCGCGCAGGATGCGCTTGAGGGAGCCGATGCCGTGGACGACCTCTTCGTTGACCGAGAGGCAGGTGTGGGCCGGATAGCGGCGGCCGTGCAACTGGTAGCCGTGGCAGGCGCTGCGGGCGCCGTGCGAGGCGATGAGTTCGCGCCCGAGTTGGTCCAGGTCGTAGGTCGTGACTCCGGGGCGGACATGCTCCTTGAGCCGGGCCAGCACCGTGGCGGCGATGGCGCAGCTTTCGCGCATCCGGCGGATGGCCTCCGCGTTCTTGATCGGAATGGCCATCAGGCGGCGGCGGGCGAGGCCTCCAGGAGGAGGCCCTGCGTGCGGTGGTGGGTGACGACGTCATCCTTCGCCAAGGCTTCGGATGACAGGTCCGCTGGGACCAGAACGGCGGTCAGGGTTTCACCCCTGGCCTCGAGCCATTCGTCGAACACCTTTGCTTGGAGCAGCGTAGCCGGGAAGCCTTCGAGAAGGAATCCCGCATCGGGTTTGCGCGCCCAGAACCACTTGCGGAGGACCGCGAGGGTCAACTGGTCCGGCCGGAGCGAGCCCGGGACGGAGCGGCGCGAAATCTCCTGTTGCACAAACAACGCAGGAGAGACGTGCTCGATTGAGAAAGAACGGGCCTTGGCGATCAGGTCCGCATGCTGCGGACCGGCGGGACCAAGGAGAAGGAGCTTCGCTTTCGGCGAGCCGAAAGCGGAAAAGGCGCTGGAGTGTTCAGCCCTCCTCACTGAAGTAAAGGGTTAAAGAGCAAAGTGGCGGGTGACCCAGGCGACCAGGCCGACCACCAGGATAACCACCATGAAACCAACCAGTTGCATCACGGTCCGATCCGAGGCGGCTTCGCCCAGGGCCAGCTGGGTGCTGGTGCTGCGTCCGCGGATGCGGCCCTTCTTGAGGAAGCCGTCGTAGTGGCGCTGCAGCAGGAAGGTCTCGATCTGCCGCATGGTGTCGAGGATGACGCCGACAGTGATGAGCATGCCGGTGCCGCCGAAGAAATAGGCGATGCGCGGGGCGACGTTCATCTTGAACAGGAGCACGTCGGGCAGCACCGCGATGACGGTCAGGAAGATGGCGCCGGCCAGCGTGAGGCGCGTCATGATGAAGTCGAGGAAGCTGGCGGTCGGCTCGCCAGGACGGACGCCGGGCACGTAGCCGCCGTATTTCTTCAGGTCGTCGGCGATCTGGATGGGCTTGAACATGACCGACACCCAGAAATAGCTGAAGAACAGGATCAGCATGGCCGTCATGAGGTAGTAGAACGGCTGGCCATGGATGAGGTAGCTGGACAGCTCGATGAGGAACTTGAGGTCGAACGCCGCGCCGAGCTGTGAGAGGATCATCTGCGGGAAGATGAGGATGGCGCTGGCGAAGATGACGGGCATGACGCCGGAGTAGTTGACCTTGAGGGGCAGGAACGAGCTCTGGCCGCCATAGACCTTCTGGCCGACGACGCGCTTGGCGTATTGCACGGGGATCTTCCGCTGCGCCTGCGTGACGGCGATGATGCCCATGATGACGATGACAAACAACAGGGACATGATCACCAGCTCGGGCGCGGTGATCTGCGCGCCCGCGCCGACCGGGGCGACGATGAGCGTGTAGAGCGAGGCGGCCGCGCCGGGGATGTCGGCGAGGATGCCGACGGTGATGAGCAGCGAGATGCCGTTGCCGATGCCACGCTGGGTGATCTGCTCGCCCAGCCACATCATGAGCAGGGTGCCCGCGGTCAGGAAGATGGTGGACTGCACGAGGAACCAGCCCTTGCCGACGAGAACAATGTGGCCGTATTGGGCCACGTCGTAGCCTTGGAACAGCCGGCCGGGATTCTCGAGCGTGAGGATGAGGAGCACGCCCTGCACGAGGCAGATGAGGACGGTGGCGTAGCGGGTGTATTGGGTGAGCTTCTGGCGGCCGACATCGCCCTCCTGCTGCAGCCGGCTGAGGGCCGGCACGACGGCGGTCATGAGCTGGAAGATGATGGAGGCGCTGATGTAGGGCATGATGCCCAGCGCGCAGACGGCGCCCTTGAGCAGCGCGCCGCCGGTGAACATGTTGTAGAGGCCGAGCAGCGAACCTCCGCCGCCCGCGGTCTGGTCCTCGAAGAAGTGGAGGAGCGGGCGCGGGTCGAGGCCGGGGAGCGGGATGTGCGCGCCGACGCGGGAGACGAAGAGGAGCGCCAAGGTGTAGAGGATCCGCGAGCGGAGCTCGGGAATCTTCATCGAGTTCGTGAAGGCGGATAGCACGGGTGGATTTACGATTTATGATTAACGATTTACGATTTCAGAGATGCGGTCGGCGCTGAGGCGACAGGAGCAATCGTGATTCTGAAAGCGTGAATCGATAACGGGGTTTCAAGCGACGGTGGCGGTGCCGCCGGCCTTCTCGATCTTGGCCTTGGCGGAGGCGGAGAACTTCGCGGCGGTGACCTTGAGCGCGCGGGTGAGCTCGCCGTCGCCGAGCACCTTGAGGAGCGCGCCGTCGTCGCGGATGAGGCCGGCCTTCACGAGGGCGGCGATGTCGACGTCGGTGACCTTGTCGTCGAGGCGGGCAAGGTCGCCGACGTTGACGACGGCGTAGGTGGTGCGGAACTCGTAGTTGTTGAAGCCGCGGTGCGGGAGCTTGCGGTAAAGGGGCATCTGGCCGCCCTCGAAGCCGGGGCGGATGGAGCCGCCGGAGCGGGCGGTCTGGCCCTTGCCGCCGCGGCCGGAGGTCTTGCCGTGGCCGCCGCCTTCGCCGCAGCCGACGCGCTTGCGCCGGTGCACGGCACCGGGGGTGTTCTTGAGAGAGTGGAGACGCATGTTCGTGGATTCCTGTTTGGTTGGGCGCCGTCCTTCGACAAGCTCAGGACGACTCGGAGTGATGTAGGTTGGCGTGTGGTGTCGGGCATAAAGCCCGACCTAGAAGGCATGGTCAGGCGCGGACGGCCTTGAAGTCGGCGGCGAGCTTGAGCTGGCGGAGGCCGTCCAGCGTGGCGTGGACGACGGCGATGTGGTTCTTGGAGCCCATCGACTTGGTGAGGACGTTGTGGACGCCCGCGGCCTCGAGGACGGCGCGGACACCGCCGCCGGCGATGAGGCCGGTGCCGGGGGTGGCGGGGCGGAGGAAGACCTTGCCGCCGTCGAACTGGCCGAGGACCTCGTGCGGGATGGTGTCGCCCTTGAGCTTGACGGGGACCATGCGTTTCTTGGCGGACTCGGTGGACTTCTTGATGGCGTCGGGGACCTCGTTGGCCTTGCCGTAGCCGATGCCGACGTTGCCTTTGCCATCGCCGACGACGGCGAGGGCGGAGAACGAGAAGCGGCGGCCGCCCTTCACGACCTTGGCGCAACGGTTGATGTAGACGACTTTCTCGATGAGGCCGGAGCCCTCGGCGTCGGCGCCGGGTGCGTTGGAGGAGTAAGACCTGTTATGGTTAGCCATGGGAGATGTTCAGAATTGGAGGCCGCCCTCGCGCGCGGCATCGGCGAAGGTCTTGACGCGGCCGTGATAGGGCCGGCCGTTGCGGTCGAAGACCACGGAGGCGAGGCCGGCGGCCTTCGCCTTGGCGGCGAAGGAGGCGCCGAGCGACTTGGCGCCGTTGACGTTGCCCTTGACGTTCGACTTGCGGACCTCGGGGTCGAGGGTCGAGAGGAAGACGAGGGTTCTGCCGGCGGCATCGTCGACGGCCTGCGCATAGATGTGCTTGCCGGAGAACTTGACGGTGAGACGCGGGCGCGCGGCGGTGCCGGCGACGGTCTTGCGGATGCGCCACTTGCGCTTCTGGAGCAACTGGGCTTTGCGGATGGTATTGGACATGGTTTTGCGGCGGTTGGCGGTGGGCGTCAGGCGACGGTCTTGCCTTCCTTGCGGCGGACGCGCTCGGCGTGCTCGCCGACGAGGCGCACACCCTTGCCCTTGTAAGGCTCGGGCGGATAGTAGGCGCGGATCTCGGCGGTGACCTGCCCGACCATCTGCTTGTCGGGACCCTCGATCTTGAGCTTGGTGCCGTCGGTGACGGTGACTTTGATGCCCTCGGGGATGTCGTGGAGGATCTGGTGGGAGTAGCCGAGGGCGAGGTCGAGCTGCTTGCCCTTGAGGGCGGCCTTGAAGCCGACGCCCTGGATCTCGAGCTCCTTGAGGTAGCCGACGCTGACCCCCTTGACCATGCCGGCGATGACCGAACGGGCGGTGCCATACATGGCCTTGGAAAAACGGGTGTCCTCCGTGGGCGAGACGACGACGGTGTTGTCCTTCTTCTCGATCTTCACGACGTCGGCGAAGGTCTTGGAGACTTTCCCCTTGGGGCCCTCGACGGACACGGTGGTGCCTTTGATGTCGACCTTGACCTTGTCGGGGATCTGAACGGGTTGTTTGCCAATTCTGCTCATGGTGCGGGTGCTCCTTACCAGACGGTGCAGACGAGTTCGCCGCCGAGTTTGCTGCGGCGGGCGTCCTGGTCCTTCATCAGACCCTTGGAGGTGGAAACGATGGCGATGCCGAGGCCGTTGAGGACGCGGGGCAGGTCGCTGTAGCCGAAGTAGAGGCGGCGGCCGGGGGTCGAGGTGCGCTTGAGGCCGGTGATGACCGGGGCGCTGTCGACATACTTCATGGTGACGACGAGGGTCTTGTGGCCGCGCTCGTCGGCGCCGGTGGCGACGTCGCGGACGAAGCCCTCGGCCTTGAGGATGGTCGCGAGACTCTCCTTCATGTTGGAGTGCGGGGAGACGCACTCGGCGAGACCGGCCTTCGACGCATTGCGGAGGCGGGTCAGGAAATCACTGATGGGATCGGTCATGGATGGATGTTTGGTTCGAGTCGGCCGCGCGGGTCATATCCGATCCCGCCGAGGCGGGATAAACCCCCGTGAGCCTAGGATGGTTACCAGGAGGACTTGGTGACGCCGGGGATCTTGCCGGAGAGGGCGAGCTCGCGCAGGGTGATGCGGGAGACGCCGAATTTGCGGATGAAGCCGCGCGGGCGGCCGCTGAGCGAGCAGCGGTTGCGGATGCGGGCCTTGGAGGAGTTGCGGGGAAGCTTCTGGAGCTTCTTCTGGGCGGCGTAGAACTCGTCGTCGGTGGTGGCCGGGTTGACGAGGACGGCCTTCAGCTCGGCGCGCTTGGCGGCGAACTTGTCGGCGAGCTTCTGGCGCTTCTTGTTGCGTTCGATGGCGGAGGTCTTGGGCATGGTTCGACAGGCTCACCACAAGTGGCGAGCAATGAGGTTAGGCGGCGGTGGGCTTGGCCGCGGCGGCCTCGGTGCGGCGAAAGGGCATGCCGAGGAGCTTGAGGAGTTCGCGGGCCTCGTCGTCGGTGGAGGCCGAGGTGACGAGGGTGATGTCGAGACCCATGTGGCGCTTGGTGCTTTCCACGGAGATCTCGGGGAAGATGGTGAAGTCGGCGATGCCGATGTTGTAGTTGCCCTGGCCGTCGAGCTTGTTGGGCACGCCGCGGAAGTCGCGGATGGTGGGCAGCGCGACGGCGAGCAGGCGCATGAGGAAGTGCCACATGGCGTCGCCGCGGAGGGTGACGCTGCAGCCGACGACCTGGCCCTGCTTCAGCTTGAAGTTGGCGATGGCCTTGCGGGAGCGGTTGAGGACGGCCTTCTGGCCGGCGATGGAGGTGATGTCCTTCTGCGTGTCGGCGATGACGTTCTTGTCGGCCTCGGAGGAGATGCCGGTGTTGAGGACGATCTTCTCGAGCTTCGGCACCTGGTGCCTGTTCTTGTAGGCGCGCGAAGCCATCAGGGCGGGCACGACCTGCTCGGCGTATTGTTTCTTGAGAGGGGGGACTGATTTGCTCATGGGTGGTGGCCCGGTTTCCAAGCGGGCGGAAGGAAATGGCGTCAGCTCTTGGCCTCGGCGGGTTTCTTGGCGCGCTTCGTCGATTGCTCGAAGCGGGACAGGAGCATGAGGTTCGACACGTGGATCGAGCCCTCGCGCTCGGCGATCTTGCCCTGGGGATTCTCCTGGGACTTCTTCAGGTGCTTCTTGACCAGGGCGACACCCTCGACGACGGCGCGGGACTTGGCGGGCAGGAGCTGGAGGACCTTGCCCTGCTTGCCGCGGTGGGAGCCGGCGATGACGACGACGGTGTCGTTGCGTTTGATGTGGAAGGATTGCATGTCAGAGGACCTCCGGGGCGAGCGAGATGATCTTCATGAAGTTCTTCGCGCGCAGTTCGCGGGCGACGGGGCCGAAGATGCGGGTGCCCTTGGGGTTGCCATCCTCGCCGATGATGACGATGGCGTTGCTGTCGAAGCGGAGGTAGCTGCCGTCGGTGCGGCGGAGGGGGGCCTTGGTGCGGACGACGACGGCCTGGACGACCTCGCCCTTCTTCACGGTGGCGTCGGTGCTGCTCTCCTTGATGTTGACGGTGATGATGTCGCCGACGTGGGCGTAGCGGGAGGGATGCCCGCGCCGGCCGATCATGGACGCCTTGCGGGCGCCGGTGTTGTCGGCGATGTCGAGGATGGAACGCATCTGGATCATGGCGGTGGTCTCCTGGGCGGGCTCAGGCGTTGGCCGGGGCGGCCTCGTGGGCCTTGGTGGTCTTGGTCGGCACGGCGGCGGCGACATCCGTCTCCGAGATGGCGGCGGTGGCGGCGACGGCGCGCTCGATGACGCTGACGACGCGCCAGCGCTTGAGGCGGCTGATGGGGCGGGTCTCCATGACCTCGACCTTGTCGCCGACGCGGGTCTCGTTCTTCCCGTCGTGGACGTGGAGGACGGTCTTGCGGTTGATGACCTTGTGGTAAAGCGGGTGCGGCGTCTTGTAGGGGACGGTGACCTTGACGGACTTGTCGCCCATGCGGGAGCTGACGAAGCCGATCTCGGTCTTGCGGGCGCTGTGGCGTTGATGAGTGGACATGGAAATTTTCGATTTTTGATTTACGATTTTCGATCTGAAGCGCGGCGCGACGCCGAAGCGGAAGGGAGTTTCATCAAATCGAAGAATCGGGGATGCGTGGAGGCGCTCAGGCGGCCTTGGTCTTTTTTTCGGTGAGGATGGTCTCGAGGCGCGCGATGTCCTTGCGGAGGACGCGGATCATGTGCGGCTTCTCGACCTGGCCGGTGTGCTTGCGCAGGCGGAGCTGGAGGAGCTGGTCGCGGGTTTCGCGGAGCTTGGTGGTGATCTCGGCGGGCGAGAGTTCGCGGATTTCCTTGGAAGTCATGGCGGTGTCCTTTCGATCAGACGACGGTGCCTTCACGCACGATGAAACGGCAGTGGAAGGGCAGCTTGGCGTCGGCGAGGCGGAAGGCCTCCTTGGCGATGGTGGCGGGGATGCCGGCGAGTTCGAAGAGCACGGCGCCGGGCTTGATGGTGGCGACGTAGTATTCGACCGGGCCCTTGCCCTGGCCCATGCGGACCTCGGCGGGCTTCTTGGTGACGGGCTTGTGCGGGAAGACGCGGATCCAGAGCTTGCCCTTGCGCTTGAGGTGGCGGGAGATGGCGACGCGGGCGGCCTCGATCTGCTGGCCGGTCATGGGGCCGCGGGTGAGCGACTGGAGGCCGAATTCGCCGAAGGCGAGCGTGTTGCCGCGCTTGGCGTTGCCGGAGCGCGAGCCCTTCTGGCTTTTGCGGTATTTGGTGCGGGCGGGTGAGAGTGCCATGGCGATGGTGAGTCAGGGACGGGAGCGGGGGCTCGCGGTGGTCAGACGGTTTCCTCTTTCTTGCAGATCCAGCATTTGACGCCGATCTTGCCCCAGAGGGTGCGCGCCTCGGCGAAGCCGTAGTCGATGTTCTCGCGCAGGGTGTGGAGGGGGATGCGGCCCTGGCGCTGCCACTCGCGGAGGGCGATGTCGGCGCCGCCGAGGCGGCCGGAGCACTGGATCTTGATGCCATCGACGCCGAGGGACATGGCCATCTGGACGGATTTCTTGATGGCGCGGCGGAAGGCGACGCGGCGCTCGAGCTGGAGGGCGACGTTCTCGGCGACGAGCTGCGCCTCGACCTCGGGCTTCTTGACCTCCTGGATGTCGAGGAGGATCTCCTTGCCGGTGAGGTCGGCGAGCTGCTTCTTCATGTTCTCGACCTCCTGGCCCTTCTTGCCGATGACGATGCCGGGGCGGGCGGTGAAGATCTTGACGCGGACGCGGTTGCCGGCGCGCTCGATGAAGATGCGCGGCACGGAGGCCTGGCGCAGCTTCTCCATCAGCGAGTCGCGGATGATCTGGTCCTCATGGAGGAGCTTGGCGAAGTCCTTCTTGCGCGCGAACCAGCGCGACTGCCAGTTGCGGCGGACGGCGAGGCGGAAGCCTACGGGGTTGGTCTTTTGTCCCATGGTGGTGAGAAGGTCAGGATTGGCCGTCGGTGAGGACGATGCGGATGTGCGACATGCGCTTGACGCGGGGCTTGGCGGAGCCGCGGGCGCCGGCCTTGAAGCGCTTGAGCACGGGGCCGTTCTCGACGAGGGCGCGGTGGACGACGAGGCGGTCGGCGGAGAGGTTGTTGTTGTTCTCGGCGTTGGCCACGGCGCTCTTGAGGGTCTTGGCGACAAGGCGCGCGGATTTGCGCGGGATGAGGGTGACGAGGTCGAGGGCCTCGGGCACGCGGCGGCCCTGGATCTGGTTCGCGAGTTCGCGGACCTTCTTGGGCGACATGCGCGCGTAGCGGGTGAGAGCTTGGATTTCCATGTGGTGGAGCCGGCGGGTGCGGCGGATCAGATTTCCTTGCGGGTCATGCCGCCGTGGGCGCGGAAGATGCGCGTGGGGGCGAACTCGCCGAGCTTGTGGCCGACCATGTTCTCCGTGACGTAGACGGGGACGAAGGCCTTGCCGTTGTGGACGCTGAAGGTCTGCCCGATGAACTCGGGGGTGATGGTCGAGCGCCGCGACCAGGTCTGGATGGGTTTGCGGGAGCCGCCGCCGGCCTTGGCCGCCTTCTGGACTTTCTCCAGCAGGTGGTAGTCGACGAAGAAACCTTTTTTGATGGAACGGGCCATGGTGTAGAGTCGTTAAGGCTTACTTCTTGCCGCGCGGCGGCCGGCCGTTGTGGCGGACGACGATGAGCGAGTTGGAGGGCTTGGAGCGGCGGCGCGTGGGGAAGCCCTTGGCGAGCTGGCCCCACGGGGAGACGAGGTGCTGGCGGCCGCCACCACCCTTGGACTTGCCCTGACCGCCGCCGTTGGGGTGGTCGACGGGGTTCATGGCGACGCCGCGGACGCGCGGACGCTTGCCGAGCCAGCGGTTGCGGCCGGCTTTGCCGAGCTTGCGGTTGCCGTGCTCGGCGTTGCCGACCTCGCCGATGGTGGCGCGGCACTGCGGATGCACGAGGCGGATCTCGCCGGAGCCGAGCTTGAGCTGGGCGAAGCCGTTCTCGACGGCGACCAGCTCGGCGGAGGCGCCGGCGGAACGGGCGAGCTGCGCGCCGTGGGTCGGGATCATCTCGACGGCGTGGACGCGCGTGGCGGGCGGGATGACGGACAGCGGGAAGCGGTTGCCGGGGCGGAAGTCGTTGGAGTCGGTCTTGAGCGCGGTGTAGATGGTGTCGCCGACGTTCAGGCCCTTCGGGGCGAGGATGTAGCTCTTCTCGCCGTCCTGATAGGCGATGAGGGCGAGCAGCGCGCTGCGGTTGGGATCGTATTCGATGGCCTGCACGCGGGCGGGCACGTCGAGCTTGGCGCGCTTGAAGTCCACGATGCGGTAGAGCTTCTTGTGGCCGCCGCCGCGACGGCGCGACGTGATGCGGCCGTAGGTGTTGCGGCCGCCGGTCTTGTTCTTGTGCTCGACCAGGCCGCGCTCGGGGCGCTTGTCGGAAATCCCCTCGGGCCGGTTCAGCTCGGTGAACCGGAGGGCCTTGGTGATGGGACGGAAGGTTTTGATGGCCATGGCGGTGGGTTCCTCAGACGAGCTCGATCTTGTCGCCCTGCTTGAGGGTGACGATGGCGCGCTTGGAGTCGCTGCCGGTGGTGGGCAGGCCGCGGCGGGTGCGCTTCGGTTTGCCCTGGCGGTTGATGATGTTGACGCGGCGGACGGTGACCTTGAAGACCTGCTCGACGGCCTCGCGCACGGTGTGCTTGGTGGCGGTCGGATGGACCTCGAAGGTATACTGGCCGTAGTTGGCGGAGAGCTGGTTGGACTTCTCCGTCATGCGCATGTTTTTGAGAATCTTGTCGGGGCTGATCATGACTGACCTCCGGTGGCGCGGGCGATGAGGCGCTCGAGCGCCTTGGTGGAAACGACGATCTTGGTGTAGCTGCAGAGATCGAGGGTGTTGAGCTTGGCGGCCTCCTGCATGGTGACGCGATCGAGGTTGCGGGCGGCGCGGCTGGCCTCGGTGGTGAAGGCGTCGTCCACGATCAGCACATGGCCGACGGGGGCGATGCGGTCGATGACCTGGCCCATGACCTTGGTCTTGGGCTGGGCGGGGGCGAAGGCCTCGATGACGGACACGTCGCCGGAGACGGCGCGGTCGTAGAGGGCGCGGGAGAACGCGAGGGTCTTCACCTTGCCGTTGATCTTCTTGGAGAAGTCGCGCGGGCGCGGGCCGAAGACGACGCCGCCGCCGACCCAGAGGGGCGAGCGGATGGAGCCGGCGCGGGCGCGGCCGGTGCCCTTCTGGTTCCACGGCTTCTTGCCGCCGCCGCGGACTTCGCCGCGGGTCTTGGTGGAGCGGGTGCCCTGGCGGGCGTTGGCGCGGTGCGCGACGACGACCTCCTTGACGGCCTGGAGGCCCTTGTCGCCCTCGAACACCGGGAGCTTGAACTCCTGCTCGGAGCTCTTGGTGGCGTCGGAACTGAAAACTTTGAGCTTCATGATTGGTGGGCTCCTCAGGCTTTCTTCGCCTTCTTGCCGGCGCGGACGAGGACGGTGTCGCCGTTGGCGCCGGGAATGGCGCCCTTGACGAGGAGGAGGTTCTTGTCGGCGATGATCTTCACGACGCGCAGGTTCTGCACGGTGCGGCGCTCGCTGCCCATGTGGCCGGGCATCGCCTGGTTTTTCCAGGAACGGCCGGGGGTCTGGCGCATGCCGATCGAGCCGATGCGGCGGTGGAACATCGAGCCGTGGGCGGCAGGGCCGCCGGCCACGCGGTGCTTCTTCACAACGCCGGCGAAGCCCTTGCCCTTGCTGATGCCGATGACGTCGATGACCTGGCCCTCGGTGAAGGCGGTGACGTTGACGACATCGCCGGCCTTGAGCGTGGGGGCCTCGGCGAGGCGGACCTCGCTCAACTCGCGCGGGGCGATCTCGAGGCCGGCCTTCCTGGCGTGGTTGGTCTCGGCCTTGGAGGCGTTCTTCGGCTTGCGGGCGCCGAAGCCGAGCTGGACGGCGTTGTAACCGTCGGTGGCGACGGTCTTGACCTGGACGACCGGGCACGGGCCGGCTTCCACGACGGTGACCGGGATCAGGACGTTTTGCGCGTCGTAGACCTGGGTCATGCCGATTTTTTTGCCTAATAGTGTAGCGATCATGGGCTAAGCGGTAGGTGGAAGGGATGCTTCCGTTTGTTCAGACCTACTTTAGCAAGGGCCGGGGTGAGCCGGCTGGCTGGCTAAGCTGGTTGTGGGTTGGAGAGTTTAAACGTTGATGGTGATGTCCACGCCGGACGGGAGATTGAGTTTCTTGAGTTCGTCCACCGTCTGGGCCGTGGGCTCGAGGATGTCGATGAGGCGCTTGTGCGTCCGCGACTCGAACTGCTCCATCGACTTCTTGTCGACGTGCGGCGAGCGGTTGACGGAGAGCTTCTCGATGCGGGTGGGCAGCGGAATGGGTCCGGAGACGCGGGCGCCGGAGCGCTTGGCGGTCTCGACGATCTCGAGGGCGGACTGATCGATGACGCGATAGTCGAAGCCCTGGAGTTTGATGCGGATGCGTTGGCCTTTCATGGAAAGAACAAAAGAACGGGTGGTGGACGGGCGGGTGGAAAATTATGTGCGAGCGGGGGCCTTGGTGGAGGTCTCCACGATCTTGGTGAGGAGGGAGGCGGGCACCTGCGCGAAGTGCGAGGGCTCCATCGAGTAGGACGCGCGGCCCTTGGAGAGGGAGCGGATGTCCGTGGCGTAGCCGAACATGGTCTCGAGCGGCACCTGCGCGACGACGATGCAGGCGCCGTCGCGGTTCTCGATGCCCTGGATCTGGCCGCGGCGGCGGTTGATGTCGCCCATGATGTCGCCCTGGTATTCCTCGGGGACGGTGCACTCGACCTTCATGATCGGTTCGAGGAGGATCGGGCTGGCCTTGGCCATCGCGTCCTTGAACGCGAAGATGCCGGCCATCTTGAACGCGAGCTCGGACGAATCGACCTCGTGGAACGAACCGTCGTTGATGCGGGCGATGAAATCGATGACGGGGTAGCCGGCGACGACGCCGTTGTTGGCGGCCTCGAGGATGCCCTCGGTGGACGGCTTGATGAACTCCTTCGGGATGGCGCCGCCGACGATCTCGTTGACGACCTCGACGCCCTTGCCCTTCTCGTTCGGCTCGAGCTTGATGACGACGTGGCCGTATTGGCCGCGACCGCCCGACTGGCGGATGAACTTGCCGACGCCCGCGGCCGAGGTGTGGATGGTCTCGCGGTAGGCGATCTGCGGCTTGCCCGCATCGGTCTCGACCTTGAACTCGCGGAGCATGCGGTCGCGGATGATCTCGAGGTGCAGCTCGCCCATGCCGGCGATGATGGTCTGGCCGGTGTCGGTGTCGGTGGACACGCGGAAGGTCGGATCCTCGGCCATGAGACGCGCGAGGGCGTTGCCCATCTTCTCCTGGTCGGACTTGGACCTGGGTTCGATGGACATCGAGATGACGGGCTCCGGGAAGGACGGCGGCTCGAGGCGCATGTCCACATCCTCGTGGCAGAGCGTGTCGCCGGTGATGACATCCTTCACGCCGATGACGGCGCAGATGTCACCGGCGTAGGCGACGTCGATCTCCTCCTTGTCCATGGCGCGCATGAGGAGCAGGCGGGAGACGCGCTCGCTGCGACGCGTGCGCGGATTGTAGAGCGACTGGCCCTTGGCGAGCTGGCCCTGGTAGACGCGCACGAAGACGAGGCGGCCGACGAAGGGATCGCTCCAGAGCTTGAACGCGAGGCCGATGGTCTTCTCGCGGTCGTCGGAGCGGGCGATGGCCTCGGCGCCGTCGCTGTTCACGCCCTTGGTCTCGGGAATGTCGATCGGATTGGGCAGGTAGTTGACGACGCAGTCGAGCAGGCGCTGGACGCCCTTCTTCTTGAAGGCGGAGCCGGGGATGACGCCGCAGATCTTGAGCGCCACGGTGGCCTTGCGGATGCCGATCATCAGATCGTGCGCGGAGATCTCCTCGCCGTTGAGGTATTTCTCGGCGATGGCGTCATCGCTGTCGGCGACGGCCTCGACGAGCTTTTCGCGGTATTTCTTCGCCTCCTCGACCATGTCGGCTGGGACGTCGGTGTGCGTGACCTTGAGGCCGAGCGGGTCGGTGGGATCCTCCTTGAAGAGGTAGGCCTTCATGTGGACGAGGTCCACGATGCCGCTGAAGTTCTCCTCCTGACCGATGGGCAGGTAGAGAGCGTGGGCGTTCGCGTTGAGCTTCTTGCGCATCTCGTCGATACAGGCGAAGAAGTTCGCGCCGGTGCGGTCCATCTTGTTGACGAAGGCGATGCGCGGGACGCGGTATTTGTTGGCCTGGCGCCAGACGGTCTCGGACTGGGGCTGCACGCGGCCCACCGCGCAGAACACGGCGACGCAGCCGTCGAGCACGCGAAGGGAGCGCTCCACCTCGGCGGTGAAGTCGACGTGCCCGGGGGTGTCGATGATGTTGATGCGGGTCTTGATGTCCTTGAAGGGACCGACGGAGGCGACCCAGGCGCAGGAGATGGCGGCGGCGGTGATGGTGATGCCGCGCTCGCGCTCCTGCTCCATCCAGTCGGTGACGGTCGTGCCCTCGTGCACCTCGCCCATCTTGTGGACGGCGCCGGAGTAGAAGAGGATGCGCTCGGTCGTGGTGGTCTTGCCGGCGTCGATGTGCGCGGCGATGCCGATGTTGCGCGTCCACTCCATCGGCATGGGCCGGGCGGGGGCGTTGGACGCAGACAGTTTGGATTTCTCCGTGACGATCGAAATGGGCATGAAAACGGTTCCTTGCCTTACCAGCGAAGATGCGCAAAGGCGCGGTTGGCCTGCGCCATCTTGTGCGTGTCTTCCTTCTTCTTCACCACCGTGCCGGTGTTGTTGTAGGCATCGATGATCTCGGCGGCGAGGGCCTCGCGCATCGGCGTGCCCTTGCGGGAGGTGGCGGCGGCGACGATCCAGCGGAGCGCGAGCGACTCCTGGCGCTCGAAAGAAATCTCGACCGGCACCTGGTAGGTGGCGCCGCCGACGCGGCGGCTCTTCACCTCGAGCTTCGGGCGGGCGTTCTCCAACGCGCCCATCAGCAGGTCGACCGGGTCGCCCTTCTGCAGCTTCTCGCTCACGCGCTCGAAGGCGCCGTAGACGATGCGCTCGGCGATCGTCTTCTTGCCGCTCTTCATGATGACATTGATCAGATGCGTGACGAGCGCGCTGCTGTAGCGCACATCAGGAATGGATTGGCGGCGGTCTGCCTGGCGACGACGTGACATGGTGGAAAAGAACGGGGTTTACTTGGCGGCCTTCGGGCGCTTGACGCCGTATTTGGACCGGCTGCGGCGGCGTTTCTCGACACCGGTGGCGTCGAGCGTGCCACGGACGATGTGGTAACGGACGCCGGGGAGATCCTTCACGCGGCCACCGCGCACGAGGACGATCGAGTGCTCCTGCAGGTTATGCCCCTCGTCGGGGATGTAGGAGATGACCTCCGTGCCGTTCGTGAGACGCACCTTCGCCACCTTGCGGATGGCGGAGTTGGGCTTCTTCGGCGTGCGGGTCATGACCTGCACGCAGACGCCGCGGCGGAACGGGTTGCCGTGCAAGGCGGGGGCCTTGGACTTGGCCAGCACCCGGCGGCGACCTTTTCTCACGAGTTGGTTGATGGTGGGCATGTGGTTGTGGTGAAGAGTGGTTGTGAAAGGAGGAAAAGGCGCGGAACCTACCGGGACGAAATGCCCCCGCAAGCACTTTTTCGCGCTTTGTATAAAACGCGGCTTCCGGGCGAAAGAATCGCGGGAAATCGCGGGCGTCAGGTGCCCAAACAGTTTTGCTGCAGGGCTGTTTTTGACGAAATGGAGGGTCAAAAAAGCAAGGTGCGCCGATCCAGTTCAAGTGTGAAATCCAAGTTTCTTCAGAGAAGTTATTCACAAGGGCTGCCCGGATGCTTGTAAAAGACCAAGGGAGGCTGGTAAGAGGCCGCTGAGTGATCGGCTCCCCTACTCCTTCGGTCGGCTTGGCATCGAGAGATGCATACCCTCCTTCGCCCGGTGGGCTTCGGAGGGTTCGGCGTCAGCAAGCTGACGCCGAAAAAGAAACGCCCGGCCGGTGAGGGCCGGGCGTTAAGACACGAGGAGCTAGGCTCTACTCGTATCTTTGGCGGGAGGGATATCCAGAGTCCCGATTTCCTCCGCATGAGGTGGACCCCATCCGTTGGACAGCGGATCGGGTAAAATAAGTTAAGATATGGGAGGGGGCGCAGGGGGAGGGGCGAAGCTCCTCCCCCGCTCTGGATGAGTTGTTGGCGGATGG